>Ga0081455_10000350_pt1 | contig 60604 bp, 45 predicted proteins | sample TabmetS3T2R1_FD_70207 | JGI IMG/M metagenome (GOLD analysis project Ga0081455, IMG submission 70207) | Tabebuia heterophylla rhizosphere microbial communities from the University of Puerto Rico - S3T2R1 | ecosystem: Host-associated > Plants > Roots > Rhizosphere ...
GGGTCGGCCAGCACCGCCGCATCGACGTGGACCACCACCTGGTACCGCTCGCCCGGTGCGCCCGGGTCCAGCGCGTGGTGCAGCGCTGTCTCGCACAGCAAGGCGAGGGCGTCGGCGTGCTGCTGTCCCCGGGTGGGCGGGTCCAGCGTCGGATCGGTGGAGCGGGGCCCGGTGCCGCGCGAGCGCTGATACAGGGTCTCGCGGGCGGCATCGAGGGCCCGCCGCAGGAGGGCGCCCACCTCGGGCGTCAACCGCCCATGGACCACCACGGTGCCGTCGTCGTCCTGGGAGATCCGCAGCGTCCGGCCGGCGTGTTGCCGCGCGGCCGCGCGCGCCTCGGCCCGGCGGTCCACCCGGCGCCAGGCGCGGAGATCTGCTCCACGTGGGCGGCGGTGCCCGCGCGGCCCACCGTCAGGAGGCGCGCTTCGGTCTCCGGGGTGGCCACGCGGGTCAGCGCGCGCACCTTCGCGTAGGAGAGCTGCCCCCGGGCCAGGGCCGCGGACAGCCGCGGCAGCGCCCCCAGCGCCCGCGCGACCCGCACCCACTCGCGCGCCGCCCCCGGGGCCAGCCCGACGCGCCAGCTGAGCCACGCCGCGCACGAGCGGAAGCCGGTGTTCCAGCCGCCGCGGGCGTCGAACTCGCGGATGAGGGCGAGCAGGCGGGCGGTGGCCGCGTCGAGATGAGCAGACAGGTCGGCGATCTGGTCGCCGAGGCGCTCCAGTTCGCGGACGCGGGGGTGAGTCTCGAGCAGCGCAGACGATGGGGTCGGCATGACAGGGCCTCCTTCGGCTGGCCCGACTCTACACCGCGATGTTCGCGATGCCGGGGAGGCCGACCGTCAGGCGATCCATGCATGCCGAATGATTTTCGATGGGCTCGATGCCGACGACGCGACGAGGTGGCAACCTGCGAAACAGGGCCGGTGTTTTTAGAGACTTGCCGCCGCGAGACGATGGCCGTTGGTGAGACCTGTCAAGCGGAAAGTGACTTCTCGAGGCCGGGTGAGCCACCCCTCAGGCAGTAGACGGCCGCGCTCATCGCGGCTCGGAGCGCCTCCCGGGCCGGCGGACGGCCCTCACCGTGCGACTCGGTCCGCCTCCGCAGAAGAACCGATCGGCCCCGTCGGATTCGAGGCCGGACACGCCGACGCCGGGCGGCATCGCGAGCCGCTCCTGGACCTCGCCCGTCCGCGGATCGACTCGCCGCAGCTCGCTCTGGTCGTCTTCCCAGGTGCCGTGCCAGAGCTCGCCGTCGACCCAGGTGACGCCCGTCACGAAGCGGTTGGACTCGATGGTGCGAAGGATCGCGCCGGTGCCGGGATCGATCTGGTGGATCTTGCGGTCGCGGTACTGACCGACCCAGAGGCTTCCCTCGGCCCACGCGAGCCCGGAGTGGCCGCCGCCCGCGGGCGCCGGGATCGTGCCCAGCACGCGGCCCGTCTCGGGGTCGATCTTCTGGATGCGATCCCCGGCGATCTGATAGAGATGCCGGCCGTCGAAGGCGGTTCCCGCGTTCGCGGGAGCATCGATCGAGCGCCCGGTCGTGCCGGTGGCCGGATCGAGGGCGGTCAGCTTGTCTCCGCTGGCGAACCAGACGTGCCGGCCGTCGTAGCTCACACCGTGCACGGCCTGGATACCCGGGAACGGGCCATACTCACGGACGATCTCGGCATTCGGTGGGGTCATGCCCGCATCCTAGTCGGCCGGCAGGGCAGCCGGGAGTAACAAGGTCGTCGTGAATCCGGGCAGGGGTGGCATCGTGAAGCGGCGCGCTCGCCCGTGGCCGAACGAGCGCACCGTGCCGGCCGCGGCCAGGGCGTCGAGCGCCCGCTGCACGGTGCGCTGGCTCGTTCCGAGGGCCAGCGCCAGGGCCGAGCTGGACCACGCCTGGCCGTCGGCCAGAAGCGCGAGGATCGCCCCGTGGTCTCCCTCGACGGGCGGCGCCAGAACCACCACCTCACGGGCGCGTCGTGGAGCCAGCGCGAACCCCCGTCTCGTCGCGCTCACGCGGGCGAGCGCCCGCAGCAGGGAGCGAAGCCGTCCGACCTCGACGCGCAGCCGGACGCGCTGCGATTCATCGGCGACGGTCGCCCCGAATGCGCGCGAGACGAGCACGTCCCGCGACGCCTCGGCGGGCCAGCACTCGCCCAGCGCCCTGGCGAGGGCGAACAGGACGGGCCGCCGCGCGAGGGAGACGACCGAGCCGACGCCTCGTACGGCGCGACGGCAGGCGTCCACGACGAGCGTGCGCGACGCCAGCAGCGCTTCCACCTCCTCGAGTCGGAGGAGTCGCGTCGCGCCATTGGCGATCAGGCGGGCCGCGGGCGTGTCGAGGGCCAGAGCGGCGTGCTCGATCTCCGCGATCAACGCCGGGATTCCGGCCCGCCGGGCGGCGCGCCGGGCCCGGGCCAGTGCCTCGCGCGCCGTTTTCGTGCGGAGGCGGCGCAGCGCGATGCCCGCGACCACCAGCTCGTGGACGGCCCGCGACGCGGGGGGCCACGTGACCCGGTCGAGCCCGGCCAGCGCCCGCTCCGCCTCGTCCAGGCGGCCGATCAGGAGGTAGTGCCGAGCCTCGAGATACCCCGCGTACGTGGCGTTCTGCCGGTCGCCGTGCTCCTCGAGCGTGGCGCGTGCCGTCTCGAGCGCCCTGGCCGGCCAGCCCAGATCCCGGGAGACGAGGGCGATCTCGGCTTCGGCGAGGAGGCATCGGGCGCGGGCGACCGGGGCCCTCGGGCCGAACGCCCGCGCCGCCCGTCGCAGCAGCGCCCGGGCGCGAGCGAGATCGCCGAGCTGCGCCATCGCGAGGCCTCGAAGCGCGAGCGCGGGCGGGTCGTCGCGCCGGGCCACCCGATTCAGCGCGGCGAGAGGATCCCCGGCCGCGAGGGCACGGCCCGCGGCCCGGATCACCGCGTCCATCGGAATCCCGCCATAGTTGTCACTCCCATCGATCACGCTCCGGCGCTAAATGTATCCCAAGGAGGAGATGACAATGACGACACACCCGACCGGGACACGCGAGCAATGGCTGGCCGCGCGGCTTCCGCTGCTCGAGGCGGAGAAAGAGCTGACGCGGCGGAGTGACGAGCTGGCCCGCCGGCGGCAGCAGCTGCCATGGGTACGGATCGACAAGCCGTATCGCTTCGAGACCGACGAGGGCCCGGCCTCGCTGGCGGAGCTCTTCCGAGGGCGCTCGCAGCTGCTCGTCTACCACTTCATGTTCGGCCCCGACTACGCCGCCGGGTGCCCGTCCTGCTCGGCGATCGCGGACGGCTTCAACGGCTTCTCGGTGCACCTGGCGCATCACGACGTCATGCTCTGGGCGGTGTCGCGGGCGCCGCTCCCGAAGCTTCTCGCGTACAAGCGGCGGATGGGCTGGACGTTTCCCTGGGCGTCCTCGTTCGGCGGCGACTTCAACCGCGACTTCAACGTCTGGTTCACCGAGGCGCAGCAGCGCGACGGGGGCATCGAGTACAACTACCGGCGCGAGGCGGCGTCGGAGCCGCCGCGGCCGGATCGCCCCCTGGACCAGGAGCAGGGACCGGTCGACTTCGCGGCCATGAGCGGAACCGACGTGGCCACGTACACGCGCGAGCGGCCGGGGCTGAGCGCGTTCGCGCTCGAGGACTCGGTCGTCTACCACACGTACTCGAGCTATTCCCGCGGGGTGGACGCCCTCTGGGGCATGTACCAGTGGCTCGACCGCGCGCCCAAGGGGCGCAACGAGCAGGGCCTCTGGTTTCGCCGCCACGACGAATACGGCCCGCGCTGAGCGACGCGATCGTCCGGTCGCCGTCTTGAGACCCGTGCATCCATCCCGTATGCTGCGTTGGGACGGGACCCGTACGCGACATGGCCATTCGGGAGGTTGGCTCTCCGATCGAGGATCGGATGCATCTCCGAGCGCGCGCCCCACGCGCGCTCGGCATCCTCCTGCCGCTCGCCTTCGCCTTCGGGGGCTGCATGGTCGGGCCGAACTTCCAGCCGCCGAAGGTCAGCGTGGCGACGGGCTGGCAGGAGAACGGGGACCAGCGGGTCGGCACCGGCGCTACCACGTATCGTGATTGGTGGAAGACCTTCGGCGATCCGGCCCTGGACCGCCTCGTCGCGCACGCCTACCGGGAGAATCTGACGCTGCGACAGGCGGGGGTGCGGGTCCTGCAGGCCCGCGCGCAGCTCGGCGTCGCGGTCGGTGAGATCTTTCCGCAGACGCAGCAGGCGGTCGGGTCGGTGCAGTACATCCGGACGAGCGATCGAGCCCCCGCCTCCGCCGGCTTCAACGGCAGCTTCGAGTACTGGCAATCGCAGATCGGTGTCCAGGCCACCTGGGAGCTGGACTTCTGGGGGCGGGTCCGCCGCGGCATCGAATCGGCCGACGCCAACCTGCTCTCGACGCTCGCCGACTACGACACCACGTTGGTGACGCTGACCGCGGATGTCGCGAACGCCTACATCGCCCTCCGCACCGCCGAGGAGCGCATCCGGATCGCCCGCGAGAACGTGGAGATCCAGGAGGAGACCCTCAAGATCGTCGAAGCCAAGTTCACCTACGGGACGGTCACCCAGCTCGACGTGGAGCAGGCGCGGACCGCGCTCCTGAACACGCGGGCGACCATTCCCACGCTCGAGGCGCAGCTGCGCCAGGCGCGCGATGCCTTGAGCGTGCTGCTCGGCATGCCGCCGAGCGATCTCGCCGATCTGCTGGGCGGCCCGTCGCGCATCCCCGTCTCGCCCCCGCAGGTCATCGTGGGCATTCCCGCCGATCTGCTGCGCCGCCGGCCCGATCTGCGCAGCGCCGAGATGCAGGCCGCCGCCCAATCCGCCCAGATCGGCGTGGCCAAGGCCGATCTCTTCCCGGCCTTCTCCCTGATCGGCAACCTGGTGCTGCTCTCGACGGATCTCGGAACCTTCCGGCTGAGCGACATGTTCCGCTGGAGCAGCCGCGCGGCGCAGGTGGGCCCGTCCGTTCAGTGGAACATCTTGAACTACGGCCAGCTCTCCAACAACGTCCGGGCGCAGGATGCGCGCTTCCAGCAGCTGCTGCTGGGCTACCAGCAGGCGGTGCTGGTGGCCCAGCAGGACGTGGAGGACAACCTGGTCGCCTTCCTGCGGGCCCAGGACCGCGCGGATTTCCTCGCCCGCAGCGTCACTTCCAGCCGGCGGGCGGTCGACCTGGCGGTCCTGCAGTATCGGGAAGGCGTGACCGACTTCACCACGGTCTTGACCGTCCAGCAGACGCTCCTCGCCCAGCAGGACAGCCTCGCCAGCACCCTCGGCACCATCTCCACGAGCCTGGTCGGGATCTACCGCGCGCTGGGCGGCGGCTGGGAGATCCGAGAAGGCGAGGACCTGGTGCCGCCTGAGCTGAAGGCGGAGATGCAGCGACGCACGAACTGGGGCGACCTGCTCGCGCCCGAGACCTACAACCTGCCGGCCTCCCGTGAGCCACAGTCCACGCCGCGGTTTCCGGATTGGTGATCACATGTGGATCGAAAAGTCGGAGCCAAGCCATGGGCCACGGAGGAGCCGCTGCCGTCCGTCGGATCGGAGCAATCGCCGCCTGGAGCCTGGCGTCCGTGCTCGTGCTCGTCCAGGCCGGGTGTCGGGAGACACCGCCTCCGACGCCTCCGCCGCCGCCCAAGGTGACCGTCGCCCAGCCGGTGCGTCAGACCGTGACCGACTATCTGGACCTGACCGGCAACACGCAGGCCGTCTACACGGTACAGCTGGTGGCCCGGGTCGCGGGGTACCTGGAGCAGGTGCTGTTCCAGGACGGGCAACGGGTCAAGAAGGGCCAGCCGCTGTTCGTCATCCAGCAGAATACCTATGAGGACAATCTCCGGCAGGCCGAAGCGACCATCCTCCAGTACCGGGCTCAACTGCAGTACGCCGAATCCCAGCTGACCCGCTTCTCCAACCTGATCCAGCACAACGCCGCATCGCAGTCCGACGTGGACAACTGGCGCTTCCAGCGGGATTCGGCGATGGCCAACCTGCGCTCCGCGGAGGCGCAGCGCGACCTGGCGAAGCTGAATTTGCAGTACACGCAGGTCACCGCCCCGTTCGACGGGCGGATGGATCGGCGGCTGGTCGACCCGGGCAACCTGGTCGGGTCGGACGGCAACACGGTCCTCGCCAACATCAACCAGATCGACCCGATCTACGTCTACTTCAACATCAGCGATCTGGACCTGGCCCGCCTGCTCCAGGCCACCGGCGGCATCCCCGGCCCCTCGGCCGCGCGGAAATGGCCGGTGCACGCGGGCCTGCCCAGTGAAGACGGGCATCCGCACCAGGGCCATCTCGACTTCGCCGCGATCAGCCTGACCACCACCACCGGCAGCCTGCTCATGCGCGGCGTCCTGCCCAACCAGGACGGGAAGATCCTGCCGGGTCTCTACACCCGGGTGCGGGTGCCGCTCGAGCGGAAGCCGATGCTCCTGGTCCCCGGGGTGGCGATCGGCCACGACCAGCAGGGCGCGTACCTGCTGGTGGTCAACGACCAGAACGTGGTGGAGCGGCGCAATGTCACGACCGGCCCCGCGGTGGAGGCCCGGCGCGCCATCGCGAGCGGGCTCACCGGCGGCGAGTGGGTGGTCGTCAACGGGCTCCTGAAGGCGGCGCCAGGACGCCAGGTCACCCCGGAGCGGCAAGGCGCCGAGCCCGAGGCCGCGCAAGGCGCCGGCCCGGTCCCGCCCGCGAAGAAGGGCGGGCCGTGATCTCCAAGTTCTTCATCGAGCGGCCGATCTTCGCCAACGTCATCGCGCTGGTCACGCTGATCGTGGGCGCGGTCTTCCTCTACGGCCTGCCGGTGGCCCAGTATCCCGAGATCGCCCCGCCGACCATCCAGGTGAGCACGCGATATCCGGGGGCGAGCGCGGAGGTGGTGGCCGCGACGATCGGGGTACCGCTGGAGCAGGCGATCAACGGCGTCGAGAACTCGATCTACATGTCCTCGGCGAGCGCGAGCGACGGCTCGTACACCCTCACGATCACCTTCGACGTGGGAACCGATCTCGACACCTCGCTGGCCCTGGTCCAGAACCTGGCCAACAGCGCCCTCGCCCAGCTTCCCGGCGGTGTCACCGCGCAGGGAGTGACGGTGCGGAAGGTCTCGCCGAACATCCTGCTGGTGGCGAGCCTCTATTCGGAGGACGATCGCTACGACGAGACGTTCTTCTCCAACTACGCGATCATCAACCTGCAGAATCCGCTCGCCCGGATCCCGGGCGTCGGTCAGGTGCGGGTCTTCGGCGCCGGCCCCTACAGCATGCGGGTCTGGCTCGATCCGAGGCGGCTGCAGAGCTTCGGCCTCACGACCCAGGACGTGCTGGCCGCCATCCGGGGGCAGAACATCGAGGTGGTGGCCGGGCAGCTCGGCGGCCCGCCGGTTCCGGAGGAGCAGCCCTTTCAGTTCACCATCAACGCCCTCGGCCGGCTCTCCGATGCGAGCCAGTTCGGGGACATCACGATCAAGTCGGCGCGCGGCACCGCGCCCCAGCTGGTGCGCCTGCGCGACGTGGCCCGGGTGGACCTGAGCCAGCAGAGCTTCAGCAACTTCTCGCGATTCACCGGCCGCAAGGCGGCCCAGCTCGTGGTGTTCGCCCTGCCGGGTGCCAATGCCATCCAGGTCGCCAATCGCGTCTACGCCGCGATGGCCGAGATGAGCGGCCAGTTCCCCGTGGGCATGAAGTACGCGATCCGCTACGACACCACCCTGTTCGTCCGGGAAGCGATCTCCGCCGTCTACCACACCCTGTTCATCGCCGCGGTGCTGGTGCTGGTCGTCATCCTGGTGTTCCTGCAGAACTTCCGGGGCATGCTGGTGCCGGCTACCACCGTGCCGATCACCATCGTGGGCGCCTTCATCGCGATGGCCGGCTTCGGCTTCACCGTGAACCTGATGACCCTCTTCGCCCTGATCCTGGCCATCGGCATCGTGGTCGACGACGCCATCATCATCGTGGAGAACAGCTCCTACTACATCGACCAGGGCATGTCGCCGAAGGACGCCACCATCAAGGCCATGGAGGAGCTGACCGGGCCGGTGATGGGCATCACCCTGGCCCTCGTCGCGGTCTTCCTCCCGGCCGCCTTCCTGCCCGGCATCACCGGGCAGATCTTCCGTCAGTTCGCGCTCGTCATCGCCGCCACCGCGGTGATCAGCGCGCTGAACGCGCTGACGCTCAAGCCGGTCCAGTGCGCGCTCTGGCTGAGGCCGCGCGGGCAGAAGCGTCGTAACTGGTTCTACCGCGGGTTCAACCGCATGTTCGAGGCGGTGACCAACGTGTACGTGGGCGTCGTCGCGCGGATGGTGAAGCGCCCGGGGCTCATGATCGCGCTCTTCGCGGTCATCGTCGGGCTGACCGCCTGGGGCTTCGCGCGCCGCCCCACCGGGTTCCTCCCCACCGAGGACCAGGGCTACGCGATCCTGGTGTCCGTCCTGCCGGAAGGGGCCGCGCAGCCCCGATCGCGCGCGGTTGCGGAGAAGATCTCCGCGATGCTCGAGAAGACGGACGGCCTCGCGGGCTGGGTGACCATCGGGGGATTCTCGGTGCTGGACTTCGCCAACGTTCCCAACGTGTCCACGACCTTCATCGTCTACAAGGACTGGAAGGACCGCAGCAAGGGGCTCACCCAGGACCGGATCGTCGCCAGCCTCAACCGCGAGCTGGCCTCGATCCAGGAGGCGCTGGCCTTCGTGGTGGTTCCGCCCCCCATCCGCGGCCTCGGCCAGACCGGCGGCTTTCAGATGATGGTGGAGGACCGCCGGAGCCTCGGCCTGGCCGAGCTGTCGCGCAACACCGCCGAGCTGGTCCAGAAGGGCAACGCCGAGCCCGGCCTGCGAGGCCTCGCCGCCACGTTCAGCACGCGCAGTCCCCAGCTCTACCTGAACATCGACCGGACCAAAGCGGAGTCGCTGCAGGTGCTGCCCTCGAGCATCTTCAGTACCCTGCAGGCCTACCTGGGCTCCTCGTTCGTCAACCTGTTCAACAAGTTCAACCAGGTCTTCCAGGTCTACATCCAGGCCGACAATGCCTACCGGCTCCAGCCCGCCGATCTACGCAACCTCTACGTCCGCAACGAGAACGGGCAGATGGTGCCGTTGACGGCGCTCATCGAGGTCCGGCAGGTGCAGGGCACCGAGCTGCTGACCCGCTACAACCTCTATCCGGCGGCGGCCATCTTCGGCGCGGCCGCGCCGGGATTCAGCTCGGGACAAGCCCTCACGCGCATGGAGCAGCTGGCCGCGGAGACGCTGCCGGAGGGCATGGCATACGACTGGACCTCGACGAGCTACCAGGAGAAGCGGGTCGGCTACCAGGCCTACTTCATCTACGCGCTCTCCATCGTGCTGGTCTACATGGTGCTGGCCGCGCTCTACGAGAGCTGGACGTCTCCGGCCGCGGTCGTCGTCGTCGTGCCGATCGCCCTGGTGGGCGTGCTGCTGGCCCAGATCAGCCGCGGCTACGACAACAACCTGTACACGCAGGTGGGCTTGGTCCTGATGATCGCGCTCGCCAGCAAGAACGCCATCCTGATCGTGGAGTTCGCGCGCGACCTGCACCGGGACGGCCACTCCATCGCCGAGGCCGCGGTGGAGGCCACCCGGCGCCGATTCCGGCCGATCGTGATGACCTCCTTCGCGTTCATCCTGGGCGTCGTGCCGCTGGTGGTGGCCACCGGAGCGGGTGCGGCCAGCCAGCAGGCCATCGGCACGGTGGTGTTCGGCGGGATGCTGGCCTCGACGCTGCTGGCCATCCCGTTCGTGCCGGTGTTCTACGTGGCGCTGGAGCGCGCGAGCGAGCGGCTGTGGAAGCGGCGCCCCCACCCTCTCCCCCCCGGGGAGAGGGTGGGGTGAGGGGCGAGGGGCCTACTCGTGCCGCTTCGTCTGCTCCGGGTCCCGCCGGGCACCGAGCGCCATGAAGGTGGGGCTCTTGAAGAGGAGGAAGACCGTGGGGGAGGACGTGCCTTTCAGCCACCGCGTCCACCGCACCCCGATCCAGCCGCCGGGGAACACGGCCTGCGCCATGACCTCCTGGGTCATCTCCTTCATGGTGTGGAGCGGCGTCGAGAGCGCACCGTACCGCGACGCAACCGCGGACCGCACCTGATCGAAGACCGCCTCGTCACCGGTGACGAAAAGGCCGATGCCGTGCACGCGGTCGTCCATGAGCCACACGATGATGTGGTCGACGTCGTGCCCCGCGATGGTCACCTGCGATCGTCCCGCCGGTCGGGAGCACTCCTCGGTCATGAACGGCACCCGGGACTTCGCGCAGGCGGTGAGGCCCCAGGCGAGCACGTCGCTCTTGCTCATGCCGATGACCAGGCCCTTGAGCCCCAGGGGGTCCGCCTCGCTCCCGGACGACCGCAGGCCCGCGGTCAGCAGTGACGGCGTCAGCAAAATTATGAGCAGGGCGATGGTCAGGAGACGGCTCACCACCGCACTCCTCGAGGTGTGGGACACGGTCATCGTGTGGGCTCCTCTGCCGGACCGCGGGCGGTGGCCCGACGGCGCCGATCGATGAAGGTAGGTCGGTGCACGCGGAAAGCAGTGCAAGGCGTGCACCAGAGGACAAAGGCGAATGAAAGTACTGCGGTAGGGATGAGCGCCCCGAGCGCGGGTGACATCGGCAGTCCACGCCCATGACGGAGAGCGACAGCGGTCTCGTCGCCGCATCGCGCCGAGACCGCCGGTATGGCGCGTCAGGTCAAGACGTCGGCGCGCGCCGGCAGTACACCACGGCGCCGACCATCGCGATGGCGCCGGCCGCGACGAGGGCGTCGCCGAAGCCCCACGCCGCGTCGACGAGGCCGAGTCCCCAGGGGCCGAGCAGCTGCGCCAGATCGGAGCCCAGGCCGAAGGTGTTCAGGGCGGCGCCGCGGCCTTCGCGCGGTGCAGCCTGGCCCGCAAGCGCCGGCAAGATCACGAAGGCCACCCCGAACAGCGCGCCGTAGGCCAGCGAGAGCGAGAGGAACGCGGCGAGCCCGGTCGCCGTGACCGTCGCGGTGAGCGTCGCGGCCACGCCCGCCAGGGCCGGCACGAGCACGGCACGGCCGCCGTATCGGTCGGCGAGACGGCCGGCGAGGAGACGGCTCGCCACCGCGCCGGCCTGCGAGCCGACGAAGAGCAGGCCAGGATTGGCCACGCCGCGCCCCAGCGCCCACAGCGGCAGGAACGCGGAGAACGCGGTGTTGGGCACCTGCGCGCAGAAGTTCAGGAATGCGGGCAGCAGGCCTTCGGTGCGAAAGTTGCCGCGGAGCGAATAGGGATGCCGCCGGCCGAGGGCGGTGAACCGGCTCGTGGTCGCCGCGAAGCACGCCGCGCTGAGGAGGCACGCGATCGCGGCGCCGGCCGCGACGGGGAGGAGGCGCTCGGCCGGCGTGCCCGCGGGCATGAGGCCCTGGTACGCGGCCACGAGCGCGGCGGGGCCGCTGCCGACTCCGAGCGTGAGGCCGAGGGCCACGTAGCCCTGCACCTCGCTGGTGCGCCCGGGCGGCGCGATCTCGATCGAGAGCGTGTAGAACGCGGTGGTGCCGAGGCTGAACGCCACGCATCGAGCTGACCGACGCGCGCGGGCCGGCGGCGCGCCACTATCTGCTGCTGCGGCGCGCCGAGGTGTCGCTCTGCGCGGGCAATCCTGGCTATCCGGAGGAGCTGCGCCTGCGCGCGAGCCGCCGGACGCTGATCGGATGGTGGCGCGGCGACCTGAGCTTCCGACAGGCCCTGGATGCGGGCCTGCGGCTGGAGGGCCCGCGCGACCTGGTGCGCGCGTTCCCGGGCTGGTTCGAGCGCTATCTGTTCGCCGCCGTCGCTCCCGCGCCCGCGCGCCGCGCTTGACCTGTCCCGGTCGCTCTGGCACGGTCGCGCCATGAGCGGGCGCCGCGCGCAGATCGAGACGGCCGGCCTGGCGCTCGTGCTGGTCGCGGCCGCCGGCGCGAGCGGCGTCGCGCACGCGGCGGACAATGCCCGCCAGACGTTCGTGGAGGTCTGCGCCATCTGTCACGGCGTCGGCGGCAAGGGGGACGGGCCGAGCGCGGCCGGCCTCAACCCGCGCCCCGCCGACTTCACCGACTGTGCGGTCATGCAGAAGCAGTCCGACGCCACGCTGTTCACCATCATCAAGCGAGGCGGGCAGGGAGCGGGCCGCTCCACCGTCATGCCCGCGTGGGGCGATTCGCTGCCGGACGGTCAGATCCGCGAGCTGGTGACGCTGGTGCGGAGCTTCTGCCGGCGATAGGAGGGCCGGGATGAGCCACGAAGAATTCGCGAGTGAGGAGGAGTATCGGCAGGCGCGCGGCGATGAGCGCGCCTGGCGTCTCGCCCGGAGTCTCGGCCTGTCACGCCGTCGGTTCCTCACCACGCTGGGCGGCGCCTCCGTGGTTTCCGCGCTGCCCGGTGTGACGCGTCCGGCCGCGGCTCAGACCGCGCCGCCCGCTCCGGTGGTCAAGCCCACGCCGCCGGAGCTGTTCAACGACTACGGCAGCAACAAGGAGATGCGCTGGGAGACGCTCTATCGGCGCGGCTACCTCACGCCCAACGAGGCCTTCTTCGTGCGCAACCACACGCGCACCGCCCGCATCGACGTGGGGACGTGGCGGCTCCGGGTGGACGGGACCGGGGTGGATCGGCCGCTCGAGCTGAGCTTCGACCAGGTGGTCGGCCTGCCGTCCGTCTCGGTGATCCGCTACGTGGAGTGCGCGGGCAACGGGCGCAGCTTCTTCGAGAGTGAAAACGGCAAGAAAGCGCAGGGCACGCAGTGGAAGCTCGGCGGCATCGGGGTGGCGGAATGGACCGGTGTGCCGCTGCGCGAGGTGCTCGAGCGCGCGGGCCTCAAGCCCACCGCGCGGGACGTGATGCCCCACGGGCTCGACGACCTCAAGGTGCGGCGCCCGATGCCGGTGGCCAAGGCGCTGGCGGAGGACACGCTGCTGGTCTACGCGATGAACGGCCAGCCGCTGCCGCCCGATCACGGCTTCCCCGCGCGGGTGCTCACCCCGGGATGGATCGGGGTGGCCAACATCAAGTGGGTGGGACGCCTCGAGGTCTCCGACCGGCCGCTCTACTCGTCGTGGAACACGGACAGCTACGTGCTGATCGGACCGGGCTTTTCACCGAGCCCGCCCGCCAAGGGCCCGGTGCTGTCCACGCAGAGCCTGAAGAGCGCGCTCGAGCTGCCGTGGGGCGGCGACGTACCGGCCGGCCGCGGGCTGGTGCGGGCCCGCGCGTGGTCGCCGTTCGGCAAGATCGCGAAGGTGGAGTACAGCCTGGATCGGGGCGCCACGTGGCAGGCGGCCCGCCTGCGCGAGCCGAACATCGCGGCGGCCTGGGTCCGCTGCGACTTCGACTGGGACGCCCGGCCCGGCAAGGCGGGCATCCGCCTGCGGGCCACCGACGAGAAGGGCAACGCCCAGCCCGATCAGGTGCCCTTCAACGAGCAAGGCTATCTGTTCAACGCCGTCGTCGAGCACCCGCTGGTCGTAACGTAGCCCACGGCACCGGCCGGCCCAGCAGCGCGCGCGGCCCCACCAGCACCGGCGTCTGCTCGTACGAAAGCGCGCGGAGCCGGCGCGTGGTCAGCCCCACCAGCGAGCGGAAGCTCGGGTTGCGCTGCCCCTGGCGCGACCGCCGCAGCTCCTTGGCCAGGCTGTAGGTGAAGGCGCCGTACGACGTGGCCCCGTCGCGGTACTCGTACGACAGCTCCTGCTCCCGGCACGCCTCGATGATGATCGGCAGGTACGGCCCGCGGTGCCGCAGGGCGGACCGCTCGCGGTCGTAGGCCCGGTTGGGCAACCCGCGCAGCGACACCCCGCGGCCGATCCGGTAGGTGGCGCCCGAGCGGCCGACGAACCGGGGGTCGCTCGCGAGCGAGCGATTCGCGGCGGGCAGCCGGCGCTCCTCCCACATCTCGAGGCGGCGGTTCCAGCGGAGCGCGCGGTGGCGGATGTCGTCGGGTGGATCGATGCCGCGGGGGCGCAGGCCGCCCTCCCGGGTGAGGCCACCGGAGTGGCAGCAGTCGAGGATGGCCGCGAAGCGGCTCTGGTAAGGCAGCTGGCTGTAGAAGTTCACGAACTGCTTGTCGGTGATGGCGCGCTCGGGGCTCCAGTCGAAATCGTAGGGCACCAGGCATTCGTTGAGGTGGTCCACCTCTTGCCGCGGGCCGTAGGCGGGGATCTGGGCCCCGTGCCCCGAGTAGAACAGCACCCGCTCGTCGCCGGGCTGGACGTCGTCGAGGAGCCAGTGGAAGCGGTCCAGGATGGCGGCGGTCGTGGCCCGATCGTCCAGGACCACGCGGATGTCCTCCGGCTCGTAGCCGCACTCCTGCAGCACCGAGCTGACCAGGTAGACGTCGTTGACGCACCCTTCGAGCCGGTTGGCCGGGTTCGGGTAGGCGTTGATGCCGATCAGCAGCGCTCGCCGTGCCGGCCGCGTGCCGAGCGTGCGACCGGCGTCCCGCCCGCGGGCGAGGGTACGCGCCGGCTCCGCGCCCGACAGGGCGAGCCAGACGCTGTTCTGGGTGTTGGCATGGTCCAAGTACCAGATCGCGTCGTGGTTGAGCGGGTCGTTCGGCTTGTCGAAGGGGGTCTGCACCGCGGTGAAGTTGTCGGCCTGGATGCGCAGCTCGGTGGTGAACACCCGGTCGTCCGCGTTGTAGAGGTGATACCAGCGCCGCGCGCGGGCCAGCGCCTCGATGCGGCCCGCGAAGAAGTCGCGGACGAACGGGTTGCCGATCTGAGACCCGAACGTGATCAGGGTGCGGCCCGCGATGGCCGCGCGCTCGCGCTGGAAGGCGTCGTAGCAGATCAGCGTGCCCAGGCTGTGCGCGCACACCACGTCCGGGCGGCGGTCGGCCACCGTGTCGAGGAGCTTGCGCCGCAGCCGCTCGCGCAGCCGGTCCTCGCTGGCCCACTGCGCGATCATGCCCGCGCTCCAGCGCAGCACGGCCGGCATGTCGAAGAGCCCCCGCGTGCCCGGCAGCAGGTCGCCGATGCCGTGCACGATGCCGCTCGCGGCCAGCCGGGTGAGGGCCTCGGCGTAGGTCGCCGGATTGAGCGGGGCGTGGTCGAACTCGTCGTCGTAGGCGAAGAACTCGAAGTCGATCTCGAGCCCGGGCTTCCAGCGCTGGAGCCCGGCCGTGATCGCCCGCCGCCAGGCCGGGACCAGGGCCGGATCCACGTCGCCGTGACCGATGCCGTGCACGCAGAGTATCGAGAGCCGATCGGGCATACGTCTCCTCCTCGTGGGATGACGCGGGATTACCGGCGGGCGACGCTCGCGGTGTACGCGTCGACGAATCCGGCCCAGCCGCGCTTGCGGGCGAAGTCGAGCGTCCCGTACAGGCGCGAGACGGTCTTCTTGGGGAAGTACACGGTGAGGCCGTGGGAGTGGGCGACGCTGCGCCCCTTCGCCGCGCTGGCCAGCACCGCCTTCGACACCGCGGCGCGCACCGCGCGGCACGCGGCGTCGAGCCCGGGCCGGCGCACGCGCCGGGCCAGCAGCTCGCAGAGGTCGACGACGTCGCAGTACTGATCGTACGGCGGGGTGTACTCCTGGACCTGGGTCCGGACGGCCAGGATCTGGGCGCGCGCGGCCTCGTCCTTCAAGGCCGCGGTCAGCACGCGGCCCAGGCGGTCGAGCGCGTCCGCGACCGCGCCGATGCCGGCGAGATCGGTCGCGGCCAGCGTGGCCGCCTCGCTGCGGCCGTAGGAGGCCACGTAGCGGCCGACGATCAGCTTCGCGAGCTGGGCCGGCGTCATGGAAGGCCGAGCCGCGAGCGCCTTCAGGATGGTGTCGTAGGGCCAGCCGTCGTTGGGCTCCTCCTCCTCGGAGCCGCAGGTGACGCGCACGTGGCCCCGGACCTGGTAGGCGACCTCCACCATGCTCATGAGGCAGGCGTCGAAGCCCAGGAGGTCGATCGGACGCTTCAAGGCGCGCCTGATCTGGCCGAGCACGCGCTTGAGCTCGATGTTGTCGAGGAAGTCCTGCGCCTGGTCGTCGAAGGCGATGGCGCGGGACGACACCATGGCCGCGACGGTCGAGCGAAAGAGCGAGCGCCGGCCGTGTCGGGCCGCGGCGCGCAGGGTGTCCATCCGCACCGGGGCGGGGGAGTCGGCCACCAGCGCCCGCGCGACCACCCGGCCCTTGCGCACCACCGGCGGCGCGGCGCCGCTGAAGTAGTCGCCCTGGTAGAGGTTGGAGTCGTCCCAGCCCGACCCGTGGTTCCAGATCACCAGCAGGTAGTGCCGGGCCGGATGCTGCGCGGCGGCCCAGGTGACGAAGTCGCGCAGGATCGCCGGATCGCCGGTGTTGGTCTCCCCGAGCGTGGTCACCACGTCATCGGTGAGCGGGGTGTTCTTCCGGAGCAGATAGCGGTTGGTCGTGCGTCCGGCCCCGGATCGATCGAACTGGGCCACCAGAGCGACCTGGTCGGTGGAGCCGACCGTCTTCATCTCCAGCAGGTCGGCGGTCCCCGCCGAGTCGAGGTTGTTGTCTCCAGCCAGGTACACCATCACCGTCCACCGCTTCTTCTTGTCCGCAGGGCGCGCCATCGTGGCCTCCTCGGCTCGCAGTCGAGCGCCCGACCACGATGCGAGCGGATTCCCCGATCGCGCAAGGAATTTCTGCGCTTACAGCCACCGCGGGCCCACCGGTGTCATTGACGGCGGCATCCGCGCGTTGGTCGGCACGTCGACGTTCAATTCTTGCTGGCCCGAGGCGGCACATTGCCCGGGGTGTGGCGATGAGGGAGGTCCGCGGCGCCGGGTGCGCTCGTAAATGTCCGCGACCGAAGACTGTGGAGCTGGCACCGTCGATGCTGCCCGTGGAGAGGGAGGAACCGGCGGGCTCTCGCGGCTCGCGCACACATCTCGATGTCGAGGAGGATGATCGTGAAGCGTGTACTCATGGGCGTGATCGCAACCGCGGCGGTCGTGTGGGCATCCCCGGCGATGCCTCAGAGCGCCCGGGACATCGAAGGACCGGCTCCGATCGCTCCACTGGCCGCTCCGGAGCCGGCGCCGAATATCGTCGTCGACCCGCCGCTGCCCGAGCTGCTCGCGCAGGGGCGGGTCGTGATCCAGTACCGGGCCGAGCACCTGCGCATCGTGCCGGTGTTCGGTCCGAGCGCGCTGGACGTGTCGCCCCGGATCGGGCACATCCACGTGACCGTGGACGATGCGCCGTGGCGATGGGCGGATGCCAGCGGCGAGCCGGTGGTCATCAACGGGCTGCCCGCGGGACCCCACCGCGTGCGCATCGACCTCGTGAACGCCAATCACGAGCCGGTGGACACCGAGGTGGTCGCGTTCGTGATCCCCGACCGGATCACGCACGCCGGTCATCACTGAGCCAGACGGGCGTCGCGGCTACTTCGGCTTGAGCTTCACGTCCTCGTAGGGCGCGGCCCACGGGTAGTCGGCGATCAGGCCGAAGCCCGACTCGGCCACGCGCGGGCCGTAGCCCTGCAGCATCGACAGCTGCCAGATCGGCAGGTACATCACCTTGTCGTGCACCAGCTGCTGGATGCGGTGGAGCAGGGCCTCGCGCTTCTTTCCATCCAGCTCGGCGGCCTGATCGCGGAAGAGCGCATCGATGTCCGGGTAGCCGCCGTAGGCGAAGCTGCCGGTGGAGGCGGTGAACGCCTCGATCCGCGTGGCCGCGTTGCCGCCGATCCCGCTCAGCCCGTAGACCAGGTTCTTGAGCTTCTTCTCCTGGTAGGACTTGAGGAAGGCGGCCCGCTCGAGCGGCCGGAGCCGGGCGCGGATGCCCACCGCCTGGAGGTAGTTCAGGGTGGCCTCGGCGGTCGCGCTGGTCGAGATGTCGCACCAGAGGTCGCCCGCGTCGAAGCCGCGCGGATATCCGGCCTCGGCCAGGAGCTGGCCGGCGCGGGCCCGATCGTAGGGATACACCGACGGCGCCCAGTAGAAGTCGAAGCTGGTCGGGATGATGCTACCGGTGATCTTCGAGAAGCCCAGGCTCTCGGCCTGATTGATGGCCTGCCGGTCCACCGCCTGCGTGGCGGCCAGGCGTACGCGCCGGTCGTGCCAGGGCGAGCCCGCGTCGAACTGGTCGGCGAAGAGCAGCCAGTGCGTGCTGGTGAACGGTGTCGGCCGGAGCGTGAGGCCGGGGGTGCGACGCACCTCCTCGCCGATCTCGCCGGGCAGGCTGTAGGCCGCGTCGACGTCGCCGCGCTTGAGCATCACCAGCCGCGTCGAGACGTCGGGGGAGGACTTGAAGACCAGGCGCTTCACGCTGGGCGTCTTGCGCCAGTAGCCGTCGGCGGCCTCCAGCACCAGCTCCACCCCCGGGGTGAACGACACGAAGCGATAGGGGCCGGCGCCGACCGGCGCCTTCTTGAAGCCGTCCTCGCCCACGCGCTCGACGTACTTGCGCGGGACGACCCAGCTGGCGCCCGTCGCCAGCGTGCCGTAGAAGGTGAGGAAGTCCGGCCACGGCTGCTTCAAGCGGAAGCGCACGCGCCCGGGGTCCGGCACCTCGATGGCGGCCACCTTGTCCTTCAGGACCTTGGCGGAGATGCCGCGATATCGCTCGAAGGAGAAGCGCACGTCGTCGCCGGTGACCGGGTCGCCGTTGTGAAAGCGCGCGCCCCGGCGCAGCACGAACTCGTAGACGAGCCCGTCCGGCGAGGTCGTCCACGACTCGGCCAGGCTGGGGGCCATGCTCTTGCCCGGCATCGGCTTCACCATCGCGTCGTGCAGGGCGTAGAGGATCATGAACGGCGAGACGACGCCCGGCGTCTCCGCGGGTTCGAACAGGGTGGGGGCGAGCGAGAAGTGGAGCGCCCAGGCCATCTGCCCCTCGGGCGCCGCGAGCGCCCGACCCGGCCCGACCACCGCGAGCGCCAGCACCGTCACCGCGACCCATGCGCGCAGGCTCATGGCGGCCTCCCGGTCAGGGGTTGAGGATGACCTTCACCGGATCGCCGGTGCGCCGCGCCAGCACCTCGATCGCCTCGTGCACGCGGGCCAGCGGGAACTGGTGCGTGATGAGCGGCTTGGCGGTGAGCCGGCCCGCGGCCAGCAAGGCCAGCGCGCGGCCGACGCTCGTGCCGCCCTCGCCCCGCTCGGTGTAGATCGTGATGTTGCGCCGCACCGCCTGGCTGACGTCGGCGGTGACGGGGCCGTGGTAGAAGGCCACCAGCAGCACCTTGCCGCCCGGCTTGCACATGCGGATGGACTGATCGAACGTCTCGTCGCCGCCCGCGCAGTCGATGACCAGATCGGCGCCCTTGCCGCGCGTGGCGTCCAGCACCGCGGCCACCGGATCGGAGGCGCGGCTGTCGATGGTGAGATCGGCGCCCAGCTCACGCCCGATGCGTAGCCGCGACGGCCGCGTGCCGGTCAGCAGCACGCGGGTGGCCCCGAGCGCCCGCACGAGCTGGATGGCCATGAGCCCGATGGGCCCCGGGCCCAGCACCGCCACCGTCTCCCCCGCGAAGTAGCCGCCCGCGTTCTCCAGGCCGAAGAGCGGGCTGCCGGAGGTCATCACCACCGTCGCCTCCTCGTAGCTCACGTCGTCGGGAATGCGGTAGAGCGTGTTGACGTGATTGACCGCGTACTCCGCGAGCCCGCCGTTGGTGGTGAAGCCGTTGGCCCGGTGGCCCCGGGCACGATTGCCATAGTTGAGACACGCGGTGTAGAGCCCGCGGATGCAGTTCTCGCAGCGACGGCAGCCCATGTGCGCTTCGACGACCACCCGGTCGCCGATCTGAAACTCGTCCACGGTGGACCCCAGGGCGACCACGTCGCCCGCGTACTCGTGCCCGAAGATGAACTCGCCGTAGGGCGGCATCTTCGGCATGCCCTCGTGGATGATTTTCAGATCCGTCCCTCAGATGCCGCAGGCGCGCACCCGCACCAGCACGTCCTCGTCACCCGGAGCGGGCACCGGCCGCGCCTGCAGCTCGAACCGGTGCGGGGCGACGAGCACCGTCGCCGTCATCGTGTCGGGAATCGCCATGACGCCTCCTGTGTCGCGGCCGCTCAGCGGGCGCCGAAGCGCCGCGCCAGATCGTCCACGCTGTTCGAGAGGGCGTCGAAGTCGGGCACCTCGCCGCCCGGGGTCACCCGGTCGACCACCTCGGGCAGGAGCTGCGAGAGGCCCCGCGAGGTCTCCTCTTCGCTCAGCCCGGCGTGCCGGGAGATCTGCTGCAGACCGTCCCGGCCGAAGATCTGCGTCATCGCATCCGGCGGGATCGGCTTGTTGTCGCCGGTGCCGACCCACGAATCGGCCTGCTCCCCGAACCCCGCCTGCTGCAGCTGCGCCAGGATGCTGCCGAGGCCGCCGGCCCCGCCCCCGCCGCCGGCCGCACCGCCGAGAACCTGGCCGAGGATGTCACCGAGGCCGCCTCCGGCGCCCGGCGCCGCGCTCATCTGACCCGGCATGCCGCGCCGCGTCCCCTGGCTCGAGAGCATCGAGAGGACCACCGGCATCAACGCCACCAGGATGTTGCCCATCGAGCCGCCGCCGGCCTGGGCGTCCATCCGTTGCGGCGGCGGCACGCGGCCGCCGCTCTGCTGCTGTGAGCCCAGTGCTCCGAGAAGATCGTCGAGAAGTCCCATGGCCGCCTCCTCCTGATGTCGTGAGCTGACGGGAAGACCGAGGGGCAAGCATAGCCTCTTCACGATTCTTGCTCAAATCTCGCGGCCGTCGCATCGAGCGGCGAATTGTCCGTCACAATTGAAAGGGAGTCGTCGGAGAGGAGCCCGCCCATGCCGCGAGGATATGACCGACCGCTGTACCTCTTGCCGTTCGACCATCGGGGCTCCTTCCGCAGCAAGCTGTTCGGCTGGACGCCACCGCTCGACGCCGCGCAGGCCGCCCAGATGACCGACGCCAAGCGCGTCGTCTACGACGGCTTTCGCGCCGCACTCGACGCCGGCGTTCCCCGCGACCGGGCCGGCATCCTGGTGGACGAGCAGTTCGGCGCCGACATCTTGCGCGAGGCGGCGGCCAGCGGCGTGGTCACGGCCTGCCCGGCCGAGAAGAGCGGGCAGCCCGAGTTCCAGCTCGAATACGGCGACGACTTCGCGCAGCACATCGAGGCGTTCGACCCGACGTTCTGCAAGGTGCTGGTCCGCTACAACCCGGCCGGCGACCGGGCGCTGAACCGCCGTCAGGCCGACCGCTTGAAGCGCCTGTCGGACTTCCTCGCGCACCGGCAGCGCAGCCGCTTCATGTTCGAGCTGCTGGTGCCGGCCGAGCCGGCACAGCTCGAGCGGCTCGGCGACCGGAGCGCCTACGACCGTGAGCTCCGGCCCCGCCTGATGGTGGAGACCATCGGCGAGCTGCAGAATGCCGGCGTCGAGCCCGATCTGTGGAAGCTCGAGGGGCTCGACCGCCGCGAGGATGCCCGGGCGATCGTGGCGGCGGCCCGGGCCGGCGGCCGCGACCACGTCGGGTGCATCGTGCTCGGCCGCGGCGCGGACCAGCGCAAGGTCCGCGACTGGCTCGCGGTCGCCGCGGGAGTGCCGGGCTTCATCGGCTTCGCGGTCGGTCGCACCGACTTCTGGGACCCGCTGGTCGCCTGGCGCGCGGGGACCGCGACACGCGAGCAGTCGGTCGCCGAGATCGCGCGCCGGTATCACGCGTTCGTGGATCTGTTCGAAGGCCGGCAGGTGGCCACGGTCGGGAGGGACTCATGAGCCGCGACATGGATCAGCTCGCGATCGACACCATCCGGACCTTGTCCATCGACGCGGTCCAGCAGGCGAAGTCCGGCCATCCCGGCACCCCGATGGCCCTGGCCCCGCTCGTCTACACGATCTGGAACCGGGTGCTGCGCTTCGACCCGAAGGACCCGATCTGGCCCGATCGCGACCGCTTCGTGCTCTCGAACGGCCACGCCTCGATGCTGCTCTGGTCGCTGCTGTACCTGACCGGCACCGTCGCGGTGAACGCGGACTACGAGCGACTGGGCGAGCCGTCGGTCACCCTCGACGACATCCGCCACTTCCGCGGCCTCGGGAGCAAGGCGCCGGGCCATCCCGAGTACCACTGGGTATCGGGCGTGGAGACGACGACCGGCCCGCTCGGCCAGGGCATCGCCAACAGTGTGGGCATGGCGATCGCGCGCAAGTGGCTCGCCAGCCGGTACAACCAGCCCGGCTTCGACGTCTTCGACTACCGCATCTACGCGGTGTGCAGCGACGGCGACCTCATGGAGGGCGTGGGCTCGGAGGCGGCCTCGCTCGCCGGGCACCTGCATCTCGACGACCTGTGCTGGATCTACGACGACAACCACATCAGCATCGAGGGCGACACGCGCATCACCTTCACCGAGGACGTGGCCGCGCGCTTCCTCGCGTATCGATGGAACGTGCTGCAGGTCAGCGACGCCAACGATCGCGCGCGCATCGAGGATGCGCTGGCCGTCTTCCGGGAGACCCGGGGCCGGCCAACCCTGATCATCCTGCACAGCCACATCGGCTACGGCGCGCCCCACAAGGTGGATACCGCGGCGGCCCACGGCGAGCCGCTCGGCGAGGACGAGGTGCGCCTCGCCAAGCGTGCCTACGGCTGGCCCGAGGACGCGAAGTTCCTGGTGCCCGACGGCGTCCGCGCGCACTTCGATGGAGGCATCGGCGCGCGCGGTGCGGCGGCGCGGGGGCGGTGGGAGGGCCTGCTGACCGCGTACCGCGAGAAGCACCCCGAGCTGGCCAACGAGATCGAGCAGATGCAGCGGCGCGATCTGCCGGCGGGCTGGGACCGCGACCTGCCGACCTTCCCGGCCGACGCCAAGGGCATCGCCGGGCGCGACGCCTCCGGACAGGTGCTGAATGTGCTGGCGCGCAACATTCCCTGGCTGCTGGGCGGGTCGGCGGACCTCGGCCCCTCGACCCGCACCCTGCTGAAGTTCCCGGGGGCGGGCGACTTCGAGCCGGAGAGCCCGGGCGGCCGCAATCTCCACTTCGGCGTGCGCGAGCACGCCATGGCCGCCATCGTGAACGGGCTCTCGCTCTCGAAGCTGCGGCCCTTCGGGGCGACGTTCGTGATCTTCAGCGACTACGCGCGGCCGGCCATCCGGCTCGCCGCGCTCATGGAGCTGCCCGTGATCTTCGTGCTCACCCACGACGCGATGGGCGACGGCGAGGACGGGCCGACCCACCAGCCGGTGGAGCAGCTGGTCTCGCTGCGAGCCATTCCCGGCCTGCTGGTGCTGCGTCCGGCGGATGCCAACGAGGTGGTCGAGGCGTACCGTTGCATCATGCCCTTGCGCCACCAGCCGGCCGTGCTCGCCCTCTCGCGCCAGCCGCTGCCGACGTTCGATCGGGGCAAGTACGCCTCCGCGGCCGGCCTGGCCCGCGGGGCCTACGTCATGGCGGACGCGCCGGGCGGGCCGCCCGAGATCCTCCTGATCGCCTCGGGCAGCGAGGTGTCGCTGGTGGTGGAGGCGCAGCAGCACCTCGCCACCGACGGCATTCGCGCGCGCGTCGTGTCGATGCCCTCGTGGGAGCTCTTCGACCACCAGCCGCAGTCCTACCGGGAGCACGTGCTGCCGCCGGCCATCACCGCGCGCATCGCGGTCGAGCAGGGATCGGTGCTGGGTTGGAAGCGCTACGTGGGCGACGCGGGGGTGGTGATCGGCATGAAGACATTCGGCGCCTCCGCCCCGCTCAAGGAGCTGCAGCGGAGGTTCGGCTTCGAGCCGGAGCGGGTCGTGGCGGTGGCCCGCGAGCTGCTCGGACGGCAGTGACCACCGGAGGGCCGGAGAGGAGAGCGACGATGACGGACACGGTGAGCAAGCGACCGGACCCGGCCGAGGAGATCGAGCTCGCGCCGCCCTGCGCGATGGTGATCTTCGGCGCGGCCGGTGATTTGACCCGGCGGCTCGTCGTCCCGGCCTTGTACAACCTGGTCAACGCGGGTCGTCTGCCGAAGGAGTTCCGGCTGGTCGGGGTCGATCTGGTCTCGCAGACCGCCGACGATTGGCGGAAGAACCTGACCGAGACGATGAAGAGCTTCGTGGGCCGCGACGGCGAGTTCCAGGTCGACCATATCGACGAGCGCGCGTGGCGCTGGCTGACCGACCGCATGAGCTACGTGCCGGGGGACCTGAAGGACCAGGAGGCGTACCGCCGGCTCGGCCAGCACCTGGACGAGCTGGACCGCGCCGGCACCGCGGGCAACCACCTCTTCTACCTCGCGGTGGCCGACCGCTTCTTCGGGCCCGCGGTCGCCGGGCTGGGGGCCGCCGGCCTCACCCGGGAGCAGGACGGCCGGTGGCGCCGCGTCGTCATCGAGAAGCCCTTCGGCCACGACCTGTCCTCGGCCATCGCGCTCAACGCCGGGATCCTGAAGACCCTGCGCGAGTCGCAGATCTACCGGATCGACCACTTCCTGGGCAAGGAGACGGTGCAGAACATCCTCGCCCTGCGGTTCGCCAACGGGCTGTTCGAGCCGTTGTGGAACCGCCAGCACATCGATCACGTGCAGATCACCGCGGCGGAGACGGTCGGGGTCGAGCGCCGCGGCAAGTTCTACGAGCGGACGGGCGCCCTGCGGGACATGGTGCCGAACCACATGTTCCAGCTGCTGGCCATGACCGCGATGGAGCCGCCCAATTCCTTCGACGCCGACGCGGTGCGGTCGAAGAAGGAGGAGCTGGTCGAGGCGATCCTGCCGCCGGCGGACGCGCTGCGCGACGCGGTGCGGGGCCAGTACGACGCGGGCACCGTGCTGGGCCGGCCGGTGCGGGCCTATCGCCAGGAGCCCGACGTGGCGCCCGACTCGAACACCGAGACCTTCGTGGCCTGGAAGCTCGGCATCGACAACTGGCGCTGGGCGGGGGTGCCGTTCTACCTGCGCACCGGCAAGTACCTCGAGCGCCGGTGGACGGAGGTGGCCATCCGCTTTCACCAGGCCCCGCACGTGCTCTTCCGGGGTACCCACGTCGACCGCATGAATCCGAACTGGCTGATCCTGCGCATCCAGCCCGACGAAGGCATCGCGCTGGAGTTCGCGGCCAAGCGCCCCGGTCCGGTGGTGAGGCTCAGCACGGTGGCGATGGACTTCTGCTACAAGACCTATTTCAAGCTCGCTCCCAACACCGGCTACGAGACGCTGCTCTACGACTGCATGACCGGCGACGCCACGCTGTTTCAACGGGCGGACAACGTGGAGGCGGGCTGGCGGGCGGTGCAGCCGATCCTCGACGCGTGGGCGGAGACGCCGCCGCGAGACTTTCCCAACTACGTCGCGGGCAGCACCGGCCCCGCCGCCGCCGATCAGCTGCTGGCGCGCGACGGCCGGGCCTGGCGGCCGCTCGGGTAGGGGGCGCGCGCTTGGCCTCCGCGGGCAAGATCTCGCTGGTGCTCGCCGACGTCGACGGCACGCTGGTGGACAAGCAGAAGGTGCTCACCGAGCGGGCCCGGGCCGCGGTGCGCGCGCTCCGGAAGGCGGGGATCCGGTTCGCGATCACGAGCGGGCGGCCGCCGCTCGGCATGGCCATGCTCTTCGAGCCGCTCGAGCTGGACACGCCGATCGCCGGCTTCAACGGCGGGCTGTTCGTCGATCGCCACCTCACGATCCTGGCGCGGCACACGGTACCCGAGGACGTCGCCCGCGAGGCGATCGCATTGATCCGCTCCCACGGCCTCGACCCGTGGGTCTACCGCGGCAACGACTGGCTGATCACCCGGGCCGGAGCGCCTCACGTCGCGCGGGAGGCCTGGACCGTCAAGTTCGAGCCCGAGGTGGTGGCCGACTTCAACGGCCCGCTGAGCGAGGTGGCCAAGATCGTCGGGGTCAGTGACGATCTCGACCGCGTCGCGCGCTGCGAGGCCGACGCCCGGGCCGCCTTCGGGCAGCGGGCGACCGCGAGCCGATCGCAGCCCTACTACCTGGACGTGACGAGCCAGGAGGCCAACAAGGGCGCGGTGGTCGCGTTCCTGTCGGAGCGCCTGCACGTGCCGGCGGAGGCGATCGCCACCGTCGGCGATCAGCCGAACGACGTGGTCATGTTCGAGCGCGCGGGCTTCAGCATCGCCATGGGCAATGCCTCCGACGAGGTGAAGTCGCGGGCCTCGGCGGTCACCGATTCCTACGAGGACGAGGGCTTCGCCAAGGCGATGGAGCGCTTCGTCCTGGCCTCGATCGGCGCGAAGTCGGACGGAGCGCGGTGATCGGACGCGTGGTGGTGCTGCCCGACCCGCCCGCGCTGGCACACCACGTGGCCGAATGGATGACGGAGGCCGCGCGGGCCTCCGACGGCCCGCTGCGCGTCTCGCTGTCGGGTGGCTCCACCCCGCGGGCGCTCTTCGGGCTCCTCGCGTCCGAGCCGTTCCGCGACCGCTTCCCGTGGCCGCGCGTGTCCTGGTACTGGGGCGATGAGCGGTTCGTGCCCCACGACGACCCGGACAGCAACTACCGCATGGCCCGCGAGGCGATGCTCGACCGGACCCCGGTGCCGCCCGAGAACGTCCACCCGATCCCGACCGATGGCGCGCCCGAGGACGCGGCCCGTCGCTACGAGCGCACGCTGCAGGCCGCCTATGGCGCGGCCGCGCTCGATCCGGCCCGTCCGCTCTTCGACGTGGTGCTGCTGGGCCTGGGCGCCGACGGCCACACCGCGTCGCTCCTGCCGGGCGAGCCGGTGCTGGAGGAGCGCCGGCGGTGGGTGGCCGCGGTCTCGCACGGGCGCCCCGAGGTGCGCATCACCCTCACGTATCCCGCCATCGACAGCAGCCGCCACGTCGCGTTCCTGGTGACCGGGACCGAGAAGGCGGCCATCTTTCGCGCGATCCGCGACGGCGACCGGAAGGCGCCCGCGGCCCGGGTGCGGCCCCGGGGTGAGCTGATCTGGTTCGTCGACCGGGCCGCCGCCGGCGAGTGAGCGCGGCCCGCCCGCGCGCGGCCGAGCGAGCCCTTCAACCGCCTCCCGAAGTATGGTTCACTCGACGCGCCGGACCGGGCGCGTCGGGTCCTCCCGACCCGCCGCCTGGCCGGTCCTCCGGATCACCGCGCCGAAGCGGAAAGGGGTCATTCATGGATGCCGAGCACCAGCGGCTGGAAGAAGCCCGAGCCGGGCAAGCGCCGTGGAAGCAGTGGGGGCCGTACCTGTCCGAGCGCCAGTGGGGCACCGTGCGCGAGGACTACAGCGAAAACGGCGACGCCTGGAACTACTTCAGCCACGACCAGGCCCGCTCGCGAGCCTATCGCTGGGGCGAGGACGGGCTGGCCGGGATCTCCGACGATCGCCAGCTGCTCTGCTTCGCGCTGGCCCTCTGGAACGGCAAGGACCCCATTCTCAAGGAGCGGCTCTTCGGGCTGACCAACAGCGAGGGCAATCACGGCGAGGACGTCAAGGAGTACTACTTCTACCTCGACTCCACGCCCACGCACTCCTACATGAAGTACCTCTACAAGTATCCGCAGGCGGCCTTTCCGTACCGTGACCTGGTCGAGACCAACCGCCAGCGCACCCGCCACGACCTGGAGTACGAGCTGCTCGACACCCGCGTCTTCGACGACGATCGCTACTTCGACGTGTTCGTCGAGTACGCCAAGGCCGGTCCGCGGGACATCCTGATCCGCATCACCGTCGAGAACCGCGGCCCCGAAGCGGCGGCCCTGCAGGTCCTGCCGACGCTCTGGTTCCGCAACACGTGGTCGGTGGACGGCGCGGCGACGCGGCCGGTCCTCCGCCAGGTCGGGCCGGGGGTGATCGCGGCCTCGCATCCCGACCTCGGCGAGTGGACGCTCGCGGGCGAGGGGGCCGTCCCGCTGCTCTTCACCCACAACGAGACCAACACCGAGCGCCTGTTCGGGACGCGCAACGCGACCTCGTTCGTGAAGGACGGCATCGATCGCTACGTGGTCCAGGGCCAGCGGGACGCGGTCAATCCCGAGCGGGACGGGACGAAGGTGGCCGCCCAGTACGCGCTGACCGTCGGGCCCGGCGAGTCGCGAAGCATCCGGCTGCGTCTGCAGGAGGGTGCGGCGGCCGATCCCTTCGGCGGCTTCGACGCGGCGCTGGCCGCCCGCCGGCGGGAGGCGGACGAGTTCTACGCCTCGGTCATCCCCAAGTCGCTCGACGCCGACGAGGCCAACGTGATGCGGCAGGCCCTCGCGGGCATGCTGTGGTCGAAGCAGTTCTACTACTACGACGTCGGCCGGTGGCTCGAGGAGCGCAACGTCGACCCGTTCAAGCTCGGGGCCGGCGGGCCGCGCAATGCCCAGTGGCACCACGTCTTCAACGCCGACATCATCTCGATGCCGGACAAGTGGGAGTACCCCTGGTACGCGGCGTGGGACCTGGCCTTCCACGTCGTCGCGCTGACCCTCGTCGACGAGGACTTCGGCAAGCGCCAGCTCGATCTCATGCTGGAGTCGCCCTACCAGCACCCGAGCGGGCAGCTGCCCGCCTACGAGTGGAACTTCGGCGACGTCAACCCGCCAGTGCACGCGTGGTCCACCATCTTCACCTACACGCTCGAGCGCGTCCGCCGCGGCCGCGGCGACATCGAGTGGCTGGAGCGCGCGTTCCACAAGCTCGCGCTGAACTTCACCTGGTGGGTCAACCGCAAGGACCGGGACGGCAACAGCGCCTTCGAGGGCGGCTTCCTGGGGCTCGACAACATCGGCGTCTTCGACCGGAGCGCGCCGCTGCCCACCGGCGGCTACCTGGAGCAGGCCGACGGCACCGCCTGGATGGCCCTCTTCTGCCAGAACATGATCGAGATCGCGAGCGAGCTGTCCCTCTACAAGCCGGCCTATCTGGACATGACCCTGAAGTTCATCGAGCACTTCATGTGGATCGCGGTCGCCCTCAACCGGGCCGGCGAGGGCACCGGCATGTGGGACGAGGAGGACGGCTTCTTCTACGACGTGCTGAGGCTGCCCGACGGCCGGTCCGAGCCCCTGAAGGTGCGGTCGATGGTCGGGCTGCTCCCGCTGTGCGCGGTCACCGTGTTCGACGCCGGCTTCCTGGAGCGGCAGCCCAACCTCATCGCCCAGGTCCTGCGCTTCTACCAGAAGCGGGAGGATTTCCGGGCGTTCGTCCACGATCCGCTCCAGACCGGTCACGGGGGCCGGCGCCTCGGGGCGGTGCTCGACGAGACGCGGCTCCGGCGGGTGCTGGCCCGGATGCTGGACGAGAAGGAGTTCCTGAGCCCCTACGGGATCCGCGCGCTGTCCCGCCAGCACGCCGAGCACCCGTACGTGTTCCACGCGGGCGGGCAGGAGTACCGGGTGTCGTACCTGCCCGCCGAGTCCGACAGCGGGATGTTCGGCGGCAACTCGAACTGGCGCGGCCCGATCTGGATGCCGGTCAACGGGCTGATCGTGCGGGCGCTCTTGCAGTACCACATGTACTACGGCGATCGGTTCACCATCGAGTGCCCGACCGGCTCGGGACGCCGGATGAACCTCTACCAGGTCGCCGAGGAGATCTCGCGGCGGCTCACGAGCATCTTCCTCCGCGATACGAGCGGCCGGCGGCCGGTATACGGGGGAGCCCGCAAGTTCCAGGAGGATCCGCACTGGCGGGATCTCCTCCTGTTCTACGAGTACTTCCACGGTGACAACGGCGCCGGGCTGGGCGCCAGCCACCAGACCGGGTGGACGGGCCTGGTCGCGCGCGCGATGCATCTGTTCGCCACCAGCACCGGGGCCGAGTTCCTCCAGCTGGGCAAGGCCGCCGCCGTGCTGGAGACCGAGCCGGTGCGCCAGGAGCGCGTGGTGACCGCGGCGCCCGCGCGGAGGCCGTGAGGTGGCCGAGCCGCTCCATCCCGCCCTCTATCAGATCAACACGCGGGTCTGGCTGACCGACCTGTCCCGCGCGCAGGGCCAGCCCGCCACGCTCGACGACGTGCCCGACACCGAGCTGGACCGGGTGGCCGCCCTCGGCGTCGACTGGGTCTGGCTGCTCAGCGTGTGGTCCACCGGCCCGGCCGGGCGGCGGATCTCTCGAGAGAGCCGCGAGTGGCGCCGCGAGTTCGAGGAGACGCTCCCCGATCTGCGTGAGGAGGACATCGGCGGATCGGGATTCGCCATTACCGGGTACACCGTGTCCCCGGCGCTCGGCGGCAACGCGGCGCTGGCCCGCCTGCGCGACCGGCTCCGCCGACGCGGCCTGCGGCTCATGCTCGACTTCGTCCCGAACCACACCGCGCTCGATCACCCATGGGTGGAGGACCATCCCCGGTACTACGTCTCGGGCACCGAGGCGGATCTGGCCAAGGCGCCGCAGAACTACGTGCGCGTCCCACGCCAGCGCGGCGAGCTGATCCTCGCGCACGGCCGCGATCCCTACTTCGACGGCTGGCCGGACACCCTGCAGCTCGACTACGGCCACGCGGCCACCCAGGCCGCCATGATCGGCGAGCTGACGAAGATCGCCGCGCAGTGCGACGGGGTGCGCTGTGACATGGCGATGCTCGTCCTGCCGGACATCTTCGAGCGCACCTGGGGCCGGCGCGCGGCGCCCTTCTGGCCCGAGGCGGTGCGGCGGGTGCGCGAGCGCGCGCCGGGGTTCCGGTTCATGGCCGAGGTGTACTGGGATCTCGAGTGGACCATGCTCGAGCAGGGCTTCGACTACGCCTATGACAAGCGGCTCTACGACCGCCTCCGCGACGGACACGCGCGCCCGGTGCGTGAGCACCTGCACGCCGGCCTCGAGTACCAGATCCGTCTCGCCCGGTTCCTGGAGAACCACGACGAGCCGCGCGCCGCCGCGACGTTTCCGGCCGGGATGCGGGAGGCGGCCGCGATCGTGACGTACCTGTCGCCCGGCCTGCGATTCTTCCACCAGGGCCAGCTCGAGGGCCGGCGCAAGCGCATCTCGCCGCATCTGATCCGCGCGCCGATCGAGCCCGTCGACGCGGCCGTCGAGCGGTTCTACCGCCAGCTGCGCGCCGTGCTCGCCCAGCCCGTCGTGCGCGACGGCCGGTGGCGGCTGCTGGAATGCGCGCCGGCGTGGGATGGCAACTGGACGTGGGACGGCTTCATCGCGTGGTCGTGGGAGGCGCCGGCCGGGTCGCGACGCCTGGTCGTCGTCAACTACGCGGGCCACCAGGGCCAGTGCTACGTCCGCCTGCCGTTTGCCGACCTGGCGGGCCGCGCGGTGTCGCTGCGCGATCTCATGAGCCCGGCCCGCTACGACCGCGACGGCGGCGAGCTGCTCGCGCGGGGCCTCTACCTGGATCTGCCCGCCTGGGGCTACCACGTCTTCGACGTGGGGCGGGCGTGAGGACGCGATGACCGCGCTCCTGGCCGGACTCGAGGAGCTGCTGCCCGCCGTGCAGGAGCGGGAAGCGGGTGACCCGGAGGCCTATCCGGCCCGGACGGTGGCCGACCTCTACGCGCTGGGCGTGCCGGGAGCGCCGTTTCCGGTCGCCCTCGGCGGCAGCGACGCCTCGCTGCGCGACGGTGTCCTGATCGTGGAGCGGCTGGCCGCCGTGTCCCCGGCCGCGGCGCTCCTGATCAGCATGCCCCTGGCTCTCGCCGGCTTCGTCGTCGCGGCGGGCTCGGCCGCGCCGGCCGCGCACCGGGCCGCGTGCGGAGCACAGCGCGAGCGGGTCGCGGCCGACTACCGGGCGGGCCGGATCTACGCGGCCTGCAACTCCGAGCGGGGCGCGGGCGGCTCGCTGGCCGCGACGCAGACCACCGCCCGGCGGGACGGTGAGGGCTTCCGGCTCACCGGCGAGAAGATCCTCGCCTCCTTCGGCCGGCACGCCAGCTACTTCTTCTCCACCGCGAAGGTCAGCCCCGACGAGCTGCCCGGTGCGGGCACGGTGGAGGCCTTCTTCGTCCCGACCACCGCGCCGGGGGTCGAGATCCTGCACGACTGGGACGGCTTCGGCATGCGCCCGACCGAGAGCCAGACGGTGCGGTACCGCGAGGCCGCGGCCGAGTCGCTCCTCGGCTTTCCGAACTTCCTGGAGGTCGGGCAGCCGATCCCCTACGTCCTGCCTCTGTTTGCCGCCATCTCGCTCGGCTGCGCCCGGGGCCTGCTGCACGCGCTGGGCGTGCCGGCCCCGCAGTCGCCCGCGCTGCGACTCCGGCTGGCCGAAGCCCTCATGCGCTACGAGGCGACGCGCGCGTACCTGCTCGAGACCGCGGAGGCTTGGCGCCCCGCGGCCGGTCCCGCCTACGCGGCCCGCGCGGTGCGGACCAAGACCTACGTCACGCAGGAATCGACCCGGCTCTGCGCCGATCTGTTCGCGCTGAGCGGCGGCCGGCACTACCGGCGCACCAGCCCGGTGGCGCGCCTGCTGGCCGCCTCCTTCGCGGGCACCGCCCTGCGCCCGCCGCTGCCGCTGGCCCTCGACGCGCTGATGGAGAGCTTCAGCCTGGAATGACCTCGCCGCGCTCGGAGCAATGGGTCCCTCGGCTGTTCGCGGTCGTGGTCGTCCTGCTGCCTCTGCAGTTCTGGTTCGCCCGCATGAGGGGGGAGCCGTACCCGGCCCTCCTGCTGCCCGCGTTCGACCAGGTCGCCACCGACGCCGACGGGCGGGTGGTCGCGGAATCGGTGGCCATCGTCGTGCGCTTCGCGGACGGAACGGTCGAACCGTTGCCACTGCGAACGTTGTTCGCGCGGGCACCGAGCTCGCACATCCTGGCGATGGCGCAGATCGCGTTGAAGCCCAAACCTCCGCCGCCTGCTGCGTCGAAGCATTCCCGGCCTCGTGAGTGGCTCGAGGCATACGTGGCGCCCGGGCTCGCGCTGAGCACGGCGCGAAGGCTCGACTGGTCCGGGCCCGATCCGGAGACGGTCTCCTGGCTTCGTCGGCGGGTGCACGAGCTGTTTCCCGGCCGCCAGGCGAGCCGCATCGAGGTGGAGTGGTATGTCGACCGGTACGCGTGGCAGGCCGACGGGTGGGCGCGGCAACGCGATCGGACGGTGACGCTGGAAGTGCCCCTATGAGTCGTGGGGCGCTGCCCCGCTGGATATTCGAGGAATATCGGCTCGGAGACGAGAGTCTCGCGGTGAGCCGCGTGCTGACCGCGCTCTGCTTGCTGGGCCTGGTCTACCCTCGCTATGTCTGGCTGGCGAGCTTCCCGTCGTCGTTCTATGCGCCGCCGCTCGGCCTCGGGATCCTCTTCCGCGGGCTGCCTCCCCTCTGGATCCTGTGGGCCATCCTGGCCGCGGCGGTGACGCTGACGCTCGCCCTGCTCGTCGGCTGGCACACGCGGGTTACAGGTCTCGCCCTGGCCGCCGTCCTCCTCGCGGGCAACACCTTCGAGTACGCGCTCGGAAAGATCAACCACGACATCCTGCTGCTGGTCGTGCTGGTCACGATGTCGTTCTCGGGCTGGGGGCGACGGTACTCGGTCGACGAGCGGCGCGGCGCCGGGCTGCCCCCCGCCGCGGCGTGGCCGCTCGCGCTGCTGGCCCTCGTGGTGGGGTTCGCGATGTTCTCGGCCGGGCTTCCGAAGGCGATGGCCGGTTGGCTGGATCCCCGAACCCAGAGCGCGCAGTACCACTTGCTCGTGAACTACTACGTCCTCGAGCGCCCGACTCTCGCCGGGCGCCTGGCGTTGGACTATCTGCCGACGGCCGGGTGGGAGGCCCTCGACTGGGCGACGGTCGGGTTGGAGCTGGCGTTCCTGCCCGCCGCGTTCTCGCGGCGCGCCATGCTGGCGGTGTGTGGCGTGGCCGTGCTGTTTCATGTGCTCATTCACGCGACCATGGAGATCTCGTTCTGGTCGAACCTGCTGGCCTACGCGATGTTCGTCGACTGGGCCGCGATCCTGTCGCGCGCGCGACTCGACGGCGTGTCGACCGGCCTGGCCGGGCTGTCGCGGACGCGCGGGTGGCACGTGTTCGCCGCCGGAGGCATGGCGTCCATCCTGTACGGTGCCGTCGATCCGATGCTGTCACGCGTGAGGATGGTCGTCGATATCGACCGGGTCCGGTTCTCGATGGCCATGCTGGCGGCCGGCGCGGTCGTGGCATTCGCGGCGGGGAGGGCCGTCGTGGAGCGGTGGTTATCCCGCGGCCTCGATGCGGGGGAGTCCGCGCCGGGCCTCGATCGCCATCCGCTGGTCCTGTTCGACGGCGTCTGCGGCATGTGCAACCGCACCGTCGATTTCGTGCTCGCGCACGACCGCGGCGCGGTGTTTCGGTTCGCCGCGCTGCAGTCGACGGCCGGCCAGGCGGCCCTGGCGCGGCATCGGCTGCCGCCCGACTACAGCGACTCCATAGTGCTGATCGTCGGTGGGCGATACTACCGGTACTCGACCGCCGCGCTCGAGATCGTGCGGCGGCTCGGTCCGCCCTGGTCGATGCTGTGGGCGCTCGCGGTGGTCCCGCCGCCGATCCGGGACGTGGTGTACGACTTCGTGACCGCCCGCCGCTATCGGTGGTTCGGGAAGCTCGACCAGTGCCGGCTTCCGACCGCGGCCGAGCGCGAGCGATTCGTGTCCTGAGAATTCCGGATCGCTGACCGCCGTCGACATGGACGACGCCCTCGTCTTTCACCGTCTGCAGTTCGCGTTCACCATCGTCTACCACTATCTCTTTCCCCAGCTCACCATGGGGCTGGCCCTGTTGATCGTGCTCATGAAGGCGCGGGGGCTCGCACGGGGCGGCGAGCGATGGAACGACGCGGCCCGCTTCTGGATCCGCATCTTCGGCATCAACTTCGCGGTCGGGGTGGTCACCGGAATCCCCATGGAGTTCCAGTTCGGCACCAACTGGGCCCGGTTCAGCCGCTACGCGGGCTCAGTGATCGGCCAGACGCTCGCGATGGAGGGGCTCTTCGCGTTCTTCCTGGAGTCGAGCTTTCTCTCGCTGCTGGTGTTCGAAGAGCGCCGCCTCTCGCGGGTCGGCCACTTCTTGGCCGCGGTGGCCTTGTTCGTGGGCAGCTGGGTGTCCGGCTACTTCATCATCGCGACCAACGCGTTCATGCAGTATCCCGTCGGCCACGGGGTCACCGCGGACGGGACGCTGCGGCTGGTCGACTTCTGGGCCTTCGTGCTGAGCCCGTGGGCGCTGGTGCAGTACGCGCACACCATGGTGGCCGCGGTCGTGACCGGGGCGTTCGTGGTGGCCGCGGTGGGCGCCTACTACACGCTGGCCGGGCGGCACCGGCCGACGGCCGGGCTGTTCCTTCGGCTCGGCGTCGCCACGGGCCTGGTCGCGAGCCTGCTGGTCGCGGTCACCGGCGACCGGCAGGCCAAGATGGTCGCGGTCCACCAGCCGGTGGCGCTGGCCGCCATGGAGGGCCACTTCGAGACGGGGACCCACGTCGGCCTCGTCATCATCGGGCAACCCAACGTGGCGGAGCGCCGGCTCGACAACCCGGTGGTGATCCCGTGGGTACTCTCGTTCCTCGCCTACGGGACGTTCCACGCCGGGGTGAAGGGTCTCGACGAGTTCCCGCATGATGTGTGGCCCGACAACATCGAGCTGCTCTACTACGCCTTCCACATCATGGCCGGCATCGGCACCATCCTCACCGCGATCGCCCTCGTCGCGGCCCTGCTGATCTGGCGCGGGCGGCTCGAGGGCAATCGGCCGATGCTCTGGGTCCTCATGCTCGCGTTCCCCCTGCCGTACATCGCCAACACGGTGGGCTGGATGACCGCCGAGCTCGGCCGTCAGCCGTGGCTGGTCTATGGCCTCTTCCGCACCGCCGAGGGAGCCAGCCCCACCGTGCACTCCGGCACCGTGGTCTTCACGCTCATGGGCTTCTGCGGCATCTATCTGGTGCTGGGCATCCTGTTCCTGTACCTGATCGGACGGGAGATCGCGCACGGCCCCGCGCCGCTCGCGGGGGCCGTGCCGGTCGGCCGGGAGGCCGCCCATGTTTGAGCTGTGGTACGCCATCGTCGCGGGCATGTTCGCGATCTACGTGGCGCTCGACGGCTACGACCTGGGCGCCGGCGTCCTGTCGCCGCTGGTCGCGCGGACCGACGTCGAGCGCCGGCAGGTGCTGGCCGCGATCGGCCCCTACTGGGACGGCAACGAGGTGTGGCTGATCGCGGCGGGCGGCGCGCTGTTCATCGCCTTCCCGCGGGTGCTCGCCTCCGGGATCTCCGGCTTCTACTTCGCGATCTTCCTCCTGCTGTGGTGCTTCATCGGACGGGGGCTCTCCATCGAATTCCGCAGCCACGTGACCGATCCGCTCTGGCGCGCGGCGTGGGACTTCGCCTTCGCGGGCTCCAGCACGCTGCTGGCGGTCTTCCTGGGCGCGGCCTTCGGCAACCTGATGCGCGGAGTGCCGCTCGACACCAACGGCTGGTTTGCCCTGCCGCTCTTCACCGACTTCACCGCGCGAGAGCCGGTGGGGATCCTCGACTGGTACACGATCCTGACCGCGGTCTTTGCGCTCGTCGCGCTGGCCGGTCACGGCGCGCTGTTCCTGGCCTGGAAGACTGACGGCCCGGTGCACGACCGCAGCCGGCGTCTGGCGCGGATGCTCTGGGTCGGGGTGGCGGTGCTCTGGCCGGTGGTGACTCTCGCCAGCCACACGGTGAATCCCGCGCTGTTCCCGGGCATGGCGCGCCGCTGGCTGGGCATCTTCGCGGTGGTGGTCGCCCTCGTGGGGATCGCGACCGTGTTCCATCGCATGACGAAAGGCACCGGGCTCGGTGCGTTCCTGGGCTCGGGCGCGTTCCTGCTCGGCATCATCGGGGCCAGCGCGGCGTCGTATTTCCCGGTGATGCTGCGGGCCACCGGCGGCAACGCGCTCTCGATGACCGCCTACACCGGCGGCGGCGACGAGGCGGGCCTGCGCATCGCGCTCCGATGGTTTCTGATCGGGCTCCCGCTGGCCGTCGCCTACTTCGTCATCGTGTTCCGCCTGCACCGGGGCAAGGTGGTCGCCGCGCAGGAACGCGAAGGCTATTAGCTAAGCTAGACGGTCTGGGCGATCTGCGAGCCCGCCGGCAGCACCGCGTCCCGCCAGTCGGCGTCGCGCGGCAGCACCGCCTCCGCCGCGACCAGGTTGCCGTAGGTGGGCGCGATCGCGCGCGGGATCCCGCCGTCCTCCACCGTCTTCACCGCCTCCAGCAGCAGCCGGCGCGCCTGGATGACCGCGCGATCGGCGGGGCCCAGGTGCTCGCGGCTGCGGTCCACGATCGGCCCCATGCTCTCCTGGATGGCGCGGTCCTGGGTGTTGACGCCGTCGATGCCGGTGAAGCTCTCCGTCTTCTGGACCTGGCGGTCCAGCAGGTAGTCGTTCTGCCGGTTGCGCCTGGAACGGAAGGTGGTCTGGTCCACGTCGAGCGGCCCGTTGCCCAGGCGCCGCTCGAGACGGTCCTCCTCGGTGAGCGGGGCGTCGGTGGTGCTGAACTCCCAGTTGAAGACCATGGTGGTCTCGTCGTCCATGGGCACCCAGGTGTGGCCGGCCATGAGCGGCACCCCGCTCTCCGAGCGGGACGGCCGGATCTGGTGGAACGGCATGATGAAGTGGTACGTGCGCACGTGGATGGTCGCCTCGTCGAGCGAGCGGATGCCCGCGTAGCGGTAGCCGTAGTCGGTCACGTCGACGGCGAGGGTGGGCGGCTTGCCGCGCACGAACGGGTTGTCGGGCAGAAAGCCAGGCCGCGAGGTGTTCGCGGTGAGCAGCCGATGCAGGATCGGAGCGTGGGAGGTGTCGATGCCGCCCTCGAGCCCCTGCAGCCAGCTCGTCTCCTGGATCACCTTGGACACCGTGATGTGGCTGGCCGGGATGCGCGTCCAGCCGAAGGCGGGCGGCGCCGGCTTGCGCTCGGCCGGGCCGAGATAGGCCCACACCAGCCCGCCCAGCTCGAGCGTGGGATAGGACGTGATGAAGATCTTCTCGCGGAACGCCTCGCTGTCGGGCTCGTTCATCATGTCCACGCAGCGGCCCTCGGTGTCGTACTTCCAGCCGTGGTAGACGCAGCGCAGCCCGCACGCCTCGTTGCGACCGAAGTAGAGCGAGGCGCGCCGGTGCGGGCAGTACTCGTCGAGCAGCCCGACGTGGCCCCGGGTGTCGCGGAAGGCGATCAAGTGCTCGCCCAGCAGCCGCACGCGCACCGGCGGGCCGTCAGGGGCGGGCAGCTCACGGGCCAGCAGCGCCGGGATCCAGTACCGCCGCATGGTGATGCCCATCGGGGTGCCGGGCCCGACTCGAGTGAGGCGTTCGTTGTCCTCGCGTGACAGCATGTGCGCTCCTCCTTCCGGTGACGCGGAGGATCCGGGCTCGCGGCGAGGGCGTCCGCGCTAGGCGGTGACCTCGCGGCTCAGGTAGTCCACGGCCTGCTGGACGCCTCCCGCGCCGTGCGGGATACCGAGCGCGGTCAGCCCCATTTCGACGGCGCCGAGCGTGCCGATCACCATCGGCGCGTTGACGTGGCCCATGTGCGCGATGCGGAACGCGCGGCCGGACAAGGGGCCGATCCCGACCCCGAGCACCACGCCGCAGCGATGACGGCAGTAGTCGAGCAGGGGCTGCGGATTCCGGTCCGGCGTGAGCATGCAGGTGATCGAATTCGCCCGCTCCGCGGGCCGCGTCGCGTTGATGGCCAGCGCCTGCCCTTCCGCCCACCGGCCGACCGCCTGCCGCGTGGCCTCGGCCAGCAGCGCGTGGCGCCGGGCCGCGCGGTCGAGGCCCTCGGCGAGCAGCAGGTCCAGCGCCTTGCGCAATCCGAAGAGCAGGTGCTCGGGCGGGGTGCCGCCGTATTTCTGGTAGTGCGCCTCGCCGTCGCGGAAGGTCCAGTCCCAGTATCGGGTCCGCAGATCCGCCTTCGAGTGGGCGGCGCGCGCGCGGGCGTTGCCGGCGACGAAGGCCAGCCCCGGCGGTGTCATCAACCCCTTCTGCGAGCCGGACATGGCCACGTCCACGCCCCACGCGTCCATCTGAAACGGCATGCAGCCGAGCGAGGCCACCGCGTCGACCATCAGCAGGGCCGGGTGGCGGGCCGCGTCGATGGCCCGGCGGATGGCCGGGATGTCGTTGACGACCCCGGACGCGGTGTCGATCTGCACGACCAGGATGGCCTTGATCTCGTGCCCGGTGTCGGCCTCGAGGCGCTGGGTCACCGCCTCCGGGCTCACCGCGCGCCGCAGATCGCCCTTCAGCACCTCGACCTTGACCCCCATGATCTTGGCCATGTCGCCCCAGCCGACCGCGAAGAGCCCGCTCTCGAGCACCAGCACCGTCTCGCCGCGCGAGAGCACGTTGCTCAGCGCCGCCTCCCAGCCCCCGTGGCCGTTGGCCGCGTAGATGTAGACGCGGCTGTCGGTGCGGAAGACCTTCGAGAGGTCCTCGTGCAGCGACCGCGTCATCTCCAGCATGTCGCCGGAGTAGATGTCGATCGCGGGCCGCTGCATCGCGGCGAGCACGGCGTCGGGAACGTTGGTGGGCCCGGGGATGCTCAGGAACTCACGGCCATTGGCGACGGTCATGTCGTACCTCCCGGGGTTACTGTCGCACGAGGGGGGGCCGAGGGGAAGGTCCTCCTCGTGCTCCGGGACGAAGTGGAAGTCGAGGCCGACCGGCGCTATGCTCGGGGCTCCGTTCCCGCTCGAGCCGGAGGCCGAATGCGCGCCTGGACCGTGGACGCCGATGATATCCGGGTCGCCGAGGATTTCGACGAGTCGCTGCTGCACCGCACGCCGGAGATCGACAGCTTCCTGACCGGCGACCGCGACGACAAGTTCATCGTCATCGGGACGAAGGGTTTCGGCAAGACGCTGCTGCTGAAGGCCAAGCGGATCATCTACCAGCAGGACCGGCGGGGGGCCTGCCTGCCCACCGGCAGCCTGCTCGACAAGCCGATCGGCGACAAGATCTTCGGGCGCGAGGCCCTGGCCTTCTTCGCCGCGTCCCCGCTGCCGTGGTCCAAGCTCTGGCTGACCGCGATCGCGGTGGCCATCCTCAAGCACCTGGGCCAGGCGCGCGACCTCCGGGTCGGCCCCAAGCTGGCCGCCCTGATCGCGGACGGCCACCTGCGCAGCGTGGTCGATCACTTCGTGCGCCTGCTCGATTTCACCCCGAGCGATCTTCAGCGCAGCGCCGCCGAGACCGACGGGCGGCTCGTGCCGCTGCTCCGCGCGGTCACGTCTCCGGTCTCGATCTTCATCGACGGCATCGACGAGTACTTCAACAAGCACATCGAGGGCCGCCCCGCCAGCCCGAGCGTCACCGGGGCGCTGTCGCCCAACGTGTGGTACTTCGCGCAGCTGGGGCTGGTGGAGGTCGCCTATCAGCTCCGGCGCCTCAACCACCACCTGAAGGTGTTCGCGGCGGTGCGGAAGGAGGCCTACTCCCGGCTGCCGCAGACCACCGTCATGGCCCAGCAGTACCGGGGCAGCGCGGTCGACATCGCCTACTCCGTCGCGAGCCTCCGCGAGATCTTCGTCAACAACATCCGGCTCGAGAAGAGCGACCGGATGGTCCGTCCGGAGCGCCGGGTCGAGCCGATCGAGGCCTTCCTCGGGCGGGCGACGGTGACCCACACCTACACCGGAGAGGACGAGGACGCCTTCGACTACATCTGCCGGCACACCCTCCTCCGCCCGCGCGACCTCATGACGGTCGGCGAGCGCCTGGCTGGGCTCCGGCCCGAGGAGCGGGCCCACGAGCGCCGGCTGAAGGAGGTGGTGAACCAGGTCGCGGCGGAGATCGCCTACGAGTACCTGGCGGAGGTCGCGCCCTATCTCGGCGATCTGGACCTGGATCGCTTCCTGCACCGGCTGCCCGGGCACGTGCTGACGCGAGAGCAGGTCGAGCGGCTCTTCCACGAGCACAACCACCAGGCGGGCGGGTTCGAGGAGCGGCACGTGTTCTGCGCGCTCTACCGCATCGGGCTGCTGGGATGCGTCCAGCACGACTGGGTGCGCGGCGAGTGGGTGCAGCGGTTCCTGCGCCCGGGCGAAGGGATCCTCGGCCCCGAGCGCGTGCTGCCGCGGTCGACGGACTACCTGGTGCATCCCGCGCTCTCCGACGTCATCGGCCGGATGAATCCGTCCTATCTCGACCGCATCGAGCGGACCACCATCGTCGGCTACGAGCGCCCGTGGCGCGAGGCGGGCGAAGCGGGCGGGGCGCCGGCCCCAACGGTGCGCTCGCTGTGCGTGCTGAAGGGCGACATCGCCGGCTTCGGCGGGCTGATGCGGGCCGGGATGGACGGGCCGGTGCGCGAGGCCCTGGAGGACGCGGTCCGCCGGAACGCGCAGGACGCGCTCTGCGTGGAGGCCCGCGGCGGCGACGCGGTGCTGATCGCGCACGAGGATCCGGTCGCGCTGGCCCAGACCGCCCGGCACCTGATCGACGACGTGTTCCGGGCCCCGGGGCAGCCGCGGCTGCGGGTGGCGCTCCACTACGGCGAGGTCCACGTCCGGCAGCGGCCGGGTGACCCGGCCGCGTCCATCGGAGGCGGGGAGGCCATCCTCCTCGCGACCCGGGTCGAGCCGCACGTCGATCCGGGGCAGATCTGGGCCACCGAGGCATTCCGCGAGCGCCTGTTCGAAAAGCCCTCGCTCTGGCGCATGACGCCGGTGGCCGGGCCCGGGGACGGCGCGGCGTTCAACATCAAGAAGGGAGGAGCCGAGCCGGATTTCTGGGTCCGGCTGTACCGCCTCGAGTTCTAGTCGTCGGCCCTCCAGCTAGCCCGTCGCGTCACCGCGCGACTACCATCGGAGATCTCGATGCAATCCGCCGCATAGGACTAAAGTCCTATTCCCTCGCGGCACGACCTCGCTAGCATGAAGATCCAACCTCCGGCACGTAACGGCCAGAAACCGACCGAGTGGAGGCCTCGAGGGCGTCCAGGTCTCGAAATCTGGCGCCCCGGCTGGGGCGGACAAGTGGCGTGGGCAGGATTCGGAGAACTTTCCGGGTTTCGTCGGGACTTATCGCTCGGCGATCGACGACGATGCCGGAGGCGATGATCCATTCGGAGAGGGCCAGAGCGGACCTGGAGGGCCGGGTGCCGCCGGCAGCTCGACGCCCTATGCGTCAGTCGAAGGAGGACCGATGCCATGAGCCAAGAACTCGAGCAGATCGCCGCGGCGCTGGTCGCCGACGGCAAGGGCATACTGGCCGCGGACGAGACCGTCGGCACCTTGAGCAAGCGGTTCACCGCGCTCGGGATCCCGTCCACGGAGCAAACCCGGCGCGCGTACCGGGAGATGCTGTTCACCGCCCCGGGCGCGGCCGAGTTCGTGAGCGGTGTCATCACCTATGACGAGACGATTCGCCAGACGAGCGCGGCCGGGACGCCGCTCGCCGACGTGCTCTCGAAGCAGGGCATCATTCCCGGCATCAAGGTCGACACGGGGGCGAAGCCGCTGGCCGGCTCGCCCGAGGAGACGGTCACCGAGGGCCTCGACGGGCTGCGCGATCGCCTGACCGAGTACCGCCGAATGGGTGCACGCTTCGCCAAGTGGCGGGCCGTGATCCGGATCACGGATTCGCTGCCCAGCTCCACGTGCCTCAGCGTGAACGCCCACGCGCTCGGACGCTATGCGGCGCTGTGCCAGGAGCAGCGACTGGTGCCGATCGTGGAACCGGAGGTTCTGATGGACGGTGCGCATGGGATCGACCGGTGCGAGGAGGTGACTGGCACGGTCCTGCACGCAGTCTTCGATGCGCTCTTCGAGCAGGGCATCTCGCTCCCATCGATGCTGCTCAAACCCAACATGGTCATCGCGGGTGCCCAGTGTCCGCGACCGGCCTCCGTGCCGGAGGTCGCGACCGCCACGCTGCGGTGCCTGAGGCGGCACGTGCCGGCGGCGGTGCCCGGCGTCGTGTTCCTGTCGGGCGGCCAGAGCGACCGGCTGGCCACCGCGCACCTGAACGCCATCAACCAGCTCGCGGCCAGCAAGCCCTGGAAGATTGGCTTCTCGTACGGCCGCGCGCTGCAGGACCCGGCGCTGGAGGCGTGGCACGGTCGTGAAGAGAACGTGAAGGCGGCGCAGGAGGCCCTGTATCACCGCGTGCGGTGCAACGGGGCGGCGAGCCTGGGGAGGTACACCGAGGAGATGGAGACCACGCTGGTGCCGAGTGGGCGAGCCAGCGAGTGGGAAGACGATTGAAGCGCGCGGCCAATCGCACGCCCAAAAAGAAGGAAGCGAGAGGAGGTCGAACCATGACGAAGACCTTGTCGGGCAAGGAGCTGACTCTTCTGGATGCCTACTGGCGGGCCGCGAACTATCTGTCGGTCGGCCAGATCTATCTCTACGACAACCCGCTGCTCAAGAAGTCGCTGACCAAGGAGCACATCAAGCCGCGCCTGCTCGGCCACTGGGGAACCACCCCGGGTCTGAACTTCATCTACGCGCACCTGAACCGGATCATCAAGGCGCACGACCTCGACATGCTCTACATCACCGGGCCCGGTCACGGAGGGCCCGGCCTGGTCGCGAACGCCTACCTCGAGGGCACCTACAGCGAGGTCTATCCAAACGTGTCCCAGGACGAGCAAGGGATGAAGCGCCTGTTCACCCAGTTCTCCTTCCCGGGCGGGATCCCCAGTCACGTGGCGCCGGAGACGCCCGGCTCGATCCACGAGGGCGGCGAGCTCGGCTACGCCGTCTCGCACGCCTACGGAGCCGCCTTCGACAACCCCGACCTGATCGTCGCCTGCGTGATCGGTGACGGCGAGGCCGAGACCGGGCCCCTGGCGACGAGCTGGCATTCCAACAAGTTCCTGAACCCGGTGACCGACGGGGTCGTGCTGCCGATCCTGCATCTGAACGGCTACAAGATCGCGAACCCGTGCGTGCTGGCCCGGATCAGCCACGAGGAGCTGGACCATCTGTTCCGCGGCTACGGCTACACGCCCCACTTCGTCGAGGGGCACGAGCCCGAGGCGATGCATGAGCTGATGGCGACCACGCTGGACACGGTGGTCCGCGAGATCCAGCGCATCAAGGCCGACGCCCGCCGCAAGGGCTTCACCGGGCGGCCCTTGTGGCCGATGATCGTGCTCCGCAGCCCCAAGGGATGGACGTGCCCCAAGGAGATCGACGGCCGGCGCACCGAGGACTACTGGCGCTCGCACCAGGTGCCGATGGGCGAGATGCACCAGAACCCGAAGCACGTGCAGCTGCTCGAGCAGTGGATGAAGAGCTACCGGCCCGAGGAGCTCTTCGACGACCACGGCGCGCTCAAGCCGGAGCTGGCGGATCTCGCTCCCCGCGGACCTCGTCGCATGAGTGCCAATCCGCACACCAACGGAGGCCTGGTCCTGCGGGACCTGCGCATGCCCGACTTCCGGGACTACGCGGTGAAGGTGTCGACGCCCGGGGCCACGGTGGCCGAGTCCACCCGAATCATGGGCCGCTTCCTGCGCGACGTGATGAAGCTCAACATGGAGAGCCGGAACTTCCGGCTGTTCAGCCCGGACGAGAACAACTCCAACCGGTGGCAGGACGCGCTCGAGGTGACCAACCGCGCGTGGGTCGCCGAGACCTTTCCGTTCGACGACCATCTGGCGCCGGACGGGCGGGTGATGGAGATGCTGAGCGAGCATCAGTGCCAGGGATGGCTCGAGGGTTATCTCCTCACCGGCCGGCACGGCTTCTTCTCCTGCTACGAGGCGTTCATCCACATCATCGACTCGATGTTCAACCAGCACGCCAAGTGGCTGAAGGTCTGCAACCACATCCCGTGGCGCCGCCCCATCGCGTCGCTGAACTATCTCCTGTCCTCCCACGTGTGGCGGCAGGATCACAACGGCTTCAGTCATCAGGACCCCGGCTTCATCGACCACGTGATGAACAAGAAGGCGGAGGTGGTGCGCGTGTACCTGCCGCCCGACGCGAACTGCCTGCTCTCGGTCACCGACCACTGCCTGCGCAGCCGGAACTACGTCAACGTGGTCGTGGCGGGCAAGCAGCCGGCCCCGCAGTGGCTGACCATGGAGCAGGCGGTCAGGCACTGCACGGCCGGGCTCGGCATCTGGGAGTGGGCCAGCAGCGACCGCGGTGATGAGCCGGACGTGGTGATGGCGTGCTGCGGCGACGTACCCACACTGGAGACCCTGGCCGCGGTGGATCTCCTGCGCCAGCACGCGCCCGATCTCAAGGTGCGGGTCATCAACGTGGTGGACCTCATGACGCTGCAGCCGGCGAGCGAGCACCCCCACGGTCTGCCGGATCACGACTTCGACGCCTTGTTCACGAAGGACAAGCCCATCATCTTTGCGTTTCACGGCTACCCGTGGCTGATCCACCGGCTGACCTATCGCCGGACCAATCACGACAACATCCACGTGCGCGGCTACAAGGAGGAGGGGACGACGACCACCCCCTTCGACATGTGCGTGCTCAACGACCTCGACCGCTTCCACCTGGTCAGCGACGTGATCGACCGGGTGCCCAAGCTCGGCGCCCGTGCCGCGTACGCCAAGCAGGCGATCCGCGACCGACTCCTCGAGCACCAGGAATACATCGCCCGGTACGGCGACGACATGCCCGAGATCGCGAACTGGAAGTGGGGGCAGGGCGCGACCGCGGGAGGGGCGCGCTCGACCGAGGCGGACAACGTGTGAGCAGCGGCCGGGTGTTCGTGATCCGGCACGGCGAGACCGCGTGGAGCCTGAGTGGCCAGCACACCGGGACGACGGACATCCCGCTGACCGATAACGGCCGCCGCCTCGCGGCCCGGATCCGGCCGGTGCTGGAGCGGGAAGTCTTCGCGCGCGTGATCACGAGCCCGCTGCAGCGGGCCCGGGAGACGTGCGAGCTGGCCGGCCTGGGCGCCGGGGCCGTGCTCGATGCCGACCTCGTCGAATGGAACTACGGTGAGTACGAAGGGTTGACCCCGAAGCAGATCCACGAGAAGGCGCCCGGCTGGCTGATCTTCCGCGACGGATGCCCGGGCGGGGAGACGCCGGAGCAGGTGGGAGCGCGGGCGGATCGGGTCATCGCCCGGGCACGCGCCGCGTCGGGCGACGTGGCGCTGTTCGCCCACGGGCACGTGCTCCGGGTGCTGGTGGCTCGCTGGCTGGGCGTGGCCCCGGAGGCCGGTCAGCACTTCTTGCTCGATACGGGCACGCTCAACGTGCTCGGCTACTACCGGGAGATTCCGGCCGTGAAGATCTGGAATGCTCCGCTCCCCGGATAGGAGGACGAGACCATGAGCAAGGACACGGCGGCGGCTACCGAGAAGCTGCTCGCCCGCTACGGGTGCGGGCCCGTCCAGTTCAGGGGGCGGGACAATGCGCTCTACGAGCGGCACCTCTTGTTCGACAACGTGATCGGGCCGGCGACGGCCGGTGCTCGCGATCGCTACGAGGCCGCCGCGCGCTCGGTGCGCGACGTCCTTGCCCAGCGGTGGGTGCGTACGGACGCCACGTACGATCGTGGGAATCCCAAGCGGGCCTACTACCTGTCGATGGAATTCCTGATCGGTCGGTCGCTCGCGAACAACGTCATGAACCTGCTCCTCGATCCGCTGGTCGCGGAGACGGCTCGCGAGAAAGGATTCGACTGGATCGGCCTGCTCGAGGAGGAGCCCGACGCCGGCCTGGGCAACGGCGGACTCGGCCGACTCGCGGCGTGCTTCGTCGATTCGATGGCCACTCTGCAGTTGCCGGCCATGGGCTACGGCCTCCGGTATGAGTACGGAATCTTCCGGCAGATCATTCGAGACGGCTGGCAGCAGGAGCAGCCCGACAACTGGCTGCGGCGGCCCGATCCCTGGGAGGTCGCCCGGCCTCAAGAGCAGGTCGAGATCAAGCTCGGCTGCTCGTTCGAGGTGCGGGGCGGGGGGCTGCGTGTCGTGCCCGGCGAGCCCTCGAGCCTGTTCGGCCTGCCGTTCGATCGACCGGTGGTGGGCTACGGCGGCAACACCATCAACACGCTTCGGCTCTGGGCCGCCGCCGCCCCGGACTTCTTCGACTTCCAGGCCTTCAGCGCGGGCGATTTCGTGGGGGCCCTCGCGGAGCGGCTCACCGCGGAGTCGCTCACCCGCGTGCTCTATCCCGACGACTCCACGAGCATGGGACAGGGCCTACGCTTCATCCAGGAATACTTCCTCGTCGCCTGCTCGCTGGCCGATGTCGTCCGCCGCTTCCGCCGGAGCAATGCGGACTGGGGTGCGCTCCCCGCCAAGGTCGCCGTCCAGCTCAACGACACCCATCCGAGCATGGCGGTGGCCGAGCTGATGCGCATCCTGCTGGACGAGGCGCACCTCGGGTGGGAGCGGGCCTGGGAGATCACCCGGCAGACGCTGGCCTACACGAACCACACGCTGCTGCCCGAGGCGCTCGAGAAGTGGCCGCTGCGCTGGTTCGAGCTGTTGCTGCCCCGCCAGCTGGAGATCGTGCTCGAGATCAATCGCCGCCTCGTCGACGAGGCGCGGACGCGGTTCCCCGGTGACGAGGGCCGGGTCGAGCGCGTGAGCGTGGTGGAGCAGGGGACCGAGCCGAGGGTGCGCATGGCCAACCTCGCCATCGTGGGCTCGCACAGCACCAACGGGGTGGCGGCGATTCACTCCGCGCTGCTGCGCAGCTCGACGGTCAAGGACCTGGCCGAGATGTTCCCGGAGCGCTTCAACAACAAGACGAACGGCGTGACCCCGCGACGCTGGCTGCGGCTGGCGAACCCGGCGCTGGCCGGCCGCATCACCGAGGCGATCGGTGAGCGCTGGATCACCGACCTGGCCGAGCTCGGTCGGCTGCGCCCCCTGGCCGACGACCGGGCCTTTCGCGACGCGGTCCGCCAGGCCAAGCGCGAGGCCAAGACCCGGTTCGCGGGATGGCTCAAGGCGACGGCGGGCCTGGTCGTCGATCCGGGCACGATCTTCGACAGCCAGGTCAAGCGCATCCACGAGTACAAGCGGCAGCTCCTGAACGCGCTGCGGGTGGTCGTGCTCTACGACCGGCTCCGGCAAAATCCGCAGACGGAGATGGCCCCCCGCACCTTCTTCTTCGCGGGCAAGGCGGCGCCGGCCTACCACCTGGCCAAGCTGATCATCAAGCTCATCAACAACCTGGCCGGCACCATCGACGGCGATCCCGCCGTGCGCGGGCGGTTGAAGGTCGTGTTCCTGCCCGAGTACTGCGTGACCATGGCCGAGCGCCTGATTCCCGGCACCGACGTCTCCAACCAGATCTCCACCGCCGGGTACGAGGCGAGCGGCACCAGCAACATGAAGTTCATGATGAACGGGGCGCTGACGATCGGCACGCGCGACGGTGCGACCATCGAGATGGCGGAGGCCGCGGGCGAGGAACACTTCTTCCTCTTCGGGCTGACCGCGGAGCAGGTGGCGGGCAGCCGCGGCTGGTACAGCCCGCGATGGCACTACGACAACGAGCCCGAGACCCGAGCCGCTCTCGACCTGATCTTCACGGATCACTTCAGCCGCAACGAGCCGGGGGTATTCGAGCCGCTGCGGGAGATGCTGCTCACGCGCGGGGACTACTTCATGCACCTGGCGGACCTCGCCGCGTATCTCGAGGCGGACCGCCGGTTGCTCGACGCCTACGCGCGCCCCGACGAGTGGACCCGGAAGGCCATCATCAACGTGGCCAGCTCCGGTCGCTTCTCGAGCGATCGCACCATCGCGGAGTACGCGTCCGAGATCTGGAACGTCAAGCCGTGCCCGGTGCCATGATGGCCCTCGTGACGACGCCCTCGCAGCCGGCATGAGCACGGGGCCGGATCGCGGGGACGAGGTGGCGCCACGTGACCTGTCGAAAGGGTACGCCGACAGCGTCAGCCTGACCGACGAGGAGGGCGTCGTGCGGGTGCTGACCGAGTCCGTGCTCGGTCTCTGGGAGGTCGTCAACAACCTGAGCCGTCTCCGGCCCGCCCACTGGCGCGGGTTCCGGGTGACCATCTTCGGGTCGGCCAGGGCCGAGCCGGGCACGGTGGCCTACGAGCACGTCAAGCGGCTGGCCGGTGAGCTGGCGTCGATGGGCTGCGAGGTGGTGACCGGGGGCGGGCCCGGGCTGATGCAGGCCGCCAACGAGGGTGCGCGCGAGGCCGCGCCGGACGACGTGAATCGCTCCATCGGCGTCCGGATCAAGCTCGAGTTCGAGCAGCACACGAACGCGTTCGTGGGGCAGGCCCACGAGCACCGGACGTTCTTCTCGCGCCTGCACCACTTCGTGCTCCTCTCGCACGCCTTCGTGGTCGTGCCCGGCGGCATCGGCACCACCCTGGAGGCGCTCATGGTCTGGCAGCTGCTCCAGGTGCGGAATCTCACCGGCACGCCGCTCATCATGATCGGTCGCATGTGGCCCGAGCTCGTGGACTGGACACGGCGTCACATGCTCGGGGTGCAGCCGAACCTCGCGAACCCGGCTGATCTCGACATCCCCCGGTGCGTGCCCGGCGTCGAGGAGGCGGTGGCGATCATCCGGGAATACCACGAGCAGTGGCTTCGCGGTCGCGCGACGGCGCCGGGATCGGTGGACGGGCGCGTGGACGGGGGGCCGGGGAGCGTGCAGTGAGCACGGTGGGGGTGGCGGCTCCACTCGGGGCGGCGCCGGATCGCAAGGGCACCAACTTCAGCGTGTTCTCGCGCCATGCGACCGGCGTCGAGCTGCTGCTGTTCGATCGGGTCGACGACGCCAAGGCCGCGCGCACGATCCGCTTGGATCCGGCCCTCAACCGCACGTATTACTACTGGCACGCGTTCGTCCCCGGGGTGACGGCGGGACAGATCTACGGCTACCGGGTCGAGGGACCGGCGGACCCGTCGCGGGTCCTCCGTTTCGATCCGACCAAGCTGCTCCTCGACCCGTACGCGCGAGCGGTGGCGGTCCCGGAGCGTTATGACCGGGACGCGGCTCGGGCGGCCGGCGACAACACCGCCACCGCGATGAAGAGCGTGGTCGTGGATCCGTCGGACTACGACTGGGAAGGCGATGCCCCGCTCCGGACGCCTGCCGCGCGGACGATCGTGTACGAGATGCACGTGCGCGGGTTCACCCGGCACCCCAGCTCCGGCGTCGACGAGGAGCGACGCGGCACCTACGCCGGCCTGGTCGAGAAGATTCCGTATCTCCGGCGGCTGGGCATCACCGCGGTCGAGCTGCTGCCGGTCTTCCAGTTCGATCCCCACGACTGCCCGCCGGGGAAGATCAACTACTGGGGCTACGCGCCGGTGTCGCTCTTCGCGCCCCACCGGGCCTATAGCGCCCGGCAGGATCCGCTCGGCCCGGTCGACGAATTCCGGGACATGGTGAAGGCCCTCCACCGGGCGGGCATCGAGGTCATCCTCGACGTGGTGTTCAATCACACCGCGGAGGGCAACGAGATGGGACCGACGGTGTGCTTCCGCGGGCTCGACGACTCCACGTACTACATCCTGGAGACGGACCGCCGGCGCTACGCCAACTACACCGGGACCGGCAACACCCTGAACGCCAACCATCCGGTCGTCCGGCGCCTCATCGTCGACAGTCTCCGGTACTGGGTCACCGAGATGCACGTCGACGGGTTCCGGTTCGACCTCGCTTCGGTCCTGGCGCGCGACGCCTCCGGTGCCCCGATGCCCGACCCGCCCGTCCTGTGGGACATCGAATCCGATCCGGTGCTCGCCGGCACGAAGCTCATCGCGGAGGCCTGGGACGCGGGCGGCCTGTACCAGGTCGGGAGCTTCGTCGGCGACAGCTGGAAGGAGTGGAACGGCCGCTTCCGGGACGACGTGCGGTCGTTCTTCCGTGGCGAGCCGGGCTCGGTCGGGCGAGTGGCAGATCGGCTGGTGGGCAGTCCCCAGATCTACGGGCACGAGGAGCGCGAGACCGAGCAGAGCGTCAACTTCGTCACTTGCCACGACGGGTTCACCCTCAACGACCTGGTCTCCTACGACCGCAAGCACAACGAGGACAACGGAGAGGGCAACCGCGACGGAGCCGACGACAACCGGAGCTGGAACTGCGGGGTCGAAGGGCCCACGGAGGATCCGGCGATCGAGAGGCTCCGGAACCGGCAGGTCAAGAACTTCCTGGCCGTCACGATGCTCTCGCTCGGCCTGCCGATGATCTCGATGGGCGACGAGGTGCGGCGCACGCAGCGCGGCAACAACAACGCCTATTGCCAGGACAACGAGATCGGCTGGTTCGACTGGACCCTCGTCGAGCGGCACGCCGACGTGCTGCGGTTCGTGAGCCTCCTGAACGCCCAGCGGCTGACGCGCAGCATCGAGCACGAGCGCGGGCGGTTGAGCCTGAGCCAGATGATCCGGGAGGCGACGAAGAGCTGGCACGGCGTGAAGCTCGGCCGGCCGGACTGGGGCGAGCAGTCCCACAGCCTCGCCCTGTCGGCCGCGCTGCGCCAGGCGGGGATCGAGGTGTACATGATCCTGAACGCCTACTGGGAACCCCTGGACTTCGAGCTGCCCCCGGCGGCCGGTCCGACCGATCAGTGGCGACGCTGGATCGACACCTCGCTCGCCTCGCCCCAGGAGATCGGGCCGTGGCGGGAGGGGCCCGCGATGACCGGCCCGATCTATCCAGCCGGCTCGCGCTCGGTGGTGGTGCTCGTGAGGGGACTCGTGCCCAGGCAGGTTCTCGGGTAGGATGCCCTCTCGATACATAGAGGAAGACCAGGGAGGCAGGAACTTGTCGAGACACATCAGGAGTGCGAAGGGGCTTGCATTGGCCGCGCTGGCAGTGACGCTGCTGGCCGGAGGTGCATGTGACCGGAAGCCCAAGGAGGGAACGGCCGCGTCCCCGCCGCCTTCCGTCGTGGTGGCGACAGTCGAGCAGCGCACGGTGCCGATCGTCCGGGACTTCGTCGCGCGGACCGAGGCGATCCCGACCGTCGAGGTCCGGGCGCGGGTGCCCGGCGTCCTCGAGCAGGTGCTGTACAAGGAAGGCACCGAGGTCAAGCAGGGGACGGTTCTGTTCGAGATCCAGCGCGCCGAGTATACGGCCTCGCTCGACTCGGCCAAGGCCCAGCTCGCCAAGGCGAACGCCGACCTGATCCGGGCGAAGGACACCTCGGTGGTGGACCGGGCGCGCGCCACTCTCGAGCAGCGAAAGGCCGACCTCGAGAAGGCCAACCGCGACGTGCTGCGCTACCAGCCGCTCGCCGAGGCCCGCGCGATCCCTCAACAAGATCTGGACACCGCGCGGTCGGCCGAGAAGGTGGCCGCCGCGGGCGTCGATGTCGCGGAAGCGGCGCTGAAGGACAGCCAACTGGTCCAGCGCACCCAGATCCAGCTCGCGGAGGCCGCGGTGGAGTCGGCCAAGGCCTCGGTCACCCAGGCCGACCTGAACCTCGGCTACACCCGGGTCGCCGCGCCCATCTCCGGCATCATCGGCAAGATCATGGTCGACCCGGGCAACCTGGTCGGCAAGGCCGAGCCCACGCTGCTCACCACGATCTCGGCGGTGGACCCGATCTACGCCGAGTTCCCGGTGGCCGAGGCCGACTACCTCAAGCTCTCCGCGCAGATCCGCCTCGACGCGCAGGGGCGCGGGCGGGACACCGAGCGCCGGCTTCAGCTCTTCCTCGCCGACGACAGCGTCTTCCCGGAGAAGGGTCGGTTCGTGTTCGTGGGCCGTGGCTTCGATCCCAAGACCGGCACCATCAACGTGCAGGCCGAGTTCCCGAATCCCAAGCGGCTGCTGCGCCCCGGCCAGTTCGCCCGGGTGCGGGGCACGGTGGAGGAGCGACCCGACGCGGTGCTGGTGTCCGGGCTGGCGGTGCAGGAGCAGCAGGGGGCCAAGACGGTCATGGTGGTGGAGACAGGAGACAAGGTCGCGCTCCGGTCGGTCACCCTGAGTGACCGGGTCGGCGACCTCTATATCGTCACCGCCGGCCTCAAGCCGGGCGAGCGCGTCATCGTCGACGGCGTGCAAAAGGTCCGGCCGGGCATGCAGGTGAAGCCGGAGACGAAGAAGGCCGAGTCCGGCACTGGCAAGGCCGGAGGCTAGCGGTGGCCCAGTTCTTCATCCGCCGGCCCATCGTCGCCATCGTCATCTCGGTCCTCATCGTGATGATGGGCGTGTTCACGCTCTCGGGCCTGAGCTTCGAGCAGTATCCGTTCCTGGCGCCCCCGACCATCCGCATCACCGCGACCTATCCGGGAGCTTCCGCGGTGGCCGTGGAGCAATCGGTGGCGACGCCGATCGAGCAGGAGGTCAACGGCGTCGACCGGATGATCTACATGCAGTCGTCCAACACCAGCGACGGCCGCATGCAGCTGGACGTGAACTTCGAGGTGGGCGTGGACCAGGACACCGCCAACGTGCTGACCCAGAACCGGGTGGCGTCGGCCCAGGCCCGCCTCCCGCAAGAGGTGAACGCCCAGGGCGTGACCGTCAAGAAGCAGAGCCCGAGCATCCTGATGCTGGTCTCGGTCTACTCCCCCAAGGAGTCGTACGACGGCAACTACCTGATCAACTACTGCGGCATCAACCTCCGGGACCAGCTCCTGCGGATCCCGGGCATCGCCCAGGTCGACCTCTTCGGCGGCGCCGACTACGGCATGCGGGTCTGGCTCCGCCCGGACAAGCTCGCCAAGCTCGGGCTGACCCCGGCCGATGTGATCTCGTCCATCAAGGAGCAGAACCTGCAAGCTCCGGCCGGCCGGGTGGGCCAGGCCCCGACGCCCAAGGATCAGCAGTTCACCTACACGGTCTCGGCCCCGAGCCGGCTGGTCACCGCCGAGCAGTTCGAGAACATCATCATCCGCGGCACCGAGGGAGCGGCCCAGGTTCGCATCCGTGACGTGGGGCGGGCCGAGCTGGGCTCCCAGGACTACAACTCGTTCGGGCGGTTGAACGGCAAGCCGGCCGGCACGATGGCGGTGTACCTGCTGCCCGGAGCGGACCAGCTCAAGGCGGCGCACGCCATCTACGAGACCATGAAGCGGGCCCAGGAGCTGTTCCCGCCGGACATGGACTACAAGATCGTCTACGACACCACCCCGGCGGTCGAGGCGTCGATCCACGAGATCGTGAAGACCTTCGTGGAGGCCCTCATCCTGGTCACCCTGGTGGTGTTCATCTTCCTGCAGAACGTGCGGGCCACCATCATCCCGCTGCTCACCGTCCCGGTCTCGATCATCGGCACCTTCATCTTCTTCCCGGTGCTGGGCTTCTCGGTCAATACCCTGTCCATGTTCGGCCTGGTGCTGGCCATCGGCATCGTGGTCGACGACGCGATCGTGGTGGTCGAGGCGGTGATGCACCACATCGAGCACGGGCTGGCGCCCCGGGAGGCCACCATCCAGGCGATGAAGGAGGTGTCGGCTCCGGTCATCGGCATCGCCTTGATCCTGTCCGCGGTGTTCATCCCGGTCGCGTTCGTGGGCGGCCTCACCGGCCGCATGTACCAGCAGTTCGCCCTGACCATCGCGATCTCGGTGCTGCTCTCCGCCTTCAGCGCGCTGTCGCTGTCGCCCGCGCTCGCCGCGATGCTGCTCAAGCCGTCTCACGGTCCGGCCCGCGGCCCGCTCGGGAAGTTCTTCCGTGGCTTCAACTGGGCCTTCGAGCGCACCACGACCGGGTACATCAGCATCGCCCGGCTCCTGGTTCGGCGGTCGATCCTCACCGTCCTCATCGTCGTGGTGGTCGCGCTCCTGGCGGGCTTGCTCGGCAAGATCCTGCCCGCCGGCTTCATCCCGGACGAGGACCAGGCCCTCATCGGCGTGAACGTGCAGCTGCCGCCCGGCGCCTCGCTGGAGCGGACCGCCGCAGTGCTCACGAAGGTGGAGGACATCGTGGCCAAGACCGAGGGGGTGGACGCCTTCACCACCATCGGCGGCTACGGCGTGGTCACGAGCACGTATCAGCCGAACTTCGGCACGGTCTTCGTCCGGCTCAAGCCGTGGGAGGAGCGCCACGGTCCGGACCTGTACGTGAAGGGCATCATGGCCGCGGTGGGGCGCCAGGTCGCGGGCATTCCCGAGGCCATCATCTTCCCGTTCAACATCCCGACCATCTCCGGCTTCGGGGCTTCCGCCGGCTTCAAGATCCTGCTCCAGGACCGGAGCGGGACGTTCACGGTGGAGCAGCTCGGCGCCCAGGCCCGCGCCTTCCTGAACGCCGCGCGCCAGCGCCCGGAGCTGACCGCCCTGTTCACGTCGTTCGATCCGAACTATCCGCAAGTGAAGGTCGAGCTGGACCGCGAGAAGGCCCGCAGCCTGGGCGTGCCGATCAACGACGCGTTCCAGGCGCTCTCGGCCTCGCTCGGCGGCGCCTACGTGAACGACTTCAACCGGTTCGGCCGGCTCTACCGGGTGTACGTGCAGGCCGAGGCGGACTATCGCCGGCGGCCGCAGGACATCGGCGAGATCTACGTGCGCAGCAAGACCACGGACACCATGGTCCCGCTCTCCACGCTGATGACGATCACGTCGGTGCCGGGGACGGAGATCACCACCCGCTTCAATCTCTTCCGCTCGGTGGAGGTCAGCGGACAGCCCGCGCGCGGCTACACGTCGGGCCAGGCTCTGGCCGCGCTGGAGCAGGTGTTCGCGGAGACGATGCCGAAGGAGATGGGGCTCGCCCATTCGAGCCTCACGTACCAGGAAAAGGTCGCCCCGCCGGCCGGGCCGACGTTCGTCATGGCCATCGTCTTCGTGTTCCTCCTGCTGGCCGCCATGTACGAGAGCTGGCGCCTGCCGTGGGCGGTGCTGCTCGGCTCACCGCTGGTCGCCCTGGGCGCCTTCTTCGGGGTGTGGGTGACCGGCTACGACAACAACGTCTACGTGCAGATCGGCCTGATCATGCTGGTCGGCCTCGCGGCCAAGAACGCCATCCTCATCGTCGAGTTCGCCAAGCTCAAGCACGAGGAGGGCCAATCGGCCGAGGACGCGGCCCTCGAGTCGGCTCGGCTGCGCTTCCGGCCGATCTTGATGACCGCCTTCGCCTTCATCCTGGGCGTGGTGCCCCTGATGCTCGCCAACGGCGCCGGCGCCGGCTCGCAGAACGTCATGGGCACCGCGGTGTTCTGGGGGATGCTGATCGCGACCGCGCTGGGCGTGTTCATCATTCCCGGCAACTTCGCGTTCGTCGAAACCCTCGGCCGCTCCAAGAAGGCGCGGCCGGCGGTGGGCGCCGTCCCGCAGCCCACCCCGCTTCACGGAGGCAGCAATGGAGGCCACTCGTGAGGCGCGCCCTCGCCCTGGCCGCGCTCTCACTGGTGGCCGCCGGCTGCACGGTCGGCCCGGACTATCGACGCCCCGAGGCGATCGTCCCCCCGGAGTACCGGGGCCTCGGCCCCGCGAACCCGGTAGGCGCCGGGTCGCTCGGAGAGCTGCCCTGGTGGGAGATCTTCGGCGACCCGGTGCTGCAGCAGCTGATCCGCGAGGCGATCGAGCAGAACTACGATCTGCGGGTGGCCGCCTCCCGCATCCTCGACGCGCGCGCGCAGGTCACGGTCGCCCGGTCGTTCCAGTTCCCGCAGCTCGACGCGCGCGGCAGCGCGCCGTACCAGAAGATCGAGGGCGACACCGGGCCGTTCCAGCTCGGCGAGTCGTTCACGCCCGCGGCCGGCCTGGACCTGACGTTCGAGATCGACTTCTGGGGGCGCTTCCGGCGGTCCACCGAGGCCGCGCGCGCCGAGCTGCTGGCCACCGAGTGGGCGCGGCGCGTCGTCATGGCCACGCTGGTGACCGACGTGGCGGTCGCCTACTTCAACCTGCGCGACCTCGACAAGGAGCTCGAGATCTCGCGCCAGACCCTGGACAGCCGGGTCGATTCGCTCCGGCTGGTGACGATGCGCGAGCAGGGCGGGGTCGCCGCGCTCATCGACGTCCGTCAGGCCGAGATCCTGGTCGCCCAGGCCGGCGAGGCGGTGCCGGACACCGAGCGGCTCATCGCCCAGACCGAGAACGCCCTCGCGGTGCTGCTGGGCCGCAACCCCGCCGACGTGCCGCGCGGCCGGCGGCTCGCCGAGCAGATCACGCTGCCGGTGCTCCCGACCGGGTTCCCGTCGAGCCTGCTGGAGCGCCGGCCCGACATCGCCCAGGCCGACGCGCTGCTGCATTCGGCCACCGCGCGCATCGGAATCGCCAAGAGCGACTACTTCCCGCGCGTGTTCCTCACCGGCGCCGCCGCCGCGAGCGGGATCTGGGTCAACAGCTCGTGGCTCGGTCCGCAGGGCATCTTCGCGGTGGGCCCCTCGTTCACGCTGCCGATCTTCAACACCGGGCGGACCGGCGCCGGGGTCGACTCGGCGGAGGCGCGCGCCCAGATCGCGCTGGACCAGTATCGTCAGACCCTGGTGCAGGCGTTCCGTGAAGTCTCCGACGCACTGGTGGAGTACCAGAAGCGCAAGGAGTTCCGCGTCCAGCAGGAGGCCCTCGCCACCGCCGCGCGCGACACGTCCCGGCTCGCCAACATGCGCTACACCGGCGGGGTGTCGAGCTACCTCGAGGTGCTCGACAGCGAGCGCCAGCAGTTCGACGCCGAGCTGGGCGTGATCCGCACCTATCGCGACGAGCTGGTCGCGGTCATCCGGCTCTACAAGGCGCTGGGCGGCGGCTGGCAGGAATAGACCGCGCCCATGCCGATCAAGAGCTACCTGGCCTATCCGGCGCGGGGGCGGCGCGACGAGCTGGTGGCCGCGCTCGGCCGGCTCGACGGCTGCGACGTGGTGCCCGCGGTCAACCGCGATCTCGTGGTCCTCGTCACCGACACGCCCCACGAGGCGGCCGACCGGGCGCTCCAGGAGGCGCTCACCGGCCTGCCCGCGCTCGACGGCCTGGCGCTCGTGGCCGGGATCGGCGACGCGGAGGTCGACGCGGTCGGTGCGGAGGAGGGCGGCCGTGACCCGGCGTGAGCTGCTGAAGTCGATGGCCGCGACCGCGGCGATCGGCGCCGCCCAGGGCATGTTCCCCGGCGTCCGGTTCGCCGACGCGGCGAAGGCGGCCGGCGAGGCGGCGCCCGCCGAGGGCGGGGTGGCCTGGAAGAAGACGCCGTGCCGCTTCTGCGGCGTGGGCTGCGGGCTCCAGGTGGGCATCGCCAACGGCCGGGCGGTGGCGGTGAAGGGCGACCCCGCGAGCCCGGTGAACCGCGGGCTCTGCTGCGTGAAGGGCTACCACTCGGTGATGGCCCTCTACGGAACGGACCGCCTCACGCGGGCGATGGTCCGGAAGGACGGCAAGCTTCAGCCGGTGCCGATGAAGGAGGCGCTGGACCTGGTGGCCGCGAAGATGGCGGAGACCATCAAGGCCCACGGCAAGGATGCGGTGGCGATCTACGGGTCGGGGCAGTGGACCATCCCCGACGGCTACGTGGCCTCCAAGCTCATGAAGGGCGCCATCGGCACCAACAACCTCGAGGCCAACGCGCGCCTCTGCATGGCCAGCGCGGTCACCGGCTTCATGACCAGCTTCGGCCTCGACGAGCCGATGGGGTGCTACGACGACATCGATCACGCCGACGTGTTCGTGCTGTGGGGCAACAACATGGCCGAGATGCACCCGGTCCTGTTCTCCCGCCTCCTCGAGCGGCGCCTGCAGAACCCCGACGTCAAGATCATCGACCTGGCCACGCGGTGGACGCGCACCAGCATGGCCGCCGACCGCAGCATCCTCTTTCTGCCCCAGACCGACCTCGCCATCGCCAACGCGATCTGCCACGAGATCATCCGCAGCGACGCGGTCCACGAGACCTTCGTGCGCGACCACGTGTCCTTCCACGAGGGCAAGACCAACATCGGCTACGGCCTGGAGGACAAGTTCACCTTCAAGGACGAGCCGAAGACCATCACCTTCGAGCGCTACCGCGAGCTGCTCGCCGACTACGCGGTGGAGAAGGTGGAGCCGCTCTCCGGGGTGCCCGCGCGCGAGCTGCGCTACCTGGCCTCGCTCTACGCGGACCCCAAGAAGAAGGTGATGAGCCTCTGGTGCATGGGGTTCAACCAGCACACGCGCGGGACCTGGATCAACAACCTCATCTACAACATCCACCTGCTGGTGGGGAAGATCGCGACCCCGGGCAACAGCCCGTTCTCGCTGACCGGCCAGCCCAGCGCCTGCGGCACCGTGCGCGAGGTCGGCACGCTCACCCACCGCCTGCCCCACGGCGACGTCACCGACGAGAAGTCGCGCAAGATGGCGGCCGAGATCTGGGGAGTGCCGCTCGAGCGCATCGCCCCGAAGCCGACCTTCCACACGGTGGAGATGTTCCGGGCGCTGGATCGCGGAGACATCCGCTTCGTCTGGATCCAGGTCACCAACCCCATGCTGACCCTGCCCAAGCTGCGCCGCTACCGCGACGGTCTCCGGAAGGACGACCGCTTCGTGGTGGTGTCCGACGTCTACCCCACGCCGACCACCGACGTGGCCGACGTGATCCTGCCCGCCGCGATGTGGATCGAGCGCGAGGGCATGTGGGGCAACTCGGAGCGGCGCACCCAGCACTTCGAGCGGATGCTGACGCCGCCGGGCGAGGCCATGAGCGACGGCTGGCAGATGATCGAGGTCGCGCGGCGCCTGGGCTTCGAGAAGCTCTTCCCGTGGACCGAAGCCAGCCACGTCGAGGAGATCTGGAAGGAGTACCGGCGGTTCCAGGCCGGCCCCGAGCACGAGATGGCGCCCTACGAGGAGCTCCTGCGGCGTCCCGGCGTGATGTGGCCCTTCGTCAACGGCAAGGAGACGAAGTGGCGCTACAACGGCCAGTACGACCCCGCGGCCAAGGGCGCGTTCGACTTCTACGGCAAGCCCGACCACCGCGCGTGGATCTGGTTCCGGCCCTACGAGCCTCCCCCGGAGGTCCCGGACGCGCAGTATCCGTTCTGGCTCAACACCGGCCGCGTGCTCGAGCACTGGCACTCCGGGTCCATGACCCGCCGGATCCCCGTCCTGCACCGGGCCGTCCCCGCCGCGTACGTGGAGCTGCATCCGGCCGACGCCCGGCGACTCGGCATCGTCGACGGCGGACGGGTGCGCCTGACCTCGCGCCGCGGCTCGCTGATCCTGCCCGCCCAGATCGACGGGCGGGCCCGGCCGCCCGAGGGGCAGGTGTTCGTCCCATTCTTCGACGAAAGTCTCTTGATCAATGAGTTAACTCTCGACGCCTTCTGCCCGATCTCCGGCCAACCCGACTACAAGAAGTGCGCGGTGCGCGTGGAGCGGGCCTGAGCGCGCGACCGGACGTGGACCGCAGGCACTACTTCCTGATCGGCCTGGCCATGCTGCTGATGGCGGCCCTCGTCGCGGTGGTGGGGCAGAGCCTCACCGCAGGCCTGCGTCCGGCGCGCGTGCCGCCGGTTGCCCAGGAGGCGACGCCGGTGCTGCCCTCGGAGGCCGGCATGTACGCCCGCGTGTCGCGCGCGGCCGAGTACGCGTCGATGCCCTCGGAGCCGAATCGCCGGCGCACGCTCGCGGTCTTCTACGCCCGCCGGGCGTACCCGGGCGCGCCGCCGGTGATCCCGCATCCCGTGGACGAGCGCGACGCCTTCGGCAAGGCGTGTCTGGCCTGCCATGGCAGCGGGGGCTGGGCGCCGCGCTTCGAGGCCTATGCGCCGGTCACTCCGCATCCCGAGATGCTGTCCTGCCGCCAGTGCCACGTGCCGCAGGGCGAGGGCCCCCTCACCCCGCCCTCTCCCCCCCAGGGGGAGAGGGTCGATGCGGCCCCCTCCCTCTCCCCTTCCAGGGGAGCGGGCAGGGTGAGGGGGTCGTCCAGTGACTGGCAGACCGTCGCGCCTCCGCGGCTTCACGGCTCGGTCATGCCCGGCAGCCCGCCGCCCATCCCGCACGGGCTTCAGATGCGGGAGAACTGCCGGGCCTGCCACGCCGGCCCCGGG
>Ga0081455_10000351_pt1 | contig 60585 bp, 100 predicted proteins | sample TabmetS3T2R1_FD_70207 | JGI IMG/M metagenome (GOLD analysis project Ga0081455, IMG submission 70207) | Tabebuia heterophylla rhizosphere microbial communities from the University of Puerto Rico - S3T2R1 | ecosystem: Host-associated > Plants > Roots > Rhizosphere ...
GCCGAGCTGGTGACACGGCATGCCCCGAACCAGGAGCTTGCCGGCGCCCTCGCAGGTCGGGCAGGTGTAGAATTGGACCTGGCACACGGCTCACCCTCCCGACAAATCCGTGAGCATCGGCGCTTCGCTCGCGGCGATCACGCGATCCATGCGGCGAGCTGCCTGCCATTCCGTGTAGTGCGGGTATTGGACCTCGAGGTCGTACATCGGCCACGCCTCCGGGTTTCGGCCGCGCGCCATGCACGCCTCCCAGGTCTCGATCGCGCGGCTCAGCTCGCGGCGCCCGAATGACATCGCGTCCTCGGGGATCTGCGACACCGTGATCGCGAACGGCGGCTTGTTCTCCTGGCAGACGAAGAGGTGTGCGCGCCGGCCGGCGCTCTTGGGGTCGAGCACGTCGAGGCCGCGCTCGTGCATGGCCGCCTGGAACGCCCAGTCAGCCAGCCGGTTGCTCAGGTCGCGCGGCGGCATGCGCCTATCTGTGGTCTTGTAGTCCCAGACCGTGCGGAGGTGCTTCGGCAACCAGTCAACCAAGCTGCGCAGCCAGACATCGCCCTCGCGCCAGGCCAGCACCACTTCGCCGTCGCCCTTCTTCGGGTCCCACTCCTCGACCAGGCCGCGCTCGTTGAGCTGGTCGAGGCACGCCTCCGCCATCTCGCCGGCGACGTCGAACTGCCAGCGCAGCACCGCACACTTGCCGGCGGCGTTCGCCTGGTCGCGCTCCTCGCGGGCCGCCTTCGTCTTCCAGTCGGCGGCCTCGACGACGTACAGCTCCTTGCCGCGACCGATGAGATGCCAATGTGCGGCGTTGCCGATGTTGAACTTGGTGCTCTCGTCGGGCTCGTAGTGCGGATTGAGCCGCGGGTGCTTCACCCAGCCGTGGCGCGGCGAGTAGTCGTAAATCTCCTTCGCGATCGACTGCGTGATCGATGGCGTCGGACACGGGTCGGCGAAGTAGGTTTGGCAGAGCATGCCGCGGTAGATGCCCGGCTTTGTGAGTGGTTCTTTCAGCATGTGTTACTCCCTTGGTTACTGTGGACGGCCGCCGGCTGCGCGGGTGAACATCATTTCCCACATCTGCACGTCGACGCTGAGGTGGTGCGCGTACCAGCGCGTCCACTGAAGGCGGCGTGCGATGACGACGTTGAGGCCTGCGTGGAAAGCGGCGAACGGCAGGAACATCAGCCAGCCCGAGCCCACGAAGGCGATCGTGTTGTAGGCGGTGAAGCACGCGTTGGCGTACATCAGGAGCTTGCCGCGTTCGTAGTGGTCGGTGGCGAGGCGCAGCTCTGCGCGTGCGGTGAAGTAGTCCATACGCTTTTCCTTCCTTGGCAGATCGCGACCGCTTCCGCGACGTGGTGCGGCTCGCCGGTGAGCAGCGCCGCGTAACACTTGGCGATCGCGCGGGTGTATTCGGCCAGCAGCCGCTCGCGCGCGGCGGCGATGCTGGCCATGCGGGTGACTTCCTCGCGCAGATCGTCGCGCGACATTTCGGCGCCGCACCTGTAGCCAGGCTCGAGACGGCACGGCGTTTCGTCGTCGCCGATCTCGATGCCGCAGGCCGGGCAGGTCCAATTGCTCATGTTGTGCTCTCCCTCAATCGCCGCTGTCGTAGCTCATGTCCTTGCCGCAGTGCTTGCACTCGCCGACGTGCCAGCCGCGGTTCGCTTGCTCGCGTGTTGCGGTCTCGATGCGCTCGTGGCCTGGGCACGCGGCCTCGCGCGCCTTGCGCGCTTTGTACCTGCGGGCGAACGCCTGCCCCTCGGGGTCGAGCTGCGCGATCTCGTCGTCGGTGAGCTGGCCGTACGGCGTGCGGCGGATTTCCTCGAGCGTCCTCATCGCTTCACCTCCTCCCGCCGGCACTGATTGCCCGTGCGCGTGTCGGCGTCGGCCGCCTTCAGACACGCCTGGCACGTCGCGTCGTCGCGAAACGCCGTCACGTCTCTCCGCAAGAGCCCGCCTACCCCGCACATGGACGCCGCGAGGCGTACGCCGCGCAGCGCCTCGGGGCCGCGGTGGTAGAGCCAATACAGATGCACGCATTTCATGGCCGTCACTCCGCGGCCATGCGGGCGGGGAAGTGCGTGCGCCCGACGTCGGTGCGCAGCAGCGTCGCGTACCAATTGACCCAGGTCGTATCGATCGCGCTGCCCGCGCGGCGAATGGACGCCCACGCGTACAGCGCCGGCAGTGCGGCCAGGCGCGCGTCGAGGACGAGCGCGTCGGCGATCTCTCGGTTCTGCGCGGCGAGCGACGGCGCACCGTCGCGGGCGCAGCGCGCCGCCCGTTCCCGGTAGTTCACGCCATTGTTCGCGATGGCGTGGCCGATCCGGCAGGCGGCGGCGTCGAGCAAAAGATAGAAGCCGCGGGCGCGCTCGCTGTCGGGCAGCGGGCTGCCGGACGGCAGGAACGCGTAAGGCAAAGCAGCAAGAATGTTTGGCATGGTAATCAGCTCCCGATGTCTTGGTGGGGAGCCTCATCCTCCCCGAATTGGGGAGGTCGTGTCAAGCCCCGTAGCGGGGAGGTTTAACCTTACTCAGCGCGAATATTAACGAGCCCGCGCAGCGCTGCGGGTGATTCGCGCGTCAGCTCGTGCGGAAATGTTGGTTAATCAGGGCGAGTATTTGCTGACGACGCGCAGCGCCTGCGGCCACGTCTCGCGCGTCAGCTTGTGGGGGTCCTCGGTGTCGCCGCTGCGGCGACGGGCCGCTGGCGTGTCGAACCGCTGCAAGAACCAGAACTGATCATCCCAATTAACCAATCGGCCAATACGCACGCGCGCCTCGGGGTTGCGCGTGCCGCCGTCGCCGCCCTCCTGCTCGGGCTCGCCCCACAGGGCGACCTCATCCGGGCTCACGTCTTTGCGCAGGAAGAGAGTGTCTTTACCGCGTGCAAACGGCAGGTGCGGGTGGATGATCGCTAGATCACCGATCTCATAGACGGGCGACATCGCGTCAGTTGACACGATCAAACCCCAGGCTTCGCGCACCTCTTGCAGGAACCAGGGCCTCACCACTCGATCGATTGGCCGGCGCACTTTGAGCACCATTTCGCCCACCAAACCGGCGCCCAGTCCGGCGACGGACGAGGCATAGACTGGCAAGTCCCGCCGCCCGAAAGTGGCTGGGCCTGTGCTAGGCTTTCTGCTCTTGCCCATCACAACGTCGACAGAAACGCCAAATACCTCCGCCGCACGACTGAGCGTACTGTCTCTCAACCCCCGTTCCCCACGTTCCAACTTCACGTACGAGCCGTACGAGATACCAATCTGCCTGGCCGCTTCTTCTTGCGTCCAACCCGCTGTCTCTCGCAGCTCGCGCAACGCGTTGCTCATTGTCTTAGTTCAACCTCGCGCGTTCGTCGCTTCCCGATTTGGCGCATCCCGTCATTCCCCGATGTGGGGAAAGCCTACAAGCCGGAATTGCGTCTGTCCATCCCCGTTTCGGGTGGGAAGGCGGGGGTTGACAAATGCCCCCGTTTCGGGGAGGCATTACCATCATGCAGCTTCTTGAATGGATGCGCCGTCACGGCGTCGACGACGAGCAAATGGCGGCCCTGATCAATCAGGGGCGGCCCGCGGCCGAGCGCTGCACAGCGCATGCCGTCAAGAAGTGGAAGTACCGGGAGCGCGTGCCGTCTGCGGCCATGATCGCGCGGTTCGAGGACGTCACCCGCAAGCGCGTGAAGCTGCGCGACTGGGTCGAAGACCCGCGCGAGAAGGGGGCTGCGTGACCGTTAATTTCGTCCAGTTGGCTCGGCCTAAGTCCCCCAACCCCCCTAGGGCCGGGCTCGGCGCACCGTCGGAACGCCCCCGTTCGGCGGTGCGCCAACCTGCCCGAGCTGTGATGTGGGTGCACATCACGAGGTGAAACGCACACACAGGGTGTCGGCGGCATGGCGGACGGGCCGCTCACATTCCCAGGTCGCGACGCGTCTGGCCGCTGGAAGGCCGATGGCGCTGCCTGGACGCCTGAGCGGGTCGAGCGGCTGCTCGCGCTCGCGGCGGAGGGCCTGTCGGGGGCGCTGATCGCGGCCGAGTTGGGCATCACGCGCAACGCGGTCGCCGGCAAGCTGAGCCGGCTGCGCGGGCGGCTCAAGGTCGACACCGAGACGCGCGAGGTGCGCAAGCCGAAGCGCACGGCGCGCAAGCGCAGGAGCCCACCCGTGAAGTCCGCACCAGAACTCGAAATCGACGATGCGCCCACGCTCGAGCCCGAGCCGCTGCCGGCGCACATGGACGAGCCGCTGCCCAGCTCGCGCCTGATCCGCAACGGCAAGCAGCTCGCGCACCATTGCCGCTGGCCGCTCGGCGACCCACGCACGCCGGAATTCCGGTGGTGCGGCGCCGACCGCGAGCACGATCGGACCATGTACTGCGCCACCCATCACAGTCTCGCGTGCAACTGAAGGAGCAAACCCACATGGCGAGGAAACGGAAGAACGCGAACGGCAGCGCGGAGCACCTGCCGAGCGACGATGACGTGCGCCGAGGAATTTTTCAGCGCCACGTCGGCAAGATCGAGTTCGCCGAGGCGAAGGTGAAGCTCGCCCAGAAGGACGTCAAAGACCTGTACGCCGAAGCGAAGCGCGACAAGTTCAAGGTGCGGGAGGTCAAGCACGCGCTCAGAATGAGGACCGAGGACGGCCTCGAGTCGATCCGCGCTGAGCGCGAGGAACAGCAGCGCATCGAGCGTTGGGAAAAGGTGGTGGTCGGCACGCAGGCCGAGATGTTCGACGTCTCGTCGGTCGACCGCGTCTATCTGGATGGCGAGCGGGCGGCCTTTTCAGAGCTGCCACGCAAGCCGCCGGCGGAGGTGCATGTCAAGGACCACCCGCGCTGGTACCGCGGCTTCGACAATGGTCGGCAGATCCTCAATTGCGATCGCGCCAAGAACTTCAAACCGCTCGAGGACACCAAGACGCTCGGCGAAGCTGCTGCCGACGTCGTCGATAGCCTCGCCGCCTGAGCAGGCGGGCACTCCTGCTTTCGGCCCGCACTGAACCGAGGGTGTCACGATGAGCGGCCTCGTTCGTTATGACGCAATGTGTCGCGCGATCGACGCCGCCTACAAGGTCGACGAAGTCAAGGACATCCGCGACAAGGCAAAGGCGCTCGAGGCCTACGCCCAGCAAGCCAAGAACGTCGAGGCCGAGCGGCGCGCGTGCGAGATCAGGCTGCGCGCCGAGCGGAAGGTTGGCGACCTGCGACGCAAAGAAGAGAAGCTCGCTGGTCGCCCGAAAAGCACCCCCACGAAGGGGGAGCTTTCGACAAATGCCGAACGTCGTCGTGAACTTGGCATCTCAAAAAAGCAGGACGAGCAGTGGCAAGCGTTAGCCGCCGTCCCCGAGAAGCAATTCGAGGCGGCGCTCGCTGCACCGGAAAAGCCGACCACCAACGGCATCATCGCGGCGCACACGAAGCCGAAACAGAAGGCTATGAACCCGCGAGCGCTCTGGGTTTGGGGCCGATTAACGGACTTTGAACGCGACGGCGTGCTCGACACCGACGCGCGGGCGATGTTCGCGGAGATGCTTCCACACATGCAGAAGGCCGTGCGGCGCCTTGGCCCGCGCGTCGCCGCTTGGATCAAGAGGTGTACCGATGACGAGTGAGCAAAAGCTACAGCAGCAACTAAAGGCCATCATCGAGCGCGTGTACGAACGCAGGCGCGACCAGATCAGCGTGAACCCCTCCTGGCTCGCTACCGAGGCCATGCAGGAAATCGATCCCGAAAAAAAATCGCCGGAGCTGGCCTACCGCGCCGCGCACCTACAGCTTCGTCAGATGGCCCGCGGTCTGTGCCGCAAGCAGTGGGAGGACGACACCGAGGACTCGGAGCGTGACCAGCACGAACTATTCCCTGATCTTCAGCGGCGCTACCCCACTGCTCGGTCCAGTGGATGGGAGGAGCCCGAGTACATCTTGCTCGAGCATTTAACCAAACGCGATGTTGATTACAACGTCGTGCGGTTGCGGCGCGAGGGTGCAACAAAGCTGCGGCGCGCGGACGCGCTGGAGGCTTGGGGGCACGATAAGTTTACAGAGCGCGCCGCGGAGTGAGGCCTATGGCACGGCCGCTCGTCGTTGGCATCGACCCAGCTACGAACACGGGCATCTGCGAGGGGCGCGTCGGTGAAACGCCGACGCTCTCCGCGCAGCGTTTCCGTGTGAGCCGCAAGGACAAGATCGAAGACATCTTCGGCCGCGCGACGCACCACTTCGCCGACTACTTCCGCACGCTCACGCCCGATGTGGTGGCGGTCGAGCATCCGGTGCGCATCACTGCCGGCTACGGCAACGCCGCCACCGATGCATTGAAGTTCGGGCTCTACGGCGTCATCACCGGCATTGTGAAGGCGAAGGGCTACACACTGCTCACGCCCGAGATTGCGACCTGGCGCAAGTTTTTTTTGAACCATGGGCGCATGGCGAAGCTCGAGGCGAAGCAGGCCGCGATGCAACGGTGCGCCTGGCTCAAATGGGACGCGCCGACGATCGACGCGGCCGAGGCTGCGGGGATCTGGTCGTGGGGTTGTTCGCAGATCGACCCGAAGCACGCGCACCGCATCGAGCCGCTGTTCGCGAGGGTGTCCCCATGAGCGCGACCAAGGGATCGTTCTTTTTTTGGACTGACTGGCTCGGCGACACCGAGGTCCGCCGCCTGTCCCCCGCCGAGCGGGGCTTTTGGGCTGATTGTCTTGCCATTGCGGCAACCGCACTCCCTTTCGGCTACGTCGTCGATAACAAGGGGCGGCCGCTGTCCGTCGCCGAGCATGCTCGCATCTCGAACTGCTCGGAGGCCGAAGCGGCACAACTGATCGCCGGCGTGCTCGAGAAGGGGGCGGCGAGCCGCGACCGCGCCGGGCGGTTGTTCAACCGGCGTATGGTGCGGGACGCTAGCTTGTCCGCGAAACGGTCGCTCGCGGGCAAGAAGGGCGCCGCCCGTACGAATTTGAAATATCAGGCTTTTCCAGTTTTGCCGCGGCAAACGCCGCAGCAAATTCCGCGGCCGCCGCCTCGCCCCACGCCCCAGCAACATAAGCAAAAAGAAAGAGAAGCACGGGACTCGGCCGCGCGCGCGCGCGCGGCCCTGTCTCATGAGACAAATCAACCGGCGGGCTCGCTCGCTACGGCGCCTGGGGAGGGCGCGCTCACTCGCCCGCCTGGCGCCGAACAAGCCCAGAATGGGAAGCCGGCAACCGAGTGGACTCGAGCAGATTTTGAGGCCGAATTCGCTCGCCGGCGCGCCAAGGGCGGCGGATGAAAACAGCCCCATTTTGGGGTCGACGAAATCCGGGGAACTCGGGTAACATGGGACCGTGGTAGCTGCCGTCCCCAACTGAAGGAGAGCGTAGCATGCGAACCGACTTGCCGACGATTGAGCGGACGTTCGCCGACCGCGTTGCGGTGCTCGAGCGGGACCCGCCAGTGCCGAAACACTTCGAGGAAGCCGCTCACCGCGGTGAGCACATCGCAGGCTTCACGGTGCTTGACCCCAGGCGCGTTGAGGAGGTGCGCGCCAACGGCCGCAATGCCGTCACTGCGGCCGTGCGCCGCTACTATCATCATCGCGACGTGCTGATGACGCGGCTCAAGGAGGCCGGCGTCCAACCGCTCGCGGTGTTGCCGAGCATGGCCTGGCGCAAGCTGTGCCTGCACGCCAAGCTGATCTTCGTTGAAGGCAACAGCGGCGGCATGGTCGCGCTCAACACCTGGCCTTTGGTGCAGCGATTGCGCGCGCAAGCCGAGGCCGACCTTGTCTCACGGCCGCCGTCGCGCATCTGGGCTCGCTCAGAGGGCGTGCGTGTCCCAGCGGCTCACTTCGAGACCGTGGCGCGCAAATGGGTGAAGAGCACTCCGAAGGTGGAGCTGCTCGAGACGTTGATGCACAGCCGCGAGCATCGCACGTTCATCCCGGCGAACTCGGTGGCGATGCGCTACGTCCAGGGCCCCTACGACGTCGCCGAGATCGTGCTGCCGCCGCCGCCGGCGGATGTTGTCACGCTGCTGCTGAAGTCGCGTCGGCTCGAGCCGAAGACCGTGGCCGAAGCGGCGGCGATCGCGTTCAATCCGACGCTCGAGACCATCATCGGCAAGGCCGTACGCGATGGCCACCCGGGTTCGCTCAGTCGGCTGCCGAGCATGCACCCGTCGAACGATCACGAGGCGCAGTTGCTCGGCTACGCAAGCCTCGCGGAGTGGAGGCGGCTGTGCCCGATCATCTACACGGAGCACCAGTCGGCCACGGCGGTGATTGCGCAGTTCGGCGACTTCCCGATCGAGCGCGAGGTTGTCGATCGCGCGATGGCCGACGAGTTCTTGCCGACCGCCGACGAGGAGGTGGAGGAAGCGGGACCCGTCGTCAACGTGATCGAGACACGCCAGGCGCCCTACGACGCCGGCGTGTTCGAGGGTCTCGCGCTCTTAGTCCGCGCTGGCGTGGGTGGTGGGCCCGATGGCGCCGAGCCCGAAAGCGAGGACCGGCCCCGAGGCGGTGACGGAGCACACTGGGGAGGCTAAATCCCGTGAATGATCTACGGGGACCAATGGACAGGCGCGCGGGTGACTGCGCGCCTGGTGGAGGCCTTCCGGAAGCTTCCAGCGACGCCGATCTACGCTCCCACGCGAGAGCGGCTCGAGGCGGCGATTTTCGATCACCCGGTCGACGGGCTGGATCTGATCCTCGCGACCAACCGCTACCTCGGCCAGGCCTCAGAAGAACGGCTGTGGCTCCTGACCTTCGCCCGCGCCAAAGCGGACGGCACCGCAATCGTCCGGCTCTGCCGCGAACGCGGCTGGTCGCGCGCCACGCTCTATCGGCGCGTCACCCGCGCTGCTGAGACAGTCGCCGCCCGCCTCAACCGGGACCGCGCGCAGGCTCAGACCCCCTTGTCCGTGAGACAGTTTCCTGCGCCCTGTTGACGTGCGGGCGTAGAGGGTCATCGGATGGGCAAGGCACAGCCCCGGCAACCTCCGGGTCGCTATCGTTCTCTCGCTGGCGCGTTTACACCTCCCAATGGGCTCGGGCGGCCACCGCCGTCGGTCAACGTCCGCACGAGGGTCGGCCAGGTGGCTGACCCGGGCTCACCAGGTGGGCGCATCGTCGTCACCGTCAACCGCGTCGTCGACGTCCTCGAGGACGAGCTTTCGCACAATCGCATCAGCGAGGCCGAGTACCAGGTCGGGCGCATCGCGCAGTTCGCGTTCGAACGGGCGCGCGGAAAGATGGGCACCTCGAACTGGCAAGGCGCCTCTCGCGTCGACGCATTCACCGCGAAAGAGCTGGCGGTGCTGCACAACATCGAGAGCGCCGAACGCATCACCCGCATGATCGAGTGGTGGCGCCGCGAGCTGGGCCGCATCGATGCGAACATCTTGGAGCGCGTGCTTGGCGAGCACAAAACCTACGCGGAGGTCGCCACGCTTCAAGGCAAGTCAGGCGAGCGTGGCGTGAGCTACATTGCCAACCGCTTCCGCGACGCGTTAAAGGCACTCGCAGAGCTGAAAGCGGCCAAGGGGCTGCAGGCAACGAGGAGGACAGCGTGACAGACCAAACGCTTGGCCAGCGCCGGGTGCGGGCCGCGTTCAACCCGAGCGCAAGCAGTCTCGTCGACGAGATCAAGTCAAAGACCGCCGAGCTGATCGACCTGTGCGAAAACCTGAAGCAGATGCCGGGCCTCTCGCCCGGGCGATCGAGCGAGTGCGGGCGGCTGTGCTCGCTGGCGCAGACACAGTACGAGGACGCCGCCATGTGGGCGGTGAAAGCAGCGACGACGCCGACGTCATGACCACGCTAGCGCTCGACATCGCGGCCGGCATCTGGCTCGGCGGCATCGTGCTCGCGGCGACGGTGTGGGCCGTCGTGACGGTGGTCGACAAGATCGACCGGGTGCGTCACCGCCGGCACTGCGGGTTCTCGTGGGCGGATGCGCTCCGCGCCTAAAACCCTATGGGCCACAAATCGGCACGATGTGCGCGGGTGACCAAAATTTAAGGTGACCCGACGGGCGAAACGTGCAAAGTCGCCACACTGGAAACAACCACGCCTCGGTCGCCCCGCGCCCGGGGCTTTTTCATGTCCAGCGGAGCCGCAGATGCAGCGCCTGCTCGAGCTTGCCGAGCAGGTGGCTCGGCTGCCCGCTTACAATCATCGGAACCCGCACGCCTTCCACGAGGGCAAGAGCGAGATCGCGGCCGAGCTGCGCAAGCTCGCGCGTGAACTCACACCTCGTCCTGTGCGGTCTATAGACCTGCACAGGATGGGCCCCGAGCGGTCTGCTAGAGGCGCATGCGGCGCGCCCGCACGATGACCCAGACGACAAGGGCCACGACAGGCAGCACCAGCAGGATGTCGGCGACCAACTGCTCCAATGCGGACCCCTCCGCGCAGGAAATCGATCGCGTTAACGCCTGGTCGAGCCGCCGTCTGTGATGGCCATCACACTTTCCGATAATCGTCCTTCTCGGCAGCATCGCTGACCTAATGTTTCACGTGAAACAACGTCCGCAAGTCACTGACAAGAATGGCAGAACACCCGCTGGTCCCGACCGGCGGTGTGCCGGCGCCGACGCTCACGGACGAACTGACGTCGGCGGCCGGCTACGCTCGAGCGAGCAGCTCGCCGGCGACGCTGAAGGCCTACAAGTCTGACTGGCGGGACTTTTTGAGCTGGTGCGAGGCGCGATCGCGTCCCGCACTCCCGGCGAGCGTTGAGACGACGGCCAGCTACCTGGCGCATCTCGCCGACACTGGGCTGAAGGCCTCGACCATCACGCGGCGCACAGCCGCGATCGCATACGCGCATCGGCTACGAGGTCTCGCCCCCCCGACCGCAGCCGAGCCGGTCAAGGCGGTCCTTCGTGGAATCCGCCGGCGGATCGGGGTTGCTGTCGAGCGCAAGGCTCCGGCGACTGCGCGCGCCATTGCCAAGATGATCGCGAAGGTGCCGGCGACCCGCAGAGGGACCCGCGACCGCGCGATCCTGCTGCTCGGCTTCGCCGCCGCACTTCGGCGCTCAGAAATTATCGCGCTGCAGCTCGCCGACCTGGCGTTCAGCCCCGACGGGGTGGTGATCACCATCCGGCGCAGCAAGACCGACCAGGAAGGCGAGGGCCAGTCGATCGCGATCCCGCGCGGCTCCAAGCTGCGGCCGGTCGAGGCGCTCGAGGCCTGGCTCGCCGAGCGGGGACCCAACGACGGGCCGCTGTTCGATGTGTGCGACCGCACTGTGGCGCTGATCGTCAAGCGCTACGCCCGCAAGGCCAAGCTCGACCCTACGCAATTCGCCGGCCACTCGCTGCGCGCAGGCTTCGTGACCAGCGCGCTCGAGCACGGCGCCGATCTCTTCAAGGTGATGGACGTCACGCGCCACCGGCGCGTCGAGACGCTGCGGGAGTACGACCGCCGCGCCAAACAGTTCAATAACCACGCGGGAAAGGGGTTTTTATGAGCACTTTTTGGACTGTCGTCAGTTGCGTCGCCGCCGGCTTCATCGGCGGATTCATCGCCTGGTTCGCGATGATGATCTACATCGCGCGTGCGCTCTCGCGGTGAAGCGCACCGCGCCGATCGGCGAGCGCGCCTTCCTGGTGCAGCACGCCGAGAACCCGATGATGTTTCTCGCCGGCGACAAGGGCGCCGACTGGACACTCACCACACTCAACGCACGGCACTATCGCTCGGAGCGCGGCGCGCTGCGCGCGATCGTGACCAGGCTCAATGGCCGCGGCCACGTGTTGCCGCTGGTCTATTCACGGAGGACCGCCGCATGAGGCACGCACTCGCGCTCGCCCTGACGCTCGTTGCCGCGCCCGCGTTCGCACAGGACGCCTGGCCCGTCGACGCCATGAACCATGCGATCGACCAGACCAACTTCGTGGTCGATGGGGGCTGTTCGGGGACGCTGATCAGCGTGCCCGAGCGCCTGGTGCTCACCAACTTCCACTGCGTCGACCAGCGCATTTCGACCGTCGAGCGCGACGTGGTTGGCGACGATGGCGTGGTGCGCAAGCGCACGGTGCGCCGCCTGGCTGATCTCAAGGTCGAGCAGCACAGCTACGTCGGGTTCGAGCGCGTCGGCACCGCGAGCTACGTCGCCGAGATCGTCGCCGACAGCAGAGCGCGCGACCTGGCGGTGCTCCGCATCAAGGGCCCGATCCCGCATATCTATGCCTCGCCGCTCCTGCCCGAGGGCCGCAAGGTCACCCGCGGCGAGCGCGTCTATGTCGTCGGCAACCCGGCGCTCGAGGACGCGACGGTGGTCGAGGGCATCGTGTCGAACGTCAATCGCACCTTCGAATTCCCGTGGACCGGCGGCGAGAAGCTCGCGATGGTCCAGTTCTCGGGCGGCATCTACGGCGGCAATTCGGGCGGAGCGCTTTACAACGCAAAGGGAGAGCTCGTGGGCGTGCCGGCTGCAGGCTATCGTGCTGCGACGTTCATTGGTTTTGCCGTGCCGGTCGACGTTGTGAAGGCCGTGCTGCGCGACAATTGCATGGCGCGCGTGTTCGACGCCGACGCCGACGACGCGCAGTGTCGCGCCGACAAGGCGGCGAAGAGCAAGGACTGATTTGCGTTTGTGCGCTGGCTGTGATCTGTCTCACGCGTCGTCCTCGTGACGAACGTGAGGAGGCCAGCATGGCACGAACTTTGAGCAACAAGCCACGCCGCACGAGCGCGCGCACCGGCACCAAGACACGGGGCCGGCCAGCGCTCTCGCGAACGCGCATGGCGACGAAGCGCATGGGCGGCGGACGCAAGAGCAGCAAGGGCGGCACGCGCTGCTGATCGTTGCGCCGCAGTCGGAGTGCATTGGGGCCCGCGCAAGCGGGCCCTTTGTTTTGGGGCGACGCCATGCGCGTGTTTCGGCCGATCAACCGGCGCGTCGTCAAGCAACTGACCATCACGCGCGAACCCCCGCGCGAGCCGCTCACTCCCGGCCTGCGGCCGAAGGAGTACCAGCACCACGAGCCCATAGGCTTCTGGCATTTTCCAAAGAAAGAGGACGACGACGATGACGACTAGCGACGTGAAGCAGAACGTCAGCATGGTTTGCTCGGTTGTCGCGGTCGCGTTGAGCGTCGCGGCATTCCTGATTGGCGGGCCGCCTGGTCCGGCCGGCATGTCGATTGTCGGCCGCCAAGGCGAGCCCGGCATCGCCGGCGCGGTTGGCCCTGTGGGCCCGCAGGGCGCTCGCGGCGAGATAGGCGCGCCCGGCGTCATCGGCCCGCAGGGCGAGAAGGGCGAGAAGGGCGACAAAGGCGACAAGGGCGAACGCGGCCCGCGCGGCCGCGCCGCCCACGTCCGCAAGGTGCACTGCTGGCGATGAAGAAAACCGAAGCGGAAAAGACACGCCGCGACGAGCACATGGCAAACGCGCTCGAATATGCAGAGACCGTTGTGCGCGACGCCCAGCTCCGCGGCGTGTCTGGCTACGACCTGTTCATCAGCTTCGCCGCCGTGGTCGCGGCTCGCAACCCGTCGCTCGCCGGCAAGCTATTGCTCGCGACCAGCCAGGCGATCTGCGCCTATCCGATCACGAAAGTGATCAAGCCCGAGCCCGACGAGATCGAGCTGCCGCGGCAAGCCGACGGATCGTATGGGCCGCCCAACTGAGTTCAGCGACCAGGTCGCCGGCGAGATCCTCGAGCGCATCGCCGGCGGCGAGAGCCTGCGCGCAATCTGCGAGGCCGAGCATCTGCCAACCCGGCGCACAGTGTTCAGGTGGCTCGCGGACCCGGCGCGCGCCGAGTTTTGTCACCAGTACGCGCGCGCGCGCGAGGCGCAGGCCGAGCACTGGGCCGAGGAAATCCTCGAGATCGCCGACGACAGCTCTCGCGACGTCAAGACGATCGAGCGCAAGGGCGAGCTGGTCGAGGTCGTCGACCACGACGTGGTGCAGCGATCGAAGTTGCGCGTCGACACCCGCAAGTGGCTGCTCTCCAAGCTGGCGCCGCGCAAGTACGGCGACAAGGTCGAGCTGGGCAGCGACCCCAACAAACCGATCGTGACCCGAATAGAGCGCGTCATTGTTCGCCCTCGAAATTCCGACACCGGAGAAGTTTGAACCGCTTCTCGTGCCGTCGCGCTACAAGGGCGCGCACGGCGGCCGCGGCTCTGCCAAGTCGCATTTCTTCGGCGGGCTCATGATCGACCACAGCCTCCACGAGCGGGGGCTGCTGTCCGTCTGCATTCGCGAGGTGCAGAAGACGCTGAAGGAGTCGTCGAAGCGACTGCTCGAGCACAAGATCGAGCAGATGGGCGTCGGCCACGAGTTCAAGGTGTGGAACGACCGCATCGAGACGCCTGGCGACGGCCAGATCATCTTCGTCGGCATGCAGGATCACACCGCCGAGTCGATCAAGTCGCTCGAGGGCTACAAGCGCGCGTGGATCGAAGAAGGGCAGATGCTCTCGCAGCGCAGCCTGGCGCTGCTGCGGCCCACGATCCGCGCCGACGGCTCGGAAATCTGGGCGAGCTGGAACCCGCGGCGCAAGTCGGACGCCATCGATCAGTTTCTGCGCGGGCCAGCGAAGCCGAAGAACGCGATCGTCATCGAGGCCAACTGGCGCGACAATCCGTGGTTTCCGGACGTCCTCAACGAGGAGCGCCTGCACGACCTCGAGCACTACCCCGAGCGCTATGACCACATCTGGGAAGGGGGATATGCGCGCGCGTTCGAAGGCGCGTATTTTGCGAAGTGCCTCGCGGAGGCGCGGCTCAAGGGACGCATTGGCAAGGTCGAGGCCGACCCGCTCTTGCCGATCCGTTTGTACTGGGACCTCGGCGGCTCCGGTCAGATGGCCGACGCAATGGCGATCTGGGCCGTGCAGTTTGTTGGCCGCCAGATCCTCGTGTTGCACTACCTCGAGGGCCAGGGCCAGGTTCTCGCTTACTACGTCAACGAGCTGCGCCGCCTCGGCTACGGCCAGGCGATCTGCCGGCTGCCGCATGACGGCGTCAACGAGAACAGCGTCACCGGCAAGCGCTACTTCGATCACCTGAAAGACGCCGGCTTCGACGTGCCGCCGCCGATCCCGAACCAGGGGCGCGGCGCCGCGAAGATGCGCATCGAGGCCGCGCGGCGTGTCTTTCCGCAGTGTTCGTTCAACGAAGCAACGTGCGAGCCAGGCCTCGACGCGCTCGGCTACTACCACGAGCGCAAGGACGAGGACCGCAACGTCGGCCTCGGCCCCGAGCACGATTGGTCGAGCCACGGGTCCGACGCGTTCGGCCTGATGGCGGTCGACTACGAGGCGCCTGTCGACAAGGCCCCACGCAAGCGGCCGCGACCACGCGGCGGATGGCAGAGCAGCTGATGTACACATACAGCGCGCGCCTGGTGCGCGTGATCGATGGCGACACTGTCGTGCTCGACATCGACCTCGGTTTCTATCAATGGCGGCTCGCCCGCAGCTACCGGCTGGCGCGGATCAATGCGCCCGAACTCAACACGGCCGAGGGCCAGGCTGCGCGCGAGGCGCTCGCCACGCATATCGCGCTGACCACGCACTTCGTGGTGAGCACGCAGAAGGCCGACAGCTTCGACCGCTGGGTCGTCGAGCTGCTCGCCGACGGCGAGAACGTCTCCGACTGGCTGGTCGCGAACGGCCACGCCCAGCTGCACACCTATCGATGAAGACATTTGGTGTTGACGCGCCGACGTACGCGATGCGCGGCCCGTTCCTGAAGACGGCTGTGCTGGCACTGCGCAAGGAGATCGCGCGCCACGGGCTCACATTGAAGCACGCGCGCCGGCGGCGCCGCATGTTCGAGATGGACGGCGAGGAGATCGAGATCACCTCGATCGAAGTGCTGGCCGTTGGCTGAGCAAAAAGCGCCCCGAGAGTGACAGCTCCCGGGGCGCAGTCTCATCGAAGCGTCTGAAGGCGACCACTACATGCTGACCGAGCTACAAAAGCAAGAGATCGTGTGGCTGCTCACCAACGAAATGTGCCTGCGCAGCGGCGCGAATGAGGCCGACGTGGCGAGGGCCTACAACGTCACTGAAGACGAGGTGCGCGCGCTCGTACGGGCGGCTCGCCCTCTTTCGCAACCTTCATGAGCGCGCCGGCGATCCGGCCGGCGGTCAGGAACCGGTAGTCGTCCTCGAGCATGCCGACGGGCAGCGCGTCGAGAATTTCCCAGGCCTTGTCGGTCGCCCAGTGCGTGCCAGGCGTGTGTCGAGACGGGTACGGGTGCTTTGGCTTGTTGGTCATGTGGCCCTTCCTTGGAGAACCGCGCGCAGCTGCGTCAACGCAGCCCATGGCGCGGCGTACTTGATCGGCCATTCTTTGGTCTGGAGATTGCGGTCGACCTCGTCGAGAACGGCTTGCGCCGCGAATACGAGCGCGACCGCGTCCACCATCTTGCGCTCGGGACAGCACGCGAGCGCGTCTGGGAAGAACTTGCGCAGCTGCTCAATCGAGAGCGTGCAGCCGCAGCCTGTACAGATTTCGGTCATCACCACTCAATCGTGATCTTCACGCTCCGACCTTCCATGCCGCGCAGCTCGGGGTGCTGCTTGGTTTCGTCCCAGCTGTGCACGCGCACGAACAGGCGCTCGTGGTCGCGACCTTCGGTCTCGCCGAACTCGATGATCCGCGCCTGGCCGCCGTCCTCGCTCCAGGACGTGGTCGGACCCATTAGCACGATCCTGCGCAGCAGGTGCTCCGGCGGCTTCGCCGGCGTCGTTTCCGTCATGTGTGCCTCCTAGTTGTCACTCGGTCGGTTTGATCTCGCGCACGTCGGTGCGCGTCGCGAATTCGACCAGCACGATCTTTCTGCCGGTCAACTTAGCCAAGGTCTCGGCGAGCGGCGTGAGCGAGGCCAGGCGCGCCTCATCGGCCGCGATCAGCGGCACGCTCGCAAAGCCTGGGATCGGCGCGGCGATCACACCCTCGTTGCCATCGTCGTCGACGGACAAGAAGGCCCAGATCTTGTTGATCCGGGGCATTGTGTTCGGCGGGATGACAATGACGTCGACCATGCGGCTCCTCCTACTGTTTGGTCGGCCAGGCGCCGCCGTGCTCGTGCAATATCTTCGCCTGACAGAGCGGGATCAGGTGTTTGATCATGCCGAGGTGCACCGCCATGACCTGGTCGCGGATCGCCGGGTGATGGCCAGCCAGCCAGAGCGCGGTCAGCTCACCGAGCGTCGCGCCCTGCACCTCGGGCGGCAGGCCGTGCAGCACCGCGCCGATCAACTCGACGAGCGCGTCGGACGCCTTCGCGGCGATGCGCGCGCGCTTCGCGAACGCCCGCCGGAATTTGATGTGCTCGGGCACCGGCTTCCGCTTCTTCTTCATTCGCTGCGCTCCTCTGTGATGTGCTGCTGCCCAAGTGCCTTGCGCACCTTGCGCACCGCGGCCTTGTGGCCGACCTCGGCGTCGTCCCACGACGAGTAGCGCCACATCTCGCCCTCGAGCGGGCCGCCGAAGATCAGGGTCTCGAACACCAGCGGCGGGCCGTCGCCGAAGTGGCGGTGGTCGAGCCCGAGGAACACGGTGCTGACGTAGACCTGGCTGGTGATTTGCGTCCACCCGACGACGCGGTTCGCGTCCTCGAACCAATGCGCCCATTGCCACCACGCGTCGTCGCCCTCGAGCGGCACGAGGTGGTTGTCGGCATCAAGCCTGTAGAAGCGGGGCCACGGCCGCATCGGCATCGCTCTCTCCATGTCCCCAAACCGGGGATTATACGCGGACTCGAAGCAAATGGCCAAACTAAAAGCGAAGGCGCGCAAGGCGCTGCCGGCGAGCGACTTCGGCGAGCCCGGCGATCGCAAGTATCCGATGCCCGACCGCTCGCACGCGGCCAATGCCAAGGCGCGCGCCAAGCAGCAGCTCAAGAAGGGCAAGCTCACGCGCGGGCAGTACGACCACATCGTCCGCAAGGCGAACCGCAAGCTGCAGGACGACGACCTCGACGACTACATGTCGCGCACCTACGGCGAGCGCGACTGATGCCCTATAAGAGCCAGGCGCAGCGCGCCTACTTCAACGCCAACCGCGCCAAGCTCGAGGCGCAAGGCGTCGACGTCGACGAGTGGAACGCGGCCTCCGACGACACGAAGCTGCCAGAGCGCGTGGCGCAGAAAGGCAAGAAGAAGCGCGCCTGGTCGTCGCTCGCGGACCTCGGCCGTGGCTGAGTGGCCCTCGCTGGCGCAGCTCGCCGCGAAGCGGCCGACGCCCGAAGAGATACTCGCGCGCAACAAGCCGTACGTGCGAGAGGGCGAGCACACCTACAACACGCCGCTGACGCCGCGCAGCGAGCAGGCGTTTCGCTCCTGGCTCAAGCAGAACGATGTGCCGTTCGACGCCGACGCGCCGGTCAGCGACTACGACATGCGCGGCTTCTTCAAGGCGTGGGCGGCACGCGACCCACGTGCAACGAGCGCGCTCGATCCGAACGATCAGCGCATGCACTACCCCGATTACTGGAAGACGCCTTACCACGAGACGTTCTCGAACGAGAGCCAGTGGGCGACACCGGTCGCGCCGCAATGGAATTCGCTCGACCAGCTCGTGACGCCAGGCGGACGGATCATTTTCGATGACCGAGCGCAGCGTTGACTGGTCGAGCGTCGCCGATCTCGGCGCGCTCCCAACCGACACCGGGCCGACGCTCGGATCGCTCGGTGCCTTTGACGACGCGGTGAGATACCCGCCACAGGCGAGCGACTTCCCGCCGCCACCGAAGTCGCGGATGGACCGGGCGTTCGACACCAGCGTCGAGAACCTGAAGCAGCTCGGCAAGGACATCTTTTTCGCGCCCGTGCGCTGGGCGAACGCGCCGCCGTGGGAGCAGGCCATGGGCCTGATCGGCGGCATCGGCAGCAAGGTGGCGCCGGTCAAGCCGGTGATCAGCTTCAAGACGCGGGGCGCGGCAGAGGCCTCGCCAGGTGCCGCTGCAGCGCGCGAGGCGCCGCACCCGGAGCCAGTCCCCGGCGCGTACAACGCACGCATCAAGCAGGTCAGCGAGGCTGGCGAGGGGCCGTTCAAAGAGGGCGGCTACACGTTCGACCTCGAGGGACCAGGCCTCGCGATCTCGAGCGACGTCTACCCGACCCGGGAGGCCGCGCACGCCGCTGCGGCCGAGCGCATCGCCGACATTCGCCGGCTGCAGGCCAACGCCGGCACGCCAGACGCCGACATGGCACGCTTCGGCGTGTTCAGTGCGCCACCGCAAGCGCCGTATGTGCGTCGACCTGGTGCCGCTCTGTTTGATTATAGCCGTGCCAAGGGCGTGCCGAGCGACGTCGAGCAGCAACCGCTATGGCGCTGGATCAGTCCGAAGGGTCCGAGCGAAACCGGGCAGCGCGTGCTCGACGACAAGGCGGTGTGGAAGAAGATCGACGAGTGGGCCGCTCGAGGCACCAAAGAAGGCGGGCTCGACTGGTACAACGTCCAGCCGTTCAAGGACGCATTCATCGAGGAGCTGGGCCCGAAGGTCGGCGGCGAGCGCTTCAAGCTGTGGGCTGATCTGATGGCCGCCAGCTCGCCGCGCACGAGCGTGCCGCAGAACGCGAAGATCGCGAGCTACTTCTACAACGAGCTGGTCAACGGTCGACCGGTGCCGGTGCGCGTGCCGAAGCCGGGCGGCGGCTTCCAGCTCGATCGACCGATGCCGGAAGGCTACGGCTCGATGGCGCAGATCCTGCACGCCTACAACGTCGACAACCTGGTGCGCGAGGGTGGCTGGTCGCCGGCAATGCTGCGCGCGAACCCGAAGCCGCCGAGCTTCTCGGAGAACATCCAGGGCAACCTGCGGCCCTACACGATCGACGCGCACATGACGCGCGCGACCAAGTACGGCGCTGATCGCCCGACCGATGCCGACTATCCCTTCCTCGAGCAGCGCTTCATCGAGCGCGCCAACAAGATGGGCCTCGAGAGCGGCCAACACCAAGCCTCGGCCTGGCTCGGCGTTCCCGAGACTGTGACCAAGGTGCGGCCCGAGAGCCGCGCGAGCCTGCTCGAGCAGATCGAGCGCGTGATCACCAGCACCGCGGACCAGCTCGGCACGACCAAGCCGAAGGCGATGAAGCAATTCATTCGCGCCAAGACGCCGCTCTACTGATGGCGCGCAAAGGCATGGGCGGGCACCACTCGCCCCGCATGGACAAGGACGAGTGGCTGACGCCGCCCGAGATCATTGACGCGCTCGGCGGTCCGCGCGCGTTCGACCTCGATCCCTGCGCGCCCATCAAGCGGCCGTGGCCGACGGCGAAAGCGCACTACACGATCCGCGGCAACGGGCTGGCGAAGCCGTGGCACGGGCGTGTCTGGTGCAATCCGCCCTACGGCGGCCCGCGCATCATCGGACCGTGGATGCGTCGCATGGCCGACCACGCTGTCGGCACCTGCCTGATCTTCGCGAGAACCGAGACCGATCTGTTTTTTGAGACCGTGTGGGCGCAGGCGACCGCAATCCTGTTCGTCCGCGGGCGGCTCTACTTCCATCACGTCGACGGACGGCGCGCGGCGGCGAACTCTGGAGCCCCATCGGCTCTCGTCGCCTACGGCGCGCATGACGCCAACGTCCTGCAACGCAGCGGCATTGGCGGACAGTTCGTGCGACTCAATCGAGCAAAGCGCAATCAGCGATGAAAAAGCCGAAGCGATCGGTGCGCGGCAAGAACGCCGCCACGGACAAGCGCGCCTACTTCCTCGCGGACCCGGCTGACAAGCCGACCGACGACGTCGAGGCCGACGTCGAGAACGAGAGCCGCGAGCTGGAGGGCACCGACGAGCTGGAGGCCAAGAAGGACAAGAAGCAGGCGCCCGCGCTCTCCGAGGCGAAGCGCGCCGAGCTGGTGAAGCGCTTCCAGGACGAATACGAGGCGGGCTTCAACAAGGACCGCGACAACCAGGACGAGGCCTATCGCGATCTCCGCCTGGTCGGCGACGACAAGACCGAGCACTGGGACGCAGTCGCGCTGCAGGAGCGCACCGACGAGGGCCGGCCAGGTCTCATCGTCAACCAGACGCCGCAGTTCGTGCGCCAGGTCACCGGCGACATCAGGCAGCTCAAGCCCGCGATCCGCGTCACGCCGGTCGACGACGCCGCCTCGAAAGAGGTTGCGTCAAAGGTGCTGCCGGGAATGATCCGCTACATCGAGCAGCGCTCGAAAGCGGCAAACATCTACTTCGCGGCCGCTGACATGCAGGCCGCGTGCGGCATCGGCGCCTGGCGCGTCACCCACGAATACGCGACCTCGCGCACGTTCAATCAGGAGATCCGCATCGAGCCGATCCCTGACGCGGTCGCGATCGTCTGGGACCCCGACGCGGTGCTGCCGGATCGCTCCGACGCACAGTATTGCTTCGTGCCGGTCGACATGGCGCGCCGCAAGTTCAAGCGGAAGTACAAGGACGCCTCGCCCGACCCGCTCGCGCCGCAGACGCTGCCGTGTTTCACGTCCTGGTTCAGCGACGACCACGTGCGCGTCGCCGAGTGGTTCTACATCGACCCCGAGAAGAAGCGCCTCGCCGTCTATCCCGACGGCAAGATGGACGACGTCACCGACGACCAGGAGGCCGAGGAGCTGGGGCGCGCCGCCGGCGCGCAGATCGAGGAGCGCGACGGGCATTGCGTCTACCGCGCGCTCGTCACCGCGAACGAGATCATCGAGGGCCCGGAGAAGTGGCCGGGGCCGGACATCCCAATCATTCCGCTCCTTGGCGAGGAGGTGCAGATCGGCCGCGCCACCGTGCGCCGTGGCGTGGTCCGCCCGCTCCGCGATGTGCAGCGCGTCTACAACTACGCGATCTCGACCAAGACCGAGCTGATCGCGCTGCAGCCGAAGTCGCCGTGGATCGGCACCGACGCACAGTTCGAGAAATATCAGGACGAGTGGGAGACCGCGAACCAGCGCAATCACCCGTACCTGCGCTACACGCACGTCAACGGCGTGCCGCCGCCCAACCGCGTGGCGCCGGCGACACCGACGCAAAGCCTCGACGGGCTGCTGGTCGAGATGCAGGGCGCGATGAACGCGACCACCGGCATCTACCCGGCCGCGCTCGGTGCGAAGAGCAACGAGACGTCGGGCGTTGCGATCCGCGCGCGCCAGAACGAGGGCGACACCGGCACCTACGTCTACGTGTCGAACTTCGCATCGGCGATCCAGCGCACGGGGCAGGTGATCGTCAATATGATCCCCCAGATTTACGACACGCGGAGAACCATCCAGATCACCGGCGAGGACGGCAAGATCGACCAGCTGCCGATCAACCAGCCGCAGCTCAACGCCGAAGGCTCCGGACCAGGCCTGGCGCTCAATGACGTCACCGTCGGCGCCTACCAGGTCGCGGTCGAGATGGGCCCGAGCTACTCGACCAAGCGCGAGGAGGTCCGCGAGGGCATGACTGAGGCGCTGCGCACGCTCGGCCCCGAAGGCGCGCAGCTCTTCCTCGACTTGTTCTTCAAAGCACAGGATTGGCCCCTCGCCGACAAAATCGCGGAGCGCGCCAAGGAGCTGCTGCCGCCACAGATCCGCATGAAGGAAGCGATGGAAGCGGGCGAGCCGCCACCGCCTCCGCCACCACCACCGCCGCCGACGCCAGAGCAGCAGAAGCAGATGGAGCTGGAGCAGCAGAAGGCGCAGGAGCAGCAGCAGGCCAACATCGAACTCGCGCGCAAGAACGAGATTGAAGACCGCAAGGCACAGCTCGAGACCGCGCGGCTCGACCACGAGCGGATGACGCTGCCGGCGATCGCCGAGCTGCAAGATCAGTTGCGCGCCGAAAAGGCGAAGACCATGGGCCTCGAGGCGCAGCTCCGTCAGCGCGACGCCGCCGACCAGGGTAATGCGCTCGAGGTGCAGCAGAGCAATGCTGAACTCGCTCGCAAGAACGACCTCGAGGACCGCAAAGCGCAGCTCGAGGGCGCCAAGCTTGATCACGAACGTTCGACGTTGCCGATGATTGCCGAGCTGCAGGACCAGCTGCGTGCCGAGAAAGCGAAGAACCTCGGGCTCACCGCTCGGCTCGAGCAGGGGTCGGCGGCGAGCGAGGACTCGGCGCGCGAGGCGACACAGAGAAACATCGAGCTGGCGCGCCAGAACGAGATCGACGACCGAAAGACCCAACTCGAGAGTGCAAAGCTCGATCACGAGCGCACGATGCTGCCCGCGCTGGCGGACCTCCAGAACCAGCTGCGCGACCTGCAGGACCAGCTGCGCACGGCCCAGGCTCACAAGGAGCGGCTCGAGCACGAGAAGGGTCTCGACGACGTGACGCACCGCGTCGACCTGCACGAGCTGAAGGCGAAATTCCTGCAGCTGCAGGAGGCGGTCAACGCGCACAAGCAGGAGACCGACGACCAGGTCGCCGAGATGACGCAACAGAACATCGAACAAGCCCGCGCCAACCAGCTCGCCGAAGACAACCACGCGCTCGAGCGCCGCAAGATCGACCTCGAGCACCAGAAGCTCACCAAAGGCGAGCAGGACGACAGCGAGGCCGCCGCGGCCGCGCACGAAGAGCAGGTGCAGTCGAACATCGAGCAGGCCCGCGCCAACGAGCTGGGCGAGAAGCAGCACGGCGTTGCGCTCAAGGAGCTGGACTTCAAGGAGCGCCAGGGCCAGCGCGACGAAGAGCGCAGCAAGCGCGAGCACGAACTCGCCATGAACCCGCCGCCGGCGCCAGAGCCCGCGGCGAAGGAGCCGCAAAGCAAGGCCGACGCAGCGCAGACCGCCGCGATCGCCGACCTCAAGGCAAACGTCAGCGAACTCGTCGAAAACTTCAAAGACCTGGTCGAGATGGTCAGCGCCCTCACCGATCGCGTCGACGCGGTGCAGTCAGCACCGCCGCCGGCAGAACCAACAGAGCAGCCTCCGCCGGGCGGCGCGCAGGAGCCGCAGGTCGGCGAGCTTGACGTTTCGTCAATTCCGCCGGGCGAGCTGCCACCGGCCGAACCCGAAAACCCGGCGATGAGGCAGCCGCCGAAGCAGCCCTCCTGAAGGAGACCACCATGACGCAACGCCAAAACAGTGACGGCAACCCCGACGGCAACGTCTACGGCCAGACCCCCACCGACAAGATTGCCTTCTATGGCAACACGCCAATCGCGCAGCGATCCGGTGCCGCGCAAGCAGCGGTCGCCGGCACCGCCGGCGCGACCTACACCGCGACCGAGCAGGGCATCATCAACAACCTGGTCACGCTCGCGAACGAGCTGCGCGCAGCGAAGGTCGCGCTCGGCCTGATCAAGGGCTCGGCCTAAACCCGAGCCTGCCTGACTTGACGAAAGGTCAACCCATGAAGCGATTTCTCTTTGCACTGTTCGCGCTCGCCCTCGCAACACTGCCGGCCCGCGCCGGCGGCGACGTCGGCTATCCGCCCGACACGTTCGCGATCGCCAGCGCCTCGGGCAACGTCGCGAATGGCGCGGCAATAGCCACGCTGATCGCGCCAGCCGGGCACAGGGCCTATATCTGCGGGCTCAGCGTGATGGGCGCCGGCGCGACCGCTGCCATTACGGTGCTGGCGACGGTGACCGGGACCATGGGCGGCGGTCTCTCGTACAACTACAGCGTCGACACGGCGGTCGGCGTTGTACGGCCGCCGCTACAGCTTTACTTCAACCCGTGCCTTCCGGCAGCCACCGCCGGCACGAACATCGTCGTCACACTACCCGCGCTCGGCGCCGGCAACACCAACGCCAGCGCGACCGCCTGGGGCTTCGTTCAGTAACCTCACACCCTGCTGAGAACGAAGAAGGCCAGCCCGGCCAGGCCGAACGAGATGAGCGCCGCGCCGGCGGCGCGATCTCCCAGGCGCCAGGCCTCGCAGACCGAGATCACGATCAGCACCTTGAACACCGCAGCCACGGACATTGCGGCGAGCAAAGCAAACGACGCACTCGTCGAACCCATGCGACACCTCGCTCGTAGTCGTAGCCGACGATGATCATGGTCGTCCAGCGCGCACGCCTGAGGGCCAAACCCCGAGGCGCAGCGGCGCGCCACCGCCGAACAGCTTGAGCGCCTTCTCGATCGACGCGTCGAGCGATGTTTCAAAATCGGGCCCGGCGCGCATCGCGGCCACGGTCCAATCGAAGCAGTGCTGGTGAAAGCCGGGCCTGAGCGCCCGCTCCGTGCAGTACTCGACCTGGGTGCGCCACGCCTCTCTAATGCGCGCGACGAGATGCGGCGGGATCACCCGAAAGACTCGTTGCAGGTGCAGCTCGTGCTTGGCGAAGTCGGCGCGAATGATGAACTGATCGGTGCGTATGTCGTAAGCGGCGATCCAGCGCTCGTGACACCGCGGCAGCCACAGGCCTGGCCGAATGCCCGCGCTGGTGACGATCGCCGGTGCCGCGCATGCGCTGACCAGGCCGGTGAGGAACGCGCGGCGTGTCGGGACGATGATCATCGCAGGTTCCTCTCGATCGCGTCCGCCATGACGCGCAAGTGCTGCACCAGCTCGTACGGGTTCACAGTACGCGTCACGCCGACGGCGTTGCGCGGCAGGATCAGCGGCGACGGCGCGTTCGCGCAGTGCAGCTCGCAGCCGACGATCCACTCGCGACGATCGCTCGAGCCGACATCAATGCGCAGCACCTCGGTGCCGTGCAGGATGACGGACGCGCCCGGCGCCTGCTCGAGCATTGGAATGACACGAACGCCGACGAGGATCATGCGGCCCTCCGCTTGCCTGAGCAGCCGGGGCACAGAAATCTCCGGGCGCCATCATCGCGGCGCTCGAGCCATCCAGCCCGCATGGCCATTGCGTAGGCGTCGACGAAGTTGGTGACGTACGCGAAGTGGCCGCTGCAGCCTGGCGCATCGCAGCGGAACGCGACGCAGGTCGGGCGCGGGATCGGGGCAGTCTCGTCGCAGCTGATGCAAATGCCCATCATAGGTCCCTCCGCCTGCTTGCAGTGATCGCTCGATCGACGTCCGCCGGCGTGATCCAGAAGATTGCGTCGGGCCAGGCAATGCGGTTCTCCGAGGCGATGCGGCTCGATGGCGCCACGAACGGGCGCAGCTCGTCGAGGAAGTGCTTGCGCTGCGAGAACATCAGGCCCCGGGCGCGGTAGACGCGCTGCACGCGCCAGAGGCACCACAGCCATTTTGCGACGCTGCACCTCATGCGGCCTCCTGTTCGTCTTCCTCGAGGCTTTGCACGATCGGCCGCATGCGATCCTTGAAGCGCGGCAACGCGCCGGTGTCTTCCTCGATCAGCTCGCGCAGCTCGCGGGCCGCCCTGAGCATCCGCCGGCGAAGTTTCTTGGCGCGGCCGGCCTTCACGCGGCCTCCCGTAGGCTGATGATCTGACAGTGCGGCACGATCAGCTTACGCTGCGCGCGCTCCTCGCGCACCTGCTCGCGGAAGCGCTCGAGCCGCGCGCCCGACTGCATGTCGACGATGCGCTGGAGCAACTCGGGCACCGTTTCCTCGGGCACGACCAGCTCGGCCGGCGCTCGAGCCGGCGCAAAGTGCACAAAGTCGGGAAGCCGCAGCTCGCCGAGCACCGGCCATAGTTGCGGCTCCGCGTCGATCGCCTTCCATGGCACGGCGGGCTCGATCGTCCGGACCCACAGCTTATGCCCGAGCGTGATCGGGAGGACCGGCAGGTCCTTGCGGTCGCAGCTCATCGAGCGCCGGTAGTCCCAGTGGCGCTCGAACCGGGTGATCCCCTCGACCTCGTGCCGCGGGTGTCGGATCGCGATCTGCATGCTCTCATCGGCGAAGTTCTGGTGTGCCGAGAGCTGCCAGCCGGCAGTCTGCAGACGCAGCGTATCGGTCGACCAGCCGGCCCAGTGCAGCTCGATCGGGCGGCTGCGCATAAAGACGTCGAAGGGCATGCCAGGCGGAGGCAGGGCCATCACTCGCTGCCGATGTCTCGCAAGATCGCGGCATGCTCGGCGCGCAAGTTCGCGAGGGTCTTCTCGGCCAGCGCGATCGCGCGGAATGACGCCTTGAGGCGCGCCCTGGCCGCGTCTCGGTGCTCCTCGGCAACCTCTTTGCGTGCCTCGGTCTCGAGCGCTTTCACGTTGAAGTCAAAGATGCCCATGGCTGCGGCTCCCTCCGGGTTGAGCGCGCCGATCTAACACAGTTTGCCCCCAACCGCGATGTGCACCGCGGGCCGGCCGTGCCGGTGGGGGCCGCGTGCTTCGCGCAGGCCGCCGCATGACGTGGCAGCCGCGACGATGACCAGGCCGCCTGCTGGCGGCTTTTTTGTGAGTGCAACATGACCACTGAGAGTAAGGACACGTCCGCGCCAGCCGCTCAAGCGAGTGAGCAAGCCGTCACGCCTCCCGATCCCAGGCCGAACGTCGATCTCTCCGACCTCCAAGCTGAAATGGACGCCACCGCGGCCAAGGCGGCCGAGGACGAGATTTTCGACGACATCAACAAAGCAGGGACGAAGAAGGAAGGCGACGACGAGTCCGACGAGGACGAAGGCGACGCCGACACTGAGGACGCCGACCCGGCCGACGAGGACGAGGAAGGCAAAGACGACGAAGAAGCGGACGGCGAGGACGCCGAGGACGACGAAGAGCCTCGGAAGAAGAAGCCCCGCCACCAACGGTACCGCGATCAAATCGCACGCCTCGAGCAAGAGAACGCGCAACTGCGCAGCCGCGCTGGCGGTAGCCTGTCACAAGCGCAAATTGACGAGCACGTGGTGAACGTGATCGGGCCCGAGCCGCAGGAAAGCGACTTCGACAACTATCTCGACTACGACCGTGAACGCACGGCGTGGATCTTGGACAAGCGGCAGGTGACGCGCGAGATGATGCGCGGAGTCAAGGCCGCGCAAGACGAGCGCGCATCACGCATGCGCGACAACGTCGAGGCTCACCAAGACAGGGTCGAGCAGTTTCGAACTCGCAACGGTGAAGAGTCCGCCAAGGACTTCGACGCCGTCATGGGCAAGGCGAAAGACCTGCGCGTCGCGCCGGCGGTCGAGGAGCTGATCCTCGAGTCCGGCAACAGCGCGCACCTGCAGTACTTCTTCGCGCGCAATCCTCAACGTCTCGACAAGATCAATCGCATGAGCGAGCGCGACGCCGCTCGTGAGATCGGTCACATCGAGGCGCGTCTGTCCCTGCCGCAACCCAGAACCAAAACCGCGGCACCCAAGCCGACGCGGGCACCCAAAGGTGGTGTTGCGCCGGCATCGCAGGAAGCTGACCTCAACAGCTGGCTGAACCGTAAGTACGGCAGCCGCTGAGTCTCAAACAAACAGCACGAAGCGACTGGTGCCGCCTAGCCAGCAAGGCAGACGGCAATGGCCAATACCATTCTAAATCCGAGTATCATCGCCAAAGCGGCGGTGCGGATTCTCGACAACGAACTCGTCATGGCGAACCGGGTCTACCGGTCCTACGAGGACGAGTTTGGCAAGAAGCAGAACGGTTACGACATCGGCGACACGATCACCATTCGCAAGCCGAACCAGTTCACCGTTCGTAACGTCATCACCGCTTCGGTGCAGGACGTCACGGAAGGCAAGTTGACGATGACCGCGAACCAGGTTCGCGGCGTCGACTTCTCCTTCACCTCGCAGCAGCTGACCCTCAACATCTCCGAGCTTGCGGATCGCGTGATCCGCCCGGCGATGGTGCAGCTCGCGAACGCGGTCGACGCGGCCATCATGTCCGAGTTCTTCCGCGTGCCGACCTGGGTCGGTCAGCCGGCAACCGGCGCCGACGCCACGGTCGACAGCTTCGCGAAGTTCGCCCGCGCGGCCGAGCGTCTCGATCAGTACGCCTGCCCGCAGGACGACCGCACCGCGGTGCTCAGCCCTGAGTCCAACTGGGCGCTCGCCGGCTCGCAGACCGCACTGTTCTTGCAGTCGGTCGGTCAGCCTGCGTACCGCACCGGTGAGATCGGCTCGATCGGCGGCATCAAGACCTACATGTCGCAGAACGTCCCGACGTTCACGACCGGTACCGGTGCCGACGCTGCCGCGCTCGTCAACGGCGCCGCGCAGAACGTCACCTACGCCACGGTGCTCAACACCGAGTCCGTGCCCGGCACGCAGAACCTGATCACTGACGGCTGGGGTGCGTCGGTCACGATCCCGAAGGGGACCGTGTTCACGCTCGCCGGCGTTTTTGCCGTGAACCCGATCACCAAAGCGGTCCTGCCGTTCCTGCAGCACTTCTCGGTGCTGGCGGACGTCACGGCCGACGGTACCGGCAACGCCACGCTGTCGATCACGCCGGCGATCATCACCACTGGCGCATTCCAGTCGGTGTCTGCTGCGCCGGCCGACAACGCCGCGCTCACCGTCGCTGGCTCGGCCTCGAGCCCGTACCGGCAGAACCTCGTCTTCCACCGCAACGCGTTTGCGCTCGCGATGGTGCCGATGGTCAAGCCGGCTGGTGCGGTCGATGTGGCTCGTGAGAGCTACAAGGGTATCAGCGTTCGCCTGATCCCCTACTACGATGGAACGAACGACGTCAGCGCATGGCGTTGCGACGTTCTCTTCGCAGTGAAGACTGTCGATCCTCGCCTGGCGGTCCGCCTCACCGGCGGCGCCTCGAGCATCTAACCACTGGCGGCGGGGCGGGCGTGTGCCCGTCCCGCCGCTCGCTCGTTATTTCTCCCGCTTCGGCGGCTCCTGGTTGCCGCTCCCTCGCTCGCCCGTTCTCTCGCTCGTCTGCGGCACAGGCGGCTGCTCGTGCGGCGCGTTCGGGTGTTTCCCGGGAGGCGGCTCATCAGTGAAGCCGGCTGGCAGCCTGCCGCCAGGCAGCTTGTCCAGCTCGAACTTCTTCGCGTTCCCCTGTTTGTCGTAGCCGATGATGGTCCGGTCCTCGGGCCGCGGTTTCTCAACTGCCATCACTCTCTCCTCTTATTGGCGCGCTCGCGCCGGAGCCCCCTTATGCCAACCACGTGGACGCGGCGCCAGCTGATCGACAGGGCGCTCGACAAGCTCGGCGTGCTCGTTCCCGGGCAGTCCGTCAGCGACGAGATGGTCGCCAAGGTCGACGTTGTCCTTGATCCGCGCATGGCCGAGCTGCGCACGCTCGAGATCATCGACGTGACGGCGCCGACGGTGCTCGGCACCGCGAGCCCGCCGAACGGCGGCGAGTTTCCCCAGGAGTTCTGCCTCGCGCTCGCTGACTGCCTGGCATGGGCGGCGGCCGCCGGCTTCAATCTTGCCGGCGACCCATCACTGAAAGTGCTCAACGATCAGGGCGAGGACACGCTGCGCCGTCTCGTACGGCCGGCGCGTACGCGCCGCATGCTGCGGGTCGACAAGGCGGTGCGCTCCACGCAGCCGGCTTCCGGCAGCTTCGTGCGGGGCACCTGATGCCGTTGCGCGACAAGGCGGCGATCCCGTTCCCGCTCTCGACCAATCCGGGCCTGCGCGCGCAGGAATCGGGCGGGCGACTGATCAACTGCTACGTCGATCAGCTGAGCAAGACGGCGCCGGGCAAAGTGATCTTTCGGCGCGCGCCAGGCCTGGCCTCGTTCGGCACCAGCTCGAGGAGCGGCTTTCGCGGCTCGATCGAGATCAACGGCGTGCTGTACGGCGCCTTCAACGGCCAGCTCGAGAAATGGACCAGCGCCGGCGGCGCCTCAACGAACGTCGGCGCGTTGAACGGATCGAAGAAGGGATTTTTTGCGCGCAACAACGCGGCGACGCCCGACAAGGTCTTTGTCGACCCCGACGGCAACATCGCGACGTTCACGCCGACGTCGGTGACGAACAGCTACCCCGACGCGGACTTGCCGGCGGTGAACTCGGTCTGCTCGATCGACGGCTATCTCGTGTTCACAACGGGCAACGGACGCGCGTACGCCACAGATCTCAACACCACGGCGGTCAACGCGCTGTCGTTCGGCGCGGCCGAGGGCAAGCCCGACGCGCTGACGCGCGGCGTGCCGTGGTCGGGCATGCTGTTGCTGATGGGCCCGGTGTCGACCGAGGTGTGGACGAACCAGGCGCTGACGCCGTTTCCGTTCGCGCGCTCGGTCGTGATCCCGCGCGGCATCGCGGGGCCATACTGCGTCGCCGGCTGGGAAGACGGCTTCGGCAGAGGCCTGATGTGGGTCGGCGACGACAACCGCGTGAACCAGCTCGTCGGCTATGAGGCGCAGCCGGTGTCACCACCCGACCTCGACGCGCTCATCGAGGCGGTCACCGACAAGACTTTGCTCCACACCGGCGTCTACATGTCGCGTGGCCATGGCTTCTGGTACGTCACCGGCCCGACATTCACCTGGGTCTACGACACGGGCACTAAGCAGTGGCACGAGCGCACGAGCTACAACGCGGCGTTCTCGCGCATCATCGGCGGAGTGTTTGCGTTCTCCAAGTGGCTCGTCGGCGACAACAACTCGGGCAACATGCTCCAGGTGACCGCGACGACGAACCAGGAGAACGGCAACCCGTTCAAGGCGCGGCTCGAGTCGGGCCCTGTGATCGAGTTCCCCGCCGGTCAAAAGGTCGGCCGCGCCGACTTTTGGTTCGACACCGGCGTCGGCATGGCGAGCGGCATCGACCCGATCCAGACGACGCCGAAGGTCGAAATCTCGTGGAGCGATGACGGCGGGCAAACCTGGTTCTCGCCATTCGTGCGCGACCTCGGCCGGCAGGGCGAGCAAAGCGAACTCGTGTCGCTCGTCTCGTGCACGGGCCGCGCGACCTGGCAGGGCCGCCGCTGGCGCATCGAACAATCCGATCCGGTGACGTTCGGCTTCATCAGCGGCACGCAATCGGTCAACCCGAAAGTGTCGGATAGCTGATGGTCTCACCTCTTCCGCTTGCGCCGCCGCAAGTGCCGCTGATGACCGAGAGCGGCAAGCCAACTCAAACGGGCTACGAGTTTCTCGATCGCCTGCAGTCGGTGGCCAAGCAGCTGCAGGCCGTCACGAACATCTTTGACAATTTGAGCTCCGGCGCGGTCGACACGCTGCTGCAGAGCCTGCTCGGTGACGACTACGAGGCCATCGGCAAGTTCACCGGCATCAATACGCAGACCGGCAGCTACACGCTCGTGCTCACCGACAAGGGCAAGACCGTCGAAATGAACGTCGGCAGCGCCAACAATCTGACCGTGCCGCCGAACTCGAGCGTTGCGTTCCCGGTCAACACCTATGTCAACGTCGTGCAAGTCGGTGCCGGGCAGACGACGCTCGTCGCCGGCAGCGGCGTGACGCTTCGCGCCTACAACGCAGGCCTCAAGCTCTCCGGGCAATGGGCGGTGGGGACGATTTACAAGCGCGCCACCGACGAGTGGGTGTGCGGCGGCAATCTCACGCCGTGACGCCATGTTTCATCCCGGCTTTCGCGGGCGCGCGCCGCTGACTCTGTCGCTGTTCGGTACGGCCGTCGCATCCGGTACGCCTGGCAGTCTGACGCTTCCTGCGAGCATCATCGCCGGCGACCTCATCGTGATGGTCAATTCGGGCCGCAACAACGTCGGCGCGGCGGGTGACGGCACCCCGACAGGCTTCACGGACATTTTCAACGTCGTGACGCTCAACAATTGCCGCGTGAAGGGCTGGTACAAAATCGCCGCCGGCACCGAGGGCGGCACGAACCCGGGAGGGCTCAACGGCGGCGTCGAGAACGACCGCATGGCCTGGGTGTTTCGCGGCAGTCGCGCGATCCAGTCGGTCAGCATTCAATCGCTGAACACGGAGCAGACGGACAACGCGCCGAGCGGCCAGACGATCACGTCGAGCGGCGGCGCGCCACCGCTGGTATCGATCGCGAGCTACCGCTCGAGTGCTGCGGTGACAACGCGCGGGTTCTCGCCTGCGGCCGATAGCGAGATCACCCCGTCGGGCAATCGGCTCTACGGCAAGCACAAAATCTACAACGGCGCGCCGGCGAACATCAGCGTCACGCAAAGCGACGACGGCATCAGCAACACGCTCTGTTCGTTCTACGCGCAATGCCTCGGATGACCTCCACATGAACGACGACAACTGGAACAGCGTGCCGCTCGCCGCGCTCGGCAGCGGCATGTACCGCGCGCCTGACGAAGTGCCCGCGCTCACCACCGGGCTCGAGGACTACGAGCAGCGCGACCCGAACGAGCTGGCGATGCGCCGCATGCGCAACTCGGTGCGCCCGATCGCTGGCCGCGCCGATATCACGCCCGAGCACGTGGCGAAGGCGCTGGTCTATGGCGGCGGCATGCTGGTTGCGCCCGAGCTGGCCGCGGGGCGCCTGGCCGCCGCCGGCATCGCCAATGCACCGCGCGCCATGACCGCGCTCGGCGCGCTCGGCACGTACCTCTACGGCACCGAACAGCCCAACGCCGAGGAGAAGAAGACACCGGCACAGATCAAGGCCGAGCAGCGCGTCCTGCAGCAGCAGGGCTTCTACCCGAAGGACAAGCCGATCGATGGTGTCGAGGGCGAGGCGACGATCGCGGCGCGCACACTCGCCCAGCAGGCGGCGGAGAAAGCGCAGCAGGAGCGGGACAGGGCCTCGGCCGACGCCGCGCGCGCCGGCGCGGACACCGCTCGAGCGAATGCCGACGCTGCGACCGCCGCTGCCAACTCGCAACGGGAGGCGAACGAGGCGACGCGCCTGGCGCAGCAGGCCGAAGGCAACGAGCGGCTCAAGGAGGTCGAGAACAAGGTCCCGATGTGGCGCAAGACAATGCGCGAGTACGGACCGCCGCTCGGCTACCTCGTCGGCGCCGCCGCCGGCGCGAAGATGCGCAACGTGGCACGCAGCGGCTCGAACAGTTGGGCCGCGAACCGCAACGCCAAGGCCGAGGCATTGTTCGACGACGTGGCCGAGGGCACCAGCAAAGCCGCGCTGTCCGACCGCGTGTCCAAAGTCAATCAGTTCTATCGCTCGGGCGGCGCCGGCGAGCGCGTGCCGTTCAACCTCACGCCCGGCAGCGCGCCGGGCTTCGCCGTCAACCCGGGCGTCGCGCCGATGTCGAGCCTATACGGCGCGCCGACCCGCTGGAACGTGCTCACCGACCTCGCCGCGAACGGATTGTTCGGTGCCGAGATGACGTACGCGCACCACATGGGCGCGCAGGCCGGGGACGAACTCAAGGCGGCGCGTGAGGCCATCAACCAGAACCCGAACGAGGCGAACATCCGGCGTCTGCAGGCCGCAACGGACAACGCGGCTTGGTACGAGTTTCTCACCAACTTCGGTCGCGGAGGCGCGATCACCTACACCGGCAAGACCGCGTTCCAGCATCGCGACCAGCCACAGCCGAACATGGCGCGCGCCGAACGCGAGCGCATGGACCTCGAGGAGTTCCTGCGCAGGCCGCCACCGAAGCCGCGCGCGCCGAAGATCGAGAGCGTGCCGGAAAACACGCCGACCAGCACCACACGCATCACGCCGCGCAGCCGCTCGAACGGCGCCGGCGAGTCACTGTCCGACATTCTCTCGCCGACGCGCCCCTACATCCCGCGCGCGTCGCTCCCGCCTGACCTCTGAGGACTGCCACCATGGGAATTTTTGACGCCTTCACTGGCAAGCCGGCGAAGGAAGCCGCCGCCAAAAACAAAGCCGAATACGAGAAGTACGGCACCGAGTCGATGGGAGACCTCGACCGCGGCTTCACCGGCGCCATGCCCGAGCTGGACAACGCGGTCAACGCCTACACCCCGCTCGCGAACCTCGGCGCGAAGTACGGCCGCGGCACCGACGCCTACATGGATGCGACCGGCGTCAATGGGCCCGAGGGCAATGCGCGCGCCGTCGCAAACTTCCAGGCCTCGCCCGGCTATGCCGCTATGCGCGACGAGGCGATCGAGCAGACGATGCGCAACTACAACCGCATGGGCGGCGGCGGCAACGAGATCCAAGCCGTCACTGACCGCGCCAGCGATCTCGCCAACCGGCAGTGGGACGCCTACCTCACGCGGCTCGGCGGGTTCATCAACCCTGAACTCTCCGCGACGTCGGGCGCAGCCAGTGGCAAGGCCGCAGGCTACGGCGCGAAGGCCGGGCTCTGGCAAAGCGATGCGTCGAACCGCATCGGCGTGCGCGGCAACGTCGCGTCCGGCATTGCCAACAGCAACACCGCCGCCGCGAACGCGCAGATGTCGGCGAGCAGCAATTTCTGGAACGGCTTGATGAACCTCGGCGGCAACGTCGCCAAGGGCTACTTCGGCGGCCCGGCCGCAAAGGCGGCGTAACATGTGGGAGGCGACACCATTCGCCGGTGGCGCGCAGCTCGGCAAGATCGGCGAGAGCTTCACGAACCCATGGGGCAAATACGGCCAGTGGGGCTATGACGTGCAGACCGGCGATCGCATGCCGAACGGCGGCGGCCCTAATCCGAGTTGGGGCCTCCCCAACGGGGGGAATGGGAGTTCCGACCTGGTCCGGCTCGGTGGACAGGTGAGCGCCCCGAGCGGCACGGCCGTGAACGATTACGCGCAGCCGAGCGTCGCCGGCAATCAGAACGCGCCTGGCGCGTCGAGCGACGCACCGCAGGCGCCTGGCGACAACGCGCCCGCGACAAGCGCGCCTGGCGCGCCGGCGAACGGTGTGCCCGGCGGCAGAGTCACCGGCGGCGCGTTCCATCCTCTGAGAAACTGGTTCGGATCACAGCGCATGCAGCTGTTGCGGCGCGGGCCTGGTGCAGGCGGATTCGGCGCCGGCGGTTTCGGCACACTCTACAGCACACAGCGCCGCTCGTCGCTCGGCGACGGCTATTGGAGCCGCCTGAACAGCATGGGCGGAGGTTGATCACATGGTTAGTCCGCTGCAGCTGCCCGGGCCGCTCGTCGTCCCGCAACTCGACTTCTCGCCGTTGAACACGATCGGCGATGCGTATCTCAGGCACTCCGAGCGCGAGCGCGAGAAGGCGGAATTCGCCAAGGTCGTCGACACGCTCGGCAGCGACGAGGCGCCGACGGCAATGCCGCGCGCGCCGCAGGCACCTGGCATGTTGAACCAGGCGCCGGCGCCGGCCAACGCGCCTGGCGGCTTCGAATTCCTCGACAAGGTCGCGACCGACAACGGGCTCGACCCGCGCGCCTTCCGCCGTTACGCGATGATCGAGTCAGGCTTCAATCCGGCCGCGCGCACCGGCAAATATGTCGGCCTCTTCCAGGTCGACCCCGACGAGTTTGCAAAGAGTGGCGGCAAGAATCCCGAGGACGCGTTCGAGAACGCGACGTTCGCCGCGAAGCGTCTGCGCGCCAACTCCGACGCGTTCAAGCAGCAGTACGGCCGCGACCCGACCGCGACCGAGCTGTACATGTCGCACCAGCAGGGCATGGGCGGGCTCTCCGCTCACATGGCGGCGCCCGGCGTGCCGGCCTGGCAGAACATGCTCGCAACCCGCGAGGCCGCGGACCGTGCAAAGGCGGGCGGACCCGAGGCGGCCGAGAAATGGGCGCGCGCGGCGATCTGGGGCAACGTCCCCGACCAGCTCAAGCAGCGCTTCGGCTCGGTCGACAACGTCACGAGCGGCGACTTTCTCAAGCTGTGGCAGGGCAAGGTCGAAGGCGGCATGCAGCAGCCGCAGCAGTCGAGCGTCGGGCGCGGCCTGCAGCTCAACAATCCCGGCAACATTCCCGACGGCCCGATGGCGAAGGCGCTGCCCGGCTACAAGGGCGGCCAGGACGGCCTCGCGGTGTTCGACTCGCCCGACAATGGGCTCGGCGCGATGGACGCGCTGCTCATCTCGTATGGCCGGCGCGGCTTGAACACGGTGCGCGACATCGTCTCGCGCTGGACGTCTGACCCCAAGCAGGTCGAGAGCTACGCGACCTATGTCGGCAACGGCAACCCCGACGCAAAGGTCGACCTGTCTAACCCCGACCAGCGGCGCGAGATCGTGCAGCGTCTGGCTCGAGCTGAGAACGGCGGCGCGTCGGAGCGCAAGATCACGCCCGAGGCCGCGGCTCGCATCAAGGCGATGTTCAACGTCGGCACGCCAGCGGCGCAGCAAGCCGCCTACGCGCTGCTGTCGAAGTACATCGGCAAGCAGGAGCCGATCAAACTAAGCGAAGGTGATGTCCTCGTCGACCCGAACAACCCGGGCAAGATCATCGGGCGCGCGCCCGGCAAGATGCATGATGTCCGACCTGGCGGCGCGCTGATCCAGGACGGCAAGGTCGTCTACCAGGCGCCGGCGGCGAACGCCGGGGAAAAGATCGACGAGCAGGTGAAGCAGCGCGCCGCGATCGCGAAAGAGCGCGGCCTCGACCCGAATGACGAGCGCGTCAACAAGTGGATCTTGACCGGCCAGCTGGACATCAAGCCCGAGAAGGGCGAGCAGCTCGAGGACGTGGTCGAGGCGCGCGAGCGGATCGCGAAGAAGCTCAACATGGACCCGACGTCGGTCGCGACGCAGGCGTTCATCGCAACGGGCAAGCATCCGGGCGACGAGAAGGTCACCTCGACGGCGCTCAAGATGATCGGTGAAGCCGAGGACGAGAACGTCAACCTCACCGAGATGGTCAGGCAGCTCGAGCACGCGAAGGAGCTGAACCCGCAGATCTACACCGGCTTCGGTGCCGGCGCGCGCACCTGGCTCGGCACCAAGATGACCGACAAGGCGGTGCCCGACTTCATCGCAAGCCCGGAGCAGGCGCAAGCGACGGAGCAATGGCTCGCGATCATGGAGCCCGGCGCGCTCGACACCATGGCGCGCACACTGAAGGGCGCGACGACGGACTTCGAGTTGCGGCGCTTCACGAAGCTGCTCGCCGACCCGACGACAACGGAAAAGACGCGCGGCGAGATCATCGACAAGATGCTGCGCATGGCGCAGGGCAAGCTCTCCGTCAATCAGGCGCGCATGGATGAGCTGCGCGGTGGCACCTACACGAAGGCCGGCGGTGGGCAGTCGGCGCCGCGCGCGCAGCCCAAGCAGCCGCCGAAGTTCGGCACGCCTGAATTCGAGAAGCTGCCATCCGGCGAGCAGTACGTCGCGCCCGACGGCAGCGTTCGGACCAAAAGGTAATCCTCAATGGCTGAGTACGATTGGACGGCGGACGAGGTCGTGAAGCCGCCGCCGGCGGCGTCCGCTGCGCGCGCGCCTATGCAGCTTCCCGAGGTGGATCTGCCGAAATGGCCACCGCTGCCCGAGGCGAACGCCGGTCCTGGCCCCGAGGTGCCCCCGGGGACGGAAGCGGCGCCGCCCGCACCTGCGCCGGGCTATGACTGGCAGGCCGACAAGGTGGCGCCCGAGGGCGAGTACGAGCGCTACAGGCGCACGGGCCGCATCCGCATCACGCCGAACAACGCGCCGCCCGACCCGAACTTGCTGCCGAAGGTGCCGGGCGAGGACTACCAGCCGCAGGGGCCGCGGCAGGCGCCGGTCGGCAAGATGCAGGCCGCGGGCCTCGGCGTGGTCAACGGCCTATCGTTCAATTTCGCGGACGAGCTGGCAGGCGTCAACGCCGCGGGGCTTGCCGGGTCGAAGCCGGCGGCGGTTGAGCCCGAGGCCGGCTTCCTCGACTTCCTGCATGGCCTCTACCGGCTGTGGAGAGAGCGGCAGGCCGCGCCCGGCGAGGAACGCCCGGCAACGCAGGCTTACACCGAGACGACCGACCGCTTCAGAAATCTCACCGAGCAGGCGCGTGCCGAGGAGCCCGTCGCCTACTACGGCGGCAACATCGCCGGCTCGATGGCAGCACCTGGCGCTGCAGCGGCGGCCCCTGTGCGCGCCACCGGCGCGGCCGCCGGCTCGGTCATGCGCGAAGGCCTGCGCCGCCTCGGCACCCGCATGTATCGCGGCGCCGGCGTCGGCGCGGTGCAAGGCGGCGTTAATGGCGTCGGCGAGGGCACCGACTTGACCGACCGCGGAGTGAAGGGCGCGATCGGCACTGTGGTCGGCGGCGGCATCGGCGCGGTGACGCCGATCGCGACCGACGTCGTCGCGATCCCGGCGCGCGCCGGCTGGCGAGCGCTCGGCGACATGGCCCGCCGCTTCCGCAACCCAACCTCAGAAGGCGCGCGTCGCCTGGGCAATGAAGTCGAGGCCGCGCAGGAGCGCGAGGTGACCCGCCGAGCTGCCGGCAATGAACCATCGACGCTCACCCCGCAAGAATTCCTCGAGGCGCAGCAGCGCGGACAACCCGTCGCCGTGATCGACACCGCCGGCCGCGGCGGCAAGCGGCTTGCGAAATCGGTGCGCAACACGCCTGGCGCCGACGAAGGCACCGAGGCGCTCGAGGGGCTCGTCGAGACCCGTTTCCGCTCACAGGCGGAGCGCACCGCGCGCTTCCTCGACACCCTGACCTCGGGCCGCACCGCGACGACATTCGACCGGCTGCTCGAGCGCGCGCGCTCGTCGAACGCGCCGGCGTATCGCCGCGCCTATGAGCAGGCGGCCGCCTTGAACAGCGCGGCCTATCAAGCGCAAAAGGCTGCAGGCCAGAACCGTGTGGGCGCGTTCTGGACGCCCGAGCTGCGTCGACTGTCGAGTTCGCCCGACATCAACGATGCGATGGCGGGCGTCGGCCGCAAGGAAGGCAACCGGTCGATCATCGAGGGCTTCCAGTCGCCGCGCGAAAGCCCGTTCGTGCAGCGCGGTGATTCCCCGAGAATGGGGCTTCGCGAGACGGAGACCGTTCGCGCCATTCCCAGCCTGGAGACGTGGGACTCGGTGCAGCGCGTGTTGCGCGGCAAGATCGGTGAGGCGACCCGCGGCGGCAATCTCGAGCGCGCGCGCGAGCTGACGCTGCTGCGCGAGCGCCTCAATACCGAGCTTGATCGCATCGTGCCGGCGTTCCGTGAGGCGCGCGGGACGGCGTACCGCAACTTCCGCGCCGAAGACGCCTATGAAGCCGGGCTGAACTACGTCACGCAGCTCGCCAACCCGCGGCAATCACAAGAGCTGTCGCGCACGATCGCCAACATGGGGCTGACCGACCGGGCGCTGTTCATGCACGGGTTCGCCACGAGCCTGATCGGTCGCGTGCGCGCAACGCAGAACAATGTCGACGTCGTCAACCGCATCTATGAGTCGCCGGCGGCGCGCGAACGCATTGTCGAGGCGCTCGGCGCGGCGCGCGCGCGCGAGATCGAGGGCTTCCTGCGCGTTGAGGCGGTCATGAACCAGAGCCGCCGCGCCGTGCAGGGCAACTCCTCGACCGTCGAGCAGTGGCTCGCGTCAGGCATGGCCAGCAGCATTGGCTACGGCATCGTCACCGGCAACTGGGACTGGTCAACCGCGGCCGCCGGTGTCGGTGGTGCCGCCGGCCGCCGAGTCGCGCAGCGCGCCGGCGTGCAGATGGCAGACCGGATCGGCGAGATGCTCGCGTCGCAGAACCCCGACATCTACCGTCGGGCGATTGGGATGATCGCGCGCAACGACACGTACCTGAACAACCTGCGGACCGGGATGGCGGAGCTGGGCCGCGGCGCCACGCCGGCAATCGCGCACGAGGCCGCTGATCAACGCAGACCAAGCCAGTGAACGAGCGCTTCGACGTTCGACGTCACGGTTGGTCGCAGCCAGATCGCGAACAGGCCCATTAACGCCCCTCCGCCCAAACACGAGACCACGGTCACCACAAGCTCCTCGTAGCGATCGAAGAAATCCGGCCGGGGCGGTTCGTCGCTCATGGTCTCTCCTCCCAAGTCACAATGAGGCACGTATGCTGAAGCGCATCTTTGCAGCCACCCTCGCGCTCGTCCTGACGGCGGCGCAGGCCTTCGCAGCAGGCTCGCTGAGCCTTTCTCTGTCGCAGCAGTTCGACAGCCAAGGTCGTCCCCTATCTGGGGGCAAACTGTACTTTTTCCAGACCGGCACGTCCACGCCCCAGTCGGCGTATCAGGACACCGCGCTGACGATCGCGCATCCGAACCCGATCACGCTCGACAGCTCGGGCCGAATTCCCGCGTTCTACCTGGCCGACGGCAGCATCAAGATCCGCCTGGCCGACGTCGCCGGCGTGACGATCCTGGCCTACGACGGCTTGCTCGTCATCGGCCCCTCGAGCGGCGGCGGCGGTGGCGCCTCGGTCGACGCGACGACCGTGCTGGCGACTGGCGATGTGAAGCCGAAGTACGGCACCGGCTCGCTCACCGGGTTTGTGCGCTTGAACGGCCGCACCATCGGCTCGGCCACCTCGGGTGCCACCGAGCGCGCGAACGCCGACGTGCAGGCGCTGTTCGAGTATCTGTGGACCGCCGACGCGAACCTCGCCGTGTCGGGCGGCCGCGGCGCGAGCGGCAACGCGGACTGGCTCGCCAACAAGACGATCGCGCTGCCGGACTTCCGTGGCCGCGTGCCGGCCGCGCTCGACGACATGGGCAACAGCGCGGCGGGGCGGCTGACCGTCACCTATTTCGGCGCGAGCGGCATTACGCTCGGCGCCGCCGGCGGCTCGGAGAGCAAGGCGCTCATCACTGGCAACCTGCCGCCCTACACGCCGGCGGGCAGCATCGCGGTGGCGCTCAACGATCCGGGGCACACACACGGTGTGACCTACTCGGTGGGCAATGCGAACGGCTGTTGCGGTCTCACCACCTCCGACCTGGGCTCGACCGGCGCAACCAAAACGTCGAACAGCGGCACGACCGGCATCACGGTGAGTTCGCAGACCTTCACCGGCACGGCGCAGGGCGGCTCGTCGACGCCGGTCGCGGTCATGTCGCCGGCGATCCTCATCACCTACTACATCAAGCTCTGAGTCCCCCAGCATGTACACGGGTGCTTTGCCCGCGGTGTCGAACCGCGAGACGTGGTCGCTGTCCGTCACCGTCAGCGATGACACCGGAGCCGCGCTCAATCTCACCGGCGCGACCATCACCATCGGCGTGCGTGCGCCCGAGGCGCTGGCGCCGTTCATCACCTACACGTCCGGCGACGGCAAGCTCGTGATCACCGATGCGGTCAACGGCGTCTTTGCGCTCAACGCCGACCTGGACCAGGCGACGTTCCCGCCGGGCCAGTACGAGGTCGGCGTGATCATCAGGCTCGCGAGCGGCGTCAAGCGCACGCTGGTCGTCGCGACGCTTCCCGTCATTGATGGTGTGGCAAACTCGTCGTGACCGATCTTCGGCTCAGGCTCCAGCCGGCAGCCCCGCTGCGGCTCACATTTCTGCCGACGACGCCGGCGCTGCAGTGCCGCTTCCTGCCCGGCATTCAAGGCCCGCAAGGCCTGCAGGGCATTCAAGGCATCCAGGGCATTCAAGGCATCCAGGGAATTCAAGGCATCCAGGGCAACACCGGCGCGACGGGCCCGACGACCGCGCTCGAGTGGCTGTTCGATACGGCGACGGCCGACGCCGATCCTGGCTCGGGCAACCTGCGTTTCAACAACGCGACGTTCGGCTCGATCACGCAGCTGTTCTTCGACAACAACGAGAAGAACGGCACCGACGTCTCGACTTGGCTCGATGTGTTCGATGACTCGACGACGACCGCGCTGCGCGGCTTCCTCGTCATCGTCAAGGTGCTCGATCCGACCAAGTTCGCCATTTTTAGTGTGACCGGCGCGGTCGTGAACGGCACCGGCTATCGCAAGGTGCCGGTGTCGCCACTGGTGCAGTCGGGCGCGTTCTCGGCGAGCGACCGCGTGTCGGTCTTGTTCACGCGCACGGGCGACGCGGGCGCCGGCAACGTCAGTGCGCTCGCGAGCTTCGGCAACGACAACCGCATCCTCCGGTCGGACGGCGTCGGCACGAACATCCAAGCGTCGGGCGTCACGCTCGACGACTTGGACAACGTGTCCGGCTTCAACACGGTGCAATTCACCAAGGCGTTTCAGATCAGCAGCACTGACCTGAATACGCTCTCGACGTCCGGCTTCTATGACGGCAACAACTTCACCAATGCGCCGAACGGCTCGACCGACTGGTTCTACATCATCAGTCTCTGCCACTCGAACAACCCTGCCCGTTGGCGGATGCAGATCGCAGTCCAATTCCCGACTGACGGATCGACGCAGGGGCGCATGTGGCTCCGCATCGGCGTCGACACCGGATCGGCGATCGCGTGGGGTCCGTGGCGGCCGATGCATGCCGGCCAGCAGACGCTGACCGACGGGGTGACGATCAACTGGGATACCTCGCTCGGCCGCAGCGCCAAAGTGACACTCGCCGGCAACCGCACCGTTGCAGCGCCGACCAACATCATCGACGGCGAGTATCACGCGCTGCATGTGATCCAGGATGCCACGGGCTCGCGCACACTCACGTGGAACGCGGTGTTCAAATTCCCAGGCGGCGTTGCGCCCGTGCTGTCGACCGCGGCGGGCGCACGTGACGTGTTCACGTTCGTGGCCGAGGGCGGCAACCTCTACGGCACGTGGATGAACGACGTGAAGTAACATGGGGATCATCCGCGAGCACCGCGTCATGACGTTGGGGTCCGTCGAGAACGACGTCGACCTCTCCGTGAAGTTGGGGCTGAACACCAACAAGCGCGGCGCCATCAATGCGCTGTTCCTGAACACGGCGAACAAGGGATCGAGCGGCACCGGCACGCCGGCCACGCGCACCGGCACCAACTGGCGCGGCGGCTCGATGTGCTACTGGAAGAACAGCGCGACGGTCACTGGCGCGGGCGGCACAACGGGCTCGACTGGCTCGACCGGCACGACTGGCTCGACCGGCTCAACAGGCGCGCAAGGCACTGGTGGCGCAGGCGGCCGTGGAAAGACCGCAGGCGGCACGCCAAGCTCGCTTGCCGGATCATCAGGCGGTGCCGGTGGCACAGGTGGTCCTGGCGGCACCGGCGGCCCTGGCGGCACCGGTGGCACAGGTGGCACAGGTGGTCCGTCCTTCAAAGCGGACGCAGTGACCGGGCTGTTGATTTTGGTAGATAACGGCCCCGGCACAATCACTGGCGGCCCCGCAGGCCCCGGCGGCCCTGGCGGCACCGGTGGCCCTGGCGGACCAGGCGGCCCGGGTGGTTCTGGCGGCGGAGGTGGCGGAGGTGGCGGCGGAGGAACCTAAATGCGGTTCACACTTCATTGCTCGGACGGCAGCAGCACGCGGCTGTTCTACTACGACAACGAGACGTCGGTGTTGACCGACGACACGGGTAAGCGGATCGCTGACCCGAGCGCGCAAGTCTACAGCGACTTTCGGCCGGTTCACCACACGTCTGCCGAGACACCGGGCAACAAGGTTGCCGCGATCAAGACGCTGAAGATCCAGCTCGGTCTCGCCTGCAACTATAGCTGCCAGTACTGCTCGCAGAATGACCATCGTGCGGCGAGCGTCGATGGGCATCCACGTGACGTCGAAGTGTTCATGCGCAACCTGGACACATGGCTGGTGGGTGTGCCCAGGCGGGTTGAGTTCTGGGGCGGTGAGCCCTTCGCGTACTGGAAGACCTTGAAGCCGCTGGCGGAGGCGATGCGGGCAAAGTACCCGAAGGCCTCGCTGCTGATCATCACCAACGGCTCGCTCCTCAATGAGGAGATCAACCAGTGGATCTGCGACTTGGACATCGACGTCGGTGTCTCGCATGACGGCCCTGGCCAGCATGTGCGCGGACCGGACCCGCTCGATGACCCGGAGCAGCGCAAGTGGATTCTGGACTTGTTCCGGCGGCGACAGCCGCTTGGAAAGATCAGCTTCAACACGGTCATCAATCGCGAGAACATGGATCGCGCGAAGGTCCAGGAGTGGTTCCGCAAGTTGCTCGGCCGGCGGCTCTACATTGGCGAGGGGCAGTTCGTTGACCCCTACGATGCGGGTAGTGCGGCGCTGAGCCTGCACACCCACGAGGAGGCGCTGTCATTCCGCAACCTCACGCTCAGGCAAATCCGACGCAACCAGATCCCTGACTTCGCGATCATGCGGCGGATTGCCGAGTGGATCGCGTCGATCTCATCGGCGCGGCCTTCGGGGTGCGTGGGGCAGAAGTGCGGGATGGATCGGTCGGACACGATCGCCGTCGACCTGAAGGGCAACGTGCTCACGTGTCAAAATGTGAGCGTGACCAACAAGGCGCCGAACGGACGCTCTCATCACCTGGGACACGTCTCGGCCCTCGGCAGGGTGAAGCTCACCACAGCAACCCACTGGGCGCACCGGAAGGAATGCACGGAGTGCCCGCTGGTGCAGATGTGCAAGGGGTCGTGCATGTACCTGCAGGGCCCGCTGTGGGTTAAGGCGTGCAACAACGCCTACAACGATCACCTGCCATTCTTCGCGGTCGCGATCGAGCGTCTCACCGGCTACCTGCCCTACAAGATTGAAGCGGCGGCGCTCCCGCCGGAGCGCTCGGCGCTGTGGGAGTGACCGATGGGAATGTGCCTTTGCGACTGCCAGTGCCTCTGCGACTGCCAATGCGATTGTGTTTGTGACTGCGCTGGTGGTGGTGGCGGCGGCGGGCGCGGCAACCCCGGCGGCACAGGCGGAGCGGCAGGCACCGGCGGCTTTGCGCCCGCGGCCGTCGCCGGCACGGCGGGCAGCTCTGGTGCGGCCGGCCCCGGTGGCAACGGCTCGGGCCCAACACCGACGACAAACAAGGGCGGCGACGGCGGCGGCTCGGCGACGGCTGGCGGGCCCGGAAGCGGTACTGGTTCTGCAGCTGGCGGCCCTGGTGGGTCGAACGGCGGCACTGGCCCGACAGGCCCAACGGGCCCGGCTGGTGCAACAGGCCCAGCCGGCGCTCAGGGCAATGCCACGGAGGGCAACGCCAACATCAGGTATATCGCGACTGGCACCAGAAACGGACCAAACGTGTAATGCAAATCTACTACCGCATTCTGTCGCTCAACGAGCGCGAAGGCTCGATCCTCGTGCGCTACTGGTCCGACGAGATGTCGGAGCGGGAGCTGTCGAGCAAGGCTCCCGGTGAGGAGACTAGCGACACGCCGGAGCATTGCCGGACCGACATCAACTACAACATCTTCGATCAGAAGATGACGCAGGACCAGCTCCACGATTTCCTGATGGACGGTGCGCCGGAAGACTGGCTCGGCATGAAGGGACGGATCAAGAACCCGACGGTCGACACCTCGCTGTCCCAGCTCAAGGGCATGGTCGGCGTCAACAAGCTCGTCGAGAAGAAGAAGCCGCCAAAGCTGCCACCGATCTCTCGCGTCCAGTTGTTGGTCGTCTCGGCCAGGGACGAGACGGACATCACAGAGTTGCTGGAGGCGGTGGCCTCCGACAAGGACCCGCCTGGGCGTGTCATTCTGGCGAACGTGAAGACCAAGCTCACCGGCAAGTGGAGCTACCCGACGAGCTATACTCCGAATGAAGTTCAGACGATCGTGAACCCCTATCTGCAATTGCTCTACAGCAGCTGTCCGGGGGTCATCGCTCCAACGAACACCAATTTCGAGACGAGCGACACGTTTGTCGTTAAGTTCTTGTGTGAGGACATCGCCGCCGCCAGGCGACTGCACCGTTGGCTCACCGTTGACTCCAAGGGCACTCCGGAGCAGCAGGCGCTGATGGCGCTGTCGAAGCGATATCAGGAGGCGGCCGGTGCGACTTACGCGGTCAGTTGGCGGCTCTCCTACGTGAAGGGTGTCGAAGTGCAATGAGGCTGTTCGCAGCTGTCATTAGTTTGCTCATTCCATCGGACCCGGGCGGCAACTACGACCTGGTCGGCAGGCTCGTCGCGCGGCACCTGCCGAAGCATCTGCCGGGCCAGCCGGTGATCGTGCCGCAGAACATGCCGGGCGCCGGCGGCCTGATCGTCGCCAACCATCTCTACAACGTCGCGCCGCGTGACGGCTCGGTGGTCGGGCTCGTGCAAGGGTCCGTTGTGCAGGACCAGGCGCTCGGTACGCCCAACGTGCGCTTCGACGCAGCACGGTTCTCCTGGATCGGGACGCCGACGCGTCGAGGCGGCGTGACCGTGCTCTGGCATACGGCAAAGCCGCCGATCCTGTTCGGGGCGAGCAACGTGCGGCACGTCGCGTATGGCAAGTTCGCTGGCTACGAGGTGATCAAAGGCTACCGCACCGCTGTCGATATCGTGCTGGCGATGGGCCGGCGCGAGATCGATGCGATGAACGTGTTCGCCTGGTCGGAGTGGGCGATCCACCGCCCCGAGTGGGTGCGCGACAGATTGATCGTTCCTGCTCCAGCGCCCCCGCCCTCGCCGCCGCTCGACTTTCTGATGGCCGGCGACGCGCTCGGGCGTCCCTTGGCGGCGCCGCCCGGAGCGCCTATTGACGAGCTGACGACCGCCTACCGCAAGATGGTCGCGGACCCCACCTTCCTGGCCGACGCGCTGAAGCTCGGCCTGGATGTCGAGCCGGTGATCGGCGAGGGTCTCTCGTCATTGGTGCGCGAGGTGCTCGCAACGCCGAGGCCCACGATCGATGCCGTCAACGCCGTCATCAAATGAATGGGGCTTCTACCGCTACGCCGGCAAGGAGTGGCTGAACCCGCACGACGCGCTCGAGGACGCGACCGCGCGCGGTGACCGCTCGCCCGACATCCAGTTCGTGATGCCGGCGGCGGACCGGATTGATTGGACGGCCGAGCCCGCCGAGGCGCTGGCCGACCTCTATCGCCAACGCGCGCAGCAGCTGCGCGACGCGTACGACTATTTGATCCTGATGTACTCGGGCGGCTCCGACTCGCACCAAGCGATGATGGCCTTCGTCAATGCCGGCATTCATCTCGACGAGGTGCGCACCTGCTATCCGGTGCAGTGGGCGGACAAGGTCGCTGGCACGGTCGGGCGGGATCACCCGCTGGGCCACCTGTACGAATATCACCAGGCGGTGGTTCCTGGCTTGCGCACGCTGAGCCTGCGCAGCCCACGGACCACGATCAAGGTGGTCGACACCACCGACGCCTACGCCGGCGACATGACGGAGTGGCATGAGGTTCTGCCTGTCCAGCACCGCGTCACTGGCGGCGTGCATGGATTGTTTGTCGCGAACTTCCGAGCGCGGATCGAGCGCGAGCTGCAGCGCGACGCAACGGCGAAACGAACCGGCGTGATCTATGGGGTCGACAAGCCGCCGCTGGGCTTGTCCGGCCGCGAGCTGTTCGTCAGCTTCCCTGATCATTGGCGCATGGGCGTCTCTCACCTGTGGGTGGGCAGCGGGCTGTTTGAGCCGGTGATGTTCTACTGGGGCGACCTGCGGATCACCTGCAAGCAGGCGCACATCATCAAGCGAGCGCTCGAGCAGGACGCGCGGCTCATTTCCGATGTCGACGCCCACCGCAGGCTGATCTACCCCGATTGGAGCTGGGCCTATCAGGAGCGCGAGGGGCTGCACGACTCGCTGCTGCTCCGCTGCGCCGGCGACCGGGTCAGGGCAATCGCGCAGGAGCGCACACGCTACTATAACAACCGCTACGGAGGGCTCGGTCTCTCGATCGAGGATGACCCCGCGGCGGTCAAGCGGCGGCTTCGGTTCCTGTTCGCATGCGAGAGCCCGCCATACCTCGTAGGAGAGCTGCATGCAGTACAAAGGCCTGGTCACCTTCCCAAGCGAGCGTGAGTTCGTCACTTACCCGTGGGTGTATTGGGACAACGGATTCACGGACGCGGAGGTCAACCAGATCGCCGCGTACTGCGCGGCTGGAGAGCTGAAGGAGGGCAAGACCTTCGCTGGCTATCGCGAGGACATCCGCCGCTCCAAAATCCAGTTCAACACCTGGACGGAAGCGAACGGCTGGATCTTCGACAAGCTGATCGATGTCGTGCAGGTGATCAACAATCGCTGGTACGGCTTCGACCTGAACGGGTTCGATGCCTTCCAGTACGGTGAGTATCGCGCCGAGGAAGGCGGCCACTTTGAGTGGCACACCGACATGCACTTCGGTGCCGAGAACCGCCAGATCGATGACTACGGCCTGCAGCAGCCGCGCAAGCTGTCCCTGTCGATGGCGCTCAACGAACCGGGCGTCGACTTCGAAGGCGGCGAGCTGCAGCTGAACATGGGACATCAAGACCTGATCAGCATGCCGATGCCGAAGGGGCGGATCGTCGCCTTTCCGTCGTTCCTGCTCCACCGCGTGACGCCTGTCACCAAGGGCGTGCGCAAGTCGATCGTTCTCTGGGTGACCGGGCCGAAATTCAGCTGAGTCTACTGCCCGACTCAAAAAAAGAGCCCCGAAGAGCAGCGAACCCTCGAGGCCCAGTCACAGGCTGACCAGCAGAGTCGACGACCCGACTCAAAAAAGCGGCCCCGCGTGGGGGGTGGGGTGGGGTGCGGGGCCCAGTCTCACAACACGTCGTAGCGGCTAGATGGGGACTTCGGGGGAAGGTTGGGTCTGCCGCCTTTCTTATCGCCGCACACTGAACACCCTTCCCCGTTCTGGGGCAAGTCACAAACCGGAGAGATACATGAGCACTGCCGCGCAGCGCGAGCGCATGGCGCATTTTATTGTCGACTTCGAAGCACGCCGCGACAAGCAAGGACGTCTCATCGCCTACCTGCCGCCGGCGAACGATGGCGGCGGCGGGTTCGAGGTGGCCGGCATCAACGTGCGCTACCACGCCGACCAGGCGTTCGAACTGAAGCGGCTGATCGATAGCGGCCACAACGCCGAGGCCGAGGAGCGCGCCGCGCAATTCATCGCCGAGTACACCGACGTCGCCGCGCGCTGGGTGACCGACGCCGGCGAGGAGTTCTTCCTGCGCGACTGCGTGTTCAACCGCGGGCCGAAGGGTGCCGCCAGGATCTTGCAGATCGCGCTCGGCGTCGGCGACGACGGCGAGGTCGGCCCGATCACGCGCAACGCCCTGTCGCGGGTGCCGCCCCACGTGCTGCTGCCGCGGCTGCGCCAGGCGCGCGAGGCCTACGAGATCAAGGTGGTCGGCAAGCGCGCGAACCTGTGGCGTGGTTTGGTTAACAGGTGGGACAAGGCCGAGGCGACGGCGACCATGTTCGCCGGCACGCCCTACGATCGCCCAGAGGAGCCCGGCCAGGCGCCTGGAACGCCCCCGGAGGCTCCAGAGGCTCCACCCCAGCCTGGGGAGGTGCCCACGGCCGCGCCTGGGTCGCTGGCGCGCCTTTTCGAGCTGTTGCTTGCGGCGCTGCGCGCGCTGTTCGGCCGGTCGCCCGAGGCGCCCCAGCCCGGGGAGCCCGAGCCCGAACCGACACCGGAGCCCCAGCCCGCGGGCGAGCCGCGATGGTTAACGGCCGCGCGCCGCGACATCGGCTTCCACGAGAAGCCGGACAACACCGGGATCGAGGTCTTTACCGACCAGGCGCACACCGGCCACGAGCACGACCCGTGGTGCGCCATCTTCGTCAACGCCAAGCTCGAGCAGTGCGGCGTGCCGGGCACGCGCTCTGCCATGGCGCGCTCGTTCGAGCGCAGCAACCGCTTCGTCAAGCTGAGCGGGCCCGCGCTCGGCGCGATCTCGACCTTCTGGCGCGGCTCCAAGGACGGCGGCTCGGGACACGTCAACTTCTACGCCGGCACTGACCCGCGCCGCGGCCACATCGGCATCGGCGGCAACCAGGGCGACCGCGTCAGCGCGGCCGTGATGGACATGAGCCGCCACACCGGTTGGTGGTGGCCGGCCGGCGAGCCGACGCCGCCGATCGGCGCGGTGCGCGTCGACTTCAACAACGTCGCCGGCGGCGGCAAGGAGGACTGACATGCGCGAACTCGCAGAGCGCTGCCGTCGCTCCTGGACCATGGTGCTCGCCGGCGCCGAGATCGCCGCCGGCGCCGCGCTCGACGCGATGCCGATCGTCTGTGACATCGCCAACGCGCCCGAGGTGCAATCGGCGATCACCGACTACACTGGCCCCCACGCCTCGCACGTGCTCAAGGCGATCGGGGTCGTCACCGCGCTCTGTCGCATTCGTTCACTGAGGAAAGGAAACTGACATGAGCTACATCATCGTTGCGTGCGTCGCATTCGCCGCCGGCCACTTCGCCGGCGACTGGATCATCGCCAAGGTCAAGGACGGCGCGACCGCGCTGTGGGCCAAGGTCAAAGGAAAGGTGGCCAGCTGATGTTCGACTTCAATCAGATCTGGCAAAGCCTGATCGACACCGTCACGCTGCAGTTCGTCTCGCCGTTTTGGTGGTGGGTGTTCGTTGGCGCGTGCGCCACGGGGATCGCCGGCGTCATCGGCTGGGCGTTCCCGCCGTTGCGCGGCTTCGCCGGCGCCGTGATCCTCGCCGTCATCGCCGGGCTCACCGGCTATCGGCGCGCCGAGTATGACGTCGAACGCAAGCAGCGCGAGCGCGACCAGCGACGCCAGCGCCAGCAAGAGCAGCAGCGGCAAGGCACCGACTTCTGGAAATGGTGAACGTGTCCGCGCGCGACTTCGGCCGCCTTGAGGGTAAGGTCGACGCGCTGCTTACACAGACCGCGCAGATCGACGCGCGGCTGCGGCGGCTCGAGGAGGGCCACGACCGGGCGGCGGGCCGGCGCTCGATCGTCAGCGCGGCGGTGAGCGCCGTGGTGGCGTTCGTGGTCGCGTGGGCCTCAAAGCACGTGTGACGCCGGCACGCCGGGCGGGTGCTTCATCTCGAGGTGCGCGTAGACTTCCTCGCTTGTCGCCATGCGCCGTGCAGCCTCGGGCCCGACGAGCCCTTTGCGGTAGAGACAAAACGCGCAGCCGTACACCCAGCTGACGCGCCAGGGACGCTGCTCGAGCCAGCGAACGCGCACGGGCTCACGCCAGTTGTGTTCGGGGAAATGCAGCTCGAGCTGCAAGTCGCTCATGCGCGCGGGCGGCACCCGAGCGGGCTTCATTGGCGGCCTCACCCAAGGCTTCATCGGCGGTCTCATGAGACGTCCTCCCGTTGCGTGACTGATTCCGTTGCCCTACATTCAACTCGGCTGCCAGATGTCTGACCGGCAGCCTTCACCTTGTGGACGACGGTACGCAGCCCCCTGGCCGAAAGGCCGGGGGGTTTTCCGTATTAGCGGTGGCAGTAGTAGACCCACGCAGCCGTCGCGACGATCAGCAGCAGCACGTGAAGCTCGCCGTCACTCAGCATCGCTGTCCCCGCTGTAGGACCAGAGCAACACCGCCAGCGTGACGAACGACGGCGTGAGTATGAACATGACGCCCATCCCGAAGCCCTTCCACCAGTCGCTCGACGGGCGCAGGACGTAGCCGCCGATGGCGACGATCGCGATGGCGGCGGCAGCGGAGACCAGGGCGATACGCAGTACGTCGTCGTGCATGGTCGTCCCAAAAAAAAGCGGGAGGGGCTGATGGGGCCTCTCCCGCAGGACACATTCAAGGGGCGTTTTCTTCTGGGCAATGGTCGAGCGGAGCTGCGGCAAAACCCGGTTCCCCATACTGGGGCATGCTTTGGTGGCGAAGTCAATGTCCTGGCGGTCGAACTGATGGTGTAACCACTTGGAAAGAGGGGAGCCCCGATGCGATGAGGGCTCCCCGAGTCACAGGAGTAGAGGCTGGTTGCTGCTCAGTCGATCGGGAAGAGCACGCTCAGGCGACCTTGGATCGAGTCGACTGACGCGCGCGACGTGCCGAAACTGAGTGCTCGACCCTGGCCGCCCTCATCATTGAACGCCACGGTGCCCTTCGGGAATTCGTGGTGCCGGTAGAGCGCGCCGAGGATCACGTTCTGCGTCAACTTCCAATCGAGCCCGGCGCCAAGCACCCAGCCAAGCCGCGTGTCGCCGGTCGATGACGTGAAGGTATTCTCGCGAATGCCACCCCCGATCACGGCGACCGTCTGTGACAGCGCCAGCGTCTTTTGGAAGTGACCGATGGTGGCGCCACCGGTGGCGTAGAGCAGGATGTTCGGACCGAAGAACACGTTCGTGAGGCCGATCTTGCCGCGAATGTCGACGATCTGATCGAGCTTGCTGCTGAGTTCAACAGAGCGCGTCACGTTGGCGGTAGCCAACACCTCGCGCGGCAACCCGATCGTAATGTTCTGCGTCCCGGTCGTGCCGGTGACGTTCACAGTCACCGTCTTGTCCACGGTCTTGCCCTCGACCGTCACAGGAAGCGTGACCTTCGCCGTTTGGCCGGTGACCTCGACCGGGATGGTGAGCTTCTCGGTCTTGCCGTTGACCACCACGTCGATTGTCGCAGTGGCTGTGTTGCCAGTCACGTCGACCTTGACCGTTTGTTTTGGCACCTCAGCCGATATGGTGCCGAGATCAAGAGGCAGGTCAATTTTGCCCGGGACGCACGTCTCGTTGAAGCAAAGGTTAACGAGCTGGCCGGGGATAAGCAGATCGCCCTTCGACTTAATTTCCTGGCCACCGACGATGATCTTGCCCGTCGACTCGATGTCCTGACTATTGATGGTGATTGTGCCGTTCGATTTGATTGTCTGGGCGTCAATCGTGAGAGTGCCCGTAGAGGTGATGTTCTGGCCGGGGATCAGGAGCGAGCCGCCCGCGCTCACCGTGAGCGGGCCGACCTGAAAGGTGCTGGTGGGAAGAAGCCGGGTAACCTCCGCGCCCAACTCCTCGGTCGTGACGTTGATCGACTTCTTCATGCTGGTCCAGTCCCAGGACCCTTCGATGCCGATCACCCAGTTGCCCATTTGCTTCTGGGCGCCAGCAAACCCGCCGCCGATGAAGCCGTTCATCTTGAGGCGGTTGCAGCTGTCGATCACGCAGACGCCCGTATCGAAGTCGGGCGCGAACACCAGCGGGGTGCCGTTGAATGCGCGCTCAACGCCAGTGCCGAACAAGTTGTTGATGACGCCAACGTCGTTGGTGAGCTTCTCGCGGCCCCACGCATAGCCAGCCGCGACGCCGGTGTAGATGCCCGACCAATCGGTGTACGGCACGGCCGCCGGCCGCGGCGCCTTCACAGCCATGTCGGCGGCGAAGGCAGCGCCGCCCAGCGTCGTCGACGCGAGCAACGCGAGTAGACTGATTCGTGTCATGTGAATTTTCCCTTGTTGCCTAGACGGTGGTCCGCCGCACAATGCGTGGCCCCCCGCACGACTCCTACCGTTTTCCGGTTCCGAAACAAGATGATTCGCGGTATCGAGCTGCAATTGTGTGGATGTGTTACGCGAGCGCCACAGCCGCATCCCCATACCGGGGAACGCTCAGAATTCCAAACCGGCTTCTTCAAACGCTCGGGCCACTGCCGCGTCATACTCCGCTGTGGTCAGTGTCTTTACAGCTTCGGCGCGCGCCTTGGCGGAAGCGGTGCGCATTGCGGCCGTCGTATCCCCTCTCCGATCGGCGGCCAACCGCGTCGCCAAGGCGTCCACGAACGCGTTCGTAACCTCCCGCTTGTCGGGCTTCTTTGCCATTGCTCAACTCCACCTATGTCGGCATTTGAGGCGTGGCTATTATGACGCGCTCGTTATCGTGTATCTCTATCACCTGGGGTTTGCCGGCTGGGAGTTCGTCGGGTGTGGTAGTGGTGGGGACCCATTCACCGTCTGGTTTATCGGAGGTTCTGCGGTGTACCTCCTTCGATGTGGTAGCCGCTGAGTCCGCGGTAATTTCGACTTTTACTTTGGCCATGTTCATTCTCCCCTCCTCACTGCACGGATGGATGTTTCCAAGAGGAGAACCAGCACTCCTCGAGGACGGAGCAAACGACGCCGGTAAAGCGGTTTCGATGAATCATGTTCGTCGGGCCGATACCCTCAAACCGAAACATCCATGCGCCGACCAACGTCGCCGCGGTGATGGCGATGGCGAGCCAAGGGGGGCTCGACGAGCGCTTGGGTGCGATCACCTTGAGCGGCTCCTGATCTCGACGACCGCAGCGCCGGCCGGCGGCGGCGGTGTCGGCGCCGGGATCGCCGTCCGGTGGATGGGCGGCGCAGCGATCTCCAGGATCGACGCGATCGCGAGGACCATCAGGGCCAGCACCAAGTGCAGCACGTCATCGGGGTTCAGGAAGACGGGCAGCGGCGCCTTGGCGAGCAGCCGCTCGTCGAGTGCAGCGAAAAAGGCTGGGCGATAGAGCGCGCTGATCACTGTCAGCCCCAGGCCAACCCAGCCCCACCATGCGCATCTGGCAGGCGGTCTCGACCGTGAAGAGACGCCCGGCCAGAAACAACGTGAACAGGCGCCACAGCCCGATGCAAAAGAACAGCAGGATGACGTGCACGACGACGGACACCGCGACGGCCGCGACGTAGCGAAGGTCTGACACGCCGGCGAGGTCAGTCTCGAACGCCTTGCCGATGTGCTGCAAGGTGGCCGACCGATCCGACAGCAGCAAGGACAGGTGCCACAGGTGCCACGCTGCCCAGACCACCACCAGGATGCGACCGAGGTGGAAGGCCCACGCCCAACGCGCGCGAATTCGGTAATCGTCCATGGCGATGCTCCTTGTTTTAGTCCACGACGAAAAGCATGGCCCCGCTCGGCGTACTGGAGCGGTGCGGTTCGGCATCGTCTGCCACCTGGTAGCTCATCCCCGGCGTCAGCACGAAGGTGCGGCCGTCCCCCAGCTCCGTGAGCAGCTCGCCCTCAAGGCAGAGCACGATATGACCCTTTGAGCACCAGTGATCGGCCAGATAACCGGCGCTGTATTCGACCAGGCGCACGCGTATCGGGCCAAATTGCAGGGTGCGCCAGTGAGCCGTGCCGTGTGCGCCCGGATGCTCGGTTCTCTCCACTTGCAACCAGTCGGTGGCCGCGAACGGGATGTCGGCGATTTTCATTCATGCCTCCAGCTCGTCGGAGCGCAGGTCGTCAATGAACTCTGCCGCGAACGCGCGCCGGAACGCTTCGAAGCCCTGCCTGGTCAGGGTGAGCAGACCAATGCTCTCGAACGGACGGCCCGGCGCCTCCGCCGCGTAGACGTGGCAGTACACGTGGGTCACCATGTCCGTGGTCATGTAGCGGACCCGAAATTTGGCCGTCACGGGTCGCGCCTTTGGCGTCGCGCTGTCCTCAGGCTTGGTCGGCATCGCTGACCCGCACGTAGGCGCGCACGGTCTGCAGCCGGTACGGCATCAGGCGGCCGTTGTCGTCCATCACCATGATCTCGCGCGCGCCGTTGCCGTGCACCGAGTAGCCGCGCGCCGGCTTCAGCGCCTTCACCTTACGCGCTGACCGATTGGCCGCCGCCGCTCGTTTCGCTTTCATCGTGCGCTTGAAGTTGGCGCGATGCGCCTTCGTCCACTTCTTGATTGCCATGGGTGTCGCCTCGTGGGTTGTGGGTTTAGTCCCTCTCCCCCGGCGCGCACCTTCCCCTAATTGGGGACGCGCTGCAAGCTGCTCGATCGACAATGGTTGATGTTTTGGTGCAAGCATTGGTGCAGAGGTAGGTCGGTTGGCCTAAGTGTTGGTCGGAGTGGGGAGATTTGAACTCCCGACCCCCTCGTCCCGAACGTCAGGGCCTACCAGCCTCTCTTTGAAAATCCGGCACTTCTCGTCGCGTTCAGTGGTAAAACTCTCGCTTCGTTCTCGGTCGTCTTTTGGTGCACCATTGGTGCAGACCGACGCCGATCGAACGCGTCGACGGGGGAACGCAGATAGTCGGGGTGGTGGTGGCCGTAGGTGTCGAGCAGCGTCTTCAGCGTCATGCCGAGATACTCGGCCGACTGCCAGGGGTCGGCGCCCGATTGCATCAGCCAGGTCGCCGCGGTGTGGCGTAGCGTGTGCGGCGACACCTTACGGCTGCCGAGCACCGAGCGCACTGTGTTGCGGAACGCCTTGTCGACGTCCTTCACCGGCTCCCCGTTGAACTCGACCGCCCAGCGCTGCCCCTTGCGCTTCCACCGCCGCAGGTGCGCGAGCAGGCGCTGCGGGAGCGGAACCGGCGGCGTGCGCTTCTTGGTCTCCCTGCGGCCGCGCGGGCGGCGGTAGAAGACGCCGCGCTCGAGGTCGATCCAGCCGTGGCCCGGCGTCGGTTGCAGAGCTGCGCCGCAGATCGCGGCCGCGCGTGTGCCGGTGTAGAGCCCGACCAGCAAGAACTTGGCAACGTGGCGGCGGGGCCGGCGGTCGGTCGCGACGCCCTTCTGCTGCTCGCGGTAGCGCCAGGCCGCCAGCATGACCCGAGCGGCCTCGCCGCGCTCGAGCCACTCGTCGCGGCCCGGCCGGCGTGGGGGCAACACGACGCTGATGATCCGATCGCAGCGTCCCTCGGCCTGGTGATGCTTGATGGCGGCGCGCAGGTCTTCCAGCTCGCGGCGCGCTGCGCTGTCGGTCGAGCGGCTCTTGAGGTATTCGCGGCAGAGATCGCCGCACATGGCGGACAGCATCTTGTCGCCGAAGAAGTCGCTCAGCCGCTCGATCCGCGCTCGCGTTTCGTGCGGGCGAGCATGGTTGGGCACCACCTCGGTGGTGTAGAGGTTCAGGACGTCGGCAATCGGGATCGTAGCGGGATCACGCGGGCCCGCCTTGACCTCCGCGAGGTGCTTCGTGGCGAGGTATCGCTCGAGCGCTTTTTCTGCTCCTGCAAGGTCGTCTTCAGCGCAGCCTGTGCCTTTTTGACGGCTTCCGTCGAGGATGATCCAGGCGGCTGGCCAGACCTTGCCGTCGCCTCGGACGTTGCGTCTGGCAGGTCGCAACCAGAGGCGGGGCCCTTCACGTTTTGCCGACATAGCTCCCTCATCCGTTCGATGTTGGCGAGCGTGGTGTATTCCTTGCCGGCGGTGCGCTCGATCACCAGCCGCCCCTTGTCGCGTTCTCTGCGCAGACCGCTCGCCGTCATCGAGCCGTCTGGATATGCAAGCGCCGCCGCGGTCGAGAGCCGCAGCGGCTGGTCCTTGTCGATCTTCGTCAGGTCAAGCTCGAGCGCTCTGTTCTTCATGGCGGCTCACCGTCGTAGCTTTCGAGCCCCCACCATTTGCGCATGCAGTCGTCGCAGAACTGCGCGACGTGCCCGTCCTCCGCGCACAAGAGCAGCGGCACGGGCCCGACCAGGTTGAAGCACAGCGAGCACAACGAAGAACGCGGCGCGTCGGGCTTGCCCCACACGATGCGCTCACCCGGAAACCCCGGCTTTGGTTTGAGCACCGTCATGCCCGCTTCCCTGGCGCGGGCAACAGCGCGGCCACTTCACCGCCCTTGTAGACCGCATCGATCCGCGACTGCGTGTGATCAAAAACCGTCTGCCCGTCGGGCATGACGACGTGGGCGAGGAACGCCTCCTCGAATGTCTCGATCCCGCTCGCGACGCTTTCGAGCTTGGCCTTGATGCAAAGGAGCAGCGCGCGCCATTTCTGCCGGCGCTTCACCTCGTCCAGCTCGCGCTCGCCGTCCGCAAGCGGCAGATCGAAACGCAGCCGACGCTCGTGCGCCTCGAACACGACGATCGCCTTGCCGCGCTCGCTGAAATAGGCGAAGCGATCGGCGCCGTAGCGGGCGAGCGTCTGCTCGATCTCCGTTTTGGTCCGGTCCACCGGCACCTTGGTGCGCTGCGCGTAAGTCATTCGTGCTTCGCTCCCAACCGTGCGGCGAGCCCCTTGAAGTCCGCCGGCGCCGGCGTCACCCACATCTCGTGCCATTGGTGGTCGGAGCTGATGCTCGGCGCGAACAGCGCGAGGGCCCCGCGCGGATCGGCACTGAAGCGAACGATCGCCGGCGAGCCGGTCTTCTCGGCAACGCGGTCAAGGTAGCGCCGCAGCGCCGGGTCGCGGTGCGCGTCGGGGTACTTCGGATCGCACCACACCTGCACGACGATCATCTCCTGCATCGTGCCGTCATCGAGCCGACGGCGCATGATGTCGGGCATGATGTCGATGACGTAGTGCACGCGGTCGGGCCGCCGCAGGTCATGCGCGTCCTCGTCAACCAGCCAGCGGCAATTCCACATCTGGCAGCACATCGGGCGGCGCGGGTAGATGTTGCAGCCAATGTTGGCGCGCTGGTGCGGGCACCGCTGGCCCGCCTCCTTCTCGATCGTGGGAAGGTGCATCGGCAACAGCTTGCAGCACAGCTGGCAATCGCCGCATTGCCGCTTCGGCTTGCCGGCGGTCACGGTCATCTCAAGCTTCACGGCCATGGCCGATCCTCCGTGAAGATCGCCCAGAACTCGGCGTTGCTGATGAGCTGCACGTGCTGCTGCCCGTCGCACTGCTCGACGACGTCGAGCGTCCAGCCCTCGCCATTGCACGGGTCGCACTTCATGACGAACTCGTGCGTGTCGCCGTTGCCGGCCGGCACGGCGACCTTGCCGGCGCCCTCGCAGCTGAAGCACGGCTCAATGATGATCCGGCACATGGCAGTGTTTCCCTTGTGGTTGGCTCCTGCGAGGGTACAGCTCGCAGGAGCGTAGGACGGTCAGTGCGGTTTGGCTGGCGACGTCCGCGGTATCTTCACCGCCGCCGTCGCCGTGCCGTGCATCCTGTCCTGGCGGAGCTGCTCCGCCATGTGGAAGTTGATCAACGACACGAGCACGTCACGCGCCTCGTGCCGCTCCGTCTCGTCGGGCAGGGCCGACAGCGCAATGCCGCTGACGCGCGCGATCGTCCACATCAGCGCCTGCAGCGGCACCATGTCGTTCGGCTGCTCGGCCGTGAAGTCGCTGAAGAGCGCCTGAACGCGCTTCAGCAGCTCGTCGCCGAGTTGGCAGAACTCGGGCGGGAAGTCCCATTGCTCACGTTGGTTAGTCACGCAGCTCTCCGTTTGTCCGCCGGCGCGTCGAAGTCCAGCTCCGCGTCGGTCACGTTGTCCGCCTGCGCGGCCGCCGGCTTCAGCTCGCCGTCGAGCCGGCCTTTGAGCCGCGACTTGTCGGCCTTGCCGAGCCCCTTCCACCACTCCCGCAGCGCCTTGTCGCCGTTCGTCGCCGCGGCGCGGCCCTCGTCGAGCACTGCGTCGGGCTCGTCCGACTTGGTCGACGGCGGCGCGCCCGGGAATGCGGCCGCCTTCTTCTTGCTGTCGCTCGCCCACAGCGCGAACGCGCGGCCCATCTCTTCGTCGAGCTGCTGCTTGTCGCGAATGTACGGCTTCAGAAAGTTGGGGAGCTTGATCACGAAGTCCTCACCAACTTTGTCACTCTGCCACACCGGCACGCCCTCGGCGCGCGGCGGCAGGATGCACGTGAGGTCGAGGCCGTGCATGATCTGCATGTTCGTGACCGGCTGCAAGCCGATGTTGATGACCGTCTTCTTGCCGTTCGTGGTCACCTGGCGCGTCTTCTCGCGCGCACGGAACGTGAACAGCAGCGGCGGCGCCAGGATGTTTTGGTAAGCGCGGATCATCCGCTGCCGCAGACGAGAGGGCTGGTTCCACGCCGCGTATTCGTTGCCGCCCATTTTCGGGATCTGCTCGGTGTGGAAGTCCAGGTACCCGCCTTCGCCCTCGTGCTCGTCCGACATCGTGTCGATGATGATCGCGCACGGCTTGTGCTTGAGCTGCTGGCGCACAGCGTGCACGAAGTCCGACGAGCGAAACGGCGGCTCAAAGTCGACACGCATGAAGTCGAAGTCCTCGGCGTATTTGCGCGAGCGCTGGCACTCGGTGTCGATCAGGACGATCGGGCCCGGGCGCACGCTCTTCATGCCAGTGGCGAGCCGCAACGCGCTCACCGTCTTGCCGCCGCCGGGCGGGCCGACGAGCCCGATCAGCAGCGGCTGCGGACCAGGCTCCGCCTTCTTCGCTGCGAACGTACGCACGTTGGTCTCGTTCGTGTCCGTCGTCATGACAATCGCTCCTTTCCGCGGGTTGAAAAACAGTACTTCATCGCCGGTCGCCCCGGCATCGGCATGCAGAACTCATCGACGACGCAGACGAGCCCGGCGTTGTTGCACACCGGGCAGCGCACCACGCCGCCGAGCTGGTGACACGGCATGCCCCGAACCAGGAGCTTGCCGGCGCCCTCGCAGGTCGGGCAGGTGTAGAATTGGACCTGGCACACGGCTCACCCTCCCGACAAATCCGTGAGCATCGGCGC
>Ga0081455_10000352_pt1 | contig 60576 bp, 64 predicted proteins | sample TabmetS3T2R1_FD_70207 | JGI IMG/M metagenome (GOLD analysis project Ga0081455, IMG submission 70207) | Tabebuia heterophylla rhizosphere microbial communities from the University of Puerto Rico - S3T2R1 | ecosystem: Host-associated > Plants > Roots > Rhizosphere ...
CGTCGACGAGCACGATCAGTACGTGCGGTGCTCCCGGCGGGGGTGTCACCGGTTGGGCCGGCAAACCGCGCACGTCGAGGGGCAGGTGTCGGCGATCGGACGGGGCCACGAGCCTGAGTTTGTCAGGGATGACGGCTCCGCCCTAGGCCTCCGCCATCGATCACTCACGCATCATGCGCACCACGAGGGCAACGAATCGACCACCGCTCGCGTTGTCGGTGGTGGGCTGCCGTGATCACGTCGTGGGCTTCGAGCCGGCGAAGGTCTTGACGCGAGACAATCGCGACGTGGAACTCTCCGAATTCGAAGCGCTGTCGTTCGACTGCTACGGGACCCTGATCGACTGGGAGACCGGCATCGCGACCGTGCTGGTGGCCTGGGCGTCCGACGTAGGGCTGGACGCCGACCAGGAGCAGCTGCTCACCACGTACGCGCCCTGCGAGTCACGTGTGCAGCGGAATCGGCCGACCGCGCTGTATCCGGAGGTGCTGGCCGAGGCCTTCCGGGAGACCGGGACCGAGCTCGGCCACGCGGTCGACGATGTCTGGGCCGCGCGGTTCGGCGCTTCGGTTCCAGACTGGCCGGCGTTCCCCGACTCCGCCGAGGCACTGGCCCGGCTGGCCGAGCGCTACAAGCTGATCATCGTGTCCAACGTGGACCGAGAGAGTTTCGCCTGGAGCAACGCGCGACTGGGAGTGGAGTTCGACGCGATCATCACCGCCGAGGACGTCGGCGCGTACAAGCCGAGTCTCAACCACTTCGAGCGACTCGACCAGGTGGTGGCCGAGCTGGGGGTGCCGAGGGAGCGGCTGCTGCATGTCGCGCAGAGCCTGTTCCACGACCACGGTCCGGCCAAGCAGGTGGGCCTTCCGTCGGCCTGGATCAATCGTCGCCAGGCCCGACCCGGCTGGGGCGCGACTCCGCAGCCGGAGGCCGGCTACTCGTACCAGTGGGAGTTCCCCTCGATGGCGGCCTTCACCGACGCTGCTCTCGGCTGAGCGGGGACGGTTTCCCATGACCTCATGGGAAACTGCACGCATCATCGCTCACAACCCATGATCAGTACGGTTTCCCATGACCTCATGGGAAACAATGCTCCGGCTCAGACGCCCTCGCGGAGCCGGAACCGCTGGACCTTGCCGGTGCTCGTACGCGGTAGCGCCTCGATGAACTCGATCCCGCGGGGGTATTTGTACGGCGCGATCCGCTGCTTGGCGAACTCCTGCAGCTCCTTGACCAGGGTGTCGTCGCCGACCACTCCCGGGGCCAGCACGACGTACGCCGTGACGAGCTGACCCCGGGCCTCGTCGGGGACGCCCACGACGGCGCACTCGGCGACCGCGTCGTGGGCCAGCAGCACTTCCTCGACCTCGGGGCCGCCGATGTTGTAGCCGGCCGAGATGATCATGTCGTCGCTGCGTGCTTCGTACCAGAAGTAGCCGTCCTCGTCGGTACGGAAGGTGTCGCCGGTGATGTTCCAGCCGTTCTGGACGTACATCGCCTGTCGCTCGTCGGCGAGGTAGCGGCAGCCGGTCGGGCCCTTGACCGCCAGTCGACCGGGTTCGCCCACCGGCAGCTCGCGACCGGTGTCGTCGACGACGATCGCCTCGTAGCCGGGGATGGGCCGTCCGGTGGATCCGGGCCGGATGTCGTCGTCGGCCGCCGAGATGAAGATGTGCAGCATCTCGGTCGAGCCGATGCCATCGATGATCCGTACTCCGGTCGTGTCGTGGAACGCCTGCCAGGTCGCCGCCGGCAGATGCTCGCCGGCCGAGACGCATCGGCGCAACGACTCGAGTCGCTCGGGGCGGCCGGCGAGAAGCATCGCGCGGTAGGCCGTCGGGGCGGTGAAGCAGATCGTCACGTCGTGGGCCGCGATGTGGTCGGCGAGCTGATCGGGCGTGGCCTTCTCGATAAGCAGCGTCGACGCCCCGGCGTACAGCGGGAACACGACGAGCCCGCCGAGTCCGAAGGTGAACGCCAGTGGAGGCGTCCCGGTGAAGACGTCGTCGGCAGTCGGCCGCAGGACGTGCGTCGAGAACGTGTCGGCGTTGGCGAGTACGTCGCGATGGAAGTGCATCGTGGCCTTCGGCCGGCCGGTCGTACCCGAGGTGAAGGCCAGCAGCGCCACGTCGTCCGATGACGTCTCGACAGCGTCGAAGCTGTCGTCGTACGCGACGGCCCGCTGGGTCAGGTCGTCGTCGCTCTCGCCGCCGTACGTCACGATCGGCGCATCGCCGAGGTCGGCGGCTCGGAGGTCGTCGGTGAAGCGGTGGTCGCACAGCGCCAGGTCGATCTGCGCGATCTCGTGCACGGTGCTGAGCTCGCCCGGCCGGAGCAGCGGCATCGTCGTGACGACGACAGCGCCGGCCTTGAGGACGCCGAACCAGCAGGCGACCAACCAGGGGTTGTTGGGTCCGCGAAGCAGCACCCGGTTGCCGGGCACGATGCCGAGCTCGTCGACCAGCACGTGGGCGACCTGGTCGGCGGTCCGTCGCAGATCGCCGTAGGTCCATCGGTCGCCGCCGGGTGACAGCAGGCAGGGCCGGTCGGCGCCGTGTCGCTCGATGACGTCGTCGAGCAGCGCGACCGCGCAGTTGAGCCGATCGGGGTAGTGCAACTCGGGGAGGTCGAAGCGGAACTCCGGCCATCGGTCGGCCGGCGGCAGATTGTCGCGGCAGAACGTGTCGACGTGCGCCGACGGCATGAGTTGCATGGTCCCTCCCTGGCGGCGCCGTGCCTTGTGGGCGGTGGCGCGTGCGTCGGCTGCACCTGGGTCGGCCGCTGTCGCAGCCTGCTTCGTAAGTATTCCCCGTTCGTGACGACAGTCAACAGGCCGCGATACCGTGCCGGTGCTATGACCGAACCGGATCGATCTGTGCAGCCGCGCGCGCTGATCGTCACGATCTACGGCCTGTACGCCCGGGAGCGGGCCGGCTGGCTCGGCGTGTCGAGTCTGATCCGGTTGCTGGCCGAGCTCGGTGTCGACGAGCCCGCCGTACGCTCGTCGATCTCGCGCCTGAAACGTCGCGGACTGCTCGCGGCCGAGCGGGTCGACGGTGTCGCCGGATACGGTCTCACGCCCCTGTCGCGCGACGTACTCGACGAGGGCGACCGGCGGATCTTCGATCGCACTCGGGCCCGGCTCGAGGACGGCTGGCTGATCGCCGTGTTCAGCGTGCCCGAATCGCATCGGCAGCGACGGCACGCCTTGCGATCGCGCTTGACCTGGCTGGGTTTCGGCGCCGTCGCTGCCGGGGTGTGGATCGCGCCGGCACATCTCGATGCCGAGACCCGTGACGTGTTGGAGCGTGGCGGTCTCGCCCCGTACGTCAGTTTGTTTCGCGCGGATTACCTCGCGTTCGGCGACGTACCAGAGCAGGTACGCCGGTGGTGGGACCTCGACGCGCTGCAGGCTATGTACGACGACTTCCTCGATGAGTACGGTCGGTTGCTCGACGAGTGGAAGCGCCGTCGGACAGTGGATGACGCCGCGGCCTTTGGCGACTGGGTGCGAGCGCTGACCGCTTGGCGGCGGCTACCGTTCCTTGACCCCGGGCTCCCGGCCGAGTTGCTTCCACCCGACTGGCACGGCATCCGAGCGGCCGCCCTGTTCGACGCATTGCGCGAACGACTTGCCGAGCCGGCCGACCGCCACGTCCGCACCGTGCTCTAACCCCCGTCGCCAGCGGATCGTCGAGGGGTCAGTCGAGGACGGCGACGCCTTGCAGCTCGACGAGGGCGGCGTTGTCCCAGAGCCGGGGGACGCCGACGCCGGCCATCGCGGGGTACGTCGTGCCCGCCAGCTCGCGCCAGACCGCGCCGATGTCTCGGGCCCGGCGCTTGTACTCGTCCAGATCGACGATGTAGATCGTGACACTGGCCAACTGCTCCGGCCGACCGCCGGCGGCTTGGAGCGCGGTCAGCAGATTGCGCAGCGCCTGCTCGAACTGTGCCACGATGCCGCCGCCGACGATCCGGCCGTCGGCGTCCATGGCGGTCTGTCCGGCGAGATAGACATGGCGCCCCTCGGCGACGACGGCGTGACTGAACCCGCTCGGCCGGGCGAGCTCATCCGGGTTGATCCGCTCAAGACTCACGAGCGCCCCTACTCACGATGCGTCCGTACTCATGAGGCGCCCCGTACTCACGACTGCACCGCTCCGCCGTCGACATTGATGCCCTGGCCGTTGATCGAGCCGTTGACGATGCACAGCCACACCGCGTCGGCGACCTCCTCGGGCGTGACGAGTCGACCGGTCGGCTGCTTGCCGGCGAGTATCTCGAGCGCCTCGTCAGCCGTCCGTCCGGTCTTGTCGACGATGCCCGCGATCGTTGCGTCGGTCATCGGAGTGTCCACGTAGCCGGGGCAGACGGCGTTGACCGTGACGCCGGTCGTCGCGAGCTCGGCGGCGGCCGATCGGACCAAGCCGAGCAGACCGTGCTTGCTGGCGGTGTAGGCCGCGATGTACGGGTCGCCGTGCTTGGCCGCAATCGACGCCATGGCCACGATCCGCCCGTACCCGGCGTCGAGCATGGCCGGAATCGCCCGGCGTACGCACCGAAACGGCGCCGTGAGGTTGATGTCGAGCATCGACTGCCAGTCGGCATCGCTGGTCCGGTGCACTCGGGCCGAGACGCCGGCACCGGCGTTGGCGACGAGGACGTCGACCCGGCCCCACTCGCGTTCGACGGCGTCGAAGAGCCGATCGGGCGCGGCCGGGTCGGTGATGTCCTCGGGGAGTACGAGCGTGGGCCCGACGCAGCCGGCGGCGGTCTCGTCGAGGGTGGCTTTGTCCCGGGCGGTGACGGCGACCCGAAGGCCTTCGGCGCTCAGCCGGTGGGCGACGGCGCGTCCGATGCCGCGACTGGCGCCGGTCACAAGGGCGACCCGCGACGGCGGCACCGCAACGGACTCGGCGACGGACTCGGCTGGTGACACCGACCCATCTTGGCATCACTAGGGTCGAGGCATGGACGCCACGCGGCGACTGCCTCCGGAGCTGGTCGAGCACGCCCGTGCCTTCGCGAGTGGCGACCGGATCCCTGTGACACCGCGCGACGCGGCGACCGTCGTGCTGCTGCGGCCCGATCCCACCGGCATGCAGGCGTACCTGCTGCGTCGGCACCGAGGCATGCCGTTCGCCGGAGGCATGGTCGCGTTCCCCGGCGGCGGCGTCGACCCGCGCGACTCCGACGGCGTCACGACCTGGGCCGGGCCCGCCGGTGTCGGCGTTCGCAAGGCGCCTCGGTTGCGACGAGGCGCTGGCCCATGCCCTGGTGTGCGCGGCCGTACGCGAGACGTTCGAGGAGTCCGGCGTACTCCTCGCCGGTCCCACCCCGGACTCCGTCGTCGACGACACCGCCGGCGAGGAGTGGGAGTCCGAACGGCAGGCGCTGGTCGATCGGTCGCTGGCATTCACCGACTTCCTGGACCAGCGCGAGCTCGTCTTGCGGGCCGATCTGCTGGCGCCGTGGGCGCACTGGGTCACGCCCGAGTTCGAGCCGCGGCGCTATGACACCCGCTTCTTCGTCGCGATGCTGCCGCCCGGCCAACGCACTCGCGACGTCTCCGGCGAGGCCGATCAGGTCCGCTGGATGAGACCTGCCGAGGCGACGAAGGCGGTCGACGAGGGCGTGATCCGCATGCTGCCGCCGACCTACGTCACGCTGGCGCAGCTCGCCGAGTACGCAACGCCGACCGACGCACTGGCCGGCGCGGCCGACCGGCAGATCCGGACGATCCAGCCCGGCGTCCACGTCGAGGGCGACCAGGCCTGGCTGGTGGTCGACCTGTGACGGCCTGGTCCGGCGGCGTCGTGACGAACCGGGCCCGATGCGTGCTGGCGCCGAACGCCGGGCCGATGACCCTGGACGGCACCAACACCTGGGTGCTTCGCGAACCCGACGCCCGCCACTCGATCGTGATCGACCCCGGACCGCTGGACGACAGCCATCTCCCGGCCATCCACGAGGCGGCCGATCCGGTCGGCGTCGTGCTGCTGACCCACCGGCATCTCGACCACTCCGAGGGCGCTCGAGCGTTCGCCGAAGCGGCCGGCTGTGGGGTGCGGGCGCTGGATCCGGCGTTCCGGCTCGGCTCGGAGGGGCTGGGCGAGGGCGATGTGGTCGAGGTCGACGGCCTCGAGCTGCGGGTTGTCGCGACGCCGGGGCATTCGTCGGACTCGCTGTCGTTCGTGCTCCCCGCGGAGTCCACCGTGCTGACCGGTGACACCGTCCTCGGTCGCGGGACGACGGTCGTGGCCCATCCGGACGGCGAGCTCGGCGCCTATCTCGGATCGCTGCGGCGCCTGCGCGACCTCGCCGAGTCGGCGGAGGTGACCCGGGTGTGGCCGGGCCATGGGCCGCTCATCGACGACGCGCTGGCCGTGATCGAGGGCTATCTCGCGCATCGGGCCGAGCGGCTGGAGCAGGTACGCGAGGCCGTGGCCGCCGGTGCGACCACCCCCCGGGCCGTCGTCGAGCGGGTGTACGCCGACGTCGACCCGATCCTCTGGCCGGCCGCCGAGCTGTCGGTACGCGCGCAACTGGAATATCTGGAGCGCGGTCGCTAGCCCCTGACGCGCGAGCGGGAGAGATCGGGCGGCATGTCTCGCGGAGTCCGGCAACGAATCGGGTGCGAGTGCGCCGGATGAGTTGCCCAATTTTTCAAGAAGCGGCACCGGTCGTCCCGGCTGGCCGTCTCGCGCGCCGTCGTACCGGGGCTAACGGGCGCGCTTGCGCAGCCGCTCCACCTCGATCAGCACCACCGAACGCGGCTCGAGCCGGAGCCAGCCGCGCATGGCGAAGTCCGCGAGCGCCTTGTTGACGGTCTCGCGTGAGGCGCCGACCAGCTGGGCCAGCTCCTCCTGGGTGAGGTCGTGGTGGACGTGGATGCCGTCGTCGGCGGTTCGGCCGAACCGGCGGGACAGGTCGAGGAGGGCCTTTGCGACTCGGCCGGGTACGTCGGAGAACACCAGGTCGGCGACGACGTCGCTGGTCTTGCGGAGCCGGGCGGCGAGCTGATGGAGCAGCGCGCGGGCGACGCTCGGCTGGTCCTCGAGCCAGCGGAGCAGCTCGTCGTGGCCGAGACTCATCAGGGTGCAGGGCGTCACTGCGGTGGCGGTCGCGGAGCGCGGGCCGGGGTCGAACAGGGACAGCTCGCCGAACATCTGGCCGGGTCCCAGGATGGCCAGCAGGTTCTCGCGTCCGTCGGCAGACGTCCGGCCGAGCTTGATCTTGCCGTCGGTGACGACGTAGAGCCGATCGCCGGAGTCGCCCTCGTGGAAGAGCACGTCGCCGCGGCCGATCCGGGTCTCCGACATGGAGGATCGCAGTGAGGCGGCAGCTTCGTCATCGAGCGACGAGAAGAGCGGTGCCTGACGGAGCACGTCGTTGTCCACGGATCCTCCTCGTGGCCGGCGCACCCCCGCCCGCTGAATCCCCGGTACGGGTCGCGCGACGGCCGATCTCGTGGGTCACAGTCTGTCGTATAACCGGCGCGGGCTGGCAGGGAGTACCGGCGATCAGGCCGCGGACCTCGTAGGACCGGGCGTTCCGAGCCACCCCATACCCTGGTGGACGTGCCAGCGACCAGCAAGCCGATCGTGCCGCTCCGACCGCCCACGACGCTCGTTCGCCGCGCCCGCAAGATGAACCGGGTGCTCGCCGAGACCTACCCGGACGCGCGTTGCGAGCTCGATTTCGAGAACCCGTTCCAGCTGCTGATCGCGACGGTGCTGTCGGCGCAGACGACGGACAAGCGGGTCAACCTGGTGACGCCGATCCTGTTCGGGCGTTATCCGGACGCTCCGGCGCTGGCATCGGCCGAGCGTGCCGACGTCGAGGAGATCATCCAGCCGACCGGCTTCTTCCGGGCCAAGACCAACTCGCTGCTGAAGCTCTCGCAGGCTCTGTGCGACAACTTCGGCGGCGAGGTGCCGGGACGGCTCAAGGACCTGGTGACGCTGCCCGGCGTCGGGCGCAAGACCGCCAATGTCGTGCTCGGCAATGCGTTCGGCGTTCCGGGCATCACGGTCGACACGCACTTCAATCGGCTGGCGCGACGCTTCGGCTGGACCGAGGAGACCGACCCGGACAAGATCGAGGCCGAGGTCGGGATGTTGTTCCCCCGTCGCGACTGGACCTTGCTGAGCCACCACCTGATCTGGCACGGTCGCCGCTGCTGCCACGCCCGACGTCCGGCCTGCGGCGCCTGCCCGCTGGCCCGGTGGTGCCCGTCCTTCGGCGAGGGGCCGACCGACCTGGCGACTGCTACCAAGCTGCTTCGGACCGAAGGCCGGGCATGAGACGTGCCCCGATCCTGGCGATCGTCGCGGCGCTGCTGGTGCTGGCCGGCTGCGTCGACGATTCGCCGATCGGTGGTACGGGTGGCAACTCGGTCGACGTGGCATCCCCCGCACTCGTACACCTCAAGCAGCGCGCCGGCATCGCCAACTGTCCGGCGTCTGCGGCCGGTCAGCCGGCAGCTAGCGACGACCTGCCCGACACCACGTTGCCCTGTCTGGGCGGCGGCCGCGACGTCCGGCTGGCCGGACTCGAGGGGCCGCTGCTGATCAACCTGTGGGGCAGCTACTGCGCGCCGTGCCGTGACGAGCTCCCGGTTCTGCAGCAGATCCACCAGGCGGCAGGTGACAAGCTGACGGTGCTCGGCATCGACTACCAGGACCCCTCGCCGGGTTCGGCTCTCCAACTCGCCGCTGACTCCGGCGTGACGTTCCCGTCGGTGGCCGATCCGGGGGCCGACACCCATGCCGACCTCGAGGTCATCGCGCTGCCCCAGACGGTGTTCGTCGACCACCGTGGCGCGATCGTCGCGACCGAGCGGGTCCCACTCACGTCGTTCGACCAGGCCGCCGACCTGGTCCAGAAACACCTCGGCATCGACGTCGGAGCCGGTGCCTCGGTCAGCAACTCATGACGTCGACCTCTCCCACCTCGCACCGCGACGGGCTGCCGGCCTGGCTCGATCCGGTGGCTGACGCCGCCGAGACGATCACGTCCCGCGAGCTGGCTCGCTACGTGACGGATCCGCCGGAGGTGGCGCGGCCGGCCGCCGTACTCATGCTCTTCGGCGAGTCGGAAGCCGGCCGCGACCTGCTGCTGATCGAGCGCGCCCACGACATGCGGTCGCATGCCGGCCAGCTCGCCTTCCCGGGCGGCGGGACCGAGCCGGGTGATGAGGACGCCATCGCGACGGCGCTTCGCGAGGCGGCCGAGGAGGTAGGGCTGGAGCCGGCCGGTGTCGACGTCTTCGGCTCGTTGCCGCCGTTGTGGGTGCCACCGAGCAACTTCGCGGTCACCACCGTGCTCGGCTGGTGGCGCAAGCCGTCACCGGTCGCGGTGGTCGACCCGGCCGAGGTCGCAGCTGTCTTCCGGGTGCCGCTGTCGGAGTTGCTCGACCCGGAGCGACGTTTCATGGTGCGGCATCCCAGTGGCTGGGTGGGACCGGCGTTCTCGATCGACACCGACGCTGTCGATCGCGAGTTGATCCTGTGGGGCTTCACCGCCGGGATCGTCAGCCGGATGCTGGCCTACGTCGGATGGGAGCGTCCCTGGGATCGCTCTCGGGTCCGCCCGCTGCCCGACGTGGGAGGCTTGCAGCGGTGAATCTTCTCGACTGGCTGCTGATTCTGCTGACCATCGCCTACGGGGTGTCGGGTTACTGGCAGGGATTCGTCACCGGAGCCTCGGCGACCGCCGGCCTGCTAATCGGCGGGCTGCTCGGCATCGTCGTGATCCCCCTCCTGCTCGGCGGTCTAGAGCCGTCGGTCGGTGTGTCGCTGATGGCCCTCGTGACCGTGCTCGTGACCGCGTCGGTCGGCCAGGCCCTGGGGTCCTACGGCGGCGGCTGGATACGCGGCCACATCACCTGGGAGCCGGCGCGCGCCATCGACGCGGTCGGCGGCGCCCTGCTCAGCATGGTCGCCGTGCTCGTGGTGTGCTGGGCGATCGGCTACGCGGTCAGCGGCGCCCGGTTGCCGACGATCGCCGACGAGGTACGGGAGTCGGCGGTGCTCGGTCGGGTCAACGACGTGATGCCGAGCGCGGCGGACGACGCCTTGAGCGCGTTCAACGAGGTGGTGGCCTCCGATCTCTTCCCGCGCTACATCGAGCCGTTCGCGACCGAGCGGATTCCGGAGGTCGATGCCCCGTCGGCGGTCATCCTGCGCCGTCCCGGCGTCGAGGCCGCCCAGCAGAGTGTGGTCAAGATCCGGGGGGATGCGGAGCAATGCAGCCGCAGCGTCGAGGGATCGGGCTTCGCGTATGCGCCCGGTCGGGTGATGACCAACGCCCACGTCGTCGCTGGTGTCACCGACCCGACCGTGGAGGCCGACGGGTCGACGTACGACGCCCAGGTCGTGCTCTACGATCCAGAGCTCGACGTCGCCGTACTCCGGGTGAACGGCCTGGACGTGCCGTCGCTGGACTTCGACAACGGCGGGAATGCCGGTGATCCGGCCGCTGTCCTCGGCTATCCGGAGGACGGACCCTACGACGCGCAACCGGCCCGAATCCGTGCCAAGCAGGACCTTCGGAGTCCGGACATCTACGACGACGGAACCGTCGAGCGGCAGGTGTTCTCGATCCGGTCGCTGGTCCGCTCCGGCAACTCCGGCGGACCGCTCGTGTCGCGGCAGGGGGACGTGTACGGCGTCGTCTTCGCCGCGTCCTTGTCCGACAGCGACACCGGCTACGCGCTGACGGCCGCGCAGGTGGCCGGCGACGCGAACCGAGGTCTGGACGCGTCCGGCGAGGTGTCGACCGGCGACTGCGCCTAGGCCTGCGGCGGGGTCGGCTCGTCCGAGCCGGTCGAGAACGCCTTCGGGATCTCCCTGGCGGTGGCGATCGTCTTCTCCGGGCCACGCACCTTCTTGAGCTTGCGCACGCCGAGCAGGGCGAGGATGAGGGCGATCAGGAGATAGGTGCCGGTCACGATGAGGTAGGCCCACCAGGGATCGAGCCCGGCGTAGATGATGAACTGCGCGATCGTGATCGACGCCAGGATGATGATCACAAGGCCGATGAAGCCGGCGACGGCCAGCAGCGCGGCCCCGGTGCCGCTGGTCCGGACCGTGACCTTCAGCTCGGCCTTGGCGAGGGCGATCTCGGACTGGATCAGCGTGGAGATGTCTCGGCTGGCATCCGCGACCAATCGACCCAGCGTCGGCTCCTCCGGCTCGGAGGCAGCGGGCTGGGGCTCTCCGGCGGTGCTCATACGACGTCTCCCTTCGGCGCGACTCCGATGATCAGTCCCGCGAACCGAGCCTATCGACACTCCCTGCGCCGATCTCGGAGCGAATCACGGGCCGTGGGCGCGATTCCGATGCAGCAGGAGGCCGCTCGCGACGAGCGCGGAAGCGACCGAGCCGAGGAACACCGCCTCCTTCGCCCGGTCGGCCAACTCGCCGCTGAACGACAGGTCGGCCAGCAGGAGCGAGACGGTGAACCCGATGCCGGCGAGTACGGCGACCGCCGCGATGTCGTGCCAGGACAGGTCCGGTGCGAGCTCGGCATGGGTGAACCGGGCGGTGAGGTACGAGCCGGAGAACACCCCGACCGTCTTGCCGACGAGCAGGCCGAGCGCGATGCCCAGCACCACTCGGTCCGTGAGCACTCCGGAGCCGATGCTGATGTTCACGCCGGCCGCGAGGAAGGAGAAGGCCGGTACGGCGATCCCGGCCGCGATCGGCCGGACGTGATGCTCGTGGATCTCGACCGGCGACCGGTCCTCACCCGGATCCGGGACCACCCGGGTCACCAGACCGAGTGCGACGCCGGCGATGGTGGCGTGGATACCGCTCTCATAGACCAGCCACCAGGTCGCGACGGCCAGCGGGATGAGGAGCAACGGAGTGTCGATCCGGCGTCGCTGGCACCACCAGTACACCGCGAGTAGGACGGCAGCTCCGGCGAGCGCCAGGAGGTCGGTGTTACTGGTGAAGAACAGCGCGATCACGATGATGGCGCCGAAGTCGTCGACCACTGCCAGCGTGAGCAGGAATGCCCGCAGCGACGATGGCAGCGACCGTCCGATGACGGCCAGCACAGCCAGTGCGAACGCGATGTCGGTCGCCATCGGGACCGCCCAGCCGCCGAGGTCGCCCCCGGCGTTGATCGCGACGTAGACCAACGCCGGGGTCGCCATGCCGGCGACGGCTGCTGCTACCGGCACCAGGGCGTCGGCCGGCCGGCGCAGCGTACCGACGACCAACTCGCGTTTGAGCTCCAGACCGGCGACGTAGAAGAAGATGGCCAGGCCGCCGTCCGCTGCCCACTCCTCAAGCGTCAGCGGACCGAGCTGGAAGTGCCGCAGATCGTGGTACGACTCGTGCCACGGGGTGTTGGCCCAGATGATCGCGATCAGGGCGGCGCCGAGCAGCAGGGCTCCGCCGACGGTCTCCTGGCGAAGTGCGCTGCCGAGGAAGGTCTCCTCACCGGGCTCGAGCCGGCCGAACAAGCGACGGCGTCGAGCGCGGGGCGGGACGGGTTCCTGCGACACTGCGATCTACCTTCGGGTCGGCGGTCCGTACGCCGACCAGACTTCCCGGCACACCGAGCCGCCAGCCTATCGAAGGGCGTAGCGTCAGCCCATGAGTGACGTGTCACCGGCGGATGACGAGACCGATGCCGAGCGGATCAACCGCAACTGGATCGAGTTGCTGCAGGAGCTGCGCGTGACGCAGACCGGCGTGCAGATCCTGACCGCGTTCCTGCTCATCCTGCCGTTCCAGCGCCGCTTCCCCACGCTCAGCAACGGTCAGCAGTGGCTGTACGTCTGCGTGCTGGTCGGATCGGTCATCAGCACCGCGCTCATCACCGCGCCGGTGTGCTTCCACCGCCTGATGTTCCGCAAGCGTCTGCGGGTGTGGCTGGTGGATGCCGGTGACCGGGCGGCCCGCGCCGGCCTGCTGTTCCTGGCACTGACCATGATCGGCGCTGTCGCCCTGGTCGTCGACGTGGCCGTCGGCCGGGTCGCGGCGTCGATCCTCACGGTGGCGGTGGCGCTGCTCTTCGGCACCCTGTGGTGGCTGCTGCCGGTCACCGTGCTGCGCCGCTCACGCTGACGCCGATCGGACCACCTAGGTCCAGGGACCGACGCCGCCGACCCGCTCCGGAGTGATCCGGAGGACGAAGCCGGGTGTGTCGTACTGCGGCGGTGGGAACACGATGTTCGGCCCGAGGTAGACGTGGGCGAGTCGTTGCAGCAGATCGCGGGCGCCGCCCTCCTCGACGCGTCCCGAGCCGTGCACGACGAGGTACTCCCGAAGGCCCACCTCGTTGATGCGCTGACCCTCGACGGAGAGGACGACCCGGGGATCGCGTCGGACGTTGCGCAGCTTCTGTCGCGGATCCATGTGGCCGCTGACGATGTCGTCGCCGTCGAGGCCGACCCAGACGCAGCTCAGCTGCGGACTGCCGTCGGAGTTGAGCGTGACGAGATGGACCAGCGCGTCGGACTCGAGCAGGGCGCGGGCCGACGGATTGAGCACGGTCATGGACCTAGCTTGGCTCGCTCGGCCGTCGTACCCCACCTCGGCTCGCCGGTGCACCGGTCGTCGCCGACCGACGCGGCGGCCGACCCGCCACACTGGCGTGGTGACCACGAAGCCGCAGTCGCCGCAACGGTGGGTGCTGCATGTCGACCTCGACCAGTTCCTGGCGGCGGTCGAAGTACTGCGCCATCCGGAGTTGCGCGGGAAGCCGGTCATCGTTGGTGGCAAGGGCGATCCGACCCAGCGTGCCGTCGTGTCGACCGCGTCATACGAAGCGCGAGAGTTCGGCGTGCGGTCCGGCATGGCGTTGCGTACCGCGGCGCGTAGGTGTCCCGACGCGGTGTTCCTGCCGGTCGACGAGCCGGCGTACCTCGCTGTCTCGGAGCAGGTGATGGACACGTTGCGATCGTTTCCCGCTGTGGTGGAGGTGCTGGGCTGGGACGAGGCGTTCATGGAGCCGGAGCCGCCGATCGACGACCCGGAGGCGTTCGCCCGTGACGTACAGCGGGCGGTTCGCGAGGCGACACAGCTGTCCTGCTCGGTCGGCATCGGCGACAACAAGCTGCGGGCGAAGATCGCGACCGAGTTTCGCAAGCCCGGCGGGATGTATCGGCTGACCGAGGAGAACTGGTATCCGGTGATGGCCGATCGCCCGACCGATGCACTGTGGGGGATTGGTCGCAAGACCGCCAAACGCCTTGCTGGGTTGGGGATTGGGACCGTACGCGATCTTGCCTTGTCCGATCCGCGATGGCTCGCCGAGCAGATCGGTCCGACGATGGGACCGTGGCTGCGAAGGACTAGTCGCGGTGTCGACACGTCTCCGGTCGACGGCACGCCATGGGTCGCGCGGTCGCGTGGCCGTGAGGAGACCTTCCAGCGCGACCTGACCGAGTGGGACGAAGTCCGCGATGAGATTCGACGGCTCGCGGCCAAGGTCGTCGACGACGTGATCGCCGAGCAGCGGCAGGTCATGCGGGTCGCGGTCAAGGTGCGCTACGTGCCGTTCTTCACTTACACGCGCAGCCGCACCCTTGCCGAGCCCACGACCGACGTCGAGCCGGTCACGGCGGCGGCTCTGGAGGCACTCGAACGGCTCGACCGCCGCGATCCGATCCGGCTGCTCGGCGTACGCGCGGACCTGCTGCCGTTGGAGTCGGACTGAGCCGAACGGTCACCCGCAGGCGGCGCGGTAGTCCGCGTCGCAACTGTCGCCGGCGTTGGCGGCTCCGCCGTGATCCTGGTTCTCGTTGCCAGGCGGAACATGCGGCACGTCTGGATCGCCATGTGGTCCCTGCGGATCGTGGCGTGGTTGCTGCGAGTCGTCGGGCGGCCCACCCGGATCTTCGGCCGCCGACGAGTCTTCGGCCGCCAGATCGGGAACGAGCGATCGGCAGTGGCCCCATAGGCCACGGTCGGCGGCCCTGGCGTCGGCCTCGGCCGCGAGGTAGGCCGTGCGCAGTCGACCGGGGTCCGTCGTCGGGTCGTGGATCGCGTACCCGTGCCGGATCATCGCGAGTCCGAAGTCGCGACTGCCTCCGGCCAGCTCGATCTGCGCGAGCAGGCGGCGACCGGTCAGGTGAACCGCATGCAGCATGACATCTGATCCGTCGAGCAGCTTGGTGGCGTACCTGCTCGCGGATTTGTTGCTGCATTGGGAGAACGTGTCCCGCTTCACCGTCTGTGGCGTGGCGATCCCGATCACGCGTACGGTCGCCCGGCCCTGGTACGCGACTCGCACCATGTTGCCGCTGACCACGCGAAGCACCCGGTAAGAGGGTGACGGTGGCCGTTGCGTGGTGGACGCGCTGGGCGGCGTCGGTGACGGTGTCGGTGACGGGCTCGCGTGGTCGCGGTCCGCGCCGGTGGAGCCGGTGTTGTCGGTCGGGCTCGACGTCGGTGCCGTGTCGTTGCCGTCGCCGTTGAGCGTCTCGGTCAGGGCGGCGATCGCCACGACCGCTGCGGCGCCGGCCAGAATCCAGGTCAGGCGGGGAGTTCGCCGTCGCGGCTGCTCCGAGCGAGCGACAGGTGGGAGGTCCCAGGGCTGCGGTCCCTCGTCCTGCAGGTCGTTGATGACGTACTGCCATCCGGGTGGCGCGGGCGGCCAGGACGGATCGGGCTTCCAGTCCGGCGGCGGCAGCCATCCAGGGGGTGGAGATGGCCAGCCAGGTGGCGGATTGAAGCGGAGCGCCATGTATACCTCGTCGCCCACGATGAGTCTGGGAGTCGTAGGGCTACACAGTTCCACCAAGCGGATTTGTCCGGACGGGCCGTTTGTCCGTGCGTACGCAGGGCTTCCGGCCCAATTGTGGCAAGCCACCGCAATCGGGCCGGTCAGGCCCTGCAATCGGGCCGGTCAGGACGCCCCTAGACGGCCCGTTGACTGGGCCGATGCCGGGTCCGCCAGAGCGCTCCGGCGCCGATGAGGACGCCGACGCCGGCGGCACCGGCCGCGATCCACGGCCACGTCGAGTCCGAGTCGGCCGGGTCGGTCGCCGTCTGGGCCGCGGGTGCGATCGCGGTCAGGCTCCCGGGCCCGTTCGGATCGGCGCCGAGGTCGCGCATGAAGGGCGTCAGCGCAGTCTGCTCGTAGTGCCAGCCACCCTCGACCGGCATGCCCATCATGCGCTGGCCGAGCGGAGTGAACGACACGGGTCCGTCTTCGGCGAACGGGTAGATCGACTGCCGAACTGTCCCGGTGGGGGAGTGATTCGCCGGCATCCGGTAGCTCACGACGTACATCTCGCCGAGCTCGTCCAGCGGCGGTTTCCCTTGCAGGCTTGGCCTTTCGTCACCGGGCCACGGGAAGGTGAGGTCGACCAGCGTGGCGAGCTCGTGCTCCGAGGACGGCCGCCAGGTGAGCCGCATCGACTCGATGCCAGGACCGGAGATGACGACGGCCTGCGGTCCTTTCGCCTCGGCCGGAGCGACCAGCGCCAGCGGGGCGAGTATGGCGATGACGCCGACCAGGAGGATGCGACGGACCATGGCGTACCCCTTTCGTCGTGGCGCCCTGCGATCAGGGCGTCCGGCTGGGTTACACCGCAACGGCTTCAAGGGTTCCGTCTAGTGCTGGAGTGATTCGGCGATCCGGATCGCTTCGGCCCGGTCGATGTTGCCTTCGAGCCGGAACGAGACGCCATCCGATTCCCAGATCAGCGTGCTCGCGGCGAGTCGCGCCGTCTCGTCACGTACGACGCCGTCCCGATCGACGTAGCGCACCGTGTGCGGTCCGGGCAGCCACCAGGCCAGGTCGCCCTCGAGTGGCGTCGGCACCGCCATCGCGTCGACCGTCTTGAGGAAGATCGGCTCGAGCCGGCCGTCGAACTCGTCGAGCCGGATCGGTCGGCCGGATCGGCTGTACAGGAGGGACACGACCCGGGCGTCGTCGGCGACGATCACGCGATCCGGATCGCCCAGGCGAGTCGGCACGCTGATCTCGAACTCGGCCTGCGCCTGTGCCGCAGTTAGATCGGTCGGCTCCGCGCCCGGCAGCGGCGACTCCGGCACCACCGGGGCATCGTCGGCGTTGCTGCCCCACTGCACATCCACACCGGCGAAGCGGAACACGTGGGCGACCGCGGCGCGGGCTTGTGGCGAGGCGATCAGGGTTGCGGCCACCAGCGCTGCGATGACGGCTGCGACCCAGCGCAGGCGAACCGGCCGGACCGGGCTGGGGCTCGGCGTCTCGATCCGGGCTCGGACGGCCGCGCGTACGTCCGGTGGCTCCGGAACGACGACGGTGGTGGCCAGCTCGCGTAGCTCTCGCTCGATGTCAGGCATCCAGCACCTCCACGTCGAGTCGGGCCCGGAGCCTGGCGAGCGCCCGCGATGTTCGCGACTTCACGGTTCCCACCGGCAGCGACAGCGTGGTCGCGGTCTCGGCCTCGGTGAGGTCGAGGAAGTAGCGACACACGAGGATCTCCCGGTCCTTGCCGGCCAGTGAGCGAAGGCTTTCGAGGAGCACGCGACGGCGCTCCGCCTCGGCGACCTGTGGGTACGGCTCGTCGGCCGGTCGCAGGTCCAAGGCCCGAGTGGCCAGCCGCTCGCGACGCTTGCGACCGCGTACGGCGTTCTTCGTCTCATTCGCCACGATCCTCAACAGCCATGGGAGAAACGGCGCACCGGCTCGATAGCGCGGCAGCGCCCGGTAGGCCTTGACGAACGCCTCCTGTACGACGTCGTCGGCATCTCCACCGGCGCCGAGGAAGTATGCGAGACGGTGCGCGGGCGCGGTGTAGCGAGCGACCAGGATCTCGTAGGCGTCCGGGTCGCCGTCTTGTGCCCGCTGTACTGCCTCGGCGTCCTCCGTCGTCATCTCCCGCCGCGCTGTTGTCCCGACTCGAGTGTCCTACACCGGCCGGTCCGGTTGGGTTCCATTGCCACGCAGCTTGCGCATCCGCGGTGCTGTCGCCGGGATGGCATACGGTCGACCGGTGAGCCAAGCGCAAGCCGACGTGACCATGCGACCGGCCGAGCCGGCGGACGCCAGTGTGGTTGCCGAGATCTGGCGGATCGGCTGGCCCGACGGCCATCTCGGCAACGTCCCCGACAAGCTGGTCGAGCTGCGTACTCCGGAGGACTTCGACCGGCGTGCCGCCGAGGCCATCGAGCGCACCACCCTCGCCGTCGTGGGAGACGACGTGGCCGGTTTCATCATGGTGTCCGGTGACGAGGTCGAGCAGGTCTATGTGTCGGCCGCCCACCGTGGCTCCGGCGTCTCCGGAGCTTTGCTGACCGAGGCCGAGCGACAGGTGCGGGCCGCCGGTCACTACACGGCCTGGCTCGCGGTCGTGGCCGGCAACGCCCGTGCCCGTCGGTTCTACGAGCGCTCAGGATGGACCGACGACGGGATGTTCGACTATCCGGCGCCACATGTCGATGGTCCGATCCCGGTGCCGTGTCATCGATACGTCAAGCGGGTCTAGCGACTGACCGCTCGTTCCGCCTCGGCCGCGGCCGGTCGCGGAGCTCGCACCAGGACCACTGTCACGATCGCCACGACCACGAGCAGCACCGCTGCCCACGTCGTCGCCCGGGCGTAGCCGTGCACCAGACCGGCGATCTCGCTCGCGCCACTGTGCGCGGCGAGATAGGCGGTCGTCGCGGTGATCGCCACCGTGTTGAGCACCGCGGTGCCGATCGACGCGCCGATCTGCATCGAGGTGTTGGCGACCGCGGCGGCCACACCGGCGTTGCGCGGGTCGATGTTCGACGTCGCGAGAGCGATCGCCGGAGTGAACACGCAGCCGATGCCGAGACCGACCAGCACCTGGGCCGGCATGATCAGCGTCCAGAAGCCACTCGAGGGCTCCAGCTGCGACAGCAGTCCGAGGCCGGCCGCGGCGACCAGCATGCCGGGCACGATGAGGGTACGCGGACCCACGTGCGGCAGCAGCCGGCTCGCGATCCCGTACGAGCTGAGCGACACCGTGATCGACAACGGCAGGAACGCCAGTCCAGCCTGCAACGGTGTGTAGCCCAGCACGGTCTGGAAGTGGTAGGTGAGCATCAGGAACATGCCGAACACACCGACGACCGAGCTCGCGACGGCGAGGTAGGCACCTGCCCGTGAACGGTCGGCGAGGATCCCGAGCGGCAGCAGCGGATTGGCGCTGCGGGCCTGGCGAAGGAGGAACACGGCGAGCACTACGATGCCCACGACGAGCGGACCGACGACCTGGATCGAGCCCCAGCCGTGCGGCACGGCCTGACTGCAACCGAGCACGATCGCGGCGAGGCCACCGGTCGCCAGGATTCCGGAGATCACGTCGATCCCGGCCTGGCGATGGGCCGGTGCACTCGGCAGCAGGGCGCGACCGGCGATGAAGGCCCCGACGGCGATCACGACGTTGACGTAGAGACACCAGCGCCAGTTGAAGTACTCCGTCAGCGCACCGCCGAGCAGCAGGCCGACCGCGCCACCGCTGCTCGCCACCGCGCCGTAGACGCCGAAGGCCTTGGCCCGCTCGGTGGCCGTGGTGAAGGTGCTGCCGATCATCGACAGGGCGGTCGGCGCGAGGATGGCCGCGAACGCACCCTGGAGGGCCCGGCCGGCGATCAGCATCCCGAAGCCGGTCGCGGCACCCGCGAGTGCCGAGGCGGCGGCGAAGCCGACCAGGCCGCCGAGGAAGGCGCGACGGCGACCGACCTGATCGGCCACCCGCCCGCCGAGGAGCAGCAGCCCGGCGAACGACAGCGTGTAGGCGGTCACGACCCATTGCCGGTCGCCATTGTCGAAGCCCAGCGAGCTCTGGGCCGACGGCAGCGCGATGTTCACGATCGTGGCGTCCAGCGCCACCATCAGCTGCGCCACGGCGATGACGACCAGGGCGAGCCAGCGGCGGTCGTCGGACGGCGGGCTCTGAGGTGCCGACGGGGCCGGATCCGGTCTGGACATCGGATTCATCTCCTATATCGAGTCGATAACCGGAGGGTTATCCTCCGGATATACCATAGACTCGTTCCGGTACGAAGACAAACGGCAGGATGAGTCGATGGGTAGGACCTTGCGAGCGGACGCTCGGCGCAATCAGGAGCAGCTGCTCGCCGCGGCACGCGACGTCTTCACCGAGCGGGGTGCTGATGCGCCACTGGAGGAGATCGCGCGCCGGGCCGGGCTCGGCATCGGCACGCTGTACCGGCGGTTCCCGAACCGGCAGGCGCTGCTGCGAGCCGTTGTACTCGATGCGCTGGCCCACTCCGGTGCGGCGGCGTCAGCCGCCTTGGAGGAGTCGCCGGATGCCTTCGGCGCCCTGGCGCGCTACATGCACGCCGCGCTGGACATCAAGGTGGCGGCAGTGATTCCGGCGCTCATGGACCAGGTCGACCTCGAGGATCCCGAGATGCGTACGGCCCGGGATCAGGCCTCGGCGCCGGCGGTGCAGATCGTCGACGCGGCCCATGCCGAGGGGAGTCTTCGGCCCGAGGTGACCTTCGGCGACGTCGGGGTGATGATCGTGCGGCTGGCGAATCCGCTGCCCGGATCGTTTCCAGCCGATCTCAGCCGGCGGCTGGCCCACCGGCATCTCGAGCTGCTGCTCGCAGGCTTGCGGGTCGGCAGCCAGATGGAGCACGACCTCGACGACGCGGGTCTGAGTCTGCAGGACCTGCAGGTACTCGGTCGTACTCGTTGACGCTGCCGTACTCGCGGAGAAAGCCGATCAGCGCGTGACAGCGCCCCGCCCGCCGGGGTCCTGCCTGCCGTCGGCGGCGCGGGGCGCTGTGGTCGTGGTGGCGATCAGGCCCGCTGGTCGGCCATCGTCTTGATGTTCTCGGCCGCTTGCTGGGGTGAGATCCCGGCGGCGTCGGCCGATGCGACGACCTGACTCCACAAGATGTTCCGGTCGTCGCCCTGGGTGGCTTCTGGAGCTCCGCATCCGCAGTTGGCGCACATGGTGATGTCCCCTCTCAGGTGGTGGATGTGCTGATCCGGCCGGGCGCGTAGACGACGGCCAGTCGAGACAGCGCGAGCGCACCGACCAACAGGCCGAAGTCGCGCAGCGCGATGTCGTAGTAGTCGGGAATCGTCAGCAGATTGACGATGATGCCGGCGAGCCACGCCGCGACGAGCAGCGAACCGAACCGCGGGGCGACGGCGACGGCGAGCCCGGCCACGATCTCGATGACGCCGACGATGTGCATGGCGTCCTGGGCGTTGCCCGGCACGATGTCGTTGATCCACGGCGCGAGATAGATCGGCCAGTCGACGAGCCAGTTGGCGAACTTGTCGAGCCCGAACAGGATCGGTGCGACCGTGAACACCGTCCGGAGCAGCAAGAAGGCCTGATAGCCGGGATCCGACAGCGCCGAACGTTCGGCGGTCGGGGCTTCAGACGTGGGGTGGGTGGTCATCTCCTGGGGCCTCCTCCTTCTAAAAACAACTAGAGCTAACGTTAGAAGGCTTCCCCGGTTACGTCAACATCCTTTATCTTTAGAACGTGACCGAAACGCCGGAGGACGTGGCCGCCGTAGCCGCGCTCGAGGAGCCGACCCGCCGTCGGCTCTACGAGTTGGTGGCGGCCTCGCCCGAGCCGGTCGGTCGCGACCAGGCCGCCGAGGCGCTGGACCTCCCTCGGTCGAACGCCGCGTTCCACCTCGATCGGATGGTCGAGCAGGGCCTGCTGGAGGTCGTGTACGCGCGGCGCACCGGCCGATCGGGACCGGGCGCCGGACGGCCGGCCAAGCTCTACCGCCGCTCGGGGCGGCAGATCACGGTGAACCTTCCGGAGCGGCGCTACGACCTCGCGGGCCGGCTGCTCGCCGGCGCGATCGAACGCTCGGCGCACACCGGCGAGAGCGCACCGGACCTCCTCGCCGAGCGCTCCCGCCAGGCCGGAGTCGAGTTGGGCCGATCGGCCGAGCCGGCACCCACGCGCGAGGTCCTGAGTCGGCTCGGCTTCGAGCCGTCCGAGGCTGACGGCCGGATCCGGCTCGGCAACTGCCCGTTCCACGCGCTCGCGGCCGACTATCCCGACACGGTCTGCCGGATGAACCTGCACCTGCTCGCCGGCATGCTCGAGGGCGTCGACGATTCGGAGTGGACGGCGGAGCCCGATCCGGAGCCGGGGCCCTGCTGCGTACGTCTGGAGCGCGCGTCCTGACGACTCAGGCCGGCTTGGCCGTCCGGCGGTCGAAGTTCGGCGCCCAGGGTGCATCGCGCAGACCGATGCGAGTGACCACCGTCGTCGTCATACCGGCGAGGTCCTCCAGGCGTTCGACCTCGTCGTCCCTCGGCCGTCGCGGCTTCGACCAGTACGCGCCGATCGCCGCCTTCGGCTCCGGCGATCCGACGGGCACCATGATCAGGCTCCGGACGAAGGTCGGTCGATAGGCCTCGATCGGGATCCGATCGTCGTCCTCGATGTCGGGGACGATCGCGGTCGAGTCGTTGACCATCGCCCAGCCGCTGATGCAGGTCGAGATCGGGAATCGCTGGCCCTTCCACAGCGGTGCGATGGCGTCCTCGTCGGCGTAGAAGCAGTGGTCTTCCTCGCGGAGGACGAAGGTCGCTCCCTGCGCCCCGGTCCACTCGCGAGCAGCTTTGCGGACGAGTCGTCCGACCTCGGTCAGGTCGGTGGCCTCGTCGAGAGCCCGACGAAGATCCTCGGTCGCTGGCATCGCGTCACACCTCCGTCGGAGCAAGCCGGCGGAAGTATTTTCGCACGAGACCCCGCCGGCCCGGTCAGGTCGACCGGGCCGGCGGCACTCGAGTGGGTCAGGACCTCGCCTCGGTCAGCTCGGGCCGAAGCGCCAGCAGCACTCCGACGATGCAGTAGCCGATCAGCAGATGGGTCGCGCCCACCCAGTCACCGACGGACTGGCCGAAGATCCCCACCGACGGGACGGTCACCACGGCCCAGGTCTCTGCGACCATCGGCCACCAGCGCAGCGCGCCACGCCACCGGGCGGCGATCGCGACCTTGATCCCGATCACGAACATGCCCAGCATCGACAGCGGCCAGAACACGTCCAGGATCGCCAGCGGGGTGCTGTCCACCGTGTCCGGGACGATCGCGTGCAGCAGCGACCAGACGCTGGCGATGCTCAGCAGGACGAACTCCACCCGGAGCCCGATCCGCGCCTTGCGGGAGGTGCCGATCGCCTGGGTCCGCATCATCACCGACAGCACTGCCATGACACCCAGCTGGAACGCGAGACCGGTCAGGTCGGTGATCCGGAAGTTCAGCGAACTCTCGTGCCAGGGGAACGCCACGGTGGCGATCGACCAGGCGAGCGCGCCGGCGGTCATGGCACAGCCCGCAAGACGAGTCTTCGTACGCGGGTCCATGCCGGTCGTGGAAGGGCGGCCACCGGGCGTCGTACGGGCGTCGTGACGGCGCTCGTCGAGGGCCGGGGCCGGCTCGATCGTGTAACTCATGGTCGGTCTCCTCGTGACCTCGGGCGCCGCCCGTTGCGGCACCGACCGGACCGACTTTCGCGTCGCGGCGTCCCGGTTCGGCAGAGGCGGCGATCCCGGACGGCGTCATGGACTTGTCCCGATTCGACCCGGGACTTGCGACTCATGACAGCGGGACACCGATCTGGTCACACTGCGCGGGTGACGACGACGGAACGTGGCGAGCGGAGCGCTCTGGCGGCGATCCTGCTGGGCACCACCGCGCTGATCGCCGTCGCGACCGTGCTGCTCGACATCCGGGCCGTCGCCACCGGCATCGATCGTGGCGACCTCGAGCTGGGCTGGTCGTCGTTGCTCCCGGGCATCGCGATGGCCGTGCCCGGCGCCCTGTTGCTCGGCCGGATGCCGCGGCATGCCGTGGCCTGGGTGCTCACCATCGGCGGGCTCTTCTGGGCGCTCAACGGGCTCGCCGCGACCTGGCTGGTCAACGCGACCGCCGTGGATCCGCCCTGGCCCGGCGCGAGTCTGGCGTTCTTCCTCTTCGTCCGCGCCGGCGCCTGGCTGCTGCTGATCCTGCCGTTGCTGCTCGTCCTGTTCCCCGACGGTCGGTTGCCCTCGGGCTGGTGGGGGCGCGCCGCGCTGGCCAGTCTCGCGTCGACCGCGCTGTTGCCGCTGACGCTGATGTTCGTCCCGTCCGATGTCGCTGAGCGGCAGACCGGTGACTCGCTGGGGCCGCAGCTCGCCGGTGTCGATGTCGATCCGCTGAGTATCCCGCTGCCTGACGACGTGTGGACCACGATCCTGACGGCGGCCTACCTGCTGGTGCCGATTAGTCAGCTGGTGCCGCTGGCGATCGTGATCCGGCGCTACCGCGCGGCGAGTGGAGTCGGCCGGCTCCAGCTGCGCTGGCTGCTGTGGGCCGCGGTGATGGACGCCGTGATCGTGCTGCTCGGGTTCACCGTGCTCGACGCCGCCGGTGGGGCCCTGCTGATCGTCGCGGTCGCGCTCACGGCCGGCGCCATCGTCATCGCGATCACGCAGTACCGCCTGTACGACGTCGACCTGCTGCTCCGCGAGACCCTGGCCTACTCCGGCCTTGTCGTCGGTGTCGTGGTCATGGACCTGCTGGTATTGGCCGTCGCCGGCAGTGTGCTGGACGAACGCGAGTCGGCGCTGCTCGCTCTCGTCGTCGTGACGCTCGTGTACGCGCCGCTTCGGGCTCGCGGCTGGGAGTGGGCCCGGCGCTGGCTGCGAGGCGATCGCGACGACCCGTACGCGGTGCTCGCCACCGTCGCCTCGGCACTCGAGCGCACCGACGACGCCGACGACCAGATGCTCACGGTCGTACGCACGATCCGATCGGCCTTCCGCTCGCCGTACGCCCGATGCGAGATCGTCCAGCCGGGCGGCGAACGACTCGTCGTCGAGGACGGTCAGCCCGGCCCGTCGACCGTGCGGCTGCCGATCAGCTACCGCGACGAGGAGGTGGGCAGCCTGGAGCTGGCGCCGAGCCGGACCGCCCGGCTGAGTGCGCGTGACCAGGCACTCCTCGGCGATGTGCTGCGCCAGACGGCGGCGGCGACCCGAGCCACCCGGCTGGCGCGCGAACTCCAGGCCAGTCGAGAGGCGCTGGTCGTGGCCCGGGAGGAGGAGCGCCGCCGGCTGCGTCGAGATCTGCACGACGGTCTCGGCCCGTCGCTGGCGGCGGTGAGCCTGCAGATCCAGACCGCTCGCAATCTTGCGGCCTCAGAACCGGCCCGCTCCGACGGCCTGCTCGTCGAGGCGACCGAGCAGGTGTCTGCCGTCGTACAGGACGTTCGGCGACTGGTCCACGACCTGCGGCCGCCGGCGTTGGACGAACTCGGCCTGGTCGGCGCCGTCGACCAGCTGGCCCGGCGACTCCATGGTGCCGACGACGGCCTGCGGGTCGAGGTGCACGGCGACCATGACCTGGCCGTGCCGGCCGCAGTCGAGGTCGCTGCCTACCGCATCGTGTCCGAGGCGCTGGCCAACGTCGTACGCCACTCAGGTGCCTCGAACTGCACGGTGGCGCTCGATCGGATCGACGATGCCCGCGGGCGCTGGCTGCGGGTCGACGTGGTCGACGACGGTGGCGGGGTGCCCGACGATGCGGTGGCCGGTGTCGGTCTCGCGTCCCTGCGCGAGCGGGCCGGTGAGCTTGGCGGGCGGGTACGCGTCGAGTCCGCCGACGGACCCGGCACCCGGGTGCGGGCCTGGCTGCCGATGCTGACCGACGACAACGAGGAGGGGGCGGTGCTCGATGCCAGAGCCAGCCGTTGACGGAGAGACCGACCAACCGCCGATCGGCGCGGACGACGATGTCCGCGTGATCCTGGCTGACGACCATCCGGTGTTCCGCGACGGACTGGCGGTGCTGCTGGACTCGGTCGCGGGCATCCGGGTGGTCGGCCGGGCCGGCACCGGCCACGAGGCGCTCGACCTGGTGGGGCAGCTGCATCCCGACGTCGTCGTGATGGACGTGAACATGCCGGATCTCGACGGCATCGAGGCGACTCGTCAGCTGACCGCCGACAGTCCGCATGTCGGCGTGGTGGTCCTGACGATGGCCGAGGACGACGACACCGTCTTCGCGGCGATGCGGGCCGGCGCCCGGGGCTATCTGCTCAAGGAGGCCGGGCCGGACGACATCGTCCGTTCGATCACGGCAGTCGCGCGCGGCGAAGCCGTCTTCGGTCCGGCCGTCGCCCGTCGCATCATGGACTACTTCGCCTCCGGTCCGCCGGCGACCAGCGGCCCCGGACCGTTTCCGGAGCTGACGCCGCGAGAGCGGGAGGTGCTCGATCTGGTCGCCGCCGGCCGGCCCAACGCCGACATCGCGCGGTTGCTGTTCCTCTCCCCGAAGACGGTGCGCAACATCGTGTCGAACATCTTCGCCAAGCTGCACGTGTCGGACCGCGCCGAGGCGATCATCCGGGCGCGAGACGCCGGCCTGGGGCACGGCTGAGCGCGGCGTACGGCGCGGTCAGCCCACCACGGTGACCGGATGCCGTACGACCGCCCAGAACTGATAGCCGCCGTCGTTGAACGGCACCGTGTCGGGCTGCTCGGCGTCGGTCTCGTCCACGGCTCGGGCCAGCAGCGTGTGAGGCCCAGGCGCCGTCGGTCGCCACGGCAGCTCCCACCGCACCCAGCCGTCTCGGCGATTGGGCCCGTGCAGTTGGGCCGGCTGCCAGCTCTGGCCGCCGTCGGTGCTGACGTCGACCCGGCGGACCGGCGCCTTGCCCGACCAGGAGCGCCCGGTCAGGACAGTGATGGCACCGGCCGGAACGCAAGCGTCCCAGGCCAGCTGGAAGACGCTCTTGACCGCCGGTGCCGTGAGCGGCGACCCCTCCGGCGGGTAGCCGGGTCCGGTGATCCGATACCAGGTGGAGTTCCACGGCGAGACCAGCGGGTGGTTCGCGACCTCGATCTGGCCGACCCACTTGACGCTGGCGACGCCCACCCAACCGGGCACGACCAGACGCACCGGGAAGCCGTGGTCCGGCGGCAGCGGATCGCCGTTCATCTCGTACGCCAGCAGGGTGTCGTCGAGCGCCTTGCGGACCGGCAGTGGCCGCCGTACATGACCGTGGTCGACCCCGTCCTCGACGTAGCTGGCGTCGAGTCCCTGCGGCATGATCTCCACCGCGTCGTCCCGGATGCCAGCGCGATTCAGCACCTCGGCCAGTCGTACGCCGCGCCAGCGGGCCAGCCCGACCGCGCCGAGTGCCCACGGCGTCCCCTCCGTCGGAGTGTGCTGCTGACCGGCGAAGAAGCGCCGTCCGTTGCCGGCGCACTCGAGAACCGCCTCGAGCTCGTAGCTCGGCAGCGACCGCAGTTGGCGATAGTCGAACTCGATCGCGTGCGCGAGGTCGGGTGCTCCCAACAGCCCGGATCCGAAGACCCGAAGCCGCCAGGTCTTGGCGTCGATCTGCGGCGTGGCGGTGTGGTTGCGAACGAAGAAGCGCTCGTTGGGCGTGCGGTATCCGAGGTCGGCTGTCGCGTCCCAGCGCATCTCTGCGTTCGTGTCGTGATCGACGAACCACTCCGGCGGGAGCGGCTTGACGATCGACGACGTCGAGAGCATTAAGTCCACCATTTCACTAGAGTTTAGCCGATCGAGTGGCCTCTCTCGGAGTGTTACCCGAAATCTGACGGCTGCCTAGTGCCGGACGGCTGCCGTCAGGACTCAGCGAGTGACTCGGCGACCCGCTCGAGCTCGCGTACGGCAGCGCCGACCGCGGCAGCGTCGCGACCACCCCGTCGCGTACTCGTCAGCAGTTGCCGACATGGAGCCGGACGACCGATCGTCGGGATCTGGACGATCGGCAGGTCCGGCGGGAGTTGCGCCAGTCGTGGCACTAACGCGATGCCGAAGCCCCTGGCGACCAGGGCGGCGACCACATGCCATTCCTGCGCCTCTTGCACGATGGTCGGCGTGAATCCGGCGGCGGTGCAGGCCGCCATCACCTCATCGCGGCACGACGTCCCGAGCCAGCCGGTGATCCACGGCTCGGTCGCAGCCTCACTCAGCCGGATCCGGCGGCGGCCGGCGAACCGATGCTCCTCGGGCACCAGGAGATCGAGCGGATCGTCCATCAACGGCTGCTGGTCGAATCGGCGGTCGGTCGCCTCCGGGGTGTCGGAGAACGCCTCGATCACCGCCAGGTCGGCCTCGCCGCTGAAGAGCAGGTCGAAGCACTCGGCCGGGTCGGCTTCCCGCAGCCGGATCTCGAGCGCCGGATGCTGGTCGCGAAGCGCGGCGGCGGCCGGTGCGATCAGTGCGGACATGACTGTCGGGAAGCCGCTGATCCGCAACAGTCCGGTCGGCTCGTCGCCCTGACGACGCAACTCGGCCTCGGCCTGTTGCCACCGCGACTCGATCTCGTCGGCGTGGGCCAGCAGGTTGTGGGCCGCCGGTGTGAGCCGGACGCCGCGACCCTGCGGCTCGAGCAGCGCGACGCCGAGATCTCGCCCCAACTGCCGGATCTGCTGCGATGCGGCCGACGGAGTGAAGTGCAGGGACTCGGCGGCAGCGGTGACCGTACCGTAGTAGGCAACGGCCCTGAGTACGCGAAGGCGACGCAGGTCGATCATGAAGTCCATGCTTCACAAAGCCCTTCAGAAACTCAATCTCGTTCTTCGCGATGAACCGCGTCAACCTGGACTCAGTTCCGAGTTGAGAGGACGAGATCGTGAACCTCTGCCCCTTCTGCGGCTGGCCCGAAGACGAGCTGTTCGACATCGCGTCGCAGCACCGAGCATCGGAGGGTCAGACGGTGTGGACGCGTTGCGTCTGCGGCTCCCTCCAGATGCGCATCGTGGGTGCGGCGGGCAGCCGGATCGTCGCGCGTAGCCGGGGAAACGTCGGCGCCGACCCCGACTCCGCGCCGGTCGACTGCCAGGCGCGATGAGGCCGTCCGGGCCTGGCTCAGGACGCCACACGCGATGAGGCTGCAGGTTGGGGTAGCGTCTCGGCATTTCCCGCATCCGATGCGGTGCGAGTGCACGGCTTTCGGTGCGGAGTTCAGGAAGTTGCCACCCGCGGTTCCGCGACACGCCGAAGCATCGGGGCCGCGGTCCCTCAGCTGGTGGGCGGTCCGTAGCCGCCACCACCGGGGGTCTCGATCACGAACACGTCGCCGGCCGCGGCGTCCTTCGAGTCCGACCCCTCCATCGGCGTCCTCGAGCCGTCGGTGCGTTCGAGCCAGTGCCGGCCGAGGGTGCCGGTCTCGCCGCCGGCCATGCCGTATGGCGGCACCCGTCGGTGGCTGGACAGCGTGGTGACGGTCATCGGCTCCAGGAACCGGATCCGTCGCACGCCGCCATTGCCGCCTCGCGACCGCCCGGCTCCGCCGCTGCCGTGGCGGATGCGGTAGCTGTCGACCCGGACCGGGTAGCGCCACTCGAGCACCTCCGGGTCGGTGAGGCGTGAGTTGGTCATGTGGGTTTGGACCACGTCGGCGCCGTTGAAGCCGTCCCCGGCGCCGGATCCGCTCGCGACGGTCTCGTAGTACTGGTAGCGCTCGTTGCCGAAGGTGACGTTGTTCATCGTGCCGGACCCCTCAGCCTGGACGCCGAGCGCCGCGTAGAGCGCCCCGGTGACGGCCTGCGAGGTCTCGACATTGCCGGCGGCGACGGCGGCGGGATACGCCGGGGCCAGCATCGAGTCGGCCGGGATCGTGACCTGGATCGGCTCCAGACAGCCCGAGTTGAGCGGGATCTCGTCGTCGACCAGCGTCCGGAAGACATAGAGCACGGCGGCCATGACGACCGACGACGGCGCGTTCGCGTTGCCGGACTGCTGCTCCGACGTACCGGTGAAGTCGATCTCGGCGGTGCGCGCGTCGCGGTCGACCCGTACCCGCACCTCGATCGTCGCGCCCGAGTCGAGGTGGTAGGTGTACGAGCCGTCGTGGAGCGCGGAGATCACCCGGCGGACGGCTTCCTCGGCGTTGCGTCGCACGTGCCCCATGTAGGCCCGGACGACGTCGAGTCCGAAGTGGTCGACCATCGCCCGGAGCTCCTCGACGCCCTTCTCGTTGGCGGCGACCATCGCCCGCAAGTCGGCGATGTTGCTGGTCGGGTTGCGGGACGGGTACGGCGCATTCCGGAGCAGCTCGATCGTCTCCGGCTCGCGCAGGGTGCCGTTCTCGACGAGCAGCCAGTTGTCGATGAGGACGCCCTCCTCGTCGATCCGGGTGCTGAACGCCGGCATCGAGCCCGGAGTGAGTCCGCCGATCTCGGCATGGTGACCGCGGGCCGCGACGTAGAACAGGATTTCGTCGCCGGCGTCGTCGAAGACCGGCGTCACGACCGTGACATCCGGCAGATGCGTACCGCCGTGGTACGGATCATTGAGCGCGTAGACGTCGCCGGGCTTGATCGTGTCGCCGCGGCGGTCGATGACCATCTTGATGCTCTCGCCCATCGACCCGAGGTGCACCGGCATGTGCGGTGCGTTGGCGATCAGGTTGCCCTCGACGTCGAACAGCGCACACGAGAAGTCGAGCCGCTCCTTGATGTTGACCGAGTGCGCCGTGCTCTGCAGCCGTACGCCCATCTGCTCGGCGATCGACATGAACAGGTTGTTGAAGATCTCGAGCATCACCGGATCGACGTCGGTCCCCACCGCCCGCCGCGCGGCCCGTGCCTCTACCCGAGTGAGTACGAGGTGCCCGAGCTCGTTGACGCTTGCCCGCCATCCGGGTTCGACGACCGTCGTCGCGTTCTCCTCGGCGACGATCGCCGGCCCGGTGATCTCGTCGCCCTGACGGAGTTGGTCGCGTTGATACAAATCGACCGGTGTCCATGACCCCTCGACAAACATTTGAACGCCTGTTGCGGGCGCGAGATCAGCCCCGGATTGCCGAGAGGAGGGTGTTGTCCCGCCGTCCGTGGATGGGCCTGGCCGCCGAGCGACGGAGGAGCGAGGCTGGTTGGGCGGCGGGACAACACCCGACTCTCGGCCTGGCGCATCAGGCTCTCCGAGCAGCTCAACTGATACGGCTTCCACGACGACCGTCTTGTCCCGCATCAGGAACGAGAACTGCCGGCGATACGCCGTCTCGAACTCGGCGAGCATGTCATCGGCCGACCCGATCTCGACGGCCACGGTCGTGTCCGTACCGTCGTAGCGCAGCAACGCTCTCGGCTCCGACCGGATCCGATCGGTCGCAACGCCCTCGTCGGTCAGCTCCTGTCGAGCTTCGGCCTCAAGCGTCTTGACCACATCTGCCACGCGACTGAGCGTCTCGTCGGACAGTGGTGCCTCGATGGCCTGCTGCCGCATCGCGGTGACGTCGGCAAGGCCCATGCCGTACGCGGAAAGCACGCCTGCCAGCGGATGGATGAGCACCGTGGTCATGCCGAGGGCGTCGGCGACCGCACCGGCGTGCTGGCCGCCGGCGCCGCCGAAGGTGGCGAGCGTGTACTCGGTGACGTCGTAGCCGCGCTGGACCGAGATCTTGTTGATCGCGTTGGCCATGTTGGCGACCGCGATCTCGCTGAACCCAGCGGCCACCTCCTCGGGCGACCGCACGTCGCCGGTCTCGGACCGGATCCGTTCGGCCAGCGCGCCGAACTCGCGTCGCACGACCTCGGCATCGAGCGGCTGCGCCCCGTCGGCGCCGAAGACGTGGGGGAAGTAGTCCGGCTGGATCCGGCCGAGCATGACGTTCGCGTCGGTGACGGTGAGCGGACCGCCGCGACGGTAGGACGCAGGCCCGGGATCGGCACCGGCCGAGGCGGGCCCGACCCGATAGCGGCTGCCGTCGAACTGCAGGATCGATCCGCCGCCGGCCGCGACGGTGTGGATGCTCATCATGGGCGCGCGCATGCGTACGCCCGCGACCAGCGTCTCGAGGGAGCGCTCGAATGCGCCGGCGTAGTGCGAGACGTCGGTCGACGTGCCGCCCATGTCGAAACCGATCACCTTGCCGAAGCCGGCTGCGGCGGCAGTGCGCGCCATGCCGACGACACCGCCGGCCGGACCGGACAGGATCGCGTCCTTGCCGCGGAACGAGTGCGCCTCGGTGAGTCCACCGTTGGACTGCATGAACATCAACCGCGTGTCACCAAGCTCATTCGCGACGTGGTCGACGTATCGGCGAAGGATCGGCGAGAGGTACGCGTCGACGACGGTCGTGTCGCCACGGGAGACCAGCTTCATCAGTGGACTCGCCTCATGCGACATCGAGACCTGGGTGAAGCCGACTCGGCGGGCGGCCGCACCGATCGCCGCCTCGTGTTCGGGATAGCGGTAGCCGTGCAGGCACACGACTGCGACCGAGCGGAAGCCTTCGTCGTACGCCTGCAGGAGATCCCGCGTGACGGCGTCCTCGTCGAGCGGCGTGACGATCGTGCCGTCGGCGGCGACTCGCTCGTCGGCCTCGATGACGCGGGAGTAGACCAGCTCAGGCAGGACGATCTGACGGTCGAAGATCCGGGGGCGGTTCTGGTAGGCGATCCGTAGGGCGTCGCCGAACCCGGTCGTGATCACGAGTGCGGTCGGTTCGCCGGTGCGTTCGAGCAGGGCGTTGGTCGCGACGGTCGTGCCCATCTTTACCGCGGCGATCCGATCGGTGGGGATCGGCTCATCGGGCCCGACCGCGAGCAGTTGCCGGATGCCTTCGACGGCGGCATCGGCGTAGCGCTCCGGGTTGTCCGACAGCAGCTTGCGGGCGACCAGGGCGCCGTTGGGCCGCCGGGCGACCACGTCGGTGAACGTGCCGCCGCGGTCGATCCAGAACTCCCAGCGTTCGGTGTCTCGCTCCCTGGCCATGGCTCCAGCCTGTCATCCTTGCTCGCGCCGGCGCTCCTCCTCGAGTCGGCGCCGCCCGTACTTCGTGCGCCCCCATGGCTTGTACACCGCGAGCACGGTCGCGATGGTGAGCGCGGTGATCGACACGGTCGGCGGGAAGATCAGGTTCGACTGCGCCTGGTCGAGCCGGTCGTTCAGCGTCGCGGTCGGGCCGGCAACGGCGTCGGCCGCGTCGGAGACGGCAGGCCGGAGCAGCACGACGACCAGGGTCGTCAGCACCAGATTGAGCACGAGCTTCCAGAAGACCCAGCGATAGCGCAGGATTCCGTACTTCGATCCCCAGCCGAGAAGCAGTCCGGAGGCCAGTGAGAGTAGGCCGAGGGGGAGCAGCAGCACGACGGCGAACAGGTCGATCGCGCGATAGCACATCGCCAGCGTGGTTGGATCGTCCGACGTCATGCCGGTGACGGCGAAGACGAAGAGCACGAAGTCGACGCCGATCCAGCCGAGCGCGGTGATGATGTGGATCGTCAGGGTGAGCTTTCGAGCCGATGCGGACAGCCGCCAGGGCCGTCGCGGCTGCGTACCGGTCGCGGTGGCGCTTCTCGGGGCGTTCATGCCTTCGAGGTTCGCGTACTCCCGCACTCACAACATCCGCCAGCTGGATGATCTTGATGTACTCCCGCTGGCCTATGCCCACCGGAGAATCGACACCACAGGGGCGATGACCCCCACGATGTCGATTCGCCCGTCATGCCTGGGAGCTATCATTCCGCCGACGGCGGAGACCACGTGAGACCGATCGCGGTGTTGGTCTTGAAGTCCCGGCTCGGCCCGCCCCAGACGATGACCTGCTCGCCGGTCCATGCCCTTGCAGCAGGCTCCGGGAGTTGCGGACAGTCGGGAGCGATGACCGTGTCGGCCGGATTGAGCGAGTAGAGAACGCCGCCCGCCGGTGCGACCCAGTCGCCCGCCGAACCGAGCGGCCCCAAGGGGCAGCTGTCGTAGATGTAGTGACCGGACTGCGGCGTCTCCGACCACTCTTGCGTCTCGGGGTCGTACGCTCCGCCCCTGGGATGGTCCGTGTCGAATCGAGGGTCTTCGTACGGGTTGACCACGTAGCCCTGGTGGAAGAACCAGTCGACGCCGCCGAAACCCACTGGCGAGTCGGGGAGCTGCCGCCAGGTCCGTGCCGTCGGGTCGTACTCGGCCACTTGAAAGGTCTTGTCCTGGCCGCCTTTGGAGGCCAAACCGAGCACGACGAAGCGGTCTCCAACCCAGACGTACGCCCGATCGTAGGAATCCCCGAACGGGTCGTCTGGCAGCTGTGTCCACCGGCCCGTCGACGGATCGAGCGACCAGTCCGCGTTGTTCACCCGCTCCTCGGACTGCCAATAGAACAGTTCCCGACCGTTCCACACGCCGCCGATGAGGTACGGGTCCGGAGGCGGTTCCAGCTCCCTCCAGTCGTCGGCCCGAAGGTTGTAGGCGAAGGTGTGCCCGGACTCGCCGTTCGGGATCGCCCACGCGTCGATGACGATCACCTCGCGGCCGGTCCAGGCCGCCCGCGCATAGGTCAACGGCTCCGGAGCGGCGGCGATCGACCGCCACCTGTCGGTGCGTGGGTTGTAGGCGGCGCCGTCGTCCCGAAGCTCCGAAGCCCTCGGCCCGTCGCAGTCGGCGTTCGGCGGACAGGGCGGCGCGACGTTGCCGCCGACGACGATCATCTCCTCGCCCGTCCAGACCGACGCCGAGCCGCTACGAGCAGACAGCGGAGACGGTGCGATCGACCGCCAGTGCCCGATCCCTTCGCCGTCGGCCGGGCCTTCGGAGCCGTCCGATCCGCTCCATCGCGAGACTGCGAGAGGGATCAGGGTCACGAGGACGAGTGCCACAACCACGGCGCCGGTGATCGACCTCCGTACCCGGCGTCGATAGCTAGCAACGGCGCGATGCACTTGTCCGCGGGCGTCCTCCGGAGGCGGCGTCGGAGCCGCGAGCGTGGGCAACTGGTCGCGCAGCGCCTGCTGAAACTCGATCTCCTCCATCACGGATCGCTCCCCTCGGTGATCGTCCGACCTGCGGGAGCGCGCTGTCGAAGCCGATCGAGGCCGCGCGACAGGTGACTTTTGACGGTGCCTATCGAGCACCCCATGTGGTCTGCGATCGCGGCGAGGTCGAGATCCTCGGCGAAGCGGAGGACGACCGCGGTGCGTTGCCGTGGCGGGAGGGATCGCAATGCGTCGGCGAGCCAGGGGTCGACACCTTCGACGGCGGGCGGATCGCTCGGGCGGTCGCCGATCCGACCGGTCGGCCACTCTCGACGAAGCCGCCGCAGCCGGTCGATGTTGAGCCGGACCAGAGTCGTCCGTGCGTACGCGGCTGTCGCATGACCATGGTCCAGCCGAGACCATCGCGCTCCGACCCGGGCGAGTGTCTCCTGGGTGAGATCCCACGCATCGTGCTCGTCACGACTCAGTGCGCGGGCCAGGCCGAGCAATCGGGGCAGCTCGACGGCGACGAACTCGTCGAAGTCGGCGGCGCCCATTGCCTGGTCCACATCTTATCTACGCAGGGACGGCCCAAAAGGTTGATGCCGGCCATCAGATGCCGATCGGAGAATCGACATCGTGGGGGCGATAACCCCCATCATGTCGATTCCCTCGCCTACTCCTCCGGCTTGAGCCGGCCGCTGTCGAGCTTGTCGCGGATCGCGTCCATCACACTCGAGTCGGTCAGCGTCGTGACGTCGCCCATCTCGCGATGCTCCGCGACGTCGCGCAGCAGGCGGCGCATGATCTTGCCGGACCGGGTCTTCGGCAGCTCCGGCACCACCATGATCTGGCGCGGCTTGGCGATCGGGCCGATCTCGTGGGCGACGTGGTTGCGCAGCTCGTCGACGACGTCCGGCCCCCCGTCGCCCGCCTCGGCCCGCAGGATCACGAAGGCGGCCACGGCCTGGCCGGTAGTCGCGTCGGTCGCACCGACGACGGCCGCCTCGGCAACCTTGGGATGCGACACGAGGGCCGATTCGACCTCGGTCGTCGAGATTCGGTGTCCCGATACGTTCATGACGTCGTCGACCCGGCCGAGCAGCCAGATGTCACCGTCCTCGTCCTTCTTGGCGCCGTCGCCGGCGAAGTAGAGGTTGTCGAACCGGGACCAGTACGTCTGGATGTAGCGCTCGTCGTCACCCCAGATCGTTCGCAGCATCGCTGGCCAGGGCTCGGTCAGGACGAGGTAGCCACCGGCGCCGTTGGGCACCGGCTTGCCGTTGTCGTCGACCACGTCGGCCGAGATCCCCGGCAGGGGCGTCATTGCCGATCCAGGCTTGGTCGACGTGACGCCGGGGAGCGGGCTGATCAGGATCGAACCGGTCTCGGTCTGCCACCAGGTGTCGACGATCGGGCAGCGGTCCCCACCGATGACCCGGCGATACCACATCCACGCTTCGGGGTTGATCGGCTCGCCGACCGATCCGAGCAGCCGCAGCGACGACATGTCGAACTGGGCTGGGATGTCGTCCCCGAGCTTCATGAACGTACGGATCGCCGTCGGCGCCGTGTAGAACAACGTCACGCCGTACTTCTGGATGAGCTCCCACCAGCGGCCCTTGTGCGGCGTGTCCGGGGTGCCTTCGTACATGACGGACGTGGCGCGGTTGGCCAGCGGCCCGTACACGATGTAGGAGTGTCCGGTGACCCAGCCGATGTCGGCCGAGCACCAGAAGACGTCACGGTCCGGCTTGAGGTCGAACACCATGCGATGGGTCGTCGCGACGCCGGTCAGGTAGCCGCCCGACGTGTGCATGATGCCCTTCGGCTTGGCGGTCGTGCCGGAGGTGTAGAGCAGGTAGAGCGGGTGCTCGGCGTCATGCGGCTCGGCGGTGTGCTCGGGACTCTGGCGGTCGACGAGGTCGTGCCACCACACGTCGTGGTTGTTCCACTCGACGTCCTGGCCGGTACGGCGGACGACGAGGACGTTCTCAATCGTGGGGCTCTTGGCGACCGCTTCGTCGACGACCGGCTTCAACGCATGCGGGGCGCCTCGGCGGTTGCCTCCGTCGGCGGTGATGACGAGCTTCGCCTCGGAGTCGTGGATTCGCCCGCTGAGCGCCTCGGCCGAGAAGCCACCGAACACGACCGTGTGCGTCGCACCGAGCCGGGCACAGGCAAGCATCGCGATCGGCAGCTCCGGGATCATCGGCAGGTAGATGGCGACCCGGTCGCCCTTCGCGACGCCGAGCTCGATCAGCGCGTTGGTCGCCTTGCAGACCTCGGCCTGGAGATCGGCGTACGTGAGAGTGCGGCTGTCGCCGGGCTCGCCTTCCCAGTAGTACGCGACCTGATCGCCGTGGCCGGCCTCGACATGGCGGTCGACGCAGTTGTACGCCACGTTGAGCTCTCCGCCGGCGAACCACTTCGCGAACGGCGGATTGCTCCAGTCGAGGACCTGATCCCAGGGGCGGGCCCACGACAGCTGCTCAGCCTCGCCGGCCCAGAAGCCCAGTCGGTCCGCCCGCGCCCGGTCATAGACGTCGGAGGTGACGTTGGCATCGGCTGCGAACCCTTGCGGCGGATCGAAGCGGCGCTCCTCATGCAGGAGGTTCGACAGGGTGTCGTTGGTCGGCTCGGTCACGTGTCCTCCTCGCTCGCGCGCTCGTCGGCCTGTGCCCAACCTATCGCTGTCCCATTCGCGCCGGGCTCACGCGACCCGCAGCGACGATCCGCCACTCGGACAGTCACCATCCGCCACTCGGACAGCAACCATCCGTCACTTGCCTGCGGATCGTCACCGTCCAAGTGACGGATAGTCGGTGTCTGAGTGACGGATGGTCGGTGTCTGAGTGACGGATCGTGGGGGGTTAGTGGGTGACCGCCTTCTCGGCTCCGGCGCCGGTGAGGGCTCGTACGTCGAGCTCGTCGTACTTCTCCTCGGCCGTCCGGTCCCACGAGGTGATCGTGCCGACGATGCCGAACAGGAAGCCGAGCGGGATCGAGACGATGCCGGGGTTCTCCAACGGGAACCACGAGAAGTCCACCGAGGCGGGGAACAGCGCCAGGTTCTCGCCGGTCGCCGGGTCGACCTTGCCGGACACGACCGGTGAGAAGAACACCAGCAGCACCGCTGACGCGAGTCCGCCGTAGATGCTCCAGACGGCTCCGCGGGTGTTGAAGCGTTTCCAGAACAGGTTGAGCAGCAGCGCCGGTACGTTCGCGGACGCCGCCACCGCGAAGGCGAGGGCGACCAGGAACGCGATGTTGAGATTCTGCGCCGGGATCGCCAGCACGATGGCTACCGCCCCGATCGCGATCGCCGCCCGTCGAGCGACCTGGACCTCGTCGCGCTCGGTCGCCTTGCCGCGCCGGATCACGTTCGCGTAGAGGTCATGCGCGACCGACGATGCCGACGTGAGGGTGAGTCCGGCGACGACGGCCAGGATGGTGGCGAAGGCCACCGCTGCGATCAGCGCTAGGAGTATCGCGCCGCCACTCGAGCCGGGACCACCTCCGACCTCTTCGGCGAGCAACGGCGATGCGAGGTTGCCGGCGCTGTCGGCGACTTGGCCGTAGGCGTCATCGGACAGCAAGGCCGCCGCGCCGAAGCCGAGCACCAGGGTCATGAGGTAGAACGCGCCGATCAGGCTGATCGCCCACAACACCGACGAGCGGGCCTGCTTGCCGGTCGGCACGGTGTAGAAGCGGATCAGGATGTGCGGCAGCCCGGCCGTGCCGAGCACGAGCGCCAGACCGAGTGACAGGAAGTCGATCTTCGCGGTCGTGTCGACGCCGTACTTCAGGCCCGGCTCGAGGAACGCCTGACCGGCTCCGGAGTTCTCCGCGGCACCGCCGAGCAGGTCGGAGATGTTGAAGTTGAACTTGGCCAGCACGAGCACGGTGATCAGGATCGTGCCGCTCATCAGGAGTACGGCCTTGACGATCTGCACCCAGGTCGTGCCCTTCATGCCGCCGACCGTGACGTAGAAGATCATCAGCGCGCCGACAAGCGCGATCGTCAGGTTCTTGGCGGTGTCGCCCTCCACCTCGAGCAGCAGCGCCACTAGGGCGCCGGCGCCGACCATCTGGGCCAGGAGGTAGAAGATCGACACCACGACGGTCGACACCGACGCCGCGGTGCGTACCGGCCGCTGCCGCATCCGGAAGGCGAGTTGGTCGGCCATCGTGTAGCGGCCGGAGTTGCGGAGCAGCTCGGCAACGAGCAGCAGCGCGACCAGCCAGGCCACGAGGAACCCGATCGAGTAGAGGAAGCCGTCGTACCCCGTCAGCGCGATCGCGCCCGAGATGCCGAGGAACGATGCGGCCGACATGTAGTCGCCGGCGACGGCGAAGCCGTTCTGCACGCCGGTGAACGAGCGGCCGCCGGCGTAGTAGTCGGTCGCGGTCTTGGTGTGCTTGCTGGCCCAGATCGTGATGCCAATCGTGACCAGCACGACGAGGATGAACAACGAGGTGGTCAGCGGCCGGTGCGAGGTGTCGGCCGCGAGTACGGCGGTGTCGGCGGCGCTCATCGCTGGACCTCCGCGTCGTACTCATCCCGGAGCCGGTCCGCGATCGGGTCGAGTCTGCGGTTGGCGTGCCGGGCGTAGAGCCACGCGATCAGGAACGTCGACACGAACTGCAGCAGGCCGAACACGAGAGCCACATTGATGTTGCCGATCACCTGGGTCGCCATGAATCCGTTGGCCCAGCTGGAGGCGAGGACGTAGAGCAGGTACCAGACCATGAAGGCGACCGTCATCGGGAACGCGAAGCCGATGTAGCGTCGCCTCAGCTCGGTGAACTCCCGGCTGGCATGGATTCGTTCATACGTCTCGTGCTGCTGGGTAGTGGTTTGCTCGACCATGGCGGCGTCCCTTCACAGGAGCTGTGGCGCCGGTCACGGTATTGAGCGCGGTACGACGGCGGGAGAGGGTCGGCATCGCCGGTCTGTCGGCGAACCTTGCGGCTCGGCAGGCGGTGCGACGAACGGTCGGTTGAGCACGACCAGCGGTCGGGCGATCCTCGGGCCTAGAGTGACCGAATGACGATGAAGGCGCGAATGGTCACGATCGACTGCGCGGATCCGGACGAGCTGGCGTCGTGGTGGGCGGCCGCGATCGGAGGCACGGTGCACGCGGTCTATCCCGGCTGGTTCATGATCGTCGGCGCCCAGCCGATCAGCATGGGATTCCAGAAGGTTCCCGAAGCCAAGATGGGCAAAAATCGGCTGCACGTCGACTTCTCAGTCGACGACCGGGAGGGCGCGGTGGCGCGCCTCGTCGAGTCCGGCGCGACCGTCGTCGACACCCACTCGGTGCCGAGCGGGTTCACCTGGACAGTGCTCCGCGATCCGGTCGGCAACGAGTTCTGCGTCGCGACCGAGCCAGAGGGCTGACCAGGTCGGTCAGAGCTTGACCGGGCGGGTCAGTGCTGACGCCGCGTGCCAGCGCGAGGATTGCGGTGCGGCTCGATCTGGGCGTCCGGGCCCGGGAAGACCAGCCGCTCGTGCCCGTCATCGAAGCGCACGACGTAGGGCGGCTCGCCCTCGGTCCCGCGTACCTCGATGATCTCGCCCGCCTTGTCCTGCTCGCCCACGATCCGACCGTGGATGCGCAGACGTTCGCCGATGTGTGCTCGCATGATCATCCACCTCATCTCTTCATCGAGATTAGGCAGGTCGGCGGGCGTTTGGACAGGGGTCGGACCAGGTCAGTTAGCCGTCGATTGGCGGCAGGTGGTCGAGGAAGTGGCGGAGCACGGCGTTGAACTCCTCGGTGCGTTCGAGATTTGGCATATGTCCGGCTCCCTCGATGACCGCCAGGGTCGCGTCGGGGATCCGATCGTGCATGTCAGTGGCCACGTCGACCGGGGTGAACTCGTCCTGGTCGCCCACGACGACGAGTGCCGGAATCGGCAGCGCCGACAGCAGGTCGAGGTAGTCGGGCCGCTCGGCACGGCTGCGCAACGCGGCGGCCGCGCCGACCGGAGACGTGCCCCGCATCATCGTCGACACGTGCTTCGCGACGGCAGGCATCGCGTCGATGTTGGCCGGCGCGACCATCTTGGGCAGCACCTCGTCGGCGTACTCCTCGATGCCGTCGCGGACCAGCCGATCCGCGAGGGCGTAGCGCATCGCCTTGCCTTGGTCGGTCTCCGCGGCGGCCGACGTGTCGGCGAGTACGAGCCCGCCGACTCGACGCGGGTGCAGCCGCTGGAACTCCATCACGATCTGGCCGCCCATGGACAGGCCGCAGAGGACTACCCGGTCGATCCCGAGGTGGTCGAGCAGAGCTGCGATGTCGTCGGCGAACGCACGGAACGGAGTCGTGTCCGGCACGACCGTGCTCTGGCCGAATCCGCGCAGATCGGCGACGACGACTCGATGCCGATCGGCGAACGCGTCGATCTGCGGCTGCCACATCGACCGGTCGAACGGGTGGCCATGGACGAAGACCACTGGATCGCCGCGACCGATGTCGTCGTAGCCGATCGTGACGTCGCCCAGCGTCACTGCTGCCATGGCTGTCCTCCTGCTGAGTCTGCTGCGGGTCAGCTCGATGCTAGGCAGGTCAGGTCGGCCGCGGATACACCGGTCAGGTCCGCTCGGGGTGCCAGCTGCCCCGGTCCAGCTCGAGTTGTTCGGGGGTGTGGAGTCGCACCATCGTGCGGATCACGCCGGGCGCCATCCGCTGCGGCGTCGCCAGGGACACCCCGATCATGACCACGAAGCCGAGTGGCACGGTCCACGCCGCCGGCTGACTGACCAGGGCCCCGGCCCATCCGGCGCGATCGCTGTCGGCAATCGTCACCATCACCGAGACGCAAGACGCGATCCCGCCGATCACCAAGCCGGCGATCGCACCTGCATCGGTCAGGCGCGGCCACCAGATTCCGAGCACGAGCAGCGGACACAGGGTCGACGCCGCGACCGCGAAGGCCAGTGCCACGGAGTTCGCGACCGGCAGTCGTTGGGCTGCGACGGCGAGCAGCAGCGGCACCACGACGGCCACCACCGTGGCGGCCCGGAAGCCTGCCACTCCTCGCAGTCGCCGGCCGAAGCCGCTTTGGCCGAGCACGTCCTGACTCAGCACGCCCGCGACCGAGACGGCCAGCCCCGACGACGTCGACATGAACGCCGCGAAGGCACCGGCGGCCAGCAGCGCCCCGAGCAGATCGCCGCCGACGCCGCCGAGGATCCGAGCCGGGAGCTCGAGTACGACCGCGTCGGTCCGACCCTGGTCGATCAGGTCCGAGGCGTACACCCGGCCGAGCACGCCGTAGATCGCCGGCTCGTCGTCGACCACGAGCGCATCCAGCAGATCCGGCATCGGATCACCAGCTTGTTGGATTGCGGGCTATTGGGACTTACCCTGCCGGGACTCCCGACTGGTGGGCAAGTTCGAGCTACCGCTGGATGACGCGAGAGGGTGGGCTCATGAGCGATCCGACGTACGCCGTGCGCTATGGCTATGTCCCCGACATGGACTCCCGGCGCGAACCCCACCGGGCCGACCATCTTGCGTTCCTGCGAGCCCATGGCGAGCAGGGCAGCATGCTGCTCGCAGGTGCCTTGACCGATCCGGTCGACGGCGGCTGGCTGGTGGTGCGAGCCGCGTCAGAGCAGGCGGCGTACGCGCTGGTGTCGGAGGATCCCTACGTGCAGGCCGGCCTGGTCCGCTCCATCACGGTCCGGTCGATCGTCCTGGTCGTGCCCGGCTGAGTCGGGGCGACCCGGTCACCAGCTGGCGTGCAGCGGGCGGCCCTCGTCGTAACCGGCCCGGCTCTGGACGCCGACGACGGCCCGCTCGTGGAACTCAGCCAGGGTGCGGGCACCGGCGTAGGTCGCGCTGCTGCGCAGGCCCGAGATGATCGCGTCGATCAGGTCCTCGACACTCGGCCGGTCGGGATCGAGGTACATGCGAGCGTGCGAGATGCCCTCCTCGAACAGCGCCATCCGAGCCCGCTCGAAGCCAGAAGCGTCACGGGTCCGGTTGGCGACGGCACGGGCCGAGGCCATGCCGTAGGACTCCTTGTACGCCCGGCCATCGGAGTCGCGAAGCAGGTCACCCGGGCTCTCGTACGTCCCGGCGAACCACGACCCGATCATGACGTTGGACGCGCCGGCCGCGATCGCGAGCGCGACGTCCCGCGGATGGCGCACGCCGCCGTCTGCCCACACGTGGCGTCCGGTCTCGGCCGCGGCCGCCGCGCACTCCAGAACCGCGGAGAACTGCGGCCGCCCGACGCCGGTCATCATGCGGGTGGTGCACATCGCGCCCGGGCCGACTCCGACCTTGACGATGTCGGCGCCGGCCTCGATCAGGTCGTGGGTCCCACGGGCCGACACCACGTTGCCGGCGACGATCGGCACGGGTCGGTCGGGTCCGGCAGCGGCGTCGCGGGCTTCGACGACGGCCGGCAGCGCCTCCAGCATCTTGTCCTGGTGACCGTGTGCGGTGTCGACGACCAGCAGGTCGATGCCCTGGCCCAGCAGCGCTTTGGCCTTGTCGGGCACATCGCCGTTGATGCCGATCGCCGCACCGACCAGCAGGCGGCCGTCGGCGTCCAGGGCGGGTCGGTAGACCGTCGAGCGGAGCGCGCCGGTGCGCGTCACGACGCCGACCAGTCGACCCTCGTCGACGACCGGCGCCATGTCGACGTGGCCGTCGGTCAGGGCGTCGAACATCTCCTGCGGCGTCCGGTCCGGCGACACGGTCAGCACGTCGCTCGTCATCACCTCGTGCACCTGGGCAAAGCGATCGACGTCGGCGCCGTCGGCCTCGGTCATGACGCCCAGCTCTCGGCCGTCGTCGACGACCACGACCGCGCCGTGAGAGCGCTTCGGGATCAGGGCCAGTGCCTCGCCGACGGTGGTGTCGGGAGTCACGGTGATCGGGGTCTCGTAGACCGGATGGGCGGCCTTGATCCGCCGTACGGCCCGATCGACGACATCGAGCGGGATGTCCTGCGGAATGATCGCGATGCCGCCCCGGCGGGCGACCGTCTCGGCCATCCGGCGGCCCGACACGGCGGTCATGTTCGCCACCGCGATCGGCATCGTGGTGCCGACGGCGTCGGGCGTCGTCAGGTCGACGTCGAACCGCGAGACCACTCCGGACCGCGCCGGGACCATGAAGACGTCGTCATAGGTCAGCTCGGTCGCAGGGACCATGTCGTGAAGGAACCGCACGTTGCGTCAGCGTACCTGGCGAGCTGGCGTCGCCGCCGATATTGGCAAGACAAAACGGACTGACCGGACGGTTGCTCTGGCCGGGTCGGGGCGATATGCGATAGGCAAGCGCAATGACGACTCGACGCCCATTCCTAGTGCTGGCCCTGGCCGCGCTCGCCGCCTCGGCAGCCACCGTGGCCGCCAACGGCCACCCCGCCGCCGACTCATCGCGGTCGGCCGCCCGCCCGCAGCACCTCGACCCGCATTGGATCCCGGTCAACACCGGCTCCGACCAGCAGTATCGCGGTCTCGACGCGGTCAACAAGCGGGTCGCCTGGGTCGGTGGCAGCGACGGCGAAGTGCTGCGTACGACCGATGGCGGACAGACCTGGGAGGACGTCTCGCCGGACAACACGACCGGACTGCTTTTCCGCGACGTCGAGGCGCGCGACGCCCGGCACGCCAGCGTCCTGGCGATCGGCGAGGGTGACGCGTCCCGGATCTACACGACCGACAACGGCGGCCAGACCTGGGATCTCGCGTTCGTAAACGACGACCCCGCCGCGTTCTACGACTGTATGGACTTCTACCCCGGCGGCAACCGCGGCCTGGCGATGAGCGATCCGGTCGACGGCAAGTTCCGGATCCTCGCGACGTATGACGGCGGGCACAGCTGGGAGGTGCTGCCGAACGACGGCATGCCGGACGCGGTCGCGAACGAGTTCGGCTTCGCGGCCTCCGGCACCTGCCTCGTCATCACGGCCAACACCGCCTGGATCGCCTCCGGCGGCGGCGCCGCCCGGGTCTTCCGCTCCACCGACGGCGGATTCAACTGGACCGTGACCGACTCGACGATCCCGGCGACTCCGGCCGGCGGCGTCTTCTCGCTGGCCTTCCGCAACCCGCGTACCGGCCTCGCCGTCGGCGGCGACTTCCTCGCACCTGACAACGGCGTGGACGCCTCGAGCCGGTCGCGCGACGCCGGCGTGTCCTGGACCGGCGGCGGCGACCTGTCCGGCTACCGCTCCGGCGTCGACTGGTTCAGCCGCTGGCAGACCGTCGCGATCGCCGTCGGCCCGACCGGATCCGACATCACCTACGACAGTGGCCGGAGCTGGACCGCCTTCGACGACACGCCGTATGACGCGGTCGTCTGCACCTCCGACTCGGCGTGCTGGGCCTCCGGTCCGGACGGCGCGGTGGCGCGACTGGCCTGGTGAGCCGGGTCGGCCCGGGTCAGACCGGTGGCCGGGCGCGTACGAACGCGACGACGTTCACGAGGATGATGGCCGCAACATGAACGCGGCCGCCGGCGGGCCGTCGGTGTGCCAGAGGGCGGCCGTCGTTGGGATGCCGAGGACCACCGAGACGCTCAGCCGGCGGCGCCGGGGGCGAACTTCGGCACGCGTACGGTCACCTTGGTCCCCGCTCCGACGGCGGTCTCGATCACCAGGCCGTACTCGTCGCCGAAGACCGCACGCAATCGCTCGTCGACGTTGCCGAGCCCGACCGACTCCGTGGCCGGGTCACGCGCGAGCGCCCGGCGTACTCGCTCCGGCGCGACACCGACGCCGTCGTCCTCGATCGTGATCAGCGCCTCGGACTGAGCGTCCTCGGCGAGAAGCGTGATCCGGCCGGTGCCGTCCTTGCGCTCGATGCCGTGGCGCACGGCGTTCTCGACCAGCGGCTGGATCGACAGGAACGGCACCTTGACCGCAAGCACCTCCGGTGCGACTCGTACGGTCACCTGGAGCCGATCGTCGAAGCGCGCCTTCTCGAGCATCAGGTAGCGCTCGATGGACCGCAGCTCCTCGGCCAGCGTCGTGAAGTCGCCATGGCGCCGGAAGGAGTAGCGGGTGAAGTCGGCGAACTCCGTGAGCAGCACGCGAGCCCGCTCCGGATCGGTCCGGACGAACGATCCGATCGCGGTCAGCGAGTTGTAGATGAAGTGCGGTGAGATCTGGGCCCGAAGGGCGCGCACCTCGGACTCCATCAAGGCGGTGCGTGACTTGTCGAGCTCGGCCAGCTCCAGCTGACTCGACACCCATCGGGCGACCTCTCCGGTGGCGCGGACGAGACCGGCCGATGTCGACGTGGTCAAGACGACCAGCGACCCCACGACTCGGTCGTCGACCGCCAGCGGAGCGGCGACGCCGGCCGTCAGGGGACAGTCGATCCGCCCGCACTGCACCGCACTCGCGCCGTAGGCCTGGATGCCGCCGTCGGCGAGGACCGGCTCGGCAAGCGCCATCGCCTGCGACCGATGCAGGTCGCCCCCGCCGTCCCAGGCGAGCAGGTCGACCGTGTCGGTGAGGGCGGCGGCGGGTGCTCCCAGCAGGGTGCGCAGCTGCCGGATGGATCGCTCGGCGCTGGTCGGATTGAGCCCGAGCCGCAGCGGTCGTGACGCCAGGGACGCGGTGTGGAGGGTCTGGAACGTGGCCGTCGGTGGACAAGCCGAGGTCGCGCCGGTGCCGCACGAGCCAGACCGCGAGGGCCACGAGCAGCAACCCTGCGGCCACAGTGGCGAGCAGGGCCCATGCGTCCACGGGCGGCAGCCTACGGGGATCTGCCCCATTCGCGCCGGGCGAACGCTTCGGTCAGCGGAAGTCGAACAGCAGGTTGCCGCCGCCGGGAGGCTCGGCCGATCCGGCCGGTTCGCCCAGTCGGTCGGACCGGAAGCAGCGGGTGAGGTAGGGCATCCGCATGCCGTCGGCGCCGCGGCCGTACTCGTCGTAGAGCGCGCCGACCCGGGCCAGCAGTGGGTCCCGGTCGGCCGGCTCCATCACCGCGACGTACGACCGGGACGACACGTCGCCGAGCAGACGCTCCTTGTCGACGATCTGCCAGAACCGGAACGTCTTCTCCTCGACTGGGCCGAACGGACCCAGCTCGGTCGGCTTGAAGGCATCGTCGCGTACGTCGTAGTCGTCGCGAAGCTCGCCGAGCAGCGCGGTGAGCCGGCGTACCCAGGGCACGGAGGAGTCGCGTTCGTTCCACACCATCGCGAGGGTGCCGCGCGGCCGCAGCACCCGGGCGATCTCGGGAATCGCCTTCTCGTGGTCGAACCAGTGGAACGCCTGCGCCACGACCACCACGTCGAACGACATGTCGCGAAACGGCAGCCCCTCGGCGACCGCCTGGACCGGAACGGCGCCGTCGATGTTGCGGGCCAGGTGCTTCAGCATCGGCCCCAGTGGGTCGGTGGCGCAGACGTCGTGGCCGCGCTTGCGCAGTGAACGGGTGAGTTTGCCGGTGCCCGCGCCGAGCTCGAGGATGCGACGTTGCGGTGCGCCGATCAGCCAATCGATCGCGTCGTCCGGGTATTCGGGTCGCGTCCGGTCGTAGATGTCGGCCACCGAGCCATAGCTGCGCCCGAACCTCCGGCGCTGGCTGTCGTCCATTGCGAGCAGGCTACCAACGCCGCCGTACGAAAGATGTGCATTCGGGGTCGTCATGGCAGCTTGGACCGCAAGTCTCGCGTCTTCGGCCGACGCCGTACGCTGCCCGCGTGTCCGCCGATCCGTTCGCCGCCGTCGCCGCGTTGGAGGGTGTGCCGTCGGCGGTACGAGCGGCTCGGGACGCCGTCGACGCGGTGCTTCGCGATCGTGGGCATCGCCCGGTCGGGCCGGAGGTGACGTCGGAGTCGTTGCTGCGCGGGGCGATCGCGTCGGCCGTGCTCGAGGGGAGTGAGTCGACCGCGGCCGACGTACGCGCGGGCGAGGGCGATCCGATCGCGCGAGCTGCCGTGCGCCTGTCCACCGGGCTGCTCGGCGTACTCCCGGCCTGGCAGTCGGCCCCGTTGCAGGCACTGGCGCGACTGCATGCGATCGTCGCGGCCGGTGCGGTCGACGATGCGGAGCTGGGTCGTCCGGTTAACAGCACGGGCGCCGATCGGCTCGCGACACTCGCGCGATCGTTGACGATGCCGACCGAGGCGCCGGGCATGGTGGTCGCGGCGGTGGTGCATGGCGAGGTCGTCGCCGCCGATGCGTTCGCGTCGCACAACGGTCTCGTGGCGCGTGCTGCCGAGCGACTGACGCTCGTCGGCCGTGGCGTCGATCCGGCGTCGGTCACGATCCCCGAGGCGGGGCATCTGGCGAGCGGCGCGGCGTACCGATCGGCCTTGCAGGGCTACCGAGACGGTGGCCGCAACGGCTTGCACAGTTGGCTGTTGGAGGCGATCCGGGCGTACGCCACCGGGGCGGAGGCGGCCTCCGATCTGGTGCGCTGAGAGCCGTACTGAGACGCCGAATCGTCAAGCAGGCTTGGAAAATGCGAACGACGTCACCACGGGAGTGACGCCGTCCGCTTGCACAACGTGCCTGGTTACCAAGCGTGCACCGTAAACATCGGCGGGGTCGAGCCCCTGTCCCGATTGCCCTGTAGGAAGGGTGGGTCGCCGCGTGGGTGCCTGGCCGTTGTGCGAGATCTGAAGTTCTCGGTTTCTTTTCTACGCCGCCATCGTCTGCGAGGGAAGGGATCCGAGCGAATTCAACCGAATGATCGGCCACCCTCTGTAACTCTCGTACCACGGGTACGGACGATGGGTCGGCGATCGCCGCTGCTAGACGCGACGCCGACGCAGCCGCCAGGCCATCACGCCGATGCTGACGGCGATCGCCGCGACCGACGCCATGATCGCCTTCTGGGTCGTCGAGTCGAGCTCGACCCGATGGTTCAGACCGACCGGACGGCTGAACTTCAGCACCGGCCAGCCGCGCTCCTCGGCGACTCGGCGCAGCGCCTTGTCCGGGTTGACCGCGTAGGGATGCCCGACTGCATCGAGCATCGGCCGGTCCGTGTCGGAGTCGCTGTAGGCGTATGACGCGGCGAGGTCGTAGCCCTCTGACTCGGCCATCGCGCGAATCGCATCGGCCTTGCCCTCCGCGTAGGCGTAGAAGCCGATCTCGCCTGTGTAGCGGCCGTTCTCGACCACCATCTCGGTCGCGATGACGCGATCGGCGCCGAGCAGTTCGCCGATCGGCTCGACCACTTCCACGCCTGACGACGACACGATGATCACGTCGCGACCGGCGGCCTGATGCTGCTCGATCAGTCGTACCGCTTCGTCGTAGACCAGCGGCACGACGATCGCCTGCAGCGTCTCGGCCACGATGTCGCGCACCGTCTGCACCGGCCAGCCCGCACACATCGCCGACAGGTACGCTCGCATCTTCTCCATCTGATCGTGGTCGGCCCCCTGGAGCGCAAACACGAACTGGGCGTACGCACTGCGCAGCACCGCCCGCCGGTTGATCAGCCCCCCGGCCTGGAACGGACGGCTGAACGCCAGCGTGCTCGACTTCGCGATGATCGTCTTGTCGAGATCGAAGAACGCGGCGGCTCGACGTGGCGGCGGTGTTTCGGCCGACAGAGGACGTGACCCGCCCGGTGGGGTGGGGGTGGTGGTGGACCCGTCCGACTCCGCGTCGCTCACGATCCGTGAGCATAGTTGTCCACACGGCCAGACCGGGTCGCGTTATCCACAGCGGACCTCGATTCAGTCGTACGGCCGGCCCGGACCGAACAAGCTCAGGGCATGAGCCACACCGAGGACCCCGCCGCTCGACCACTCGTCGTGACGGCCGACCAAGCGCTGCTCGATGACCTGCTGCGGCTGGCCGCGGCCGCTGGCATTGCTCCCGAGGTCATCGCTGACGCCGGAGCGGCCCGACGAGCCTGGTCGACGGCGGGGATCGTCGTCGTGGGCGACGACCTGATCGCCGCCCTCGCATCGGTGCGCCCGCCGCGCCGCGACGGAGTCGTCGTGGTCCAGGCCGCCCACCGAGACGATCCGGCCGGCGGTTCGACCGGCACCGCTGTCCCACCCCCGGGCAGCCGCACCGGAGCCACGTTGGCACCACCGGCCGGGTCCTCGGTGTGGGCTCATGCCATCGCCATCGGAGCCGAAGCCGTCTGGTCGTTGCCCGAGCACGAGGCCGATCTCGTCGAGCGGTTCGGCGCCTGCCTCGACAGCGGCCGTCCGGCCACGACGGTCGCCGTCGTCGGAGGCTCCGGCGGCTGTGGCGCGTCGACATTCGCCGCCGGGCTTGCCGTGAGCGCCTCCGACCAGGGGCATCCCACGCTGCTGATCGACGCCGATCCGCTCGGCGGCGGCCTCGACATCCGCTTCGGCCTCGACGAACCGGACGGCATGCGATGGCCCGATCTCGCCGCCGCCCGCGGTCGACTGGCGGCACCAGCGCTGCGAGCCGCCCTGCCACGAGTACGGGACGTGTCCTTGCTGACCTGGAGCCGACCCGAGCCGAGTGTGGTCGCCCCGGAGGCGATGCGCTCGGTTCTCGATGCCGGTCAGCGCGGCCACGGTCTCGTCGTCGTCGACATCCCGCGACGGACCGATCCTGCGAGTGAGGAGGCACTGTCGCGTGCCGACCACACCCTGCTTCTGGTCCGAGGCGATCTGGCCGGCATCTCCGCCGCGGGTCGCGTTCTCCATCTGATCGGGCCGATCGCCCAGCGGATCAGCGTCGTCGCGATCCAGACCGGCGCCGGATCCGTTCCGGGGGAACTGGTCGCCGAGTCACTGGCGCTGCCCTTTGCGACGACGATGCGGCCGGACCGTCGGATCGCAGCCGCGTCCGACGAGGAGTTCGTGACCCTGCGTCGCCGGCGCGGACCGCTCGCGTCGAGCTGTCGCACCGTCCTGAGCCAGATCGGACTCATCGAGGGTCGTCCGGCATGACATCGGTGGCACCCGATCTGCTCGAGCGGCTGCGACGTACGCTCGCGGCCGGCGGAGTTGAGCTCACTCCGACCCGGGTGGCCGAGGCGCTCCGGGGCGAGGGGCTGGTCCTCGGTCACGACGCGGTCCTCGAGGTCGTCGACACGCTGCGTCGCGACATCGTCGGTGCCGGTCCGTTGGATCCGCTGCTCCGCACCGACGGTGTCACCGACGTCCTCGTCAACGGCCCTCGCGAGGTCTATGTCGACCGCGGCGACGGGCCGGAGCGGGTCGACGTCGCCTTCCCCGACGACGAGGCGGTGCGCCGACTCGCACAGCGGCTGGCCAGTGCGGCCGGCCGCCGCCTCGACGACGCCTCGCCCTTCGTGGACGTACGACTGCCCGACGGCACCCGATGCCATGCCGTCCTGGCTCCGATCGCACGCCCCGGTACCGCCATCTCGCTTCGGATCCCGGCGCGTCGCACGTTCACGCTCGACGAGCTCGTGGAGCGCGGCACTGTCAGTCCTGGCGGCGCCCAGCTCCTGAGGGTCCTCGTCGACAGCCGGGCCGCGTTCCTCGTCACCGGCGGCACCGGCAGCGGCAAGACCACCCTCCTCGCGACGTTGCTGGGCCTGGTCGATTCCAGCGAGCGCCTGGTCCTGGTCGAGGACTCCAGCGAGCTGCGTCCCGATCATCCACACCTGGTCGGCCTGGAGGGTCGGCCGGCCAACGTCGAGGGCACCGGGACCGTGACGATGCGCGATCTGGTGCGCCAGGCACTGCGCATGCGGCCTGATCGGCTGATCGTGGGTGAGGTCCGCGGCGCCGAGGTCGTCGAGTTGCTCGCCGCTCTCAACACCGGGCACGAAGGCGGCTGCGGCACCGTCCACGCCAACTCCTCGGCCGACCTGCCGGCCCGGATCGAGGCGCTGGGCGTCGCAGCCGGACTCAGTCGCGATGCGGTGCACAGCCAGCTGGCCGCGGCGGTCGACGTCGTCGTCCACCTGGTCCGACCCCGGTCTGGCGTCCGTTACGTCCACGAACTCGGAATCCTCCGTCCAGGTCTGGATCAGCTCGTCCACTGTGAGCCGGCGGTCGTCTTCGCGCCGGACGGCACCGCACGTCATGGCCCCGGCGCCGATCGACTCGACGCGATCCTCGGCGGCAGTTGATGGCCCTGCTCCTCGCGACCGTCGCCGCAGCCGCAGCGGGCTGGCTGGTGCTCCCGATCGGTCCGAGCTCGAGATCGAGTCGTCGGCCTTCAAGGTCGACCAAGCCGTCCGACCGCGGGCTTCGCTACGGTGTGCCGTTCGGTGCGGTCGGCGCGCTGGCCGTCACGATGCTCGTCCTTCGTCCGCAAGCCCGCCATCTCCTGGTCGGCCTGACCGCCCTCGGTGTCGTCTGGTCGGGATCGGTCCTGGTGCGGCGCGGTCGCCTTCGGACCCGCCGCGCCGCCCAGCGGAGGGAGGCCGTGGACATCTGTGACGCGCTGGTCGCCGAGTTGCGGTCCGGCCAGCCGCCCGGCCACGCGCTGGCGTGGGTCGCTCGTAGCTGGCCTGACCTGGAGCGGGCGAGCACGGTCGCCGGGCTCGGCGGCGACGTGCCGGCCGCCCTGCGGCAGCTCGCAGCCCGGCCGGGCGCGGAGCCGATGGCGCGGCTCGCCGCCGGTTGGGAGGTCGCCCAGCGACGGGGAGCCGGTCTGGCCGACGTGTTGGACCGCCTGTCTCGTTCGTTGCGAGACGACGAAGACGTTCGTCGCGAGATCAGTGCCTCACTCGGACCGACCCGGGCGACCGGCCGGCTGCTCGCAGTACTTCCCGTCTTCGGCCTCGGACTCGGCTACACGATGGGTGCCGATCCGCTGGCCGTCCTCGTCGGTTCGACGCTCGGCGCTGGCTGTCTCGCGGTCGGCGCAGCTCTGGCGGTCGGCGGTCTGTTCTGGGTCGAGCGCATCGCCGATCGAGCCGAGCCATGACCACGCTCGCCGTCCTCGCCGCCGCGCTGGCTGCCGCCCTCGCCATCCGACCGCCCACCCGACCACCGCGACCAGGCGACCCGCTCCACACCGAAGGTTCGTCGGCCGCGAGCCTCTCGACGCTTAGCCGCTGGCGGGCGTCGCCGTGGCCGGCCGTCGTAATGGCCGCCGTCGCGACCTGCGTGCTGATCGGCGGCCCAGCAGGCGTGGTCGCCGGGCTCGTGACCGGTGCGGCGGCCCATCGCTGGATCTCGCGCGCGGAGTCCGGTCTCAGCCGGCGACAACGTGCCGAGATCGACCGCGACCTCCCGTTCGCCGTCGATCTGATGGTCGCCTGCGTTGCCGCCGGACGCTCCCCGGTCGCTGCCGTGGTCGGAGTCGCCGAGGTGCTCCCGGGCGCGCTCGGCGACCGGCTCCGCGAGGCGTCGGGCCGGTTAGCTCTGGGCGCTGACCAAGAACGGGTCTGGCGTGACCTTGCCGCGGACCCGGCACTGGCACCGCTCGGGCACACCCTTGCCCGCTCCACGCGTACCGGCTCGTCCATCACGACCGCGTTGGCGCGCTGCGCCGACGACGTACGGCGGCGACGTCGCGCTCGCGCCGACACGATCGCCCGAGGGGTGGGCGTCCGGGCAGCCGCTCCGCTCGGTGCGTGCTTCCTGCCGGCGTTCCTGCTGATCGGCGTCGTGCCGACGATCGTGGGCGCCTTCGGCGCCTTTGCTGCCTGACCGTGTACGCGATTCGGCAGAGCGGAGTTGTGCACAGCCACGGACTCGGCCGCCTCCATCCCCAGCTCGCAAGAGGTTCGGCCGCCGAACTGCGTTCGCGACCAGGTTGGGGGCGAACCGAGGCGACGTCATGAGGACGGCGTCGCCCACACGAAGGAGAGGCGCTATGACTCGTCGAAACATCCGGCACCGCAGCGAAGCCGGCATGACAACGTCGGAGTACGCGGTGGGCACGGTCGGTGCCTGCAGCATCGCCGCGATCCTCTATCAGCTGGCTCGGAGCGACTGGTTCGTCGGAGTGCTGCAAGGCGTCTTCGAGCGCATCACCGGGGTGCTGCCGCTCTGAGCCGCCGACTCGGTCGCGACCGCGGCATGGTGACCGCGGAGGCCGCGATGGTAATTCCGGTCCTGCTGCTCGTCACGATCGCGTTGGCTTGGCTGGTCACCCTCGGGATCGCCCAGGTCCGCTGCCTCGATGCGGCCCGAGAGGCCGCCCGACTCGCTGCCCGAGGCGAGTCACCCGGGGCCGTGAGTGCCGCCGCGCAGCGGACCGGACCATCAGGCGCCCGGGTCCTCGTCGACCGCAGCGGCGAGACGGTCACGGTCCACGTCGAGGCAGTGGTCGTTCCCGACGTCCCACTACTCGACCAGTTGCCCGGCGTGACGCTCGAGGCCGATGCGGCGTCGGCCGACGAGGAGACCGATGGCAGCCCGTGAGTGGTATCGGCGAGGAGGAGCGGGCCGCGATCGAACCGCCGACGTCGGCATCGCGACGCTGTGGGGACTCACGATCATGGGGATCCTGCTGCTCCTCGCCGCTGTCTCGGCCGCTGTCGTCAGCCTCATCGGCGCGCGGCACCAGGCCGAGGCGGCCGCCGATCTCGCCGCCTTGGCCGGTGCCCAGGCAGCAGTGGACGGCGAGGACGCCTGCGAGGCGGCTCGCCGGATCGCTGCGGCCAACGACGGTCTGCTGACCCGGTGCCGGGTGGCCAGTCAGATCGTCGAGGTCCGAGTCGATGTACACGGTCCGCCGCTGCTCGGGACGACCTGGACGCTGGCCGGACGGGCCCGTGCCGGACCGGGGTAGCCGTGCCGCTCGGCCGGTCGGGCCGGCACCACCCGACGCCGGACCTGGCGGGTGTGCCCGGCGTCGGCTCCGGAGTTGGCCGACGACTCAGTCGTGGGGTGCCGACTCGAAGTGGTCGCGCTCGTCGTTGGACTCGTCGTCGAAGTCGTCGGACCTCGACCGGCGATGCGAGTGCCCCTCGGGCTCCTCCTCGGACGTCTGGTTCACGCTCTCGCGCAGCTCACGGAGCTCTCGACGGCGCCGAATCATCCGGCGCCAGCCGATCACGATGATGCGGTACGAGATGAGCACCCCGATCGCACACACGGCTCCGGCGGCGAAGATCCCGCGGTCGTTGGTCTCGATGTCGAAGCCAAGCAGGTTGAGTGTCGCCGGGTCGTCCCCCGAGGCCAACGCGAAACCGGCGGTGATGCCGATGGCCAGCAGCAAGAACAGCCCGAAGGCGATCATCCGAAGTCCTTACTCCTCGGTGTCTCAGGTGCGCCACCTAACAATACGGACAGCAGTCGGATGGCGCCGGGTTTGTCGAGTGGGTGGTTCTGGTTGCCGCACTTCGGTGACTGGATGCACGAGGGGCAGCCGTCGAGGCAGCCGCACTCCTGGATCGTCTCGCGGGTGGCGGTGAGCCAGTCGTGAGCCACCCGGAAGCCTCGTTCGGCGAACCCCGCACCTCCCGGATGACCGTCGTAGACGAAGACCGACAGCCGGTCGGTGTCTGGGTGCCGCGCCGTGGAGACACCTCCGATGTCCCAGCGATCGCAGGTGGCGAACAAGGGCAGCAGACCGATCGAGGCGTGTTCGGCGGCATGGGCCGCGCCCGGAAGGTCTGCCCGGTCGAGGCCACTGCCGGCGAGCTGGTCGTCCGAGACGGTCCACCAGACGGCCTTGGTCTCCAAGGTTCGCGGGGGCAGGTCGAGCGGCTCGTCGCCCAGCACCTCGCCGGACCCGACCCGGCGTCGCAGGTACGATACGACCTGATGCGTGACGGCCACCGTCCCGAAGCAGAGGTCGGCCGCCCCCCACGCCTGTTGCCGTTCCGTCGAAGTGACAGTGATCTCGGTCAGGCTCCGAGCGGTCGTCGTGTAGTCGGGGTCGTCCGGACGCACCACGGCGACGGCGTCCTCGAGGTCGAGGGTCTCGACCAGCCAGGTCTCGCCCTGATGCAGATAGACCGCACCTTCGTGGACCGTCGCCGGTGCCGTCGCGGCGTCGACGGTGCCGAGTAGACGGCCGGTCTCGCCATGAACGATCTGCACCGGCCGACCACCGCTGGACCGGATGTCGGCGAGGTCGCTGGCGCGTTGCCGGGCGATCCAGAACCAGCCGCGCGGGCGCCGCCGCAGCAGGCCGGCGCGGGTGAGAGCCGTTACGCCCTCGGCCGCAAGTGGACCGAACAGGTCGAGATCCGCTTCGGTCAGGGGCAGTTCGGCGGCGGCCGCGGCCAGATGCGGTCCGAGGATGTACGGGTTGTCGGGGTCGATCACGGTCGCCTCGACCGGCCGGCCCAGGATCGCTTCCGGATGACGGATCAGGTAGCTGTCCAGCGGGTCGTCGCGGGCGACGAAGACGCCGAGTGCGTCCTGTCGGTCTCGACCCGCACGGCCCCACTGTTGCCACAGCGCGGCCCTGGTGCCGGGGAATCCGGTCGAGATGACTGCGTCGAGGCCGGAGATGTCGATGCCGAGCTCCAGCGCGTTCGTCGCGGCGACCCCGACCAACTCACCGGACGTCAGGGCCTGCTCGATGGCGCGGCGATCCTCGGGGAGATAGCCGCCGCGATAGGCCGCCACCCGCTCCGACAGCTCGGCGTCGACCTCCTCGAGCCGACGGCTGGTCGTGGCCGCCACGGTCTCTGCTGCTCGGCGCGAGCGGACGAAGACCAGGGTGCGGATGCCGGCGACCACCAGGTCGGTCATGAGTTCGGCCGCCTCGGTCGTCGCCGAGCGCCGGATCTGGCCGTCCGGCCCGTGACCGCCGTCGAGGAGCGGTGGCTCCCACAGGGCGACGTGGGCACCCGTGCGCGGCGAGCCGTCGACGGCCACTGGCGTCACCGGTAGCCCGATCAGCCGGCCGGCGGTCACCTCGGGCTCCGACACGGTCGCCGAGGCCATGACGAAGGTCGGATCGGCGCCGTAGTGCGCGGCAAGCCGGCGCAGCCGTCGCAGCACATGTGCGACGTGCGAGCCGAAGACGCCGCGGTAGTGGTGGCACTCGTCGATCACGACGTACTGCAGACCGCCGAAGAACCGGGCCCACCGTTCGTGCCCCGGCAGGATCGTCCGGTGGCAGATGTCGGGGTTGGCCAGCACCCAGGTCGCGTGGTCGCGCGCCCACGCGCGTTCCTCTCGGTCGTTGTCGCCGTCCACGGCGGCCGGCCGCACGCCCGGCATGTCGTCGCCGGCTAGCATCTCGACGCTGGCCAGCTGGTCGCGGGCCAACGCCTTGGTCGGCGCCAGATAGAGGACGGTGGGCGGCCGGTCGCGAGGACCGCGTGGCTCGTCCGCGGTCACCAGGGTGCTGAGGGCCGGAAGCAGGTAGGCCAGCGACTTGCCCGATGCCGTTCCGGTCGACACGACCACATGCCGGCCGGAGTACGCGTGGTCCGCGGCGGCGACCTGATGGGTCCATAGCTCCCGTACTCCGGATGCCGCCAGCGCTGACCGTACGGTCGGCGGCACCCACTCTGGCCAGGCCGCGATGTCGGCCGGCCGATCGGGCAGTGGCGCGAGGTGGACCAGCCGCTCGGCACGGCTCGGCGAGGCAGCCAGCTCTCGCAGCACCTTGGTCGGATCCGCTCCCACGTCGTCAGTCTGCCGCCGACCACCCACGGAACGGGCGTCGACCCGGAGCGGCGGCCGCGACGGCACCAAGGACCGGATCCGTCCTTGCCTGATTCGCCGCGTCCGGGTAGGCAGGCAGCATGGCTCGCATCGCATTCCTGCTCGACAACGTCTACGAGGACTCCGAGTTCCGCGTCCCCTATGACCGGCTTCGCGAGGCGGGACACGAGATCACCGTCCTCGGCCTGGAGAAGGGCAAGGAGGTGACCGGCAAGAACGGCGACAGCTTCGTGATTGAGGCCGGTCCGGACGCGGCGGATCCCGACTCGTTCGATGCCGTGGTCGTGCCCGGCGGCTTCTCGCCCGACAAGGTGCGTACGCAGCATGAGCTGGTGTTTCTGACCCGCGCCGCGGCGGAGTCGAACAAGCCGGTCGCCGCCATCTGCCACGCCGGTTGGGTGCTGGCCGAGGCCGATGTGGTGCGCGACCGTACCGTCACGTCGTTCCACTCGATCAAGACCGACCTGCGCAATGCCGGCGCGAACTGGGTCGACGAGGAGGTCGTGGTCGACGGCCCGCTGATCACGTCGCGTACGCCGCGCGACCTCGACGCGTTCTGCGCCGCGATCCTCGACAAGCTCGGCTGACTCAAGCGCCGCCGGCGGTGAGCTCGCGGTCGAAGAACGCCACCGACCGGCGCATCGACAGCGTCCAGTCGGAGTAGAACGTGTGCCCCTCGCCTTCGTAGAGCCGAAGCCGCACGTCCTTGCCGAGCTTGCGCAGCTTGGCGACGGTCCGTTCGGTCCACCGCAGCGGACACGTGTCGTCGATCATGCCGTGGTGGATCAGGATCGGCTCGCTGATCCGGTCGAAGTACGTGTACGGGCTGACGCCGCGCCAGAACTCCGGATTGCGCTCCGGCGATCCGTACTCGTCGATGATCGCCCGCGACAGCCCGGCTCGGTCGTCCCTGATCCACCGGTCGAAGTTGTCGGCGGTGCGCGAGCTCACCGAGGCGTAGACGACCGCTGCGTCGACCAGTCCCGGCCGCACGACCAGGGCGTTGTACGTGACGCCGCCGCCCATCGACCGGCCGAGCAGCCCGACCCGGTCGCCGTCGAGATAGGGGAGCCGGGACCGCTTGATCGCGAGGACGGCGTTGATCACGTCGGTCGTGTAGCCGAGGCGGAGTCGCCGGTCGGTCGCCGGAGCGTTGTCGGATCCGGCGTGGTTGCGATAGTCGGTGTGGAGGACGACGTAGCCGGCCCGGGCGAGGAAGTCCTGCTCGCCGGCGAGGCCCTGACCGGTGACGTAGTACGACGGGTCGATGTAGCCGTGGTTCAAGACCAGCGCCGGGAACGGGCCGCGGCCGTCCGGGATGTTCATAATCCCGGAGATCCGCAGGTCGCCGCTTCGATAGGTGACGGCGTGACGGGTGTACGCGTCGGTTCGCAGCAGCACAGGGCCGACCCGCAGCCCACGGCCGTCGTAGTCGCGGGCCATCAGGGCCGGCAGCGACACCGGATGCTGTGGGTCCGGCCGCTCGGTCGACGTGCTGGTCGGAGCCGAGGCGGACGGCTCCGACGGCGGCGGATCGGTCGTGGGCGAGCCGATCGACTCGCCCGGCGAAGCGGTGCTCAGTTCGGAGCGCGACTCGCCGTCGTCACCCGAGCAGCCCGCCAGGACCAAGACACCGACCGCGAATGCCACCCGCGCTCCCATGCCCCCATCGTGCCTTGTCGATGGTGACCGCGCAGGCGTACGACGACAGCCACTCTGCATGGCCCGTACCCACTCCGCATGGCGTCGAGCCCGTGCAGAGTGCGCACGCACCACGAGAACGTGGTGTCGCAACAGGCCGCGACGCGGTCAGCGGGTGCGCTGGCAGCGTTTGGTGGGCACCGCGATCACGCGACACCAGCGGGACGTCGCGGTCGCGCCGGGTGGCCGGCGGACTCCCTCGCAGGTCACCGGCCGCCTCCGTCGCCGCGGGACTCGGTGCTTCCCGAGATATGTGCATGGCGCCACGCGACCAAAGGTGCCAGCCCAACGCGGCCACCGCCGCCGTCTCGCACGGCGTGTCGCGCTGAGTTGTCAGGCGCTAGTCGTGTCGGCGCCCGAATGGCGCCTGACAGCCCGGTTCGGGTCCTAGACTCGATGGGTCGGCTTCCCGGCTCGCTCGGTCGCCGACCGCCTCCGAAGGACGGGGTTGCCTCTCGATGCGGTGCGTCGCGGCCGGACGAGTCTGGTGCCACGGACTCGAGAGGAGCCCCGATGACCGAGACCGCTCCGGCTATCCAGACAAACGTTACCTCGACCGACGGCACGTCGATTGCCGTGTTCGTCTCCGGATCGGGCCGCCCGCTGGTGCTGTTACCCGGTACGACTGCGGATCACACGACCTGGCGGCTGGCGGCGCCACGGCTCTCGCGCAAGGTCGCGGTTCACGCGGTCGACCGCCGCGGTTACGGCGACAGTGGCGACGACCTGGACTACTCCCTCGCTCGCGAGTACGACGACGCTGTTGCCGTGATCGATGCGGCGGCCGCTGCGGCGAGCACGCCGGTCGACCTCCTGGGCCACTCCTTCGGCGGAAACGTGGCATTCGGGGCGATCAGCCGCACCGACAACGTCCGCCGGCTCGTGCTCTACGAGGGCTGGCCGACGCCGAACGCCGCGCACCGCGCTGTCGACCCGGAGCTGCTGGATCGACTCGAGTCGCTGCTTGCGGCCAGCCGCAACGAGCAGTTGCTCGAGACGTTCTACCGTGACGTCGTCCAGATGACCGAGGCCGAGCTCGACGGACTGAGGACGGCGCCGACCTGGCCGGCCAGGGTGGCGGCGGCCGGTGCCATCCCTCGCGAGCTGCGCGCCTTTCAGGCCGATGCCTTCGATCCGGCAGTGGCGGCGGCCATCAACGTGCCGGTGCTCCTCATGGTCGGCTCCGACAGTCCGGCCGAACTCCGCGCGGATCCGGAGGTCCTCGCTGCGACCCTTCCAGACGCCCGGCTTGTCGTACTCCGAGGTCAGGCGCACTTGGCCTATCTGACCGACCCGGACAGGTTCGCATCTCGCGTGCTGGAGTTCCTCGCCGACTGACCGCCTCGCCCACCAGCCCATCTCGGTGTCAGAGTGGGTTGAACCAACCGGTAAGGTGTGCCGACGCATACCACATGACCGGGGCCGGACAGGCCCCTTTTTGGAGGAGCACGCATGTCCACGGTGACGCTTGCGGAGTCCGGCGTCGACGTGTCTCTGTCCGGCGGCAACATCGCCTTCGTTGTCGTAGTAGCCCTGATCGGCGCCGTGGCGCTGGTGATGGCTGGCATGTTCCGGCAAGAGGTACTGGCCGCCGACGAAGGCACCGACCGCATGAAGGAGATCGGTCGGGCCGTACAAGAAGGTGCATCTGCCTATCTGACCCGGCAGTTCAAGACCCTGGCGGTCTTCGCAGCCGTGGCATTTCTCCTGCTTTTCGTACTTCCGGGCG
>Ga0081455_10000353_pt1 | contig 60559 bp, 61 predicted proteins | sample TabmetS3T2R1_FD_70207 | JGI IMG/M metagenome (GOLD analysis project Ga0081455, IMG submission 70207) | Tabebuia heterophylla rhizosphere microbial communities from the University of Puerto Rico - S3T2R1 | ecosystem: Host-associated > Plants > Roots > Rhizosphere ...
ACCGCCACCGCTCGCCTTGCCTGCAGGATGTAAGATGGAGGAGATCGACATGGCGAGAATCAATCCCGGCGACCTCGGGCGACGCGTGGCTCGTCGCCGACAGGAGCTTGGCCTGACCCAGGCGGATGTCGCCAAGCTCGCGGACATGGCGCCGGAGTTCGTCGCCTATCTCGAATCCCAACCGTCCGAGTTGGGTGACGCGCCGCTCAACCGGCTGGCGACCGCGCTGCAGACCACCAGCGCCGAACTGCTCGGCGGTGGCCAGGACCGACCGCCCGGGCGAAGCGGCGGCGTGACCGGGCGACCCAAGCTGCTCGACCTCAGTCCCCAGGAGTGCTGGGATCTCATCGCAGCCGGCGGCGTCGGACGGATCGCCACCACGACCGACGACGGGCCGGTCATCCTGCCGGTCAACTTCGTCGTCAACGACCGGACCATCGTGATCCGCACCAGCGCGTACGGCCTGATCGGACGGATCGGCGCCGCGACCGAACTCGCCTTCGAGGTCGACCGTCTCGACGACGCCATGCGTGAGGGCTGGAGCGTACTGCTGGTCGGCCAGATGGAGCGCGTCGAGGACCACGAGGAGGTCACCGGTCTCGTGGCGTCGGGCGACCTCGAACCGTGGGCCGGCGGGGTGCGAAACCTCGTCCTCCGGATCCGCCCACGACGCGTCACCGGCCGGCGGGTCGAGGTCTCGTAGCCGGCCCGCGTCAGCTCCGGCCCTCTGGCAGCTGGGGGATCGGCCAGGAAGCGTCGGGTCGGAAGTGCTGCCAGCCATCGCAGAACGGCGAGCCCCAATCGGCGACGACGGCTTCGGCCTTGGCGGCATCGGCTTCGATCGCTGCCGCGGTGGCGGCGTCGAATCGGCCCTGCGCGACGGCGAGCTCGAGTTCGTCCTCGTCCTTGCGGGTCATGGTGCGATCCGGCTCGATCACGAGATCGAGCACGTGGTCCCGGGTGTACACGGCATCGTCGTCACGAACGTGGGGAGCCTCCAGGTTCACGTACCATCCGGCCAATTCTCCCGAGCGCTCGGCGTACAGAACCCACACCGTCCAGGGCCGGCCGGTCGGCGCGATCCGGAGCACGTCGTAGCCGGACCAGATGCCGACGTCCTGCACCGTCTCGGCGGTGAACAGCGTGCGCTTGTCGTCCCGCTTGCCGCGCCCGTCGGCCCACACCGCCCGCAGCACCGGCGTTCCGGCTGCGAGCCACGCGACCAGCGCGCCGGCGTCGTCCCGTACAACGGTCATCGGTTCGGCGAAGTACGGCTCAGACGTCATGCCACCCTCGGCGATCACCGAACCCGTGGCGAGTGGACCGGCGCCGGACCACCACATGATCTGGGTGCCGGTTGGCCAGTACGGCGGGCCACCTGACGGCCGTCGGTGCCTTTGGCGCGCGTACGTCGGCTCGTCGTCCATACGCCGAAGCTAGCGGCCGATGGGTAGCGGTCTGCCGACATCAGCGTTGAGGGATCACCAGGATCTCCACCCGAGCGGACTTGTTGAACTCTGGCCCTGCGCGCTCGCACGCGTGCATCGCGATGGAGCATCGCACGAACACCGCCCGATCGCGGTTCAAGCTCTCCCGCGACTCGACTGGGAGGACGAAGTGGTCGTTGTCCTCCCAGCCGAATCCGGCGATGCTGCTCGCAGGCAGCTCGAACGACGTGACGGTCTCGTCGTCCAGGTCGAGCACACTCATGTCGGCGGTCAGGGCGTGGGAGCCGTCCGGAGAGAGCGAGACGGGCGAGCTGGCGCCAGACGCGCAGCCGTCATAGCTGGGGGCTACCCCGCCGTCGGCGGCGAGGTGCACGACGTGGAAGCAGTTGTCGCTCGATTCCGCAAGTCCGACCGGCGCAGTCGCAGCGGTGTCCAACAGGCGGGCCGGCGCCGCTACCGGTCGACTCCCGGGTCGCCATAGCCAGCTCGATGCGTTCCGCCTGCTCGCGTACAGCAGTCCGGCCGGTGTCCAGCCCGTCGAGTAGAAGGCGTTGGCGGGCGTACGGCCGATCACACGCCGCTGCTCGACGTCGACCAGTGCGCCCCCCATCGCGAAGAGCTTGCCGTCCGGGGACAGCGCCCGCAGCCCGATCGAACCGTGGTACGGGTCTCGCGGCAGGAGTTCGATGGATCCGTTCGCAGTGACAATTCCGTAGCGCAGCCCGTCGGCAGGACCGCCCTTGCCTGGCCGGGTGGCGGAGTAGACCGTGACGAGCCATCCCTCCGGGGTCTTGCCGATGGGCATGCCGAGCCCGCGGGGAAGCGGTGCCCGTACGCCGGGGAGATGGATGTCGGCATCGACGATGTAGGCGAGCCGAACGGGTGGACCCTGGGGCAGCTGGCGTGTCCACGCGATCGGATCGGTCACAATCAGCCGCGGCCGATCCGGCCCGGGCGACGAGTCATCGGACCCACCGAAGTAGACCAGGCTGGTGCCCACGACAGTGACCAGAGCCGCCGCGCAGCCGGTCAGCCACAAGCTCCGACGGCGCTGACGCCTGGCCGACCAGCTCTGCTCGAGCACCCGGGCGATCAGGTCCGGGTCAGCGTGGACCGGATCCACCGCTGCCGCCAGGCTCGCGCGCAGTTGCTCCTCCTGCGGCCACTGCTGGCGCAGCATCTCGAGTGCGCGCGTGACGTACCGCCTGACCGTGCCCGCCGAGGACCCGAGGGCGGAGCCGACCTGGGCATCGGAGTAATCGTCGTGATAGCGCAGGACGATCGTGGCCCGCTGCCGAGATGGGAAGGCTCGCAGCGCATCCAGAATGGTCAGCCGGTTCACGTCCCGGCCGACCTGGCCGGCATCGACCCGCCGTCCGCCGTCCCGCCGGCCACGGGTCGCCGCCCGTACGAGTGCCCTCCGAGCCTCGGTCTCGGTCGCGGCCGGAGTACGGATCCGACGACGCTTGGCGTACGCCTGGGCCATCGCGGTCTGGACTAGTTCCTCAGCGGTCGCCCGGTCTCCGGCCGTGAGCAGGATCGCCGTTCGAAGCAGGGCCGATGCCCTGGCGTTGACGAACTCGACGAACTCGTCGCCCATGCGGCGAAGTTAGCGCGATCGGATGCACCGACCGAGAACTACTCGGTGGCCTTCGGATGCCCTGTGCCGGCATGCCTGACGAGGATCGTCTTCGTGTCCGGGTCGACCAGGTACCAGATCCTGCCGCCGCCAGTCACCTCGTACTGCCATTGCTCGAGCCCGTTGATGGTTGCCAGCTCCTTGCCCTTGAGTTGGTGTTGGCGGTCGGTTGGCGGGAACGGCTGTGGATCTGTCCGGATTGCCTCGTAGGCCTTCCAGAGGTTCCCTGGCGCCTGCCGCGCCAACTCCTCCCAGCCCTTGGCAGCCACGTTGTTGCCAAACTTCAGCAGCCAGCGTCCGGGCTCGGCAGGTGGTGCAACCCGGTCGCCCCGCTTTGCCGGGCTCACGAGGTCGGCGAAGGCGGCTCCGGCACGACACCGAAATCACCGGTGTCCTTCGACCGAAGGATTGCCAGCAGCTCTGGATCGGCGTAGATCTGCGCAGTGTGCCGCCACTCAGCGATCAGCTGAAGAAACGGCGCTGGTGTCCCGACCTCTTCGCTGGCGTCCATCACCTCGATGAGCTCCTGGACGAACGTCATCTGATCATCGGCTGTCAGGAAGCGGATCCACGGAAAGACCTGCGGGAGGATGTCCAGCAGGTGCTTCGAGCGCAGGACGGGGTTGCTCATGATCGCCCGCAACAGCCTTGCCGCGACATCGACGAGCTCTTCGTCCTGCGTCGCCCGAGAGACAGTCGTCAGGATCAGGTCATCCTCGGCCCCACGCCGATGTACGCGCAGCGCCCGGCTACGACTCGACTTCAGCTTCTCAACAGTCTCTTTCGGACGCTGAAGCAGATCGGAGAAGGTCACTTCCTGCTGCTGATCCATCACACTTCAAAGGTAGTTGCTAAGTCAGGAGTACGCAACGGCTAAAGGGCTCGGGCGGTGGCGTCACATCGCGTCGACCGTCGCGACGAAGTCCAGGATGGCCGTCGCCAGCTGTTCGGGCGCCTCCATCGCGACGTAGTGGCCGACCCCGTCGAGCTGCACTGAGGTGACGTCACCGGCTGCGACCTGGTCGAGGGTGGCCGACGTGAACGGGCCACCGAGGGCGCCGACGGCCAGGGCCGGCATGGTGAGAGGCCGCGAGTCGGCGAGCTCACGAAGCTCCTCGCCCTCGGAGAGCATCGACCTGTACAGGCCGACCGCCCCGCGCCAGCCATCCGGTCGAGCGTACGTGCGCGCGAACTCGTCGATGTCGTCGGACGTGAAGGCGTCCTGGACGAGGGTCATCGACGGGAACGCCCAGCCCCCGAGCAGCTCCCGCTCGCGTCCGGCGAACAGCAGCTCCGGGATGCCGGGAGCGGCGAGCGCGCCGATGTGCCAAGTGCCGCCGTGGGTGATGTCAGCGAGTCCTTCGAGCCCGAAACCGGCCAGCCCCATCTCGATGGCAGTGAGGCTGCGGACATCCTCGGGGTGGTTGGCCGCGAGCCGGAAGACCGTCCCGCCGCTGATGTCCTGACCGGTCAGGTGGACCGGCCCGAGGCCCAACAGCGCGATGAGCTGATGCAAGTCTTCGGCCGAGGTGGCGCTGTCGTACGACCCCTCCGCGTTGCTCGAATCGCCAAAGCCCCGGAGGTCGACGGCGAAGACGCGGTGCTGCGCGGCCAGGAGCGGGATGACCTTGTGGAAAGCCCACCAGGATTCCGGGAACCCGTGTACGAGCAGGACGGGCGACCCGGCAGTGCCCGCCGAGACGTAGTGCAGCTCGATGTCGTTGACGACGGCGGCGTGGTGCTCGACGGGCGGGCTCTGGCTTGCGGCGGGGTTGAGCGAGGTGCGGTGGTGGTCATGACGACCTCCTCAGATTCGACAACATGCTTGTCTAATTCTAGACAACCTTGTTGTCGAATTACAAAGGGTCGCCCTACGCTGCCGGACATGGCTCGTTCCGTTTCTTCTCGCTCTGGCGCCGACCTCGCGCTGCTGCTGCTGGGCAGCTACCGCCGCCTCGTGGACACCGTCGTGGCCGAGCTGGCCGCCCGCGGCTACGACGATGTGCGGCCCAGTCACGACTTCGCGATGCGCGCCATCCAGTCCGGCGCTGACAACGCGTCAGAGCTCGGCCGTCGGCTCGCGGTGACGAAGCAGGCCGCCGCCAGGACTATCGAGGCGCTTCTCGAACGTGGCTACATCACCCGGGACGTGGACCCCGCCGACGCCCGTCGCAAGCGGCTCGAGGTCACAGCACTTGGCGCCCAGGTCATGCGCGACGGTGAGCAGATCTTCGACGAGCTCCGGCGAGAGTGGGAGCAGCGTTTCGGCAGGTCGGAGCTCGCCATTCTCGAGGAACAGCTCGCCGCGATCGTTGGCGACCAACCCATCCGGCTCGAAGCCCCCGGCTGGGTCGCACACGACTCCACCTGAGCCACCTCAGGGGTCGACCCTGAGGCTCCTCAGGGGTGCGTTCCGGGGTTGCGGTCAGCGGCTTCCCCGATGTACGACCGCCGACCTATCGAGAGGGTGGGACGCATGATCAAAGTCGAGTCCCTCACCAAGCGGTACGGCGGGTTCACCGCCATTGACGACGTCACGTTCACAGCCCGGCCCGGTCGCGTAACTGGGTTCCTCGGCCCGAACGGCGCCGGCAAGTCGACCACGATGCGGATCATGGTGGGCCTCACTCCAGCGACGTCCGGGTCCGCCGAAGTCAGTGGACGACGCTTCGCCGACCTGCCCAACCCGGGCCTCGAGGTCGGCGTACTCCTCGACGCCTCCGCACAGCACGCCGGACGTACCGGCCGAGAGATCCTCACCGTCGCTCAGCGCACGATGGGGCTCCCCTCGCGCCGCGTCGACGACATGCTGGACCTGGTCAGCCTGAGCAAGACCGAGGCCGGGCGTCGGGTCGGCAACTACTCCCTCGGCATGCGCCAGCGACTTGGCATCGCGACCGCGCTTCTCGGCGACCCCGAGGTGCTGATCCTCGACGAGCCCGCCAACGGTCTCGACCCGGCCGGTATCCGTTGGATGCGCGACCTGCTCCGCGGGTTCGCCGACCGTGGCGGCACCGTGCTGCTCTCCTCGCACCTCCTGCATGAGATCGAGGTGATCGCTGACGACCTGGTCGTCATCGGCGAGGGACGGATCGTCGCGCAGGGCACCAAGGCCGAGCTGCTCCGCTCCGCCGGCACGCTCGTCCGCACCCCCGACGTACACCTGCTCGCCACCGCACTCACCGATTCCGGCCTGGCACACGTGCCGAGCGCAGCCGCTGCGACCGCGGACGCGCTGCGTGTCGAAGCCGACCCCGAACTCGTCGGCAAGATCGCGCTCAACGCCGGAGTCCCTCTCTTCGAGCTCCGTGCCGCCGACGGCGCCGGCCTCGAGGAGATGTTCCTCGAGCTCACCGCAGACACCCAACGTGACCAGAACCCAGAAGGAGCAGCAGCATGACCACCGTCGCCGTCGAGCACGAGGCAACCCGCGCCGCGCGACCGGCACCCGCCGCCCCCATCCCGTTCACCCGGCTCGCCTCGGTCGAGCTGCGGAAGTCCTTCAACACCCGGTCCGGCTTCTGGCTGATGGCCAGTATCGCCATCACCGCGCTGATCGCCACCGCCGCGACCGTGGCGTTCGCACCCAATGACGAGCTCACGTACGAGGCGTTCGCGACGGCGATCGGCTTCCCGATGTCCGTACTGCTCCCCGTAATCGCGATCCTCTCGGTCACCAGTGAGTGGAGCCAGCGCAGCGGACTCACAACGTTCACCCTCGTCCCACGTCGCAGCCGCACCATCCTGGCCAAGGGCGTTGTCGCGATCGGCATCGCCGTGTCCTCCATGCTGGTCGCCCTCGCGATCGGAGCCATCGGCAACGTCGTCGGTTCCGCGATCGCCGGGGTCGACACGACCTGGAACATCAGCGCCGTCGAGTTCAGCTACATCGTCCTCGCCAACACACTGGGCCTGCTGGTGGGCTTCATGCTCGGCGTACTGATCCGCAACTCGGCGGCCGCGATCGTCGGCTACTTCGTCTACTCGTTCGTGTTGCCGACCCTCTCGATGCTGCTGGCCTCGAGCCAAGACTGGTTCAAGAACCTCCAGCCGTGGGTGGACTTCAACTACGCACAGTCCGCGCTCTTCAACGGTTCGATGACCGGTGAGCAGTGGGCCAATCTCGGTGTCACAAGCCTGGTCTGGCTGGTCCTGCCAATGGCGGTGGGCCTGCGGATGATCATGCGTTCCGAAGTGAAGTGACCTGCGTCGACAGGGCCGAACGTCACGGTGACGTTCGGCCCTGCTCGATCGGCAGCAGCGTGTCTACGATGACGCCCAGTTGAGGCGACGGGCATTCGTTCGTACCGATGAGCGGGCGGTACGTGGCGGCTAATCGGTTGCGACCTGGACGGCGCTCAGGATGCTCGACAGGCCGGCCGGATTGGCCATCTTCAAGCCCGCGAGATCACTCGGCCGGAACCAGCGAAGATCGTCATGCTCCTCGGGTGCGGTGTTGACAGGTTCCCCGTCCCAGCGCGTGACGAGGAACGCGTGCATGTCGAGGGTCGGGTCGCTGACCGTCATCGGCATGGGTACCGGGTCATGGACGTGCACCCCGAGCTCTTCGAGGCATTCCCTCCTGACGGCCTGGTGAGGCAACTCGCCCGACTCGACGTGTCCACCGACAAGGTCCCAGCAGTCGGGATACCGCCGCCGCGATGGGTGGCGATGCACCAAGAGCACGAGACCGTCGCGTACAAGTGCAGCGACTGAGATCGGAATCTGGGCAACCATGGCGGCACTCTAAGCGCGAACGCAGACCCACCCACTCGCGACGGGCGCTGGACAGGCATGGCGATCCCCAGTGCCGGGCCCAGCTCAGTCCCCCGAGTAGCCCCAGAAGTAGACCTCGACGGGCGACTCGCGGTCGTCGCCGTAGATGACGAGACTTCGACCACTCCACCTCGGACCCATGAATTCCTCCAACGGTCCCGAAGGCCCCGGCGCCTGAATTGGATCGAAGTCTGCGGCGGTGGGACGCTCGGTGCCGAAGACCTGGGCCAACTCCGGGGCAGTCAATGGGCGGATGGCGGCGAACTCATCGGGACCGTCGGCCCGGGTAACCCGCTCCACGTCGAGGATCGAGTGCGTTCCTTCTTCCCAGAACTCCTCGACTCTCTTGGCCGCGGCCAAGTCGGCCAAGGACGTAGGCCGAGGAAGGATCTCGTCCTCCTCGAGTTCTTCGAGGTACTCCGAAATCGAAATGGCCCTGCCCAAGTCGTCCCAAGGCCAGATGTAGTCATTCCGAGAGCGCACATCCTCCTGCAGCGCCACCAGCGACTCCTCAACACCCTGCACGAACGGAACGCGGTAATCCCAGCCGGATGCACCCACCAGTCCTCCTCGATTGCGAAGCGTCGGTGGAACTCAAGCACATTGCTCCGACCAGGCCGTTGCGAGTCCCCAGGGATGGTGGGCCTCGTGCATCAGATGCAAGATGAGCAGATGGCTTCGACATACGAGTACAAGGCGCTCGAGCTACGTGAGAAGTACACCGGCCGCAGGCTGTCTGGCGACAAGCTGGAGACGGTCTTGAATGAGCACGCCGCCCAGGCTGGCAGCTGAGGTTCCTGACCAGGGTCGGGGGCGGCGGACTCAATAGCCTGAGGATCTTCGTTACGTTCGAACGGCAGATCGGCTAGCTGGGCATGCCCAAGAAGTAACTGCAGCCAGATTGACGGCCAACGGTCATGCTGCAGATGGCATGCGCTGCGGCCACTCGGTCACGCCGCAGATCCGCGCGGTCGTGACGAATTGAGGTCGGCCAAACCTCGAGCCTCGCCTTCTCTGTCGACGCATGAACGTGTGCGGAGCGCTTATGCTGAGGGATCGCAAGCCGAAAGGCTCGGGGAGGCCCCATGGTCTTGAAGGTGTTGGTCTGGGCGGGGATGGCAGCCGCGGTCGTCTGGCAGGTGCGGATCTTAAGGCGCGAACGGGGGTTGGAGCGCGAGTACCGTCAGCGAGGTTATTCGGCGGTCAAGGCCAGCCTGCATGAGGACGTGTCGGCGCTGGGCGACGATCTGTCGCGGTTGGGACATGACCTCACCGATGCCGACGACGACGGGGCCGCTCGACGCGACTATGAGCGTGCCGTCGCGATCAGCGACGAGGTCCGACGATCGGTCGACCAGCTCAGGTCGGTGACCTTGGCCGATGCGATGACCGAGGCCATGACCGAAGCGCGATACTCGATGGCCTGTGCGCGGTCGCGGCTGGCCGGACAGCCCGTCCCCGAGCGACGGCTGCCCTGCTTCTTCAACCCGCGGCATGGGCCGTCCGTCGCCGACGTCAGATGGCACCGCGCTCCAGGCGAACCGGTAGACGTCCCGTCCTGCGCCGCCCACGCGCCTCGAATTGCCCTGCCCGAGGAGCCAGACAGCCTCCAGGTGTGGAGTGGCTGGAAACGCGGGCCGTATTGGGAGGCCACGATCGCGTTCTATGCCTACGCAACCGGGTACTTCAACGGCGATTGGGCTGGCTCGAAAGACGGCGCCCTCGCGGCGCTCGATGCCGGCATCGGCGGACCGTTCGTGGGCATCGACGGCGGACCCGTCTCAGGCATCGAGGTAGCCGGCGGCCTCTGACCCGAGTCCACAGCCGCAGCCTGCATCGCCCCACACCCGCTCGACTGGGCACTCCCACTGACGCACGCACGCCGCGATCCAGGCGCACTGGCATGCGTCTTTCCCCGCGAGGCGGATTTCGCTCGGCGAGTCCGCATCGACGGACCAGGGTGGCGGCGTGTGGGTACGGGAGGATGAGCCGCATGCGTGAGGTAGAGGTGAGCGCCGTACCGCTGAGTCGGCTTGCTCGAGTGATCCCGCCGGAGCGGGTCGCACGCCTGGAACTCGATGAGGTGCGGGCGAGGCAACTACTGGCGGGCCGCACGGTGTGGAACGTCAACTCCACCGCACAAGGCGGCGGGGTGGCCGAGATGCTGCAGACGATGCTGGCCTACGGGCTGGGCGCGGGAATCAAGACGCGGTGGTTCGTGCTCACCGGCGACCAGCGGTTCTTCGCCGTGACCAAGCGGCTGCACAACATGCTCCACGGGTTTCCCGGTGACGGTGCGGACCTCGACACAGCCGACATGGAGCACTACCTGGCAGTGCTGGCCCGCAACCTCGACGGGTGGAAGGACCTCGTCAGCTCCGGCGATGTCGTGCTGCTGCACGATCCGCAGACCGCCGGCATGGTTGAGCCGCTTCGACGCCTGGGCGCGACGGTCGTCTGGCGCTGCCACATCGGTGCTGACCAGGCCAACGAGCACACCGAGCGCGGCTGGGCGTTCCTGCGTCCGTTCGCCGAGGCCGCCGACGCGTGCGTGTTCTCTCGACGGGCGTACGCCCCGCGCTGGCTGCCGGCGCAACGGGTCGTGGTGATACCGCCGTCACTCGACCCTTTCAGCGCGAAGAACGCGGAGCTGACTGCCCATGACGTACGGGCGGCGCTGCATCGCGCGGGACTCGTCTCGCGGCTCACGGGCGACGGCAGTCTCGCGTATACCCGTCGCGACGGGGAACCGGGTGAGGTCCGCGCCCACCATGGCTTGTTGCTGGACGAGGATCGGCCACTGCCTCCAGACGCGCAGGTGATGCTGCAGGTCAGCCGATGGGACCGGCTCAAGGACATGGCTGGCGTACTCACCGGGTTCAGCGACCATCTGGACCTGTTCCCCGACGACGTACACCTGCTACTCGTAGGCCCTGACGTGAGTGGCGTGACAGACGACCCCGAGGGCACGCAGGTGCTCAGGGAGTGCCGGGACCTGCGCGCCGCGCTTCCCGCATCGAAACGCGCGCGGATACACCTGTGCTGCCTACCCATGGACGACGTCGACGAGAACGCGCACCTGGTCAACGCGCTCCAACGACATGCGACCGTCGTCGTGCAGAAGAGCCTGTTGGAGGGCTTCGGGCTTACCGTCACCGAGCCGATGTGGAAGCAGCGCCCGGTCGTCGCCTCGGCAGTCGGCGGCATCACCGACCAGATCGAGGACGACGTCAGCGGCGTCCTGCTCCACGATCCCACCGACCTGGACCGGTTCGCCTCCCTCGCCGCTGGCGTCTTCGCCGATCCGGGACGTCGGGAGCGCCTCGGGATCGCCGCCCACAACAGGGTGGTCGACGAGTACCTCGGCGACCGGCACCTCATCCAGTACGGCGACCTCTTCGCCACTCTGCTCGCCGGCTCAACACCCCGCTGAATCCAGCCGCGGGCGGCAGCGTTGTTCGAGTGGGCCGATCTGCGGTGGAGTGTGGAGCCGCCTGTCGGAATCGAACCGACGACCTACGCATTACGAGTGCGTCGCTCTGGCCAACTGAGCTAAGGCGGCGAGGCCCGAGCGTCGGGCCGACCGCCGAGTGTAGTCGGCGGCGGGCGGGGCCGCCCAATCCGTATCGCCTGCGACCGCGCCTGGCACCGCCGTGTAAGGGTTGTCTGGCACAAGATCGTTACATCAGGATCGACCGTATGCAGCCCCACGAGCACGTACACGACTGGACGACGACGTCGCGGCATGCCACGAGCGAGGGGGCGATCGCGTACGAGCGGTGTCGGTGTGAGCGGTGGCGGGTACGGCGGGGGACGTCGGTCCGGGCGGAGCAGACGCTGGTGCTGACGCGAGCCGCCGGATCGGCCTGACCCAGCAGCGACCGGGCGCTTTGATTGTGGCTGACATCCTGTTGAAGAGGGCAGGAGGTCCGCCGTGGCCCGTGACGATGCGGCGTTCACCGAGTTCGTGGCGACTCGCTCGGTCGCGCTGTTGCGGACGGCGTACCTGCTGACCGGCGACCAGGAGCGGGCCGATGAGCTTGTGCGAGAGTCGCTGATCCGGGCGTACCCCACCTGGCGCGGCATTCGCGAGCCGCGAGCGGCGGAGTCCAAGGTGCGTACGGCCATGGCGCGCACGCTGATCAGCCGGTGGCGGCGGCCGACGTGGGCGGGCGACCGCGCCGCGACCGACCGGAGCCACGGCATGCAGACCGGGCGGCTCTGGCCGATCGTCCAGACGCTGCCGCCGCGAGAGCGGGCTGTGATCGTGCTCCGCTACCACGAGGATCTGTCCGTCCAGGAGACCGCGACGGTGCTCAGCTGCTCCACCCGGTCGGCCGAGCGGCACAACGTCAGCGCGTTGCGTGCCCTGCGACCGGGCGCGCCGGCCGGGAGCGACGACCTGGGTGCTGCTCTCGCACTGGAGGACCGGATGCGTCGGGAGCTGCGCGAGGATGCGGACGATATCGAGCTCCGGCCGGACTTCGTGGCGAGCAGTGTCGAGAGCGTGCTCACGCGGCGACGAGACCGACGGCGGCTGGTGTACCGAGCGGCTGTGGTCCTCGCAGTGCTGGTGGTGAGCGGCGCGGCGATCGCGATCGTGGGAGGCAACGACGACCGGCGGAAGTCGGAGGTCGAGCCGCCCATACTGCCGGTGCCGTCGCCGCCACCGAGGCTCGATGCCAAGGACATCCAGCGGCTGCCGCCACCGGAGGATGTCGCCAAGCTGGTGTGGCGGGACACCGAGCTGCCGCAGGTGCTCCCGGACGACGTCGCGACGGCGCCGCCGCTGTCCTCGGATCCGATCGATCACGCACTCGCCCTGGTCGCCGGGCCCGGTGCCGCGGTCGGGGTCGTCGGTGACGACGGACGCTTGCGGCGGCTGGACGGAGTGCCTCTCGTACGGCCGCGGGCCGACGGCTTCGGCAGCTTCAGCCCGGTCGTACATGGGTCATTGCGACCCGATGGCGAACTGGCGGCGTTCCCCCAACCCAATGCGGTCGTGGTCGTCGATCTCGCCAGCGGCGAAAGCGAGATCTTCGCGGTGCCCGGATTGAACGCGCGGGTCCTCTGGCTCCCCGATGGGCATGAGGTCCTGGTCAGCCGGGATGACAGCACCGGCAGTGTCCTCGACACCGACGACGGCTCGATCAGCGGGCGACCGTACAGCGCCTATCGCGCGGCGTTCACGCCCGACGGCACGCCGTTGGAGGTTCGGGAGTCCGGCGACTGGCCGGCGCGAAGCGACCTGATCCGCTGGAAGGACAACCAGGCGGTCGAGTCGGTGCCGATCCTGCTCCGGCACCGGAGCGAGGCACCGGCCAGCGCGACCGACCAGCTCCTCGTGGTCCCCGGCACGTACGAGGACCCCCAAGTGCGCAGGTTGCAGTCCGTCAACGGCTGGATCATCGTCGACATCGCGACCGGCGCCCCGGAGACCATGCTGAGCGCGCCGGACGCGTGGTACGACACCTGGCTGTTCGGGCTGCACGGCTGGCTCGACGACGCCGTACTCATCCAGACCGACAACCTCGTCATCGCGTGGACACCGAGCACCGGGTCCCTCGAACGCGTCACCACCGTGAGCACGGACATCTCGCTCGCGACGGACGTCCTTGAGTGACGTCAGCCGCCTAGCGGACGTCCGGCGCGGCCTCCAGCTCGCCGAAGTCCCGATCCCAATGCCGGTCGGCGAAGCGCAGCGCCTTGAGGTGCAGAGGCGCCAGTCGCATGCCGGGTCGCATCAGGTCGTCCGACGGCGTGAAGCGTACGAAGGTCCCCTTCGTCACCGCGGGCCCGGCCGCCATCGTCCCGACGCGAGCCAGCGGGTCCGGAGCCACTGTGAAACCGCCGTCCTGGTACGCCAGGTCGACCTCGTCGGTGCCGCCCTCCCAAGAGCGGTCGCAGATGCCGAGCGCATTGGCGAAGCGGGCCCGGTCCGCGGCGTCGACGACCAGCCGCTCGAGGGTCACCGCATCGATCCGGAGATCGCGACCGGCCACGGCGGACAGCTGCAGGAGTTCCAGCGGCACTTCGGGCACGCTCCTCGCCAGCGTCACCAGCCCGCCGGTGAACCGCGGATTCAGCTCGGTCGGCCGGAAGCCGTCGCGGGTCATCACGCCGTCGATGCCGAAGCCGCCGCGATAGCCGACCCGCTCGACCAGGATCGCGCCGACGCGTCGGACCAGGGCGCGCATCTCCTCGCGATCGGCGTCGCTCGGATCCCACCAGGTCGACATGCCGCCGAGGATGAACCGGTTTCCCGCCGGCCGGCGCAACATCACCAACTCGACCGGGCGGAAGGCCGCGACGCCGTCGGCGACCGCGAACCCGTGGATGCTGCACGGCACGCCCTCGAGGTACGGCATCACCCGGACCCGGTCGCAGTGCGCGGCGAAGTACGCCGTCATCGACTCGACATCGGCGTCGGAGCGCACCCAGCGTACGAAGTCGGCGCCGCCGTTGATGCCCTCCCGAGCATCGCCCGACCAAACCGCGCCGTCCTCGCCGCCGATCACCTTCGTCGCCTCGACCAGGTCTTCACGAGCAGCCGGGACGATCCGCATCGGCGACCGCGTCACTCCGGCCGCGTCCCAGATCTCGTCGCACAGCAGCTTGTCCTCGAGCCGCGCCCACTCGTCCGGTCGGCCACCCATCACGTCGCGCCCCAGCAGGGACCCGTGCCCCGCGAACGGCGCCAGCCACCACACGGCCCGGCGATCGGGGTCGTAGTCCTCGACCCGGCGTACGAGCTCCGGCGACGGAGACGCAGCGAGCCGGTGGACCTTCCGTACCTCCTCGCTGAGCGACGGCGCCGGCCCGAGTGGGAGGAGCCAGATGTCGGCGTCGTCGGGCGATGGCAGCGGGCCGGTCCCGGTGCCTCGGGCGACCAGCAGCGGGCGCTTCGCGCCCCACTGCTTGAGTCGCGTGACGTCGTTCGTCATGCCCGCGAGCACCTTGAACGCCACGATGACCGGACGGCCACGGAACGGCTCGGTCAGGTACGAGGTCCATGCCTCGAGATCAGGACGGCGCTCGACGCTGGTCATGGCCGGAAGCTAACCGAGTCGGCACTCAGCAGGACAGCGAATTTTGCGGCACCTTGCCATCGATCAGATAGGAGTCGACCGCATTGTCGACGCATTCGTTGCCCATGTGGTAGCCGGTGTGGCCGTCGCCGTCGCGGGTGATCAGCACCCCAGACTTCAGCTCGTTGGCCAGTCCGACCGCCCAGGCGTACGGCGTCGCCGGATCCCGAGTCGTCCCGATGACGACGATCGGAGCGGAACCGGCGGCGTCGATCGAGGGGGTCGGCGCGTCCGGCTTGATCGGCCACTCCGAGCAGCCCAGCATCGACCAGGCGAAGACCCGGCCGAACACCGACGACGCCTTCTCATAACGCGGCACCGACTGCTCGATCTGCTGGTTGGTCATGTGGACCGGATGATCGAGGCAGTTGACCGCGTAAATCACCTGGCTGGAGTTGTTGGTGTAGCCGTTGTCGTCTCGCTGCAGGTACGCATCGGCCAGCGTCAGCAGCACCGAGCCGTCGCCGTCGAAGGCCGCCTTCAACGCCTGGGTCAGCAGCGGCCAGTAGTCCTTGACGTAGAGCGTCACCGCGATGCCGTAGAAGCCGAGCCCCTCGGTGAGCGGCCGGTCCGGATCGCCGCTGTCCAGCGGATGCTGGTCGAGATCGTTGAGGAACGAGTGCAGCCGCTGGATCGCCTCGTCGTGGTTCGAGCCGAGCGGGCAGTCGCCACTGGACACGCAGTCGTTGATGTACGCGTCCAGGGCTCGCTGGAAGCCCTTCGCCTGTCCGAGGTTGAACTGCTGGGCCGACAGGGCGGGATCGACCGCGCCGTCGAGTACGAACCGGCCGACCCGCTTGGGGAACAGCTCGGCGTAGACCGCGCCGATGTAGGTGCCGTAGGACGCGCCGTAGTAGTTCAGCTTCGGGTCGCCCACCACGGCGCGCAGGATGTCGAGGTCGCGGGCGACGTCGACCGTGGACATGTGCTCAGCAAGCGGTCCGGCGTCGGCGCAGCCGTCACCGAGCTGGCGCAGCAGATCCCGCGCCTCGGTGACCTCGGACGGGGTGTCGGGCGTGGGGTCGAAGGCCACGAGCTTGTCCAGCTCGGCGTCGCTGACGCAGACCAGCGGGTCGCTCTTGTCCACGCCGCGCGGGTCGAAGCCGATGACGTCGTAGTGAGCGCGCATCTGGTCGCTCATCTCGTGGCTGAACGTGGTCAGGTAGTCGGTGCCCGAGCCGCCAGGACCACCGGGATTGATGAACAGCGTCCCGATCGGATCGCCAGTGGACGGGGCCCGCTTCAGCTGGATGTCGACGGTCTGGCCGGACGGGTTGGAGTAGTCCATCGGCACCTCGACGCTGCCGCACTGGAAGTCGCCGCAGTCGGTCCAGTCGATGGTCTGGTCGTGGTACGCCGCGACGGTGGTCCGATTCGAGTCGCCAGAGGGAGTCTGGGAGGTCGCAGCGGTCGGCTCTGATGGCGAGTCGCTCCCCTTCGACTCGTCACCGCCGCCACAGGCAGCCGCCAGGACGGCGATCGCGGCCAGGGCGGCCAGTCCCCGTCGCCCAATGTTCACGTAGTGCTCTCCTGCCCGTCCCGGCCCGGGTCGACGTGCCGTTCCTCGTACGCCTGGCGCGATCCACACACCGAGGCTCGAGTGCACTGGCAGGTACGCCCCGACGCCGTCAATCGCACCACGACGCTGTCTGACGGGACATTGTGACCCACGACGGTGCCATGGCCCTCCGGCGACTCCACCTCCTCACCGACGGCGGGAGCGGATCGGGCGAACTCGGTGTAGAGCGGGTGCTCGTACTTCAGGCAGCACATCAGCCGCCCACACGCACCGGAGATGCGCAGCGGGTTGACGATCAGATCCTGGTCCTTGGCCATCCGGACCGTCACGGGCTCGAAGTCGCGCAGGAACGTCGCGCAGCACAGCTCCCGGCCACACGGTCCGATGCCGCCCTGGACGCGGGCCTCGTCGCGGTCGCCGAGCTGCCGCAGGTCGATGCGGGTCCGAAGCGACGACGCCAGATCGCGTACGAGCGCCCGGAAGTCGACCCGATGCGGTGCGCTGAAGTAGATCGTGACCAGCTTGTCGATCTTGTCGCGTCGCTCGGTGTAGTCGACGCCGACCACCTTCATCGGCAGCCCGTGCTCGCGGATGAGCCGCTTCGCGGTCTGCTTGGCCTTGGCCCGGATTGCCCGGTTCGACTCGTCCCGGGTGAGATCCTCGTCGGTGGCCAGTCCCTCGCACCGGGGCAGCCCGTCGACGTCCTCGCTGACCCATTGCGGCGGCCACACGCATTCGGCGACCTCGGGCCCGTCATCGGTGGGTACGAGGACCTTGTCGCCGATCTCCGGGGTGAGGTCGCCCGGGTCGAGATAGTGCAGGCGGCCGTATCGGGTGAACGACACCGCCATCACCATGCCCACGCTGCCCACCTTAGGTGGTCATGGCCGTGACTACCCTGGCGGCCGTGACCTACGCCCGCGTGGAGATCGACGGCCGGCCCGCCACATCGGACCGGCTCGCGGCCGCGGCGCTGGTCAACTACGGGCACTACTCGACGATGCAGATCCGCGGCCGAGCCGTACGCGGGCTCGATCTGCACCTGGCCCGGCTCCGGTCGGCGACGCGGGAGCTGTTCGACGCCGACCTCGATCCGGACCGAGTACGGGCCCATCTGCGGCACTGCCTCGGAGACGACTACCCGGACGCGACCGGGCGGATCACGGTCTTCGACGACGGAGCCGACGCGCCGGCGGTGCTGGTGGCGATCCGGGAGCCGGACGAGCCGTCGACCCGGCCGGCTCGACTGCGGTCGGTGCACTATCTGCGTCCGGTCGCGCACCTCAAGCACGTCGGCAGCTTCGCCCAGATCTACTACGGGATCCAAGCCGAGCGCGACGGCTACGACGACGCGTTGCTGATCGACAACGACGGCAGCATCGCCGAGACGACAATCGCCAACATCGCCTTCGGCTACGGCGGTGAGGTCGTCTGGCCGGACGCACCGATCCTGCCGGGCACCACGATGCAGTTGCTGGAGCGGCGACTCGCCTCGCGCCGTCGACAGGTGCGGCTGGTGGAACTGCCGATCTTCGACGCCGCGTTCCTCACCAACTCGCGAGGCGTGACGCCGGTCGGGCAGATCGACAACGTGACCATCCCGGTCGACGATCGGCTCATGCGCGAGGTCGTGACCGCGTACGAGTCGGTGCCGTGGGATCCGATCTGAGCGTGGCGACCGGGTCTACTCGGGCATCCCGGAGCTGACCCATCGGTTGATCAGGGCCGTCTGATCCTCCGACCACGACCCGTCACACGGCATGGAACCGTCCTCGATCCGCTCCACGATGTCGTCCGCGTGCTCGCGTACGTCGCTGTAGTCCCACAGGTCGAAGGCGAACTGCATCGAGTTGCGGTCCTTCTCGCGAAACAGCGGCTTGATGTGGGCCTCGAAGCTCACCGGCTCGTCGGGTCCCGGCATCGCGTCGGCCATGTCGTCGACCTCCTCGGTCGTCGTCAACGCCGAGACCCGGCTTCCGGGCGGCCCGGCGGCGGTGTTCCACGTCCAATATGGCATCGGCAGGTTAGCGGGCGGACGGGCTTCGGTCTGGGAGTTCTCCACCGCGAGCCGCGATCCCCACTCGATGTAGGCGTGGAACAACGACTGGAACTCCGGGTCGTTGGGCAGTCCGGCCTCGAGCGCCGACTGGTAGAGCAGCGCCGCCCAGCGAGCCCGTTGCTCCTCTGTCAGGTGCCGGCCGAGGTGCTGCGACACCATCCGCGGATAGCCGCCGTATGTCTCGCTGTACGCCTTCGGCCCGCCGAACACCTCGCCGAGCCAGGCGGCGACCCGATCGGGGTGGTCGTCGGCCATCCCGGCGAACAACGGCGCCAGCAGCGGGTCGGCCGGGACGTACTTGGCGTAGAACAGCCGGGTCATGCGGAGGAAGGCGGCTCGGCCGCCAGCCCATTCGTACGGGGTGGGATTGGCCGCTGCGCTCGCTGGCCGGTCGTCGGTCATGACGCCAGCGAAGCAGCACGATTACATGATTACAAGGCTTGTCACGGGTGGATGTTGGCGGGAGATTCAGCTTTTCGGACCGCTCAGACCTGAATCTCACGCCAACTTTCGCGGCGCGGCGGCACACGGCAGTCGGTTCCGCGCGTCGGCGAGCCGGGTCAGACGTGCAGCTGGATCATCAGCGCCTCAAGGGCGAGCAGCGGCGCCGCATTGGCCTCCAGCGCCTCTCGGCAGGCCAGGACGGCCTCGATCCGGGCCAGGGTCTGTTCGGGCGTGCCCTTGTGGGCCAGCGACACGATGTCGGCGCGGACGTCCTCGTTGACCAAATCAGTGCCGGCCGCGATCTGGATGACCAGGACGTCGCGATAGAACGACAGCAGGTCGAGCAGGGCGCCGTCGATGCTGTCGCGCATGACCCGCTTCTTGCGGCGCTCCTGGTCCTTCTTGAGCGTCGAGAGTGCGCCGCTGTAGCCGCGAACCCGCCGACCGCGCTCGGCGACGCCGTAGACCGCCTCAAGCCCGATCCGCTCCTGCTCGTCGAGGCGGCCGGCCACTGATGCCCCCTCGGCCTCGGCCGTGGCGTGCAGGCCGGCCGCGGCGTCGAGGCAGGAGCCCAGGTCGATCAACGACGATGGCAGCCCGATGATCTCGCGCCGGCGCGACCGGGCGTCCTCGTCGGTGGCGAGCCGGCGGGCCCGGCCGATGTGGCCCTGGCCCGCCCGCGCCGCGGTCCACGCGAGCTGCTCCGGAACGCCGGACTCCATCAGCAGCCGGACGACCGCCTCGGTTGGCGGCGTGCGCAACACAACATGGCGGCAGCGGGACCGGATCGTCGCCAGCACGTCCTCGGGCGTCGGAGCGCACAGCATCCACACGGTCCGCGTCGCGGGCTCCTCGAGGCTCTTGAGCAGTGCGTCGGCGGCGTCCTCGGTCAGCCGGTCGGCGTCCTCGACGACGATCACCTGCCAGCGGCCGGAGCCGGGTGCGAGGGCGGCGTCGCGGACCAGCTCGCGCACCTGGTCGACGCCGATCGACAGGCCCTCGGTCGCCACCAGGGTGACGTCGGGATGCGCACCGGACAGGGCCGTGCGGCAGGCGTTGCAGACTCCACATCCGCCCTGCTCGCACTGCAATGCGGCGGCGAACGCTCGGGCGGCGTTGGACCGGCCCGAACCCGGTGGGCCGGTGAACAGCCAGGCGTGGGTCATGCCGGTCCCAGGGCCGCCGGCGACGCGGTCCTGCGCGGCAGCGACGATCGGCCGGAGCAACTCGACGAGCGGCTCCTGGCCGACCAGATCGGACCAGACCCCGTCGGCGGCGACGGTCTCGGTCGAGGCGCTCATGAGGCATTCCCCTGGGTACGCCGGACCTCATCGAGCATCGGCTCCAGCCGGGCCCTGATCGCGTCGGCGACGACGTCGGCGTCCTGAGCGGCGTCGACGACGACGTAGTGATCGGGATCGGCCGCGGCCAGATCGAGGAACGACGCTCGTACTCGCTGATGGAACGCCAGCGGCTCCGACTCGAGCCGATCCCGGCTGTCGAAGCGGCTGTGGCCGACGGCCGGATCGACGTCGAGCAGCACCGTGAGATGGGGCCGCAGGTTATGCGTCGCCCATCGCGTCACCCGCTCGAGATCGCTCCGGGTCAGGTCGCGACCGGCGCCTTGGTAGGCCAGCGCCGAGTCGACGTAGCGGTCGGTGACGACGATTGCGCCTCGCTCGAGAGCAGGGATCACCACGGTGTCGACATGCTCAGCCTTGTCGGCGGCATAGATCAGCGCCTCGGTGCGCGGCGACAGCGATCCAGTCTCCGGACTCAGGACGATCCGCCGCAGGGTCGCCCCGACGTCGGTGTCGCCCGGCTCGTGGGTGAGCACGACCTCGAAGCCCTGCTCGCGCAGCCACTTCGCCAGCCGATCGGCCTGGGTCGACTTGCCGGAGCCCTCGCCGCCTTCGAGCGCGACGAACACGCCGGACTCGTGGAACCACCGGTTGCCGACCGGGCCGGCCGCACCCCGCAACTGTTCGCGCAACGACTCTCCTGACCGGTCGTTCATCTGCAGATAGGCCATCACCCCGACGGCGATCGCGAGCACGGCGCCGATCGCGAAGGTGAACTGCGCCCCACTGTAGGTGAGGCCCACGTCAGTCGTGATCTGGAACCGGTGAGCGCCGATCACCGCGGCGAGCACCGGCGCCAGCACGAGCACGAGCGCCAGGGTCAGCCGGGTCGCCGACTGGACGAAGGCGAAGGTACGGCCGCGCAGCCGCGGATCCACCTCGAGTCCGAGCAGCGTGTAGCCGGTGATCCAGGCGACGCCGCCGCAGGCGCCGAGGACGACCGCCAGGATCGCCGCCAGGACCAGGTCGCCGATGAACGAGACGAGCCCGAGCGTGAGACCGGCGGCGACGATCGACAGGCCGAACAGCTGCCGGCGCGAGACGTTCGGAAACAGCTTCGGCCCGCGCCACATGCCGGCACCGAGGCCGAGGAACACCGCGGCGAAGAGCACGCCGTACCCCGGATCGTCCGCGCCGAGGTCACCGACGTAGACCCGGGCCAGCGCGATCACGATGCCGCCGGCCGCGAACGCACCGACGATCCCGAAGACCAGACCGCGCACCATCGGCGTGCGTACGACGTAGTCCCAGCCGTCGGCGATGGTCAACCAGACGTTCGCGTCAGGATTGGCCCGGCCGGCCTGGACCGGCAGGTCGTGGAGCGTACGGGCCGCGAACGCGGCACCGACCACGACCACCGCGTTGATGTACATCGCCAATGCCACCGGGTCGCCGTCGAACCAACCGGTGGTCGCGTCGATCGCCTCGGCCAGCGAGGACAGCGCGGCGAAGAGGGCGGCCGCGGGCAACGCCGAGCCGTAGGTGGTCGCGAGGTTGAGCCGATTGGCGTCGGCCAGCTGACGGGCCGGCACCAGATCCGGGACGAGCGAGTCCTTGGTGGGCAGCCACACGACATTGGCCGCCTCGATCAGCAGGGTCGCCGCCAGCAGCCACTCCAGCGTCCCGACCAGCGGGATCGACGCGAACAGCACCGCTCGCACGACCAGGCCGAGCACGAGCGTGAGGCGCCGGTCGAGCCGGTCGGCGATGTAGCCGCCGAGCGGTCCGATCAGGAGGGCGGGGAGGAGCCGGACGAACAGCACACCGGCGATTGCCGCGCTGCGCTCGCCGTAGCCGGCACCGGCCAGGGCGTTGGCGTAGGCCGTGACGGCCAGCAGCCCGATCCAGTCGGCCAGCGACGCCAGGCTCAGACAGACCCACAACCGCCGGAACGGTCGCACCGCCAGCACCGCGCGGATATCGCCATCCGGCGGCGTGGGAGCGGGCGATGAGGGGTACGCCTCCGACACCGGCTCAGCGTACGACGAGCCGGTCGTTGGGCGTCGATCAGCCGGAGAACTCCGACATGTCCATGTACGTCACCGACCATCGGTGCCCGTCGAGGTCGTGAAACGCCTGCATGTACATCGGGCCCTGCTCGACGAGCTCGCCGGTGCTGCCACCGGCCGCTGCGACCTTGCTGATCAGGTCGTCGACGTCGGCCCGGCTGTCGGCGGACAACCCGACGAGCACCTCGCGCGCCGACGACGGGTCCGCGGCCGGCGCCTCGGCGTACACCTCGAACGTCGGCTCGACGTGCAGCATCACGTACGCCTGGTCGCTGATCACCATGCAGTTGGTGTTCTCGTCGGCGAACTGGTCGTTGAACTCGAATCCGACGGCGCTGAAGAACTCGCGGGCCTTGGCGAGGTCCTTGACGGGAAGGTTGACGAAGGTCAGTCGAGACATGCCGCTCTCCTGGTCGTACGAGATGTCGTTGGGCTACTGACTCGGCTCGCAGCCGAAACTCATCGCTCGAGTACGACCGCCAGGCCCTGGCCGACGCCGATGCAGATCGCGGCCAGGCCGACTCCGGATCCGCGATGGGCCAGCTGCCAGGCCATCGAGCCGGTGATCCGGGCCCCGGAGCAGCCGAGTGGATGGCCGAGTGCGATGGCGCCGCCGAGCGGATTGACCAGGTCCGGATCCAGATCGGGCCACTCGGCCAGACAGGCCAGCGACTGGGCGGCGAACGCCTCGTTGAGCTCCACGCCGGCCAGGTCGGTCATTCGCCGCCCAGCCTTGGCCAGGGCGCGTCCAGCAGCCTCGACCGGGCCGATGCCGAACAGTTGTGGGTCGACCCCGTGCACTCCGGATGCGACGATCCGGGCCAGCGGCTCCCGGTCGATCTCGCGCAGCCCGTCCTCGTCGGTGAGCAGCAGTGCCGCGGCACCGTCGGACAGCTGCGAGGAGTTGCCGGCCGTGACGGTCCCGCCGGAGCGGAACACCGGCTTGAGCCGGGCGAGCGCGGCCGGACTGCTGTCCGGGCGGATCCCCTCGTCACGATCCAGCGCGGTCTCCGGCACCGGGACGACCTCGTCGTCGAACCGGCCGGCCTCCCACGCGGCGGCGGCCCGGGTGTGACTGCGCACGGCGAACTCGTCCTGCGCCTCACGGTCGATGCCGTACTTGTCGGCCAGGATCTCCGCGCCCTCGCCGAGCGGGACGGTCCACTCGTCCGGCATTCGCGGGTTGACCATCCGCCAGCCCAGCGTCGTCGAGTGCATCTGGGTGCCGCCGCGTTCGAACGGCCGGTCCGGCTTGAGCATCACCCACGGTGCCCGGGTCATCGACTCGACGCCGCCCGCGATCGCGATCGACATGTCCCCGACCGCGATCGCCCGCGCGGCATGGAGCACCGCGTCGAGCCCGGAGCCGCACAGCCGGTTGACCGTCGAGCCCGGGACCGAGGTCGGCAGCCCAGCCAGCAGGACGGCCATCCGGGCGACGTCGCGGTTGTCCTCTCCGGCCCCGTTGGCGTCGCCGAGCACGACGTCGCCGACTCGGGCTGGATCGAGCGTGGGACTGCGATCGACCAGGGCTCGGACCGCCGTGGCCGCCAGGTCGTCCGGGCGTACCTGGGCCAGACCGCCGCCGTGCTTGCCGATCGGCGTCCGTACCGCGTCGACGATGTAGACGTCGCGCCCCTGCATCGATCAGCCTCCCGTCAGCCGTAGCGCTCGACTTCGGCGTCGATGTCGAGCGGGCGGATCGGCGCCGCGTCGGGATCGGGACCCCAGTCGTCTCGCGGCACGAGGAACATGATCTCGAATTCGTTGCCGTCCGGATCGGCGCCGTAGATGCTCTTCGACGCGCCGTGGTCGCTCTCACCCGTGTACGCACCGGCGGTCAGCAGAGCGTCGTGGGCGCGCTGCAGTTCGTGGATGTCGTCGACCTGCCAGGCGAGGTGATAGAGCCCGACGCTGCCACGCGGCGGCTTGACCGCACCGGCGCCGACGCCGAACAGCCCGAGGTCGTGGTGGTTGGTGCTGCCGTCGGCTCGCAGGAACGCGGCGTTGGCGGCCGAGATGCGGCTGATCACGCTCATCCCGAGAACGTCGGTGTAGAACGCCTCCGCGCGGGTCACGTCGGAGACGAAGAGCACCGCGTGGTTGAGGCGACGAACCTTGATCGGATCCATGATTCCTCCTGCCGCCACGGTAGCCGGGGACGGACCGTCAGACCGTCGAATCCGGGCTCCGGCGACGTACGGTGGCAGCGCGGACGCGCCGTTTCGCTCAGCGAAAGCGCCGACGTCGTCGCAGCTGGACGGCTGTGCTGTCCTGTCGGACACGAGCAGGTGCCGCTCCGCCGGGCACGTCACGTCGATGCCCGGACAGCGGCTGGATGCGAGGAGGCCGATGGCCGAGCTCACGACCCTCCGCGAGGGGATCGCCGAACTGGTCCGCGACGGGGACACGGTGGCGCTTGAGGGCTTCACGCACCTGATCCCGACGCTGGCCGGACACGAGATCATCCGGCAGCGCCGCCTCGACCTGACCCTGGTCCGCATGACGCCCGACATCGTCTACGACCAGATGATCGGCATGGGCGTAGCTCGCAAGCTGGTCTTCAGCTGGGGCGGCAATCCCGGAGTCGGCTCGCTGCACCGGATGCGCGACGCGGTCGAGAACGGCTGGCCGGTGCCGCTCGAGGTCGACGAGCACAGCCATGCCGGGATGGCGAACCGCTACGTCGCGGGCGCGTCGCGACTGCCGTTCGCGGTGCTGCGCGGCTATCGCGGCAACGACCTGGCGTCGCAGTCGGACACGATCGCGACCATCACCTGCCCGTTCACCGGCGACGAGCTGTCGGCGGTGCGAGCGATCAACCCCGACGTCACCGTGCTGCACGCCCAGCAGGCCGACCGCGATGGCAACGTCCAGCTGTGGGGCATCCTCGGGGTCCAGAAGGAGGCTGCCCTAGCAGCGAGTCGCGTGCTGGTCACCGTTGAGGAGATCGTCGACCGACTCGAGCCGCGACCCGGCGCCATCCGGCTGCCCGGCTGGGTCGTGACCGCCGTCGCGCCGGTGCCGGGCGGAGCGCATCCGTCGTACGCCCTCGACTACAGCACCAGGGACAACGCGTTCTATCAGGAGTGGGACGAGATCAGCCGGGACCGCGAGACGTTCACCGCGTGGATGACCGAGCACGTGCTCGAGCCGGGGGGAGCGGGCCGATGAGCTGGACCACCGACGAGATGATGACGGTCGCCGCGGCCCGCTCACTGGCCGGCGCGACGACCTGTTTCGTCGGCATCGGGCTGCCGAGCACGGCGGCCAATCTGGCCCGGCGTACGAGCAATCCAGGGCTCGTGCTCATCTACGAGTCCGGAACGATCGGCGCCAAGCCGGAGGTGCTCCCCCTCTCGATCGGCGACGGCGAGCTGGTCGAGACCGCGGACACCGTCGTGGCGGTGCCGGAGATCTTCAACTACTGGCTGCAGGGCGGCCGCTGCGATGTCGGCTTCCTCGGTGCCGCGCAGCTCGATCGCTACGCCAACATCAACACGACGACGATCGACCGTGGCGAGGGTCGGCCGGCTCTGCGGCTGCCAGGCGCCGGCGGCGCACCGGAGATCGCGGCCCACGCCGGCACCGTGCTGATCGTCGTACGCCACTCCCCTCGGGTCTTCGTCGAGCGGCTGTCCTTCGTCACCAGCGCCGGCTTCGGCTCGGGTCCCGACGACCGCAAGCGCCTGGACCTGCCGGGGTCCGGCCCGCGCCGGGTCATCACCGACCTCGGCGTCCTGGAGCCCGATCCGGAGACCTGCGAGCTGACCCTGACCGCGCTGCATCCGGGGGTCGAGGTCGAGCAGGCGCGCGAGGCGACCGGCTGGCCGCTGCGGATCGCCGACGACCTCGCCACGACCGAGGCTCCGACCGACGATGAGCTGGCCGTGCTGCGTGACCTGCAGGCGCGTACGAAGGAGGCGCATCGTGCTCGGACCGCGTGAGCTGGACCCGCCGTACGCCTTCGACGACTACCGATCGACCCGGCTGCGCTCGCCGCGGCAGGCGCTGGTCGTGCCACCGCCGGGGCTGACCGAGCTGACCGGGCCGCGCTTCGGCGACACCGGCGTCCGCGACAGCGACGCCGATCTGACCATGCAGAGCGACGGCGAGCCGATCGGTGAGCGGATCATCGTGCACGGCCGGGTGACCGACCGCGACGGCCGGCCGATCCGACGCAGCCTGATCGAGCTCTGGCAGGCCAATGCCGCCGGTCGCTACATCCATGCGATCGACCGGCACCCGGCGCCGATCGACCCGCACTTCACCGGGGCCGGCCGCTGCCTGACCGACAACGACGGTCGCTACCGGTTCACGACGATCAAGCCCGGGCCGTACCCCTGGCGCAACCACGACAACGCCTGGCGGCCGGCGCACATCCACTTCTCGCTGTTCGGCCGGGCGTTCACCCAGCGGCTCGTGACGCAGATGTACTTCCCGGGCGATCCGCTGTTCTTCCAGGACCCGATCTACAACTCGATCCGGGACGAGCGGGTGCGCAAGCGACTGATCTCGGCGTACGACCACGCCGCGACCGTCCAGGAGTGGGCCACCGGCTATCGGTTCGACATCGTGCTCGACGGCGCCGTCGGGACTCCGTTCGAGGACGGCGATCCGCGATGACGTACTCGTACGAGCAGCACGACGACGTCATCGCGTCGGAGGGGCCGACGCCCTCGCAGACCGTGGGACCGTTCTTCCACGACGCGCTGCCGTACGACGCGGGGCCGCGGCTCGCCGGTGCCGATCGGGCCGGCGCAATCACCCTGTCCGGCCGGGTGCTCGACGGCGAGGGCACGCCGATCCCCGATGCGCTGGTGGAGATCTGGCAGGCCGACGAGCAGGGCCGACTCGACTCGGTCGGGGTGCATAGTGAGGTCGCGCCCGGCCGGTTCCGAGGGTTCGGGCGCTGTGCGACCGATGTCGACGGGGGCTACGCGTTCCGTACCGTCAAGCCCGGCGCCGTGGCGACTCGCGATGGGGCGCAGCAGGCGCCTTGCGTCGCGATGTCGGTGTTCGCGCGTGGCCTGCTGCAACGGGTGGTGACGCGGGTGTACTTCGACGACGAGCCGACGGCCAACGCGGCGGACCCACTGCTCGCCGCCGTCGCACCCGACCGTCGGTCCACGCTGATCGCGACGGGCGTCGACGGCGGCTACCGTTTTGACGTGCGGGTCCAAGGTGTCGACGAGACCGTGTTCCTCGATGTCCTCGCGCTCTGACGACGCCGATGCGGTCGCCGACGTCGGCCTGCTGACTCCGATCGCGGCCGGGACCGCCGGTGAGCGGCTCACCAGCGACCGCGCCGTCGTCGACGCCATGGTCCGATTCGAGTCGGCGCTCCTGCATGTGCTGGTGCAGCACGGCATCGCCCCGGCCACTGCCATGGCAGTCGCCGACGCCATCGCGGCGACCGACGTCGATCCCCGGGCGCTTGCGCCCGCGGCACCGGTCGGAGGGGCGCCCGTGCTCCCGCTGGTCGAGCGGCTCCGCGCGGACGCGCCCGACGAGGTGGCATCGTGGATCCACTTCGGAGCGACGACCCAGGACGTCGTCGACACCGCACTGATGCTGGTCGCACAGGACGTGCTGCGTCGGGTCGAGAGCGACCTCGGTCGGCTCGCGGCGACCCTTGCTGACCAGGTCCGCGCGGGCCGGGACGTGCCGCTGGTCGCCCGTACCCTCACTCAGCACGCGATGCCGACCACACTCGGCATGCGGATCGCGGGCTGGCTCGCCGGCGTCCTCGACGCGGTCGACGCGATTCGCAACGCGCCGACGCCGCCGGTCTCGCTCGGCGGCCCGGTCGGCACCGCCGCTGCCTACGGCGCCCAGGGGCCCGATGTGGTCGGCGCACTCGCGACCGAGCTCGACCTGGCCGTCCCGGAGCTGTCCTGGCACACCCGGCGGACTCCGATCGTGGCCATCGTCCAGACCGTCCTCGCGACCGGGACGGCCTGCGGCACGATCGCGGCCGACGTACTCGTCATGGCGCAGAGCGAGATCGGCGAGGTGCGCGAGGCCGAGGGCGGGCCGTCCTCGGCGATGACTCACAAGGCGAACCCGACCCTGTCGGTCCTGATCGCCTCGGCCGCCCGCGAGCTGCCGCCGTTGGCGTCGATCATCCAGGCATCGGCGGTCGCCGAATCGGAACGGCCGGCCGGCGCCTGGCATGCCGAGTGGCAGCCGCTGCGGTGGCTGCTCCGACTTGGATCGGCGACCGCCGAGCGCACTGCCGCGATGGCGGGCGGACTCCGCTTCGACCACGCCGCGATGGCGCGGAACCTTGATCGGTTGGTCGCCGTCGTCGACGCGGACGACTCGTGGGTGGCGACGCAAACCGAGTCGACGGGCGCGTGGATCGATCGGGTGCTGGCTCGGCACAAGGAGATGTACCCGTGACTCCGGCCCGGCGATTGGAGTCTTCGGAGACGATGGAGTCCGTAACCAAGGGGGTGTGGTCGCGATGAGACACGTCGATCTCAATCACGAGGTGCATGGTCCGCCCGACGGACAGCCGGTCGTGCTCGTGCATTCGCTCGGCATGGCGCTGGACCTCTGGGACCGGCTAGCGCCGGCGCTCGTCGAGCGGTATCGCGTCGTACGGCTCGACCTTCGGGGCCATGGCTGGTCGCCGGCGCCGCATGGGCCGTACACGGTCGACGTCCTTGCCGACGACGTGCTTCGGCTCGCCGGTCGGCTCGGTCTCGACCGGTTCGCGTTGGTGGGGCTGTCGATCGGCGGGACCGTCGGCCAGACCATCGCGGTGCGCGAGCCAGATCGGCTGACGGCGCTCGCGGCCTGTTGCACCGGTCCGAAGCTCGGCGACCCGGATGACTGGCGGGACCGGGCGGCTCGGGTGCGGGCCGAGGGCACGAGCTGGCTGGTCGACCCGTCGATCGCGCGCTGGTTCACACCGGCGTTCGCGGCGCGCCATCCGGACGAGGTCGATCGGATCGTACGCATGCTGCTGACGACGTCGCCGGAGGGCTATGCCGCCAGTTGCGAGGCGCTCGCCGCGTTCGACCTGACCGACCGGATCGGCGAGATCACCACCCCGACCCGGGTCGTCATCGGGTCCGAGGATCCGCTGGCGCCGCCGGACCTCGGGCAGCGGATAGCCGACGCGATTCCGGGCGCCGATCTCGTCGTGCTCGACGGCACGGCGCATCTGGCGAACGTCGGGCAGCCCGATCGGTTCAACGCCGCCATACTCGAGCATCTGGAGAAGCACCTATGACAGTCGACCCCGACGACACGACCCCTGACTTCGACCGCGGCATGGCGGTTCGGCGCGAGGTGCTCGGCGACGAGCATGTCGACCGGGCGACGGCCGGCGCGACCGATGTCACGCGCGACTTCCAGCGGTTCATCACGACGTACGCCTGGGGTGGGGTGTGGACGCGCGAGGCACTGGACCGGCGGAGTCGCTCAATCGTCACACTGACCGCGCTCGTGGCCGGTGGGCGTCTGGCCGAGCTCGAGTTGCATCTGCGCGGGGCGCTGCGCAACGGGCTGACCCGGGAGGAGATCACTGAGGTGCTGCTGCAGACCGCCGTCTACTGTGGCGTCCCAGCCGCCAACTCCGCCTTCGCCGTCGCCCAGCGCGTCCTCACCCCCGACGATCCGTCACTCGGACAGTGACCATCCGTCAGTCAGACACCGGCGATCCGTCAGATAGACAGGAACCTGAGTGACGGATGGTTGCTGTCCCAGTGGCGGATGGTCACTGTCCGAGTGACGGATCGTCGTCAGTAGCCGATGGGGAGGCCGGCGTAGTTCTCGGCGAGGGCGGCCGCGGCGGCGTCGGATCGGGCGACCCAGCGCAGTTGGGCCAACTGGAGCTGCGCGTCGAAGTCGTCGCCCTGCCGATGCAGCATGTTGGTCATCCACCACGAGAAGTGCGTGCAGCGCCAGACCCGCCGGAGCGCCGTGTCGGAGTAGGCGTCGGCGAGCTCAGTACGTCCGTCGCGCAGCCACTCGGCCAGCGCCCGCGACAACAGCGCCACGTCGGCCGCAGCCAGGTTGAGCCCCTTGGCGCCGGTCGGCGGAACGACGTGGGCGGCATCGCCGGCGAGGAACAGCCGCCCGTGCCGCATCGGCGTCGCGACGAAACTCCGCATCGGCAGAATGCCCTTGTCCAGCACCGGGCCGGGCGTCAGATGCCAGCCGTGCTGCCCGTCGCCGAGCCGGGTCGCGAGCGCCGTCCAGATCCGGTCGTCAGACCAGTTCGCGATGTCGTCGTCCGCGTCGACCTGCAGATAGAGCCGGCTCACCGCGTCCGATCGCATCGAGTGCAGCGCGAACCCGTCCGGGTGCCAGGCATAGATCAGCTCGTCGGTCGACGGCGCCACATCGGCCAGGATCCCGAGCCACGAGTACGGATATCCGTGCTCCCAGATCTGCTGCACCCGGTCCGGGATCGCCGGCCTGGACGGTCCGTGGAATCCGTCGCAGCCGGCCACCGCCCGCGCGACGATCTCGCGCCGGACGCCGTCGGAGTCGACGAAGCGGACCGACGGCCGGTCGCTCTCCAGACCGTGCAGGCTGACGCTGCTGACCTCGTAGTGGGACTCCTGACCGGCCGCCTCGCGAGCCTGCATCAGATCCTTGGTGACCTCGGTCTGGCCGTAGATCCACACGGAGCGCCCTACCAGGTCGACGAAGTCGAGATGATGCCGCTCCTCGGGCCACTGCAGGTGAATGCCGCGATGCTCCATGCCCTCGCGCCGGAGCCGGTCGCCCACGCCCGCCCCATCCAGCAGCTCCACCGTGGAGGACTCGAGCACACCGGCGCGGATCCGGCCCATCACGTATTCCGCGCTTCGCACCTCCAACAGCACCGACTCGACTCCCTCGAGGTCGAGCAGGTGCGCCAGCAAGAGCCCGGCCGGACCGGCCCCGATGATCACCACCGGGACCGAGTCCGACACGGTCGACATCTTCGCCTCAGAACGGGTACGCCGGTGGCGTGCCCCGCATCGTGACCCAGCGGGTGTCGGTGAACGCGTCGATGTTCGCCTCGGCGCCACCGAAACGGGCGCCGGTGCCCGAGTCGCCGACGCCACCGAACGGTGCCGTGGCGTCGTCGTTGACGGTCTGGTCGTTGATGTGGACGATCCCGCTCGGAATCTGCTGCGCGATCTCCCAGCCCCGCATCACATCCTGGGTCACGATGCCGACGCTCAGCCCGTACGCCGAGTCCTGCGCCATGCGTACGACGTCGTCCACCGAGCCGTACGACCGCACCGGCGCCACCGGCCCGAAGACCTCCTCGGCGTAGGCCGGACTCCGCTCGGTGACGTCGGCCAGCACCGTCGGCCGGTAGAACAAGCCCTCGTACCTGCCGCCGGCCGCAAGGCGCGCACCGCCCTCGACACTGTCGGTGACCAGGGCGTGGATCTTGTCGCGCTGCCGCTCGTCGATGACCGGTCCGAGTGCGACCTGGTCCGTGTACGGGTCGCCGACCGGGAGCGCGTCGGCCTTCGCGGACAGCCGGTCCACGTAGTCGGCGGCGATGCTCTCGGGCACCAGGTGCCGTCCGGTCGTCATGCAGATCTGGCCCTGATGCAGCCACGATCCCCAAGCGCCCAGACCGACGGCCGCGTCGAGATCGGCGTCGTCGAGGATCAGCAGCGCCGAGTTGCCACCCAGCTCCAGGTGCACCTGCTTGAGCTGCTGACCGGCGAGCTCGGCCACGCGGCGGCCGACGGCGGTCGACCCGGTAAAGGAGACCACCCGGACCGCCGGGTCGCGGATGATCGCCTCGCCCACCTCGGCACCGCCCGGCAGCACGTGCAGCAGCCCGTCGGGCAGGCCAGCCTCCTCGAGGATCCGGGCGATCGAGAAGCCGCCGGTGACCGCGGTCCGCGGATCCGGCTTGAGCACGACCGCGTTGCCCAGCGCCAGCGCCGGTGCGACCGATCGGATCGCCAGGATGAGTGGGAAGTTGAACGGCGCGATCACGCCGACCACACCGACCGGCGCTCGGACCGCCATCGACAGTCGCGGCGGCTGCGGCGTACGCAGCAGCTGCCCATACGGCAGGGCCGCCGCGGCAGCCGCCTCGTAGCACTCCTGCGCCGCGATTTCGGTCTCAACGGCTGCCTTCGGCGGGATCGACCCGGCCTCGCGGATCAGCCACTCGTGGACGTCGGCCGCGTACTGCTCCCAGAGCATGCCGGCCTTACGCAGCACAGCCGCCCGCTCGTCGTAGGGCCGGGCCGCCCAGTCGCGCTGCGCCACGGACGCGGCTGCGGTCGCTGTTGCGACGTCGGACTCGTCGGCGAGCCCGAGCTCAGCCAGCTCGTTGCCGGTGGCGGGCTCCGTCACGGCGCCGACGCCACCCGATCCGGTCCGCCAGCCCGAGCTGTAGAGCCGGGCGTTCCAGGTCGCGGGGTCGAGAAGAGACATGATCAGTGCTCCATTTCATTCGTTTCCGAGTCCTCGACGCAGCCGGGCTTGGCGGCGAACCAGCCGGCGATGAGCTGCGGGATCAGCAGCGCGATCAGCAACTCGATCGGGATCGTCCAGCCGCCGGTCACGTCGTAGAGCGCGCCGACGGCAACTGGGCCTGCGGCTGCGCCGACGTAGCCGATGCTCTGAGCGAAGCCGGACAGCTGCGCGGTCACCTGGGGAGTACGCGCCCGCAGCCCGATCATGGTCAGCGCCAGCGGGAAGGAGCCGCCGCCGATCCCGAGCATCACCACCCACAGCCACGGCATAGTCTCCGGGGCCACGATCAGACCGAGGTAGCCGGCGGCGAATGCTCCGACGCAGATCACCACGTACGGCCGCTGGTCGGGCCGACGGGCGGCCAGGGCCGGCAACGCCAGTGCGACCGGGATACCGACGGCGGTCACGACGGCCAGCAGCAGCCCGGACGTGGCGGCACCGAACCCGGCATCTCGGTAGACCTGTGGCAGCCAGCCGAACGCCGCGTACGCCTGGATCGACTGGCTCCCGAAGTAGACCGCGAGGGCCCAGGCCAGCGGTGAACGCGACATCCGCAGCCCGGAGGCGACGGCGCCGTTGACCCGTTCCGGCACCGGCCCGCTGCGCTCGGTCCGGGCGATCGACAGCCACGGGATCAGGGCGACCACGGCGGTCGCGCCCCAGACGAACAGACCGCCGCGCCAGCCCCCGGCGATGGCGCCGATCGGGACGGTCAGCGCGGCAGCGGCCGTCGTTCCGACCGCGAGCGAGGTCGTGTAGAGCCCGGTCATGCGGCCGATCGCATTCGGGAAATGCGACTTCACGATCGCGGGCAGCAGCACGTTGCCAGTCGCCATCCCGGCCAGGGCGAAGGCCGTGAGGACGAAGAACACGACCTCGTTCCCGGTCAGGGCCCGGGCCATCAGGCCGACCGCGATCACGGCGACCGACGCCGCGATGACCTGGGACGTCCCGAAGCGGCGGGCCAGGCGTGGTGCGACTGCCCCGAAGGCCGCGAAGCAGACCACCGGGAGCGTGGTGAGGACGCCGGCGGCGGTCGCGGTCAGGCCGAGCCCGCCGCGTACGTCGTCGAGGACGGCGCCGAGGCTCGTGACCGCGGGCCGCAGGTTGAACGCGAGCAGCAGGACCGCCGCTCCGACCAGGACCGGACCGGCCTGGCGACGCACCGCGACGTCGAGGCGCTGGCTCGTCACGCGGTCACCCTGCGTGGCCGAGATCGGCTGGTAGGAACACCCGTGCGCCTCCTGCCGATGCGGACCCGGTCGGTCGCCCCGCGTCGAGTCTCGCAATCGTCGCTGGCACGATGCCTCCTGAGAGGAGCGGACTTCCGTTCAGTGAAAGAATGCGCTCGGAGGTGTCATGGCCGGTAACAACAGTCAGCCCGGACGCACCGTCGCGTCCCGGCTGCTCGCGATCCTCGACGCCTTCGACATCGGGCATCTGCGGCTGAGCCTGTCCGAGATCTCGCGACGCACCGGCCTGTCGCTCGCCACGACGCACCGGCTGGTCGCCGAGCTCACCGAGTGGCGTGGGCTCGAGCGGGACGAGGAGGGGCTCTACAGCATCGGCCTGCGGGCCTGGGAGGTCGGCCTGCTGTCCCCGCTGCACACCCGGCTGCGCGAAGTCGCCCTGCCGTACCTCCAGAGCCTGTACGAAGCCAGCCGCGAGAACGTCCACCTCGCCGTACGCGACGGCTTCGACGCGATGTACGTCGAGAAGCTCGCCGGCCATCGCTCGGTCCCGATCGTCTCGCGTACAGGCGGCCGGCTGCCGATGCACGCGACCGGTGTCGGCAAGGCGCTGCTCGCCTGGGAGCCGCCGGCGTTCATCGATGCGGTCCTCTCCCGGCCGCTCGACCGGGCCACCCGCTACACGATCATCGAGCCCGGACGACTCCGTCGCGAGCTCACCGAGACCCGAGACCGCGGCTACGCCGTCACCCGCGAGGAGATGACGCTCGGCACCTGTTCGGTGGCCGCGCCGGTCCTGACCGCGGACGGTGCGGTCGCAGCCGTGGGCATCGTGGTCCACAGCGTCCGGGTCGAGCCGGCCAAGCTGGCACCGCCGATCCGGCATGCCGCCGAGGGCATCGCGGCCCGGCTGGACGCGACCCGCGACGACCCGCACCCGGCGTACGAGCACGACTTCGGCGCCCAGCCGATCCGGCGGACCCGGCGGGTACCCGGTCGGGACTAGCCTGGCTGCCGGGCCTCGTCGCGCGCGTGGATGGCCTCGGAGAGGGCGACCAGCGCGACGCAGACGAGTCCAGCGGCCAGCACCGGCTCGGGCGTGAACGTCGCGAGCAGGATCAGCACCGAGGCGACGGCGATCCCGCGGCCATGGCCACGCGCCTTGTCGTGCAGGGCGAGATGGGCGAACCACACGCCGCCGAAGTAGAGCACCACCGGCACGGTCACGAAGGCCGCAGCGGTCAGGTCGCTGACGTGGCTGTGCCCGGTGAGCTGGTCGACCTGGATCGCGAGGCCGGCGCCGACCGCCGCACCGGCGCCGAAGATCAGGTAATGCCCGTAGCCGAACCGGAAGCCGACCCGGTTGTCGACGAGGACCTCGTGCGCCTCCTTGGCGAAGTAGAGCCACCACATGCTGAACACGATCAGGACGCCGCCGACGATCATCGCGAGCAGGTCGGACAGCGGGGCGCCCTCGTCGAGCGCGGCCTGAATGGCCACGGTCGCCGCGAGGATCGACTCGCCGAGGACGATGATCGTGAAGAGTCCGTAGCGCTCGCCGATGTGGCGTGGATGCCACGGGCTATTGCCGGCCGACTCGGCCCACACCGGGACGGACAGCTCGGCGAGGATCAGGAAGACGACGACCGGACCCAGCGCCTGGCCGGGCAGGAGCAGCATGATGATCCAGCCGATCTGGCAGCAGACGACGCCGACCGCATAGCGGAGCGCGGTCTGGCGGTGATCGGGATCGGATCGCGCGACCCGCAGCCACTGGATGACCAGGCCGATCCGCATCACGATGTAGCCGAGCACGGACAGGACGTACTCGTCGTTGAACGACCGCGGGATCCCGGCGGCGAGGACGAGGACGCCAACGACCTGCAACAGCGTCAGCAGCCGATAGCCGATGTCGTCGTTGTCGTACGCCGAGGCGAACCAGGTGAAGTTGAGCCAGGCCCACCACAGCGCGAAGAACGCGAACGCGTAGTGCAGCAGGCCGTCGGCCACGTGGTCGTCGACGACGAAGTGATGCAGCGTCCTCGCCGCCTGTGACACGGCGACGACGACGCACAGATCGGTGAACAGCTCAAGCGGAGTCGCAGCCCGAAACGGCTCGCCCCGGTCGCGCGCCGCCAGGGGGCGGAACAGGCGACTCGCGTCGGTCATGACGGCAGCGTAATCGGCGACCGCACACGATTGCCTGAGCCGATCACCCAGGTGTAATCTCTCGCCTGGTTGGGCAGGCAGCCAGCACACTCCGCATGTCGTGCACCGTGCTGAGCGACGGGCTGACCCACCTCCATGACTCACCTCTGGGCCTTTCTCAAGCGCCAGATCGCCGAGCTGATCCGGACAATCGACGCGCCGCGGGACGGCGTACCAACTGACGGCACACGCACGGACGGGGCGCACAGTGACGAGGACACCAGCGACGACGGACCACGGCGGATGACGAGTTGAACGGGGAGCTGAGCGTGCGCGAGTTCGCCGAGCTCGCGGAGGCGCTTCACGAAGCACCGACGCCGGACAGCACCGCCGAGCAGGTCGTGACGTATGCCAGTCAGCAACTCGACGCTGACTACGGCAGCATCACCCTGATCCGGCGAGGCGGCCGGCTGGAGACCGTCGGCGCGACGGACCCGATCGCCGAGCAGGTGGACGCGCTCCAGTACGAGCTCGACGAGGGCATCTGCCGCGACGCCTCCTGGCACCGGGAGACGCTGGCCTCGGAGGATCTTGCCTCGGATCGGCGCTGGCCGCACTGGGGTCCGAAGGTCGTCGGCCTGGGCATCGCCAGCATCCTGGCGGCCGAGCTGACCGGCGCGGGCGACCGGCGGATCGGTGCGATCAACCTCTACTGGACCCGGCCGCGCCGGTTCACCGCCGACGACGTCGCGTTCGCCAACATCTTCGCCCGGCATGCCGCCGTCGCGCTCGCCACCTCGTACCAGGTGGCCAGCCTCAACGTGGCGCTGGACGGCCGCAAGCTGATCGGGCAGGCCCAGGGCATCCTCATGGAGCGCCACGGGCTGGACGAAGCGAGAGCGTTCGAGGTGCTCAAGCGCTACTCCCAGGACCACAACATCAAGCTCCGCAACGTCGCCGAGCACCTGATCGCGACCCGGCGGCTGCCGACCGCCGAGGAGGCGGAGCCGACGCCTTCGGAGTGAGGGCACTTCGGAGTGAGGGCGGGATGCGGGCTGTCGGCGACCGCTGCCACGATGGCCGCATGCGAGGACGCCGCCAGTACGATCCCTCGACGCCACGCGAGTCGCGCCACGACTACTGGGGCGTGGTGGTCGACGCCCCCGATGCCCCGGCGCTCGCCAAGTTCTACGGCGAGCTGCTCGGCTGGAAGACCTACGTCGACACTCAGGAGGATGCCGGGATCAGCCCGGACGACGGCGTCACCTACCTGGCCTTCCAGACGTCGCCGACCTACCAGCGCCCGGTCTGGCCCAACGCGCCCGGCGCCCAGCAGATGATGCTGCACCTCGACTTCGAGGTCGAGGACCTAGCCGCCGCGGTCGAGGACGCGATCAGGCTCGGCGCGGAGCTGGCCGACTTCCAGCCGCAGGACACCGTACGCGTGCTGCTCGACCCGGCCGGGCACCCGTTCTGCCTCTACGCCGACGAGTAGCCGGATCCGCGGCTACGACGTGCCGGGATCGCTGGCGTACGTCGCCGGCGGCGTACCGACCACCTGGGTGAAGACCCGGGTGAGATGCGCCTGGTCGCTGAAGCCGAGCCGCTGCGCGAGGCTGGCCCAGTCGACCGGCGCGTCGGCATGTGCCGTCGCGGCGACCTCGAGGATCCGGGACCGCTGGATCACCCACTTCGGCCCGATCCCCACGTACTCGGTGAACAGCCGCTGCAGGCTGCGCAGGCTCAGCCCCGCGTGCTCCGCCAACTGTTCGGCGCGCACGATCTCGACCCGCTCGGCCACCGCCTCGACCAGCCGGGTCGCCTCGCGGGCGGTCGGATCGGGTGTCGGCTCCGTACGGCGCAGGTAGGACTCCATCGCGGCGACCATCGCACCGGCGTCGTCGGCCCCGAGGACGGTGTCGGCCGACGGCCGGTCGTCAAGGCCGAACACCTCCGCGCCGGGGCGTACCGAGTCCGAGATGGCGCCGACGCTCGACCTGAGCAGCGGCCGGAAGCCGCCGGGATGGAACGCGACGCCGAGCGCATGCCCGTCGCCGACCAGAGTGCGGAAGAACGGCTCCCGCGACACGCCATGGACGAGAATCCGGCCGTCCTCGGCGGCGACATGGATCCGCGGCTGCGGGATGACCCGCTGCCGGTACGGCTCGGACGTATGCCAGCGCACCAGCCAGTGGTAGTCGACGAACTCCGCGAGGTCCGCGCTCGGCGCGATCCGCTCGACGTCGAATGCCTGCCGACCCGCCTTCGGCCGCACGATGGCCTCGGGTCGCCCCTTCGGCTCGCCCACGAGGCGACAGCGTAGCCCGCGTATGCGTCGCGTTTGTTCAAGAGCCGGGTCAGCCGACCGGCCTAGCGTCATCGACATGAGTTACTCCCACAAGGCAACGACGACGTTCGACGTCGCAGCATGGAGCGAGACGCTCGTGACCGACATCGACGGCGAGGGCATCACGGCCGGCGACAACTACTACCCGAATCGGGGCGTGACGCGGACCGAGGTCAGCTACACCTACTCCGGCGACATCGAAGGCACCAGCACCCTGGTCTACCTGATCGCGTACAAGCCCGATGCCGCTCCGGTGTTCGGCTTCGAACGATTCGAGGGCTCGATCGACGGCCATGAGGGAAGCTGCGTCTTCCGGCACGTCGGCGAGCAGGACAAGGGCTCGGTCTCGGCGCGAATCGAGGTCGTGCCCGGCATGGGCACCGGCGGCCTCGAGGGCCTACGTGGCGAGGCCGACCTGTCGATCGCGGGACACAGCGACGACGGCTATCCGCTGGTCCTGTCGTACGAGATCGAGTGATCCGAGTCCGCCACCAGGCTGCGCTGCATCAGGATCGTGTCCAGCCAGCGGCCGTGCTTGTGGCCGACGCGCGCCAGCCGCCCGGCCGCGACGAATCCGCATCGGCGATGCAGCGCGACCGATGCGGTGTCGGCGCTGCCGCCGTCGGCCGCGATGACCGCGATCATCTCGCGTACCCCGACCAGCGCGCACCGGCGCAGCAACTCCGTCAGCAGCACCCGGCCGACGCCCTGGCCGACCGCCGTCGGATCCACGTAGACCGACTCCTCGACCGTGTGCCGGTACGCCGGGCGAGCCCGCCACGGACTGGTGACGGCGTACCCCACGAGCGAGCCACCCGATTCGGCCACCAGGAACGGCAGGCCCTGGTCGGTCATCCGACCGAACCGCCGGACCCACTCGCCGTGGTCGGGTGCCGTCTCGTCGAAGGTGGCCACGCTCGCGCCGACGTAGTGGCGGTAGATCTGCTCGACCGGCCCCAGATCGTCCAGCGTCGCCGACCTCACCAGCAGGTCGATCGGCATCCGGCTGGTCCTAGCGAGGGTCGCTGACGCAGAACTCGTTGCCTTCCGGGTCCCGCATCAGAGTCCAGGTGTCGAACTCGGTGTGCACCGACCCGCCGAGCGCGACCAGCCGCTCGACCTCCGCGGGCCGATCGGCCGCGAGGACGTCGACATGCACCCTGTTCTTGGCGACCTTCTTCTCCGGCACCTGCTGAAAACATACCGACGGGCCCGGCCCGTCGAGCAGCACTACCGGATCGGTCTCGGGCGTCAGCCCCTGCTCCGCGAGCCGGGCGATCTCCTCGTCGTCGTACGGCCGGATCGAGTAGCCGTCGAGGACCGTGGTCCAGAATCGCGCGAGGGACGGAGCGTGCTCACAGTCGACGACGATCTCGTACAGCGTCGCCATCGGGGGTCCCGCCTAACTTCCGGAGTCGTCGGACTGCTTGGCGGCCGCCTTCTTGCTCGCGGTCCTCTTGGCCGTGGTCTTCTTCGCCGTCGACTTCTTGGCGGCCGTCTTCTTGGCGGTCTTCTTGGTCGCCTTCTTGGCCGAGCGCTTGCGCGGGGCGGGGCCCTTGGCGCGCTTCTCCGCGAGCAGCTCAGTGGCTCGCTCAAGGGTCACCTCGTCGACCGAGTCGGCCTTGCGCAGGGTCGCGTTGGTCTCGCCATCGGTGACGTAGGGCCCGAACCGGCCGTCCTTGACCACGACCGGCTTGTCGCTGTTGGGATCGGTGCCGAGCTCGCGCAACGGCGCCGCCGCGGCCCGACGGCCACGCTGCTTCGGCTGCGCGTAGATCGCCAGCGCCTGCTCGAGCGTGATCGTGAACAACTGCTCCTCGGAATCCAGGGAGCGGGAGTCGGTGCCCTTCTTGAGGTAGGGCCCGTAGCGACCGTTCTGGGCCGTGATCGGCTCGTCCGACTCGGGGTCCTTGCCGACTGTACGCGGCAGGGTAAGCAGCCGCAGGGCCTCGTCCAGGGTGATCGTGTCCAGCGACATCGACTTGAACAGGCTCGACGTCCGCGCCTTCGTGCCCTTCGGGGCGTCCTCCGGCAGCACCTCGGTGACGTACGCCCCGTAGCGGCCGTTCTTGGCCACGACCGGGCGGCCGGTCTCGGGGTCGTCGCCGAGCGGAATCTCCATGCCGGCCGGCTTCGCCAGCAGCTCTCGGGCCACGTCCAGCGTGAGCTCGTCCGGCGGCAGATCCTCCGGGATGTTGGCCCGCCGCTCATCGGCGTCCTCGACGTAGGGCCCGTAGCGGCCGACCCGGACCGCGATGCCGTCGCCCAGCGGGAACGTCGACAGCGCCCGGGCGTCGATGTCACCCAGGTCGCCGGCCAGATCCCGCAGGCCCTCGATGTCGCCCTCGCCGAAGTAGAACCGCGCGAGGACGCCGGTTCGCTTGGCCCGGCCGCCCGCGATGTCGTCGAGCACGTCCTCGAGCCGCGCCGTGAACTGGTAGTCGATCAGGTTGGCGAAGTGCTCCTCGAGCAGTCGCACGACCGCGAACGCCAGCCAGGCCGGCACCAGCGCCGTCCCCTTCTTGTAGACGTAGCCGCGGTTGAGGATGGTGCCGATGATCGACGCGTAGGTCGACGGCCGGCCGATCTCGCGCTCCTCGAGCTCGCGGACCAGCGTGGCCTCGGTGAACCGGGCCGGCGGCCGGGTCTCGTGGCCGGCGGGGTCGAGCGACACGACCGACACGACATCGCCCTCGGCCACGTCCGGCAGCCGGGTCTCACGGTCGTCCTGGTCGGCACGCGGATCATCCCGACCCTCGACGTACGCCTTGAGGAAACCGTGGAACACCAGGACCCGTCCGCTCGCGGCGAACTCGCAGTCCTCACCCGATCCCGCTTCGGCACCCAGCCTGATCGTGACTGTGCGGCCCTGCGCGTCCTTCATCTGGCTCGCGACCGTGCGCATCCAGATCAGCTCGTAGAGCCGGTACTCGTCGCCTGACAGGCCGGTCTGACGCGGCGTACGGAACGACGACCCGGCCGGCCGGATCGCCTCGTGCGCCTCCTGGGCGTTCTTGACCTTGGTCGTGTACGTCCGGGGCTGCTCCGGCAGGTATTCGTTGCCGTACAGCTCACGCACCTGGGTCCGTGCCGCGGCGATCGCGGTCCCTGACAAGGTCGTCGAGTCGGTCCGCATGTAGGTGATGAAGCCGTTCTCGTAGAGCCGCTGCGCTACCTGCATCGTCCGGGCGGCGCCGTAGCCGAGCTTGCGGGAGGCCTCCTGCTGCAGGGTCGTGGTTCGGAACGGCGCGTAGGGCCGGCGCGTGTACGGCTTGGCCTCGACCGATCGGACCGTGAACTGCTTGTCCCGCAGGCCGGCCGCGAGCGCCGTCGCACCCTCCTCGGACAGGTGGACGACGTCTTGGGTCTTGAGTTCGCCCTGCGCGGTGAAGTCGCGACCCTGGGCGACCCGCCGGCCTTCGACGCTGGTCAGCTTGGCCGGGAACTCGCGCGGGTCCTTGTCCTCACCGGCGTCGAAGCTGCCTTCGATGTCCCAGTAGGTCGCGGCGCGGAACGCCATCCGCTCGCGCTCGCGGTCGACGACGAGCCGGGTCGCGACCGACTGCACCCGGCCGGCGGACAGACCCGACATGACCTTCTTCCACAGCACCGGGCTGACCTCGTAGCCGTAGAGCCGGTCAAGGATGCGCCGGGTCTCCTGGGCGTCGACCAGGTCCTCGTCGATGCTGCGCGGGTTGGCGACCGCATCGGCGATGGCCTGCGGCGTGATCTCGTGGAACACCATCCGGCGGGCCGGCACCCGCGGCCGCAGCTCGGCCAGCAGATGCCAGGCGATCGCCTCGCCCTCGCGGTCCTCATCTGTAGCGAGGTAGAGCTCGTCGGAGTCCTTGAGCAGCTTCTTGAGCTTGGTGATCTGCTGCTTCTTGTCCTTCGGCACGACGTAGACCGGCTCGAAGTCGGCCTCGACGTTGACCCCCAGCCGCGCCCACGGCTCACCCTTGTACTTCGCCGGCACCTCGGATGCGTTGTGCGGCAGGTCGCGGATGTGACCGATCGACGACTCCACGACGTAGTCGCCCCCGAGATAGCCGGCGATCGTGCGCGCCTTGGCCGGCGACTCGACAATCACGAGTCGGCGACCTGAGGGCTCACGTGCAGCCACTGACTTCTCCTGGAGATCGGGGTTCTCGGGGTCGTTCGGGTCCATTGAACGGCCAGCCAATGGGACACGGTAACGCGCCACGTCAAATCGGAGCGGGTCCGGGCAGTGTCACAGCGCGTACGGTCAACGCTGTGGGGACTCGCATCGCGGCGGCGCTCGTCGCCTTGTCGGTGGTCGCGGGCGCCTGCTCGGACGACCCCGACGACCCGCCGGTGGGAACCGAGCCGTCGCCGCAGCCGACCGCCCGAACGTCGGAGCCGCCGCCGGCCGCCGTCCAGCCGCTCGCCCTGGCGATCAACGTCCACCGGCCGGCCGCCGCCATCGGGCGGTCTTTGGCCCGGCGCATCATCGCCGGCGAGCCGATGCGTTGGGCCGATCTGGGCCAGGACGGCGGTCGGGTCCGAGTACGCCGCGGCCCGGACGCGCTCGACACAGTGGCCCGCGACCTGGCCGTACTCGCCGTGGTCCCGGCGTCGACCCTGCAGCCCACGGTGCAGCCGGTGTCCGTCGACGGGGTCGATCCACTGCGCTCGCCTCACCGCTATCCGCTGACCACGGCCGCGGACCAGCCGGTCGGCGAGGTGACGACCGTGACCGTCGTCGGCGACATCATGCTCGGCCGCGGCGTCGGCGATCGGCACGCCGCCGATCCGGGCCGGCCGCTGCAGCCCCTGACCGACCGGCTGGGATCGGCCGAGCTGACCGTCGGCAACCTCGAGAGCACGCTGTCCGACGACGGCGTGCCGCGGCAGGGAGACGACTCGTTCGCCGCTGATCCCCAGGTCGTCGGCGCTCTGGCGGCGGCCGGCTTCGACGTGCTGTCGCTGGCGAACAACCACATCGGAGACTACGGAGACGCGGCCTTCCGCGACACGCTGCGCCGGTTGGACCACTCCCCGATCCGCCGCGTGGGCGCCGGTCTCGACGCTGACGCGGCCTGGCGACCGGTGGTGCAGCGCCGCGACGGCATGCGAATCGGGTTCGTGGCCTTCAACGCGATCGGCGAGACGCCTCGGGCCACGGCATCGCAGCCGGGCGCGGCCGAGGTTCGGATGCAGCCACGCACCGGGCCGCTCAATCCACGCGACCTCCGGCGGCTGACCAGCACGATCGAGGATCTGACCGCACGGGCCGACATCGTGATCGGGCTGCCGCACTGGGGCGATCAGTACACCAACCGGCCGGTGCCCGATCAGCGCCGAGTCGGCCGGGCGATGCTCGACGCGGGAGCCGACATCGTCGTCGGCGGGCATCCGCACTGGGTCCAGGGCATCCAGACGCACCAGGGCGGGCTGGTCGTCCACTCGCTCGGCAACTTCGTCTTCGACATGGACTTCTCCCAAGAGACCGAAGAGGGCGTCATGCTCGAGCTGGTCTGGTGGGACGCCGAGCTGATGGGCGCCCGATTCGTGCCGTACGTCATCGACGACAACTACGTACCCCGCCTCGCGAACGGGCCGCGCGCCGAGGCGACCCTCGACCGGATGTGGGCGGCGAGCGATCGGCCGTTCGGTCGCCTGAGTGGCGCTGCCTAGGACCCGCCCAGCCACTCCCACATGATGCGGCCGACTCGCGCCAGCTGCCGCGGTTGCACGACGCCGGGACGGTCGGCCGCGCTGTGATACTCCGCGTACGGGGTGCTCCCGAGGCGCGCCGCCGGCAGGCCCGCCTTGTCGAACGACCAGTGATCGCTGGCCTGGTTCTCGCACGGCTCCGCCGGGATGTCCAGGCGCCCGGCGGTCCGCAGCAGCGAGCGACGAACGGTCGGCGGCTCCAGACCGCCGCTGCACACCGGCACGACAGCGCCGACGCCGACCCGGTCCAGGGCCACCATGCCGTCCAGCGACCGTCGTTGGCGTCCGGACATCTGCTCGACGTAGGCCGTCGATCCGAAGTGATGGTCGTCGTCGCCGTCGCCGCGCGGCTCCTCGCCGCCGAACGCCACGAACACCACGGGCAGCTGAGGCGGGGTTGCCGCCGCAAGCCGGGCCAGCTCGAGCAGGACCGAGATGCCGGACGCGTTGTCCTCAGCGCCCGGCGCCTGCGGAACCGTGTCGAGATGGGCGCCCACGATGCGGTACGGATCGCCAGGTCGTAGGTCGGCGGTCGGGGCGATGACGTTCCAGGTCCTTCCAGCGTCGACCGGGACGCCCCAGGAGACTCCGGACGGCACCCGGACCGGCTCGCGATCGACGTCGTAACCCAGGTCGGCGAACCGGTCGGCCACCCAGTCGGCAGCCCGCTCGAACTCGGGCGAGGCGGCCTCGCGCGGCCCGATCCGGCCGGCCAGCCGGCGCACCGTCTGGAGTGCGGCGGCTTGGTCGAACCGTGGCGGACCAGGCACGTCGGGCGGCGGCTCGGTCGGAGTCGTCTCCGGCCCGCTGGGAGGCGGTGCAGTCGACTCGGGAGCCGACGTGGGGGGCGCGGTCCGCTCGGAGTCCGGCTCGGCGGTCGGCTCGTCCTCGGAACAGCTGACGACCCCGAGAGCCATCACGGCCGCCAGGGCCCACCGTCCCGGGTTCACGGCTCCACCCTCCGCCACCACGACCCGTGGCACAACTGCGGCGAGGCATAGGGCGGCCGCCGGATGGGTACTGAGAGGGCGTACCAACCGGAGGACAGCATGACCGATCACGGAGCGCATGACAGCTTGGTCTGGCAGGCGCTTGCACGGCTCCCGGTGCCGGTCGAGCAGCGGGTTCGGACCCAGCTCGCCCAGTACCTGGCCCGGGTCGAGGCGATGGCCGAAGCGCATGAACGCGGCGTGACGGTCGAGCCGCGCTATCGCCGGTCGGCGGTCGAACAGTTCGAAGCCGAGGCCGACCGGCTGAGCGAGCGTGGCGACCCGGCCGCGCCGGTGTGGCAGGCCCTGGCGGAGTCGGAGCGGCTCGCCGAGCAGGTCGAGGAGCTGGAGCCGGACGCCGGTCGGTGATCCTCGGCAGCGGTCCGCCGAACGCAACGGCGAGCGACCTGGTCACCTAGCGGTCGCCTCGTTCGGCCGACCACCGCTGGGGGCATGACCGCCACCCGCCTAGCGTGTACGCATGGCGACGACGACCGTGCACACGACCTACCTCGAGCAGACCGACCCGAGCGACCTGCATCCGGCGCGGCCGCCGTACGCCGTCGACGTCATCCGGGCCGAGATCCCGTCGCCGGCGTTCAGCCGCTTCCTGTTCACCGCCGTCGGAGGCGACTGGCACTGGACCAGCCGGATCGACTGGACGTTCGACCGGTGGCGCGAGTACCTCGAGCGCCCGGGTGTAGAGACCTGGGTCGCCTGGCACCGGGGCTCGACGGCCGGCTACGTGGAACTCGACGCCCAGCCGGACGGGGTCGTCGAGATCGCGTTCTTCGGCCTGCTCGCAGACTTCATCGGCCGCGGCATCGGCGGCCATCTGCTGACGGTCGGCACCGCACGGGCCTGGGATCTGGCCAGCCGTTGGCCGGAGCGGGACGCCACCAGGCGGGTGTGGGTCCACACCTGCAACCTCGACGGGCCGCACGCGCTCGCCAACTACCGGGCACGTGGTTTCCGGATCTACCAGGAGACCGACAAGGACGAAGAAGTCGCAGCCACGCCGCCCGGTCCGTGGCTCGGCGCCCGGCCGTCGGAGTAGGCCATGTCGACCAACGCCGTGCATCACCCCTGGTTCGCCCGCTGCTACGCCCGGATGAGCGTCAAGATGGAGCCGGAGGTCGAGCCGCACCGCCGGCGGCTGCTGGTCGGGCTCAGCGGGCGGGTGATCGAGATCGGCGCCGGCAACGGGCTCAACTTCGCGCACTACCCGCCCGAGGTCAGCCAGGTGTACGCCGTCGAGCCGGAGCCGCATCTACGCGCCCTCGCCGCCGAGCAGGCGGCTGACGCCGAGGCCGACATCGAGATCGTCGACGGCGTCGCCGATCGGCTGCCCGCCGAGGACGCCGTCTTCGACGCCGCCGTGTTCTCGCTGGTGCTCTGCTCGGTCCCCGATCAGGCCGCTGCGCTCGCCGAGGCCCGCCGCGTGCTGCGCCCATCGGGCGAGTTGCGCTTCTACGAGCACGTACGAGCCGACACGCCCGGACTGCGCCGGGTTCAGCGGGCGCTCGACGCCACCGTCTGGCCATGGTTCGTCGGCGGCTGCCACCTGGTCCGCGACACCACGACCGCGATCGAGCAGGCCGGTTTCACGATCACGACGCTGGAGCGGCTGCGGGTGCCGGAGACCGGGATCTCGCTGCCGGCGTCACCGCACATCCTCGGGACCGCCGTCCGGTGCTGACTCCGCCGTGGCTGCGACCTCAGTCGAGCGCGACGAGGTCGGCGTACTCCGTGTGGTTGTCGATCCATCCCCGGACGTAGGGGCAGTAGGCCACCACGGTGCGCTGGTGCGCCCGGGCCTCGTCGAGCACATGCCGGACGAGCACGCTCTCCAGTCCGTTGCCCTCGTACGGCGAATCGATCTCGGTGTGGATCAGCACCAGCCGATCGCCCGTCAGCCGGTACGAGAGGACACCCGCCGGAATGTCGTCCGCATAGACCTCATATCGCCGTCGATTGGCCCGTTCGAGCACCGCCACGTCCACCTGACGCGTCCCTCCTCCCGACCGCCCTCCCGCGGAGCACACCCGTGCACCCCGGCGGCCGAGTGTGCCCAACAATAGGATCACCGTATGCCGCGGATCTACCTCCATATCGGAGCGCCGAAGACCGGCACGACCTATCTGCAGGGCGTGCTGTTCGATCACCGCGCGCAGTTGGCCGACGCCGGCGTCCTCCACCCCGGCCGCTATGCCGAAGCACACTTCGAAGCCGTGGTCGATCTGCGCGACCTGGCGTTCGGCGGCCATCGCGACGAGACCTGGCGCGGCCGCTGGCGCCGGCTGGTCGACGAGGCCCTGAGCTGGCCCGGCGAGAGCGTCGTCATCTCCCACGAGTTGCTCGGCGGCGCCAATGAGGAGACCGTCGCCGAGGCGATCGGATCCTTCGGCGACCGCGAGGTGCACGCCCTCTACACCGCGCGCGACCTGGGTCGGCAGGTGCCGGCGATGTGGCAGGAGTACGTCAAGAACCACGCCACTGTGCCCTTCGAGCGCTACGTACGCCGCCTGACGCAGCAGCCCCGCAAGGGCCGGGTCGCCAACACGTTCTGGCGGCAGCAGCAGGCCGCTGAGGTGGCCGCGCGCTGGTGCCCGCCGTTGCCACCGGAGCGGTTCCACCTGATCACCGTGCCGCCCGCGGGAACATCGCCGACGCTGCTGTGGGAGCGGTTCGGCTCGGTCCTCGGAATCAAGCCCGACCAGATCGAGGCCGAGCGCCAATCCGCCAACACCTCGATGGGGTACGTCGAGGCCGAGCTGCTGCGCCGGGTCAACCGCTCGCTCGGCGACTCGATGCCCTGGCCCGCCTACGAGACGACCGTGAAGGGCTGGTTCGCCGAGGAGTTCCTCGTCGAGTTCGGCTCGGACAGCCGGCCCACGGTCCCGGAAGCGGCTCGGGAGTGGCTGCTCACCGAGTCGGAGCAGATGATCGCCGCGCTCGACAAGTCCGGCATCGACGTCGTCGGCGACCTGAGTGAGCTCCGTCCCGAGTTCGGGCCGACCACGCCACACCCGGTCGATGCCGCCGTACTCGATGCGGCCGCCGACGCGGTCGCCGCGCTGCTCACCGAGCGTGCCGGCCGGCACTGGACCGGGCGGGGCAGTCCGATCGTGGCCCGGGCCCGCCGAAGCGGCCTGGTCCGGGCCTTGCCGCGCGGCGTCCAGGAGTGGCTCAAGCGCCGGGTCAACGACTGACGGCTCAGCGATCGCAGGTTGCAGTCAGGCCAGCCGGACCCTGGGATCGAGCGCGGCGTAGGCGAAGTCGACGACGATGTTCGCGATGACGACGGCCGCGGCCGCGATGAGGACCACGCCGATGATGACCGGCAGGTCCTGCTGGTTGATCGCGTCGACCGCGGTCTTGCCGAGCCCGGGCATGCTGAAGACCGTCTCGACCACAACGACCCCGCCGATCAGCTGGCCGATGTCGATGCCGAACTGCGTCACCACCGGCGTCAGCGCGCTGCGGAGCGCGTGGCGGTAGATGACCCGGCGCTCCTTCAGACCCTTCGCACGAGCGGTGCGGATGTAGTCCTCACCCAGCACGTCGAGCATCGAGCTCCGGGTGAGCCGGGTGTACGTCGCGGCCAGCAGCAGGGCGAGCGTGAACCACGGCAGGATCATGTGCTGAGCCCAGCTCGTCGGACTCTGCGAGAACGGGACGTAGTCGCCGGCCGGGAACCATGTGACACCGGCCAGCGTGAGCCGGTAGTAGAGCAGGTAGATCATCATGATGCCGAGCAGGAAGGACGGCATGGAGTAGAAGAACAGCGCGAAACCGGTGACGCTGCGATCGGCGACCGACCGCGGATGCACTGCGGAGAGCACGCCGGAGAAGACGCCCAGCACCATCCAGATGATGGCGGCGCCGAGTGCCAACGACAGCGTGATCGGAAACGCCTGACCGATGACGTGCGTCACCGGGACCTGGTGGTAGTAGTCGTAGCCGAGATTGCCGTGAATCGCGTTGTTGAGGAACGTGAGGTACTGCTTCCACGCGGGCTGGTCGAGTCCGAGCCGGTGCTCGACGATGGCGATCGTCTTCGGGGTGGCCTGGCGGCCGGCCAGGGTGCGGGCGACGTTGTTGGGAACGAGGAAGAACAGGGCGAACACGGCAACCGTGATCAGCCACAGCACGAAGACTCCCTGGAGGACGCGCCGGAAGAGATAGCCCCACATCGTCGCTCACTCCCTCCAGTTCTCGACCAGCTGCTCGGCGCGCGGGTCGAAGGCGTCCCGAACACTGTCGCCGAACAGGTTGAACGCCAGCGTCGTGATCACCAGCGCGAGGCCGGGGAAGATGATGAACCACCACGACGTCGTGTAGTAGCCCTGAGCGTCGCTGAGCATGCCGCCCCAGTCGGCAGTCGGCGGGGCGAGACCCAGACCCAGGTACGAAAGCGTGGCCTGGGTGACGATCACGACCGGCACCAGCAGCGAGGCGTAGACGATGACCGGCGCCATGACGTTGGGCAGGATCTCGACGAACATGATCCGCCACGGACGAACGCCGATCACTCGTGCGGCCTGGATGTACTCCCGCTCGCGGATCGAGAACACCTGGCCGCGGACGATGCGGGCCACTGCTGCCCAGCTGAAGAAGCCGATGACCAGGATGGTGACCGTCAGACTCGGACCGGTGATCGACACCAGCGCGATCGCGAGCAGGATGAACGGTAGGGACAGGATGACGTCGATGAGCCGGGCCAGCACCGAGTCGATCCATCCGCCGAAGAAGCCTGCGATGAGCCCGACGACGGCCCCGGTCACGACGGTGATCCCGGTCGCCACGACTCCGACCAAGAGCGAGATCCGGGCTCCGTACGCGATCCGTACGAGAATGTCGCGACCGAGGTCGTCGGTGCCGAGCCAGAATTTGGAACTCGGCGGCATCGGCAGTCCTTCGGGCGAGAGCCCCGTGTTGCGGTACTGCTGGTTGGGCGGGTGACCGGTGACAGCCGCAACCAACGGGGCTCCGATGGCGAGCAGGATGATCAACACGATCACGCCCAGTGAGATCATCGCCATCCGATCCCGGCGCAAACGGCGCCAAGCCAGGGCCCAGACACTCCGCCCAACGACCGCTGGTGGCACCTCGGCGGTGGATTGGGCATGCGTCTGCGAGGCTCGGCTGCCGGTCCGAACACTCATCTGGCCCTCCTCACTGCGTCGACTTCGTCGCCGGAATCGCAGAAGTGCCCCACCTCAGCCGCAGAGCTGCGCAAGGTGGAGACGAGGTGAGGCACTTCTTCCATCTCGACGGCGGGTTGTCCCCGGGGGCCCGGGTGGGGTGGCTTGGGGCCCGGACCCCCGGAGGTCTAGGGGAATCAGCCGCCTTGCGCATCCGAGTTCAGCCAGACATTCGTCGGATCGAAGTTCTGGATGGCTGGGATGTAGACGGCGTTGTTCACCTGGCTGGCGTGGTAGTTGGCCTGCTTCGGATCGGTGATCGGGAAGAACACTGCGTCCTTCATCACCTGAGCGTCGGCCTGGGCCCACAGACCCGCAGCCTCGCTCTCACTGGGCGCGGCCACGGCCTGTGAGATCAGGTTGTTGGTCTTCGGACTGCTGTAGAAGCCGAAGTTGCTGCCCAGCGGCGGGAACGACGGCTCTCCGGAGAACAGTGGATTGAAGAAGGTCAGTGCTGCGTTGCCGTACCAGTCGGGGCCCCATCCGGCCAGCGCCATGTCCCACGTTCCGCGCTTGGCTGCATTGGGCACCTCGAGGTACTTCGTGTAGAAGTCCGCGTTCGGAACCGCGACGCCGGTGACGTTGATGCCGACCTTGCCGAGGTCCTGCTGGACGGTGGCGAAGGTCTTCCGGCTGCCTTCCGACGAGTTGCGGTAGAGGAACTTCACGGTAATCCCGTTCGGGTGACCCGCGGCCGTCAGCAGCTGCTTGGCCTTGGTGGGGTTGTAGGGGTACGGGTCGGCCGGCTGCGATCCGGTGATCCCCGGCGGCAGCACGTGGGTCAGCGGCGGGTTCAGCGTCGGTCCGCCGAGGACCTGGATGATGTGGTCCCGGTTGAGCGCGTACTCCAGAGCCTCCCGCACGCGGATGTCGTTCAATGCCGAGCCGTTGTTGGGCGAGGCCATGTTGAAGACGATGTACGGGTTGGAGGAGAACGTCTCACCGAGGTTCAGGTTCGGGTCGTTGGTGTTCATCAGTCCCGGCAGCTGCGACGGCGGCGGCCAGTTGTCCCACTCCATGTCCGCGGTGTCGGTACCGGTCTGCAGTTGCAGCTGGGTCGAGTCCTGGCTCACCGTCTCGTCCACGACGATCTTGTCGACGTACGCCTTGTGGATCGGGTCGGTCGCCGGGTTCCAGGCCGGGTTACGGGTGTACACGATCTCCTTGGTCGGATCCCAGGTCTGGACCTGGTAGGGACCGTCGGAGATCTGGTGCTGTCCGAGCGCGGTGCTCGCCGGCAGGTAGTTGAGAACTTCCTTGGGCGCCGGGGAGAACGCCGGCATCGTCAGCATGTCGACGAAGTAGGTCGCCGGGTGGGTCAGCTTGAACACCACGGTGTGGTCGTCCTTCGCGGTGACGCCCGGAAGTGAATGAGTGTCGATGTAGTTGCGGATCGCGTCGACGGACTGGTCGACCTTCTCGAAGCCGTTGCAGAAGCTCTGGTAGCCGACGATCAGGTCGGCGAAGTCAGGAGTTCCGCCGAACGGCTGGACCGGGTTGCAGGTCCGCATCACGCCGCGTACGACGTCTTGCGCCGTCACGTCCCGTTCGGGGGTGGTATTCCATTTCACCCCTTGGCGCATCGTGATGGTGTAGGTCTTGCCGTTGTCGGTGATGCCACCGTTGGCGACCGTCGGAATCTGCGTCGCGAGGTCCGGCGTCGCCGTGGTCGACTGGTTGGGGTCGGCGGGATAGGTGAACAGCTGCCGACTCCACATGCGGAGATTCAGGTAGCCGATCGAGTAATAGCTGATGTTCGGGTCCATGTAGTCCACATCGCCCGCACCCAGCATGTTGAGCGTCCCTCCCCTGACAGCTTGCCCTTCGGCGCTTGAGCCACTGGAGTTGTTGGAGCTGCCACACGCCGAGGCCATCAGCAGGAGCACGCCCACGGCCGCGGTTCCCACGAGCCGGTGGGTCTTCGTATGCATTGGGCCTCCTGGGTCTTTCGGTTGTGACCCCCACGTTGCGAGCCCTCCAATGAGAGAACGATGAGGGTCCACAGGCGACTCTCACGAGACCGGCCGGTTTCTTATCCCACGCGAATTTCGGGGCCTGAAACTTCATCTGTGGCTCATACGCAGCGAGCAACCGTGAACGTGACGTCTCGGGAACTGCGTAAGGAGCGACGGACATGAATTCCGCAACCCACCTCGAAACGCCCACTCCCTCCACACCGTCGACCGAGCCACCTGCCGGGCCACCGCCGACGCCGCCTCCACCTCAAGCGGAGTCGCATCGGGGCCGGCGCCTGGTGGCCGGAGTCGCGGCCGCGCTCGTCCTCATGGTCGGCTCGGGAGCGATCGGCGGCTGGGCCGCCACCCAGTCCGACGGCGACTCGGCCGCGGCGCCGGCGCATCCGGCCGCGGTAGCGCCGGTAGTTCACCAGCAGCTCGGCCACCCCGCATCGCTGGCCAACATCGTCAAGGCAGTCGAGCCCAGCGTGGTCTCGATCAAGACCCGCGTCGGCGAGGGATCCGGCGTCGTCCTCGACAACGCCGGCCACATTCTCACCAACAACCACGTGGTCGCCACCGCGACCGGCGACACCGTCACAGTGACCACGAACGATGGGTCGTCCCACACCGGCACGATCGTCGGGACCGACCCCCGCAGCGACCTCGCGGTCGTTCAGGTCTCCGGCGTCAACCTCCAGCCGGCCACGTTCGGCAACAGCAACGCGATGCGCGTCGGCGACACCGTGCTCGCCCTCGGCAGCCCGCTCGGCCTGCAGGGCACCGTCACCTCCGGCATCGTCAGCGCCAAGGGCCGCACCATCAACGAGACCGGCGAGACACCCGGTACCGGCGTGACGGCGATCGCCGGCGCACTCCAGACCGATGCCGCGATCAACCCCGGAAACTCCGGCGGCGCGCTCATCAACACCGCGGGCCAGGTGATCGGCATCAACACCGCGATCGCCACCTCCGGCGGGAGCAGCGGCAACATCGGCGTCGGCTTCGCGATCCCCTCGAACACCGCGAAGTACGTCGCGCAGCGGCTGATCCAGGGCGAGCCGGTGGCGCACCCGTACATGGGTGTGGGCCTGGCCGACACCAGCAGCAACGGCGCATTGATCGGCCAGGTCGACCCCGGAAGCCCGGCAGCAGCCGGCGGCCTTCGTCCCGGTGACCTGGTCACCGCGATCGACGGACAGCCGATCCGCAGCGCCGACGACCTGGTCGCCGCGGTCCAGCAGGACCACGTCGGACAGCGCGTCACGCTGACCTACACCCGGCAAGGCACCCAGCACACCACCACTGTCACGCTCGGGAACGCGCCTCGATAGATCACCCTCCACCAAAGCCAGTGGCGCCCCGGTTGTCTCTCCCCTCCCGCCGCTCATAGGACAACCGGCGGCGCCACTCTCATCTTCACCTCACCGATGTGCGGCGATCCTGCCGGAGACCACCTCTCGGCGCTGCCGTCGCACGCCCGCGCTGACCGAGGCCGGACCGCCTCGCTCAGCACACCGTTTTCGAAGGAGGCACGATGCCCACGACGCCCTCCGCGAACACCTCACATCGGCAATCTTTCGCGGTCGAGCTGGCCATGCTGGCGAAGACCTTCCACACCCCCGCCGAACCGATCCACGCCGTCCAGGGCGTGAACCTTCGGATCGCTCCCGGCGAGACGGTCGCGTTGCTCGGTCCGAACGGCGCCGGCAAGTCGACCACGATCGACATGCTGCTCGGCCTCGCGGTTCCGGACACGGGCCTGGTAAGGGTGTTCGGCCGCCCGCCGTCCGAGGCGGTCGCGGACGGCTCGATCGGGGCGATGCTCCAGACCGGCGGGCTGATCCCGGACCTGTCGGTACGAGAGCTGGTCACGATGGTGGCCTCGCTGTATCCCGCGCCGATGCAGGCCGACGACGTACTCCAGCTCACCGGCATCGACGACATCGCGCGACTGCGCACCAACCGGCTGTCCGGCGGACAGACCCAGCGGGTCCGGGCCGCCATCGCACTCGTGGGCAATCCCCAGCTTCTCGTGCTGGACGAGCCGACCGTCGGCATGGACGTCGAGTCGCGCCGGTCCTTCTGGCAGACGATGCGGACCTACGCCGCGACCGGACGAACGATCCTGTTCGCCACCCACTACCTCGACGAGGCCGACGACTACGCCGACCGGGCCGTCCTGATGGCGCGCGGCCGGGTGGTCGCCGATGGGCCGACCACCGTCATCAAGGGGATGGTCGGCTCCCGCACGATCCGCGCCACCGTGCCGCATGCGGATCGCGTGATCCTGCACAGCCTGCCGGGCGTAGTCTGCGTCGACCGCCACGGCGACGCGGTGATCCTGACCTGCTCGGACTCGGACGCGGCCATCCGCGCCCTGCTCCAGACCCATCCCGACGCACGCGACATCGAGATCACCGGCGCCGGACTCGAGCAGGCGTTCCTCCAGCTGACCGCCGACGAGCCGGAGTCGACTCCGATCGTTCCCCGGCAGGCGGGCGCACCCCAACAGGAGAACCTGCTGTGACCACATACCTGCGCTACGAGCTGATCCGGACCTTCCGCAACACCCGCTTCGTCATCTTCGCCTTCGCGTTCCCCCTCGTGCTCTACTTGGTCATCGCGGCGCCGAACCGGCACGAGCACAACCTGGCCGGGACGGGCATCTCCGCGCCGCTCTATTACATGGTCGGCCTCGCCACCTTCGCCGTCATGACCGGAGCGGTCAGCAGTGGCGCTCGAATCGCGGCGGAGCGCCAGGTCGGCTGGAACCGGCAGTTGCGCATCACGCCACTGCGATCGCGCTCCTACCTCGTCACCAAGGTCGTCACGGCATACGCGATGGCGCTGGTGAGCATCCTGCTGCTGTATGTCGCCGGCATCGCACTGGGCGTACGGATGTCGGCCGGCGACTGGCTGGAGATGACCGGCCTGCTGCTCGTCGGGCTGATCCCGTTCGCCGCGCTCGGCATCCTGGTCGGCCACCTGGTGTCCGCCGACACGATCGGTCCGGTGATGGGCGGCATGGCTGCCCTGCTCGCGTTGCTCGGCGGCACCTGGTTCCCCATCACGAGCGGCTTCATGTACGACCTGGCCCGCAGCCTGCCGTCGTACTGGCTGGTCCGGGCGAGCCACGTCCCGATCGGCAGCACCGGCTGGGGCACGCTCGGCTGGCTGGTCGTCGCCGCCTGGTCGATCGCGCTGATCGCGCTCGCGGCCCGCGCCTACCGCCGCGACACCCGGCCGGCGTGACTGGATTGCTTCAGCGAATTCTCATCCCACGCTCATAGCTGCGCAGTAAGTTCGGGTCATGCGTCTCCTAGTGGTCGAGGACGACGTGAAGATGGCGTCCCTGCTGAAGCGCAGCCTCAAACGCGAGGGCTATGGAGTCGACGTCGCGAGTACGGGGGCCGACGCGGTGTGGGCCGGACGGGAGTTCCCGTACGACGCGATCGTGCTCGACGCGATGATCCCGGCACCCGACGGGTTCGAGGTCTGCCGCCAACTCCGCAAGGAGGGCAAGTGGATGCCGGTCATCATGCTCACCGCGCGCGGCGCGGTCGGCGACCGGATTCGAGGGCTCGACGCCGGTGCCGACGACTACCTGCTCAAGCCCTTCGCGTTCGCCGAGTTGCTTGCCCGGCTGCGCGCCCTGCTCCGGCGCGAGGCCGGTGAGCGACCGGCGATGCTCAGCGCCGGTGACCTGGAGCTTGATCCGGCCGGCCATGCCGTTCGCCGCGGCGACGCCTCGATCAGCCTCTCCGCCCGTGAGTTCTCCGTCCTCGAACTGCTGCTGCGCCGCAAGGGCGAGGTGCTCAGCCGGACCGCGATCCTCGAGCACGTCTGGGACTTCGCCTACGACGGCACCTCCAACGTGGTCGACGTCTACATCCGCTACCTCCGCGACAAAGTCGACCGGCCGTTCGGCCGCAATGCGATCGAGACCGTACGCGGTGCCGGCTATCGGCTGCGCCCCGACGGCGGCTGACCGCCATGCGGCGGACTGTGCTACGTCCGCCGTCGCTGCGCGCCCGGCTGTCCGCCATCACCGCGACCGGGGCGATCGTCGTCCTCGGCGTGACCGCGCTGGTCGTCTACCGCGACCTCAGCGGCCAGCTCAGCTCGGCCATCACCGAGGAGCTCACGATCCGCGTCGACGACCTCGCGAAGGGGGTCGAGAACGGCTCGACACCACCCGGCTCCGCCCTGGTCGCCGCGCAGACCGTCTCGGCCCAGGGCGAAGTGCTCGCACCGGCCGGCGCCGATCCGCTGCTGACCAAGGCCGAGCTCGCCGAGGCGACCCAGCATCAGATCATCATCGACCGGCCGGTCCCGGCGATCGGCAACGAGGCCCGCCTGCTCGCCCGCCCGATCAGCGGCTCCGGAAACAATGTCGTCGTCGGTGTCGCCGCGACCAGCACCGGGCCGCTCTCGAAGGCACGCGAACGATCGCTTCGGGTGCTCGCGATCGCCGGACCGCTCCTCACCGCCGCCGTCGCCGTGGCGGCCTGGGTCGTGACCGGGGCCGCCCTGCGCCCGGTTCGCCGGATGGCCGGTGAGGCGGCCACCATCTCCGCCGCCGAGCCCGGACGACGGCTGGCCCAGCCTCGAAGCGATGACGAGATCGCCGAGCTGGCCCGGACCCTCAACGCCATGCTGGACCGGATCGAGACCGCCATCGCGCACGAGCGGGCGTTCATCGACGACGCGGCGCACGAGCTGCGTACGCCGATCGCCGTCCTTCGCGGCGAGCTCGAGCTCACGACGCATGAGCGGGACGATCCGGAGGCGGTCGCCCGGGGGCTGACCAGCGCCCTGGAGGAGACCGACCGGCTGGCTCGGCTAGCGCAGGATCTGCTCACCCTGGCCCGGGCCGACGCCGGACAGCTGGCACCCGGCGATGCGCGCACCGAGCTGCTCGACGCGGTCCGGGCCGGCGTCCGGCGACTGCCACCACACCACGCTGTCGACATCGAGGTCCAGGGCAAGCCGACCTACGTCCGAGGCGACGAGGAGTGGCTCGAGCACATCGTGACCAACCTGGTCGCCAACGCCTGCCGGCACGCCGACAGCCGGGTGCTCGTCACCGTCCGCGTCGTCGGTCGGCAGGCCTGGCTGGAGGTGGCCGACGACGGCGACGGCTTCGCGCCAGAGCTGCTCCCCCGCGTGTTCGACCGGTTCGCAAGATCGGAGAGTCAGCGCGGCACCGGCGGTGGCGCCGGGCTCGGCCTCGCGATCGTCGCCTCGATCGCCCAGGCCGTCGGCGGCACGGTCAGCGCCACCAACGGCGAGCCGCTCGGGGGCGCCCGCGTCGAGGTGTCCCTGCTCCTTGCGGACAGCGCCGCATCCTAGGGCGTCTCATGCTGGCTTCATCGCCGCCGTCGGATCCTGGCGCCATGGCTGCCCTCCGGTCTGTCCCCGACGTCCGCCCCGGCTTGGTGCTGGTCGTCGACGACGATCCCAAGTTCGCGACCATCGCGATGCGCATTCTGCAGCGCATGGGGCACCGCTGCGTACGCGCCGAGTCGGGCATGGAGGCACTTCGGGCCGTACGCGAACATCGACCGGACGCGATCGTCCTGGACGTTATGATTCCGGCGCCGGACGGACTCGACGTGTGCCGGCAGCTCCGATCGGACGGCTGGGCCGGCGGCGTGGTCATGGTGAGTGCCCGTCGCAGCCCAGCCGATCGGGCCACCGCCGTGGGAGCCGGCGCCGACGTGTTTCTCGGCAAGCCGTTCCCGCTCGACGACCTGGTGTCGGCCGTCGACTCCCTCGTCGGACGCGCCGTCCCCTAGCCACCCACCATCCGCCACTGCGACAGCAACCATCCGCCACTGCGACAGCCACCATCCGCCACTGCGACAGCCACCATCCGCCACTGCGACAGCAACCATCCGCCACTGCGACAGCAACCATCCGCCACTCGGACATCGGATGGTGACTGTCCGAGTGACGGATCGTGTGGCCGGGATCAGCTGGCGGCCGGAGCCTCCGCCGGCTCGGTCTCGCTGATCGCGATCGGACGCCGCTTGGTGATGTAGACGGCGGCCGCCACGACCAGCGCGGCGATGATGGCGATCGTGATGCGGAGCGGCTTGTTCGCGTTGTCGCCGACGCTCAGCGAGACGACGGCCGGCAGGATCAGCAAGGAGACTAGGTTCATCACCTTGAGCAGCGGGTTGATCGCCGGGCCCGCAGTGTCCTTGAATGGGTCGCCGACGGTGTCGCCGATGACCGTGGCCTCGTGGGCCGGGGAGCCCTTGCCGCCGTGGAAGCCGTCCTCGACGAGCTTCTTCGAGTTGTCCCAGGCACCACCGGCGTTGGCAAGGAAGACCGCCATCAGCGTGCCGGTGCCGATCGCGCCGGCGAGGTAGCCCGCCAGTGGACCGACGCCGAGGCCGAAGCCCACGGCGATCGGCGCCATGATCGCGAGCAGACCCGGTGTCGCCAGCTCTCGCAGCGCGTCTCGGGTGCACATGTCGACGACCCGGCCGTACTCGGGACGACCGGTGCCCTCCATGATCCCGGGGATCTCGCGGAACTGCCGGCGCACCTCGAACACCACCGCACCGGCGGCGCGGCCGACGGCGCTGATCGCGAGTCCGGAGAACAAGAACACGACGGCGGAGCCGATCAGCAGACCGACCAGGGTGTTCGGGCTGAAGATGATGAACGCGAACGAGTCCGGCAGGTTGGTGAGATCGCCACCCGCGTCGATCACCTCGGAGGTGATCGAGTCGGAGTAGGAGCCGAACAGCGCGGTCGCCGCCAGCACGGCGGTCGAGATCGCGATCCCCTTGGTGATGGCCTTGGTCGTGTTGCCGACCGCATCCAGCTCGGTGAGGATCTGGGCGCCGTTCTCGTCGACGTCGCCGGACATCTCGGCGATGCCCTGCGCGTTGTCGCTCACCGGGCCGAAGGTATCCATCGCGACGATGACGCCGACCGTGGTGAGCAGGCCGGTTCCGGCCAGTGCGACGGCGAACAGCGAGATCACGATGACGCCGCCGCCGAGCAGGAACGCGCCGTAGACGGCTGCCCCGATCACGACCGCGGTGTAGACCGCCGACTCCAGACCGATCGAGAAGCCGGACAGGATGACGGTGGCGGGGCCGGTGAGCGCGGTCTTGCCGACGTCCTGGGTCGGTCGGTGTTCGGTGCCGGTGAAGTAGCCCGTGAGGGTCAGGATGATCGCGGCCAGCACGATGCCGAGCAGCACGGCGACGATCGCGATCACCCGCGGGTTGCCGTCATGGGCTGCGATGCCGGCAGACACGTCGTTCAGGTCGCTGAACGAGCCGGGCAGGTACGCCAGGGCGGCGATCGTACACAGCACGGCCGAGACGCCGGCCGAGATGTAGAAGGCCCGGTTGATCGTGGTCAGGCCGTTCTCGCCGGGGCGGGCCCGGGTCACGTAGACGCCGAGGATCGCGGTCAGGGCGCCGAGGGCCGGCACGATGAGCGGGAAGACCAGGCCCTCGGAGCCGAAGGCCGTCTTGCCGAGGATCAGCGCGGCCACCAGCGTCACGGCGTACGACTCGAACAGGTCGGCCGCCATGCCGGCGCAGTCACCAACGTTGTCGCCCACGTTGTCCGCGATCGTCGCGGCGTTGCGCGGGTCGTCCTCGGGGATGCCGGCCTCGACCTTGCCGACCAGGTCGGCGCCGACGTCGGCCGCCTTGGTGAAGATGCCGCCGCCGACCCGCATGAACATCGCGAGCAGGGCGGCACCGAAGCCGAAGCCCTCGAGCACGGACGGGGCGTCGCTCTTGTAGATCAGTACGACGACCGAGGCGCCGAGCAGTCCGAGTCCGACCGTCCCCATGCCGACGACGCCGCCGGTCCGGAAGGCGATCCGCATTGCGTTGTCACGGTCGCCCTCGCGGGCGCTGGCGGCCATCCGGACGTTGGCCCGGACCGCCAGCGACATGCCGAGGTAACCGATCGACGCGGAGAACGCCGCGCCGATCAGGAAGAACAGTGAGCGGCCGATGCGTACCTCAGCATCGCCCGGAAGTACGAAAAGCAGGAGAAATGCCACGGCTGCGAAGACCGCCAGGGTCTTGAACTGCCGGGTCAGATAGGCAGATGCACCTTCCTGTACGGCCCGACCGATCTCCTTCATGCGGTCGGTGCCTTCGTCGGCGGCCAGTACCTCTTGCCGGAACATGCCAGCCATCACCAGCGCCACGGCGCCGATCAGGGCTACTACGACAACG
>Ga0081455_10000354_pt1 | contig 60535 bp, 49 predicted proteins | sample TabmetS3T2R1_FD_70207 | JGI IMG/M metagenome (GOLD analysis project Ga0081455, IMG submission 70207) | Tabebuia heterophylla rhizosphere microbial communities from the University of Puerto Rico - S3T2R1 | ecosystem: Host-associated > Plants > Roots > Rhizosphere ...
CGTAGTCGACGTCGGGGAAGACCGACTTGGCGACCGGCAGATCGCGCATCTTGAGGAAGTGCAACTCCGCGCCATAGGCGCAATCGTTCATGAGCACGATGACGAGCGGCAGATCCTCGCGCACCACGGTTTCCAGCTCGCCCATGGTCATCAGGAAGCCGCCATCGCCGATCACCAGGACAGTGGTCTCGTCCGGTCGCGCCCTGGCCACGCCCAGCGCGGTGCCGAAGCCGAGGCCGATGGAGGCAAAATCGCTGGTCAGCTTGAAGCGACCGGGATCGGGGACCGACAGATAGGGCACGATGCCGAGGAAGTTGCCGGCGTCGTAGACCAGGTTGCGGTTGGCCGGCAGCAGCTTCTCCAGCGCCACACCGAGCGCGCGCGGATCGACGGTGCGCGGCGTGCTGGCCGGCTCGAAGTCCCGCGCAATGTCGAAGCCGCGCAGATAGCCGAGCGTCTCCTCGGAGCGGAACGGTCGTTCGGCATTGGAGCCGGGCGGCAGCGCGTCGAGCAGTGCCTTCGCCGCCAGCCGCGCGTCACCGACCACGGCGACATCGGCAGGATGCCAGCGGCCGATGTGGCTGCGATCCGAATCGACCTGGATCAGCGGCACCTTGGGCAGCGAATGGCCGAAGCTCATGGTCAGCAGATTGAGGCCGGCGCCGAACACCAGCACGCAGTCCGCCTGGTCGATCATGCGGCGGGCGGCGGAATGCGAGAACGAGCCGACGATGCCGAGATTGCACGGATGGCCGCGGAACATGTCCTTGCCGCGCGCCGACGTCACCAGCAAGGCGCCGACGCGGTCGGCCAGCTGCTCGAGCTCCGCCTTGGCGCCGGCGCGATGAGCGCCCAGGCCGGCGACGATGATCGGCTTGCGGCTCTGCCGCAGCAGCGCGGCGGCGGCGGCGATCGCCTGCGGCTGCGGCGCGGCTGTTGGCCGAGGTTTCGTCGCTGCAGGCGGTGATGTGCCGTTCGCGTCCGTCTCGGCAAGCTGGACGTTGACCGGCAGCAGCAGGGCCGCGGCCCCGCCTTGCAGCGCGGCGTTCGCGGCATCGGCCAGGACGCCGCGCGCCGTGCCAGGGCTCGTTGCCACGAACGTGCGAATGCCGGCGGCGCTCAGCACACCAGTTGCATTGAAGGCCTTGTAATCCGGGCCCACCCCATTGACTGCGCCGGCGGACACCGCGGCGTCGCCGGAGATGATGAGCACGCGCGAGCCTGAGCGGCTGGCATAGGTGGCGGCGTGCAGGCCGTTCGCGGTGGCGGGCCCACGTCCGATCACCGCCACGCCCAGCCCGCCGGTGGCGTAGGAGAAGCCCTCGGCCATGGCGATGGCGTTGTTCTCGTGCCGCGCGCCGTAGAAGCGGATGCCGGAGCTGTCGAGCGCCGTGGCGAAGACCGCGGTGTCGTCGCTCATGAGGCCGAACACTTGCTGCACGCCGAGCGCCTTCAGGTCATCGACCAGAAGCTGGTAAACAGGGGCCTTCATTCGATCCTCCCTTGCCGTGCCGTCCAAGGTTCGGTCATCGGCAAGCCGATCGCAATACGTCCGAGCCGAGCAGCGATGCCTGCAGAATAGGCCGAAATGCCATCGAAACGGCGTGTTCTATCTTCCCAGCACCAGCTGGGATGAACATCCGGCTTTCGTCATCGTCGAGCGAACCGCCACGACCGGCCCCGAATCGATCCAGCAAGAATACGTGTTGCATGGCCGTTCTCGAATTTCCGGACATCGACGCCGTGAAGCGCTGGTATAACTCGCCGGAGAACAAGGAAGCGGCCAAGGTTCGGCAGAGCGGCGCCCCTCCAATCCCGGCTACGCTTGCACGAGCAGGTACGCGCCCGACGCAATGAAAGCCGCGCCGGCGAAGCGCGCGACCAGGCGGCCCTGCGGCATGACTTTCTCCAGGAGAACCAGCACGGCGAGCAGCGCGATCCAGAGCACGTTCATCACGCCCACGACGAACAGCAAGGCCATCAAGGCCCAGCAGCAGCCCACGCAGAAGGCGCCGTGCCGCAGGCCGAGCTGCAGGCTGCCCAGCGGGTCCCGCCGAAAGCCGCCATAGCGCATGAGGAAGCCCAAGGGGGTCTGGCATTGCGTCAGGCAGACATCCTTCAGGGGAGTCCATTGATAGGCGCCTGCCACCACCAACACGACTCCGCCCACCACCTGGCTTGCACTCGCCATGTCGGCGTTGAGCAGAGCCAGGCGTTCCAGCGCCCACTGCACCAAGGTCGCGGCCAGGGAAAAGCCGGTCCACGCGAGGAAGTAGCCAGCCACGAACCAGCCTGCCGGGGCGAACGGGGCGCCTGAGGCTGCCGCATGGCGACCTGCGCGAGCGTACATCAGGATCATAGGAGCGGCGGACGGCGCCATCATGCCGACCATCATCACCAGCCACATGACGAACACGAATGCGAACTCGACGAGCCGCCAGGGAGCGCTGGCCGGCAGCACGAGGCCCAAGGCGGTGGACATCATGCGCGTGCCGGTCATGTCCATGCCGCTCATGTCCATGTCGTCGGCGAGCCACAGCACGTAGGCCCAGGCCACCACGGTCAGCAGGCCAAGCGAGACGGCCACGACGACACGGTCGCGCCGCACGATCCGCTCGAGGGCTGGCTTCTCGAGGGCCGGCCTCTCGAGGGCAGGATCAGCCATGGCAAGGCGACGTCAGGCGCGATGTGCTCTCAGCGATTGGACCAGGCGATGGGCGCGTAATGTCCGTTCTTGCCGGAATTGTTCCAGCGCATGCCGTGATCGGTAAAGCTGTTGCCCGACGATCCCACGGCCAGGGCGAGCTTGTCCGGAGCGGCCGGATGGCCGGCGTTCACCCAGACCTCGCCGCTGGGATGCATGGTGGGCAGCGGCTCGACCGACATGTGCAGGATGCTGGGAATCTCGACCGAACGCTTCTTGCCGTCGATGCGATAGGCGATCGACGTCTTCTTGGCGCCCAGATTGGTGGCGATCAACGGCGCGAACGCCGACATCGGTCCGCCGGCGGCGCCGGTGAAGATCGCGCCCAGGGCATCGGTCTGCTTGTCGTCGGCGCGTTGATCGATGTAAGCGGCGACCGACCAGTTGCCCAGGCCCATGGGCCCGGGCGCGTGAGCCGCCACCACGACGTTGAGGCCGTCGAGCGACACATCGCCATAACGGCCGCTGTCGATATGGAACGCCAGGGCGACATCGCAGGCGCCTTCGGTGGGCTTTGCGGTCAAAGGTGCCGCCGTCGAGACGAGACACGGGCAAATGACACTGCAGTTGCAATTCTCGAAATAGTCACCGGAAAAGTGCCATTGAATTTGGTCTGCCATGGTAGCCTCCCCTTGCCGGTGGTCGGCACGCAAGCATAGATCAAAGGCGTTCGCCGCGCCATCGAAGGGGGAAACACATGGAGTTGAAGGGCACGGTCGCCGTCGTCACCGGCGGCAATGGCGGGCTGGGGCAGCGCATCTGCCACGCACTGGCGGCGCAAGGTTGTCACATCGCGGTCGTCTATGCCCAGAGCAAGGACGAAGCCACTGCCGTCGCACGCGATCTCGAGAAGCATCAGGTCGGCGCCGCCGCCTTCGGCTGCGATGTAACCAAGCGCGAGCAGGTCCAACGGATGATCGATGATGTCGTGCAGCGCTTCGGCCGGCTCGACATCCTGGTCAACGATGCCGCCTACAACAAATCGATCCCCTTCCGCGATCTCGACAACCTCACCGACGAGGAGTGGACCAAGATCCTCGACATCAACCTGACCGGCCCCATGCTGTGCACCAAGGCCGTGGCGCCGGTCATGAAGCGCCAGGGCGGTGGACGGATCGTCAACATCTCCTCCGTGGCAGGCTTGGGACCCACGGGCTCCTCGATCGCCTATGCCGTCTCCAAGGCGGGCCTGATTCATCTCACCAAGTGCATGGCGGTAGCGCTCGCCCCCGAGGTGCTGGTGAACTGCGTGGCGCCCGGCCTGCTCGAAGGCACGCGCGCGACCGCGAACCTCAGGCCCGAGCAGGTCGAGACCGGGCGCAAGCAATCGCTGCTCGGCAAGGCCGCCGACAAGGACGATGTCGCCGACCAGGTGGTCACGATGTGCCGCACCAACACCATGACCGGCCAGACGCTGGTCATCGATTCGGGACGGACGTTTCATTGACGAGCCTCTTGCCGGACCGCGGACCTCCAGGTCCGCAATCATGATCTATGAGCGGGCCTGGAGGCCCGCGGTCCGGCAAGAAGGTCAGAGCTTGAGGTCCGGCACGTCCATCCAGCGCTGCTCAGCGACGCTGCGATAGGCGAGGTCGGCAAGCTGCACGGCTTTTGCGCCCTCGACCAGCGTCGGAAGATAGGGCGCATCTTCGGCGACGTGGCGCAGGAAGGCTTCCCAGCATTGGCGGAACGGGTTCTTGTCCTCGTGCGTGTCGGGCACTTCCGTCCAGTGCGCCATCAGGTCGACACCCCCCGGCCGTGCCGCCGCCGTGAAGGCTTCCGGCGTGTCGGCAGCGGACTGCGTGAAGCAGCGGAAACGACCGGCAACGGCTGAGCCATCGGTACCGTCGATTTGAACGACCATGGTGTCGTCGCGCCGTGGCCGTGTCGCCCAGCTGTTGGTGATCATGCCGACGGCACCGCCTTCGATCTTCAAGAGCGCATAGTTGGTGTCTTCAGCATCGACTGCATAAGCGCGCCCGCTTTCATCGACCCGCTTGGGGATGGCGGTGCTCATGACGGCACAGACGCCGGTGATAGGCGCCGCCAGCCGATCGATCATGTAGCGCCAGTGCGCCATCATATCGAGCGCCAGCCCGCCGCCTTCGGACTTGCGGTAGTTCCAGCTCGGCCGTTGGCATTCACGCTCGGTGCCGTCGAAGATCCATGAGCCGGCATCGATCTTCACCGACAGGATGCGGCCGAAGAAGCCGGACTTGCCGACGGCCAGCAGCTTGGCGAAGCCGGGCAGGAAGAGCTTGTCCTGGATGACGCCGTGCTTGAGGCCCGCGCGGTCGGCGAGCCGCGCCAGATCCATCGCTTCGTCGACCGTGGGCGCCGTCGGCTTCTCGATGTGGATGTGCTTGCCGGCCGCGATGGCCTGGCGCACGCGGTTGGGCCGATCGCCCGTGGCCGAGCAGTCCATGAAGATCTGGTCCGGGCCAGCCAGCGCTTCTTCGAGGCTCGTGGTCCAGCGCTGGTTGCCGTGCGCCATGGCCAGCGCCTTGAGACGATCGGCGTCGCGGCCGACGAGCAACAGCTGCGGGATCAGCCGGTCGCCATTCGCGAGCTTCAAGCCGCCTTCGCCGGCAATGGCCAGCAGGTTGGCCATGTGCTGGGTCGTGCCCATGCGGCCGGTGGCGCCGTTGATGACGACTCCGATGCGACGTTCGCCCATTTCTCGATGCTCCAATGCTAGCTCGACGTTGTCCGGCGCGGTGGGCCGGGCGGCGGGTTCGTGCGCGCGAAGCTCCGTCGCGCCGCGTGCCTCTCGTAATAGCGAGCCAGATGGGATGCGGCTGCAAGGGCATCCTGGCTTTCAGGAAACTGGCTCATTCGATGCAGGATCGGCAGGAGATTGATGTCGGCGAAGGTGAACTGCTCGCCAACCAGATGGCCGGTCTTGGCCACCGCCTTGTCGAGAACGCCGACCTGCTGGCGCAACGACGGCATCAGCGCGTCGATCGTCTGCCGGTCCGGCGACCCATCGGCTGTTCTCGGAGCAATGTAGGCGAAGACGTAGGTTCGGATCAGGAGCGGATCGATCACCGTGTTGACGAGCGACACCCATTGCTCGGTAAGCGCGGCGAGGTGGGGCTCGAGCGGGAAGACGAACGGAGCGGGAAAGTGGCGATCGAGATAGGTGGCAATGGCCTTCGATTCGAACAGCTCGACATCGCCATGGCGCAGCACCGGCATCTTGCCGAACGGATGGATGGCGAAGATCTCCGGCGCGCGCAACGGCCGCTCTGTCAGCACGTATTCTATTCCCTTCTCCTCGCAGACCATGCAGACGGCGCGCGTGTAGGTCGATCGGATCGATCCGACTACTTCAGGGGGCGCCATGTCACGTCCCTGCCTGGAGAGTTGCCGCCGCTTTCCGTGCCCGCACCGCGCCTTCGCGCGCCATGTCGGCGCACAGGCCGGTATAAGCCGTCGGGTCGAGGAGTTTCTCGATCGCCTTCCTGTCCATGTGCGCGGCGAGGCGCTTGTCCGCCGCCAGGAGTTCCGAGAACGGCTTGCCTTCGACGAAGGCCGCCTGTGCCGCGTCGTAGACGACATCATGCGCGTGCTGGCGGCCGATCGCGGCGCCGAGATCGAGCATCACCGCTTCCGCCATGATCAGCCCGCCCCCGAGATCGAGGTTTTGGCGCATGCGCTTGGGATCGACCCGCAGGCCGCGCATGATCTCGCCGAGGCGACCCAGAATGTCGCCCATGGCGATGCAGGCGCGGGCTTCGGCGCTGTCCATCATCAGGCTGGTGGTGCGGTCGGCTTCGTGCTCGGTCGTCATGGCTTCGAGCGCGAGCGGCACCATGGCGCGCACCTCGGCCGCGGCGGCGATGATGTCCTGGCAGAGCTTGGGATTGCGCTTCTGCGGCATGGTCGAGCTGCCGACGGTGCCGGGCGGCACGGGCTCCTCGACCTCGCCGAACTCGGTCTTCATCAGCGTGTAGACCTCGCGTCCGATCTTGCTGCAGCTCGCGGCGAGCAGGCCGAGCACGCAGATATTCTCGGCGAGATGATCGCCCAGTGCGCGCGACGGCACGGTCATGGAGTCGAAGCCCAGCTGCCGTGCGATGCCTTGCTGCACCGGCGGACCCTGCTTGCCGAGCGACGCATAGGTGCCCGCGCCGCCGCCCAGCATGGCAACGAACAGCCGAGGCGCCAGCTGACGCAGACGCTCGACATGGCGCAACAGCTCGTCGATCCAGACCGCGACCTTGTAGCCGAAGGTCGCGGGGACCGCATGCTGGCCGTGCGTGCGGCCAGCCATCGGCAGGTCGGCCGTGCGCTCGGCGAGATCGGCCATGGCCGACAGTACCTCGCCGATCTGCTTGAGGAAGATCGTATGGGCCTGGCGCAGCACCAGGAGGTCGCCAGTCTGGGTGATGTTCTGGGTCGTGGCGCCCCAATGAACCCAGCCGCCATGCGGCTCGCCGACGATGCGGCCGAGCTCCCAGACCAGCGGCACGATGGTGTGCCCTGTGCGCGCGAAGCCTTCGTCGATGCGTGCGCGGTCCATCAGCGCGAGCTTCGCCTTGGCAGCGATCGCGTCTGCCGCTGCGGCGGGAATGATGCCGAGCTCCGCCTGCGCGCGGGCCAGCGCGGCCTCGACGTCGAGCCACGCCTGCCAGCGGTTCTCGAGGCGATAGAGCGCGCGGATGCCGGGATCGGAAACGCGGGTTGCAGTTGGAAGGGTATCACCATCGGCGGTCATCCTGGGCGCTCCATCCTTCGATTGGCGAGCGAGCACACACCTTGGGCCGGCGCTCTGTCAAAGACTCCTTCCGGCCCCGCCCTGTTCCTGACCAAATGGTAGGCCTACATAAGCTCAGTCATATCCTCAGTGGACAAAGCTCACCATGACGATGCTTGAAGATATCGAGAGAGCCATCGCCGACTTGCCAGTCGACCAGTCGAAGGAGTTCCGAGCTCGGTTCGACCAGTTCGAAGCCGAGCATTTCGATCGCGCATTGGCCGACAAGAACTACGCTTTGCTGAAAGACAATCCGCGGCATCCATCCTTGCAATTCAAGAAGGTAGGCCGGTTTTGGTCCGGTTCGGGTCGGCAGTCGTTGTCGCGCATTGGCAGTTGATGCCGAAGCCGGACTGCTGTGGTTTTGGATCGGCTCTCACGCCGACTATGACGACCTGATTTGATTGTGGACCGATCGATATGTCGATGCCGTGACATGCACAACTGATCGGCAAAGCCGATTGCATCACCATGCGATCCTGACCTACGGTCGGCACCGAAATCATTGAAGAGAGGTTGCTCCCTCGCCCATGCCTCCCAAGATGAGCTTGCCCGCCGCGTCGGCTTTTGATGCGTTGAAGTGGCGTTGCATTGGACCGTCGCGCGGCGGCCGAGTCGTTGCCGTCGCCGGCGATCCCGTCAACAAGATGGTGTTCTATTTCGGCGCCTGTGCCGGCGGCATCTGGAAGACGGTCGATGGCGGCGTGTTCTGGCGTTGCGTGTCCGACGGCTTCATGGGCAGCGCGGCGGTAGGCTCGATCGCGGTCGCGCCGTCGGATCCCAACGTCATCTACGCCGGCACCGGCGAGACGGCGATCCGCCTCGACGTCTCCTATGGCGACGGCGTCTACAAATCGACCGATGCCGGCCGCACCTGGCGCCACGTCGGCTTGAAGAACAGCAAGTTCGTCGGCCGCATCTGCATCCATCCGCACGATCCCGATCTCGTCTATGTCGCGGCGCTGGGCGACGTGTTCGGCCCCAACGGCGAGCGTGGCGTCTATCGCTCACGCGACGGCGGCAAGAGCTGGGAGAGGATCCTGCACCGCAGCGACGTGGCCGGCGCGATCGATCTCTCGATGGACCGCAACAACCCGCGCATCCTGTTCGCCTCGATCTGGGAGGCGCGGCGCAATTTCTGGAACATATCGAGCGGCGGCCCGGGCAGCGGCCTGTTCCGCAGCACCGACGGCGGCGACACGTGGGAGGAGATCTCGCGCAACCACGGCCTGCCTGACGGCCTGTTGGGCAAGATCGGCGTGGCCGTCTCGCCCGTGCGCGCCGGCCGCGTGTGGGCCCTGGTCGAGGCCGAGGGCGACAAGACCGGCCTCTACCGTTCCGACGATCTCGGCGCGCGCTGGACGCAGGTTTCGGTCAATCGCGACCTCATGCATCGGCCCTGGTACTATACGCATGTCTTCGCCGACACCGGCCACGCCGACACCGTCTATGTCACCAATCTGCAGATGTGGAAGTCGACCGACGGTGGGGCGAGCTTCAGCGAGATCACGACGCGCCACGGCGACAACCACGATCTGTGGATCGATCCCAACGATGCCAATCGCATGATCGAGGGCAACGACGGCGGCGCCAACATCTCGTTCAACGGCGGTGCCTCGTGGTCGACGATCTATAACCAGAAGACCGCGCAGTTCTATCGTCTCGACATCGACAACCAGTATCCCTACCGCGTCTATGGCACGCAGCAGGACAACACCTCGATCTCCGTGCCGAGCGCCTCCGAATGGGGCGTGATCACGCTGGCCGACTGCTCCTACCCCGGCACCGGCGAGAGCGGCTTCATCGCCGTCGATCCGCGCGACCACAACATCGTCTATGTCGGCGCCATCGGCTCGAGCCCCGGCGGCGCCGGCGCCCTGCAGCGCTACAATCATCGCACGCGGCAGATCCAGCTGGTCAATGTGTGGCCCGAGGAAAACACGGGCATCGCGCCCAAGGACCTCAAATATCGCTTTGCCTGGACCTATCCGATCGTGTTCTCGCCGCACGATCCGGGCACGCTTTATGTCGGCGGCAACTGCGTGTTCCGCACACGCGACGAAGGCATGAGCTGGCAGCGCATCTCGCCCGATCTCAGCCTGAACGAGCGCGAGCGGCAGGGCCATTCGGGCGGGCCGATCACACGCGAAAGCGCCGGCGCCGAGGTTCATGCGACCTGCGCCTGCGTCGTCGAATCGGCGCACCGCCGCGGCGAGATCTGGGCCTCGACCGACGACGGCCTGGTCCATGTCACGCGCGACGACGGCAAGAGCTGGCAGAACGTCACGCCGAAGGGCATGCCGGAGCTCGCCTATGTCGGCTGTGTCGAGATCTCGGCGCACGATGCCGACACGATCTACGTCGCCGCGACGCGCTACAAGCTCGCCGACTACAAGCCCTACCTGTTCAAGAGCACCGACGGCGGGCGCAGCTGGAAATCGATCAAGGGCAACCTGCCGGGCGATGAGATCACACGCGTCGTGCGCGCCGATCCGCTGGCCAAGGGCCTGCTCTACCTCGGCACCGAGACCGGCATCCAGTTCAGCCTCGACGATGGCGCGAGCTGGACGCGCATGGGCGGCGGATTCCCGGTCGTGCCGGTCTACGACCTCAAGCTCAAGGACAGCGACCTCGTGGCGGCCACGCACGGCCGCTCGTTCTGGATCCTCGACGATGTCAGCGCGCTGCGCGGTCTTGCGGACGGAAGCACATCCACACGCGTGTTTGCGCCGCGCACGACCATCCGCACCAAGCTGCACTGGAGCGCCGGCGCCAATGTGCGCGGCGACTCCATCGCCTATGGGCCGGCGTTCGGCATCGACGGCAGCACGATGATGGTCGAGAAACCCGACGGCACGCGCCTGCGCGAGCATCTCGATGTCGGCGAGAACCCACCCAATGGCGCCATCACCTACTATTGGCTGGCCGAGGAGGCCAAGGAACCGGTGGTTCTCACCTTCCGCGACTCATCGGGGCGCAAGATCATCAGCTTCGCCAGCGACGACAAGGACGCGCCACCGGCGCGCCGCCCCGGCACCAAGGCCGGGCTGAACCGCTTCGTCTGGGACATGAAGTACCCTGGCCCGACCAAGCTCGATTACAGCCTCGCGCCGGCACGGCCCAAGCCGCTGCTGCCTGATCCCGAGAATCCGCCCGGTCCTACTGTCGTGCCCGGCAGCTACGGTATCGAGCTCGCGGTCGGCGGCCTGAAGGAGCAGGCGAGCTTCACTGTGGTCAAGGACCCGCGCCTGCCGACGACGGATGCCGACTACACGGCGCAGTTCGCCCTGCACAAGGAGCTGGTGGCGTCGCTCTCGAAGCTCAAGGAAGCACTCAACCGCCTGCGTCTCGTGAAGCGCCAGCTTGGCGACATCGCCGAGCGGGCCGGCAAAGCTGACCGGGCGTTGCGGCGTCGCGCCAAGGCGATCGGCCAGAAGCTTTCCGCGATCGAAAGCATCATGGTCGATCCGCAACGCAAGTCGGTGCGCGACGTGCTGCGCAACCCGGCCGGCCTCAACGACACGCTGTTCGACATGATTGCCATGACCACGACCGCTGACGCGGCCCCGACCTCACAGACAAAAGAGGTATCGCGCGAGGTCATGGACAAGGTCGACAGCGAGGTGGCCAATTTCGAAGCGCTCATGGAAGACGACATCGACGAGCTCAACCGCGCGCTTGCCAAGGCGCGTGTCGGCCACATTGGCGCCAATTAGCTCAGCGCAACCATCAGAAGGGACCAGCCATGGACTTCATCGAACGGCTCTTCGGGCTTTCACCAGACAACGGCGACGGCTCGACCGAGATGCTGTGGTTGGCCGCCATCGCCATCGTCATCGCGGCCTTCGTCTATTTCAGGATGTCGCGGCGCCGGATGCGACGGTAGCAGCGCGTTCCTCGTCCATGATCCACGCCGCGCCCGAAGCAAGCGCGACGGCGCGGACCTTGGCGAGAAGATTGGGCCCGACCGGGATGCCGCTCTGGCGACGACGCTCCGCCGTGCGGCGCTCGGGATCGCCGGCGACCAAGACCGGCCGATCCGGATCGGCCGGCTTGGTGGCGCGCAGCGTGTCGCAGAACGCCGCAACATCGGCGCGGAACTCGGCCGGGTCCCGGAACAGGCCGGGGTCGAGCGCCAGCAGGAAATGGCCGATATCCATGGTGCCCGGCTTCTTGGTGTGCAGGGGATCGGTGATCATGGTGGCACCCGAGAGCGCCGACGACAGGATGTTGACCATCGCGGAGAGACCGTAGCCCTTGTGGCTGCTGCCCTCCGGGGTGCCGCCAAGAGGCGTCATGAAGCCGCCTTTGCTGACCTCGCGCGGATCGGTGCTGGGTCGGCCGTCCGCCGTCACCAGCCAGCCGAGCGGCGCAGGCAGGTTCTCGTTGGCCTTGTTGCGGATCTTGCCGGCGGCCACCGTGGTGGTCGCCATGTCGAGCAGGAACGGCTCGCCCGGCTTGCCGGGTGCCGCGAAGGCAATCGGATCGGTGCCGAACCGGGCCTGGGCGCCGAACGTGGGCGCGACCTGGATGCCGCTCGCCGAGGTCGTGACCATGCCGATCAGGCCGGCCTCGACCGCCATCAGGGCATAGAAGCCGCAGGCGCCGAAATGGGCAGAGTTGCGCACGGCGCATATGCCGATGCCGCTCGTCTTCGCCTTGTCGATGGCGAGCTCCATGGCGCGCCGCGCATTGGCATGGCCGAGACCGCCGCCGCCGTCGACCAGCGCCGAGACCGGAGTCTCTCGCATGACGGTCGGCTCGGCTCGCATGTCGATCTTGCCGCCGCGCCGGCGCTCGTCATAGACCGGCACCATCGAGATGCCGTGCGTGTCGATGCCATGAAGATCCGCCCAGCTCATGATCTCGGCGGTGTCGACGGCGGTCGCTTCGGGCATGCCCCAGGCGCGCAGGATCAGCTCGAGCTGCTTGCGATGGGTGGCATAGGATGCGGGCATCTTGGGTTCCCTCGATTGGACGTTGACCTCTACCTTAGGTCACGCGCAGGCTCCGCCCAACAGGAACACGGGAGAACGCGCGATGGCGGGCGACATCGACATCTCGGCCACGGAGTCCGTCGAGACCTCAGCCGGCCGCATCGCCGGCACGACGTCAGGTGGCGTCCACGTCTTCAAGGGCATTCCCTACGGCGCTTCCACAGCCGGGGTGAATCGCTTCATGCCGCCACGCAAGCCCGAGCCATGGATCGGCGTTCGAGAGGCGGTCGCCTATGCCGGCCGCTCGCCGCAAGCGGCGGCCAATCCACAGCGGCCGGAGCTGGCGACCGTCTGGGGGCCGATCGACACGCTGCCGGTCGGCGAGGACTGCCTGACGCTGCACGTCTGGACGCCCGGGCTCGACAATGCCAAGCGGCCGGTCATGGTCTGGCTGCATGGCGGCGCCTTCTCCTGGGGCTCGGCGAACTCGCCGCGCTATGACGGGACACGGCTGGCGCAGCGTAACGACGTCGTCGTCATCGCCGTCAATCATCGCCTGAACATCTTCGGCCATCTGGATCTGTCGCAGATCGGCGACGAGCGCTTTGCGCAATCCGGCAACGCCGGACTGCTTGATCTGGTGGCGGCCCTGCACTGGATGCGCGAGCATGCCGAGCGCTTCGGCGGCGATCCCGGCAACGTCACGATCTTCGGCCAATCCGGCGGCGGCGGGAAAGTCTCGGCATTGCTGACGATGCCGAGCGCCAAGGGGCTGTTCCACAAGGCGATCATCCAGAGCGGCGCCAGCGTGCGTTTCGCCGAACCCGAACGGACGGCACGGCTTGCCCATGCGGTGCTGAAGCATCTGGGACTCCGCCCCGACCAGCTCGACCAGCTGCAGGCGCTGCCGCTTGAGCGCCTGCAGGAGGCCGTCGAGCCCGCACAGAAGACGCTGCCGCGGCCGCGCTATCCGCTGCTTGACCGCTACAATTTCGGACCGGTGATCGACGGCAAGGTCCTGCCCGCCCATCCTTTCGATCCCGCTGCGCCGGCCACATCGGATGATGTGCCGCTGCTGATTGGCGACACCAAGGATGAAACAGCCATCTTCTTGGCGCCCGACGACACCGTCTGGAACCGCACGGTCAGCGAGGACGAATTCAGCAAGCGCCTGTCTGCTGTTGCAGGCGCGAAAGCTGAAGCCCTTGCGGCGTACTACAGAAGGCGCAATCCGCAGGCGGGCGTATCAGACCGGCTGATCTCGGCGCTCACCGCCTCGAACTTCGGCGTACGATCGTTGCTCCTGGCGGAGCGGAAGGCAGCGCGTCGCCGCGCACCGGTGTGGATGTACAGGTTCGACTGGGAGACTCCGGCCTTCGAGGGGCGACTGAAGGCGTGCCACTCGGTCGAGGTTCCGTTCGTGTTCGACACGCTGGGCGTGATCGGTAAGGCACATCATAAGCCGGGCGCCCAGGCGCTGGCCGATTGCGTGTCGAGGACATGGGCCACCTTCGCGCGCAATGGCGGTCCCGCCAACACCGCCATCCCGGGCTGGCCCGCCTACACCGCCGAGCGGCGCGCCACGATGGTCTTCGACGATGAGTGCCGCGTCGCGGATGACCCGGACGGCGAGGTGCGACCGCTCTGGATCGGGGTGGCGATCGCATGACTTCATCCATTGAACGCCAAGCCGGTTGCAGCTGCGGCCAGTTGCACATTCGCTTGGCGGGCGAGCCTCGACTGGTGTCGTCGTGCCACTGCCTTGCCTGCCAGCGTCGCACCGGCGCTCTGTTCGGATCGACCTCGTACTTCCGCCGCGATCAGATCGTCTCGATACAAGGCGAGCGTCGAGCGTTTCGGCGGCAGGCCGACAGCGGCAACTGGTTGACCTTTCAGTTCTGCCCGAACTGCGGCTCGACCGTGTTCTGGGAAAGTGCGCGCCAACCCGATCTTGTCAGCGTCGCTGTCGGCGCTTTCGCCGATCCCGATTTTCCCGCACCCGTGCGCACGGTTTGGGCAAAGACGAGGCATGACTGGCTCGCCTTTCCCCCGGGCATCCCGGTCCATCCGGAATCGCCCCCCTGACGTGACTCGCGCGCTGGCGATGCCTTACAGATACTTCGCCGGCCGGATGATGGCGCGCCACATGTGCGCGACCGGGCTGTTGTCATAGCCCAGGCCCTCGGCTGGCTGGTGGAAGTTGCGGCCTATGATGTCGGTGAACTCCTCGAGCTCGACATGCAGGTTGGGATCGAACGAGTAGATGTCGTGCACGGTGATCTGGCGGCCGGACATGTACCACTTGTGGTTTCGCATGCGCTTGTAGTCTTCGTCGATGTACGGATCGGGACGGTAGTCCGCACCGAACATGGCGGCGTAGGATTGCGGATATTCGTAGCCGACCGATTCGTCGGCATAGAAGCGCAGCACCTGGTGGGCGCGGATCGCCCAGGTGACCTCCTCGTCGACATAGGGCTCGAGGAGCTGCGCGCCCCAGTAGCCGTGATCGCCGCGGATGAAGCCGACGACGGCGATGTCGTGCAGCAGGCAGGCCAGCACCATCTTCTCCGGCAGCCCCGCCGTCACCGCATGCCGCGCGCTTTGCAGAAGGTGCATGGACGGCCCGAAGCGGAGCTTGAAGAAGTCGACCAGCGTCGGCTTTGCCGGCATGGCGGGCAGGCGCGGATCGTCGCCCATCAGCATGCGCGCCCTGGGATTGGCCTTCATCTGCGCGGCGGCATTCGACGGCGGGCTCAAATCGCCCTCGGCCAGGCTGTGCAGGCGCGACTTCACGACGATGTAGTCGAGCTCGCGCGCCATCTTGGCTTCCAGCGCATCGGCGCGCTCCGACAGGGTCACGGTAGCGTTCATGGGCTGTCTCCTCGATCCTTGCGTTGGGGCCAGCCTAGCACAGCCCCTGTGAACCTGCCGCCTTCTATCGACCTATCGACCGACGGTGAACGGAATGTCGCCTTGGCCGATGTCGTCGCCCGCCGGAGAACGGACCGACCAGCGCAGGATATAATTGCCCGGCTCGAGCGTCGACGTCCTGGCAAACAAGACATTCGGCGCGGCCTTGAGTCGGGGACGAAGGGTTTCGACCACCTCGCCGTCGCGTGTGATGGCAAGCCCCGAGCGGACGTGGTCGACCGGTCTGTCGAACCGGACGGAGACCCCGACACCCGCTCCATCGATCACCTCCCCCGTCGCCGGCGCAGACTGTGTCACGCGCAGCTCCTGCGCCGACGCCGCCAGGGACGTGCCCATCAGGGCCACGACGACCACGCCGATCGATTTGACACGGTGCAGCATGACGTACTCCTCCCCGGACAGAACGTCGTAAGTCCGCCTTGGGTGGCGATCACATCCTTGTGCCGCTGCATGAAACTATCTATGGACACTCACTCAACCAAGCGGTTGCGATCACGACAGGGAGCGCAAGTGGGAAGCGCTAAAACCCATTGCAGACGTGCTGCTGTAGCGGCGAGCCTGACGCTGATGCTTCTCGGCGGCGCCCAAAGCGTCGCCCAGCAGCCGCCTGCCGCGCCACCCGCCGTCGGCGTCGTTGCCGCGCGCCGCCAGCCGACCATCCAATCGACCGAATATACGGGCCGCATCCAGTCGACCAACCGAGTGAGCGTCGTGGCCCGCGTCAGCGCCTATCTAGAGGAGGTGCGGTTCACGGAGGGCGCGGAAGTCGCGGAAGGCGACCTGCTCTATCGCCTCGATCAGCGTCCCTTCGAGGCAGACATGCAGGCCAAGGAGGCCGCCATGGCTCAGTTCGCGGCGCAGCTCAAGAATGCCGAGGCAGCGCTCGGGCGGGCGAAGGGATTGCAGGGAACGCCGGCATACCAGCCCTCCGCCGTCGACACTGCTGTCGCCAACGAGGCGGCTCTGAGGGCGCAGGTCCTGGGTGCCGAGGCGCAATTTCAGCAGGCCGAGATCAATCTCGCCTACACCCAGATCCGGGCACCGATCAGCGGCAAGATCGGTCGCACCGCGGTCACCGTCGGCAATTTTGTCGGGCCGAGCACCGGCGTCCTGGTGACCATCGTCAGCCAGGATCCGATGTACGTGCTCTTCCCCGTCTCGACGCGCGCTGTCATCGAGCTGCAGCGACGCAGCGCCCAGAAGGCAGGTGCGCTGGTCATCAAGCTCCGCCTGCCCGACGGCCGGATCTACCCGCATACCGGCCGGCTCGACTTCATCGACAACACGGTGGCCGGCAACACCGACACCATGACCCTGCGCGGCGTCATTTCCAACCCGCCGATCGAGAATGCACAAGCCGGCACGCGCGAGCTGATCGACAACGAAGTGGTCACGGTGATCCTCGAAGACGTCCAACCCACCGATGCGATCACGATTCCGCGCGCCGCCGTGCTTGCCGACCAGGAAGGCGACTATGTCTTTGTCGTCGGCGCCGACAACAAGGCCGAGCAGCGGCGTATCAGGCTCGCCAAGTCCTCGACGCCGGCCGTGGCCGCGGTCACGCGCGGCTTGAACGAAGGCGAGAACGTCATTGTCGACGGCATCCAGCGGGTGCGGGCCGGGCAAGCCGTCTCACCCGGCCCCGCCAACCCGCAGGTCAAGCCGCCGGCCTCGGCGACGCAACCATCGGGCTCGACGCCGTTGCGATGATCTCGGCCATCTTCATCCGCCGGCCCCGGTTGGCAGTGGTCATCGCCATCGTCACGACGCTGGCAGGGTTGATCGCGCTCACCCGCATACCCGTTGCGCAGTTCCCCGACATCGTGCCGCCGCGCGTGCAGGTGACAGCCTCCTACCCGGGGGCCTCCGCGGCCGTCGTCGAAGCGTCGGTGGCGCAGCCGCTCGAGGCGCAGATCGTCGGCGTCGACAAGATGATCTACATGAAGTCGACCAGCGGCAACGATGGCAGCTACAGCCTCACCGTTAGCTTCGCGGTCGGCACCAATCCCGATACCGCCACCGTGAACGTCAACAACCGCGTGCAGACGGCGTTGCCGCAGCTTCCCCAGGCGGTGCAGCTGCAGGGTCTCACGGTGATCAAGCGCTCGGCGGCGGTCCTGCAGTTCATGAACCTCTACAGCGAGACCGGCAAGCTCTCGCCGGTCGCCATCACCAGCTATGCGACCATCAACGTGCTCGACGAGCTGGTGCGCGTGCCCGGCGTCGGCCAGGCGCTGTTGTTTGGCAAGCTCAACTACTCGATGCGGATCTGGTTCGACACCCAGCGGCTGACCAGTCTCAACCTTGCGCCATCGGACGTCGTCGAGGCGATCCGGAACCAGAACGTGCAGGCTCCGGTCGGCCGCATCGGCGCGCGGCCGGTGGCCAGCGACCAGCAGTTCCAGCTCAACGTCCAGACCCAGGGCACGCTCACCACGGCGGATCAGTTCCGCAACATCGTTCTGCGCGCCAATCCCGACGGCTCCGTGCTGCGCGTGGGCGATGTCGCACGCGTCGAGATGGGGGCGCAGAACGAGGATACCGAGACGCGCATCAACGGCCGGCCGGCGGTGGGCATGGCGCTCTACCTGGCGCCCGACGCCAACGCCGTGCAGACCGCGAGCGCGGTGGCCAGGACGCTCAAGCGGCTGAGCGAACGCTTCCCCGCCGATCTCAAGGCTTACGTGGTCTACGACTCCACGGTGTTCATCGAGGATACCATCAAGGAAGTGCTGCTGACGGTGCTCGAGGCCTTCATCCTGGTGGTGATCGTCGTCTACCTGTTCCTGGGCAACCTGCGCGCCACCATCATTCCGGCCGTGGCCGTGCCGGTGAGCCTGATCGGCACGTTCGCCTTCCTGCTGGCGGCTGGTTATTCGGCCAATACCGTTTCCTTGCTCGCCATGGTGCTGGCGATCGGCATCGTCGTCGACGATGCGATCGTCGTGGTCGAAAATGTCGAGCGCGTGCTCGAGGAGGAGCCGGATCTCCCCCCGGCAGAGGCGACGCTCAAGGCGATGCAACAGATCACCGGCCCGATCATCGCCATCAGCCTGGTCCTGCTGTCGGTTTTCGTGCCGGTCGCCTTCATCCCTGGCATTTCGGGCCAGCTCTTCCGGCAGTTCGCGGTCACCATCAGCATCGCCATGCTGATCTCGGCGGTGAACGCCCTCACCCTTTCGCCGGCGTTGTGCGCGCTGTTCCTGCGCCACGAGCCGCGCAAGCGCGGGCCCATTGCCTATGTCTTGCGCGGCGTCGACCACATGCGCGACGGCTATGCTTGGGTGGTGCGCCGGCTGGTGCGCATCGCCGTCCTTTCCCTGCCGCTGCTGGTGCTGATCGGCGGCGGCATCTTCGGCCTGTCCCGCATCACGCCGACCAGCTTCCTGCCCGAAGAGGACCAGGGCGCCTTCTTTCTCAACGTGCAGCTGCCCGACAGTGCTTCGGTCGCGCGCACCAGCGAGACCGTGCGCCAGGTCGAGCAGGTGCTGAAGTCGATGCCGCAGGTGCAGGATGTGTTCGCCGTCATCGGCTTCTCGCTGCTGGACGGCGCCAACTCCTCCAACGCCGCCTTCCTGGTGGCCAAGCTCAAGCCGTTCCAGGACCGCCAGGGCGCCCAGGATTCGGCGCAGGCTCTGATCCGCCGCACCTTCGCCGAGGGCCAGCAGATCCGCACCGCCAGCATCGTCGCCTTCAACCTGCCGCCGATCATCGGGTTGTCGACCAGCGGCGGCTTCGAGTACCAGCTCGAGGCGCTCGAAGGGCAGGATCCGGTGGCGCTGGGCAGCGTCATGCGCGGGCTGGTCGCCGCGGCCAACCAGGACCCGCGGCTGGCCCGCGTGTTCTCGACCTTCAGCTCAACGACGCCCTCGATCTATCTCGACATCGACCGCGACAAAGCGCAGGCGCTCGGGTTATCGATGAACGACGTGTTCACCGCGCTGCAATCGACGCTGGGCGGCTTCTTCGTCAACAACTTCAACCTCTACGGCCGGACCTGGCAGGTCAACATCCAGGGCGAGGCCGACAACCGCCGCGACATCGAGGACATCTGGCAGATCCATGTGCGCAACAAGGCCGGCGAGATGGTGCCGATGCGCTCGATCGCCGAGCTGCGCTTCGTCGTCGGCCCGCAGGTCATCACGCGCTACAACAACTATCGCTCGATCACCATCAACGGCAGCCCCGCACCCGGCGTATCGTCCGGCTCGGCGCTCGAGGCCATGCGCGAGGTCTCGGCGAGGACGCTGCCGCCGGGCTACGGCTTCGAATGGACCGGTACGGCCTACCAGGAGTACGAGGCGAGCGGCCAGACCGGCCCGATCCTGGCGATGGCCGTGGTATTCGCCTTCCTGTTCCTGGTGGCGCTCTACGAGAGCTGGATGATCCCGATGCCGGTGCTGCTCTCGGTGGCGATCGGCGTGCTGGGCGCCTATGCCGGCATCCTGATCGCCAAGCTGACGCTCGACCTCTACGCCCAGATCGGCCTGGTCGTGCTGATTGCGCTCGCCGCCAAGAACGGCATCCTGATCGTCGAGTTCGCCAAGGAGCAGCGCGAGCGCGGCATGCCGATCGCCGAGGCGGCAGCGCTGGGCGCGCGCATGCGATTCCGGTCGGTGATGATGACGTCGTTCGCCTTCATCCTGGGCCTCGTGCCGCTGGTGTTCGCGCACGGCGCTGCGCAGATCAGCCGCCGCGACATCGGCACATCCGTCTTTTCCGGCATGCTCGTGGCCAGCACGATCGGCATCTTCCTCATCCCGATGCTCTATGTCGTGTTCCAGCGCATGCGCGAATGGAACCACAACCGTGTCGCCGCGAGACGCAAGCACAAGGCGGCTGTCCGGCACTCGTGAGCGAGGCGCGCTTTCACCGCTCCGCGGCCAGCTCCTCGCACTCCACCGTCCCAACCGCCTGAGACAGGCGGGATAGGCCCTCGCTGCTCGGTTTCCGTGTACCCTCGTCGATTGCAGGGCGATGCGGCGGGGTCTCGCAGCACGCGAGGAACGCCGCCATGACGTGGTCGATGCCCTTGCGGCTGACGTTGCGCCGGTCGGCCTCGAAGAAATCGTCCGGCGCCTGGGGACCGGTGACCAGCTCATAAGCAGGGAAATAGGCCATCTCGGTGCATTGCCGCTCGACCTCGTCGCTGGCGACGCGTAGCACCGACTTGCTGTAAGCCGAGGCCACCAGCACATGTCGTCCTGTTGCGGTCGCGACCAGCGGGACAGGCGACACGGTAAGGATCAACCGCATGCCAGGCCGGATGGCCTGCAGAATGCGATGGATAATCGTCAGATCCTCGACAATCTCGGCAACGCTGAAATTGTGAAACACATGCTTGTCGGGGTCGAAGCTGCCGGCGACCGTCCCCGGACAGGCCGGGAATACCGCCCCATCTATCGTCGAGCACCAGGCCTCGGTCAGGCCGAGGGTGAAGATGACCACCGTCGCCGTCTCGAACGCCGACTTCACGCAAGCCAGGTGGTGCCGCGTCAGGACATCGAACTCACTGTCGCTGCGCGGCCGGCACGAGAGGCCCGGCCGGAAAGGATCGATGATCTCCTCGCCCGCATGCCAACGATCCTCCTGCGGCTGGAAGCGGCCCAAGGCACGCTCGAGCAATTGGCGGAACTGGCGTGCTGTGTAGATGTTGCCATAGGCGGCGGAGAACTTGTCGTAGGCGTAATTGTCCGGTGGGGTACCGCCGAATGCAGGATGCCGTGGTTCGGTCACTACATAGTCGAACCCATCATGCCGGAGATAGGGCACAAGATTGGCAGCGAAGCAGCTGCCCAGCGATACGATCTTGTCGGTTGCGCGCAATAGCGGTCCAGCCGGGGTGACAGTATCGACCGGCCGCCAGTTCGCCGCGACCGCCCTCGACCAGAAGGCCTTGCTCGGCTGCTTCCTGTAGGGATGCGACACGGTCAGAACCTCTGCGACTTGGGCTGCAGCGCCGTCACCACATGGTCGAGATAGAGGCGGCCATACCGGTCGTTGGCATGCATCACGTCCTTATACCAGTACTCCTCGCGCAAGAAACCGTGCTCATCCTGCGCCTCGCGGGGAACCGGCACATAGGCGGCGCCGACCTCCTTGGCCGCAGCACGGTTCATCTGGTGAATCAGGGCCCACAGCTTCAACCGGATGAATGGCGGTGTGATCGGCACCGTCCGGATGTCGAAGCCCAGCGCTTTCGCGCGATCGACGAGGATATTCTCCGTGAACAGCCGCTGGCGGATGACGTCGCTGCTCCGCTTGGGCGGCGGTTGGCTGAGCACGGTAAGGTTGCGGATGCCGGCTCTGCGGAACCGTTTGAGGTAATGCACCATCATGTTGGGGTAGTGCCGAAGGCTTTCATGAGTCCGCACCATCGCTTCCGGCACCGGCGTGGCGCCAGGTTCCAGAGGCAGTCCTGGGAATTCCGACGAGACGAAATCGAACAGCGGGTCGCCCATGAATAGAAGGTCGCTCCAGCCTGACCAAAGGACGACCAGACGGTGGCCGCGGGCCAGCGTTGAAATTGTCTCGGCAAGAGCTTCCGCCTCCATGTCGAGGAATGGCGCCTGCACGCCAAGAACGCGCGGCTCGGGACGCAGCTCGATCAGCCTCGCCTCCTTCGCCGGCACGATGCCGAAGCAGATGACATGGGAATGACCCGCCACCACGATCGGGGTGCGATCCTGCGATTGCACAAAGGCCTTCAGCCAATTTCTCACATCGCGCCGCCGCCCGCCAAAGGCGATCGTCATCGGACTAGCGAGAGCAGGCCGAAGGTCGATGCATCTCCAGACCCTGCAAATCGGCTGTCAGGGTGACCACACTCGCATCGGCCGTCAAATGATCCAGCACGCCCGACTCGAAAATCTGCGCAGTGAGCGTGAAGAGCGGTTTTTCACGCTGGTTGCCACGACGCGTGAAGCTCATGAATACCGGCCAGGATGCCCCCGGAATTGATACCGTCTTGTCGGCCGGGCGCGGGCCGCGGATCGTTCCCTGATCGGGGCGGCTGACATCGACCATGAAGGCATCGCCCGTTCCCTCGGCATCGAAGAGCAACGCAGGAAAGGCCGACACGCCATCGCGGAGCTTGCCGATCAGATGATTGATCCAGGAAACCGGCATGAGTGTCGGTGACGGCAGGACAAGGCGAGAGCCGCCCGTCGGCGCCACGATCTCGGCTCGCAGTTCATCGCCGTCGCGGCTGACCTTGCCCTGCGTCTTGCGTTCCGTGCCGTTCTGGTTTTGCACGGTACGATAGCGAAAGAGATCGCCTGAAGACTGTTCTTCGCTGTCGAGCCTGGAGGCGACGTTCACCTTCATCGACGGCGTCAGCGCCACTTCGCCTTTGATCTCGCGCTCCAGCCGCCAGCCCTCGCAGTCGAGCTTGAAGTCCTGCATGGCTGTGCCGATCCGGGGAGCATTGGCCGCCGCACCCAACCGCAACGTGTAGTCGGCGCGATGCGGCTGCATCTGCGCGATTGCGCCTTGTGCCTGCAGCAAGGCGCCCATTGCCAAAAAGCACGTCAACGCTCGCATTCCTGCACCATGCGCAGCAGCAGCAAGGAGGTCAATCATCCTGTTGTACGCGCTCGCCTGGACATTATATGACATTGGGAGCACGTTGGACCTGCGACGAATGGTTGATCACGACGGCCTGTTCGAAACCTACATGCGCACGATCGGTTTCGTGCCCCCGAACCTGACGAGCGATCCACCGACGCAGGCCGCTCTCGAGGCAGCCGATCGCACCTCACGCTATTGGACCAGCTCGCATGTCGGCGATCTGCGTCCGGGCTCCGAGGCCCATAAGCGTGAAGTCTGTCGGATGTTCTTCGATACCTTCAACCCCTATCGCCCGTCGATTCTCGCGTGGCCCAGGCTCGATCAGGAGGCGCTGCAGCGCGTGACGTCGTTGCCGATCTGGGACATAGCCGTGCACACGGAGAGTCGCGCCCGCCTGCGGTTCGCTGCCTACGCGAACGCCGTGGAGGATGCCGATACCAAGGCGGCTGTCATGCTCAACGCCTGGGAGGAAAGCCGGCACAAGGAGGTGCTCTCGCAGCTTGTCGCAGCTTATGGGATTCCGCTGGCCGACGAACCGCCCTTCCACCATCCGCGCGACCCGGAGTGGTTCTACCTGGTCACGGGCTACTGCGAGTGTATCGACAGCTTCTTCGCCTTCGGACTGTTCGAGCTGGCCCGCCGATCCGGCTTCTTTCCCATGGAATTGGTGGAGACTTTCGAACCTGTCGTCCAGGAAGAATGCCGCCACATCCTGCTCTTCGCCAACCTGGTGGCTTGCCACCGCGCGAATTTGTCGTGGTGGCGGCGTGTGCTCTTCGAGCTCCGCATCGCAGCGGTGTGGGGATACATCGTCTGGGAGCGCCTGGTGTTGGCTCGCAGCATGGGTCGCGAGGCCCATGGCGCCGGCCAGGACACCAACTTCACGGCCACCACCGCCAAGTCGATGACGGCGGTCGACGTTCAGCCACATGAGCTGATGACGATCTGCCTGGAAGAGAACGACCGCCGCTTCGCAGGGTACGATGGACGGCTCCTGCGCCCGACCCTGGTGCCCGGATTGGTCAGGTTCGTGCTCAAGATCACGAGGCCGTTGGCAAGGAAGAAGAAGCGGCCAACCCTGGTTCACGGAGAGACCTGGGAGCGCGACCCGCAAAAGCCCTGACAACACGACCGGCAGCGTGTTTCGCAGAGCCCCTGCGCGAATGCCGGGTGCGATTGGCGGGCAAGCATGGGCGAAGTCCCTTTACGCCGCTATAAGTCGGAGATGCAGGCAGGCAGTCCAGTCCTCGTCACGGGCGGCTCCGGTTTTCTCGGCTCGGCGGTCATACGGGCGTTGATCGCGCGCGGCATGCGCGTGCGCGCGCTCGTCCGACCGACCAGCCCGCGCAACAATCTCGCGGGCCTGGACTGCGAGATCGTTGCCGGCGACCTTACCGACCAAGCGTCCCTGATGTCGGCAATGCAAGGCGTCCGCTATCTGTTCCATGTCGCGGCCGATTATCGTTTCTGGGCACCCGATCCTTCGATCATCCTGCGCGTGAATGTCGACGGCACGCGCAGCCTGATGCGCGAAGCGCTGAATGCAGGGGTGGAACGCGTCGTCCACACGAGCAGCGTCGCGACCCTGAGGCTCGCCGGGGCGACCAAGCCGGTCGATGAAACGGCACCGCTGTTGCCACACGAGGCCATTGGCACCTACAAGCGCAGCAAGACGCTGGCCGAGCGCGTGATCGAAAAGATGATCGCCGAGGACAAGCTGCCTGCCATCATCGTCAATCCGTCGACGCCGATCGGACCGCGCGACATCCGGCCCACGCCGACGGGGCGCATCATTCTCGATGCGGCATGCGGCCGTATCCCGGCCTTCGTGAACACCGGCTTGAACTTTGCCCATGTCGACGACATTGCCGAGGGTCACATGCTGGCGTTCGAGCGCGGCCGCATCGGCGAGCGCTATATTCTCGGCGGTGACAATGTTCCTCTGCAGGAACTGCTTGCCGCCGTGGCCGAGGCCGCCGGCAGACGGGCGCCTCGCATCAGGCTGCCGCGGCGGCCGCTCTTCCCGCTGGCCTACGGCGCAGAAGCCTTCGCGCGTCTGACCGGCAAGGAACCTCTTCTGACCGTCGATGGTCTGCGCTTGGCGCGTTACCACATGTTCTTCACCTCGGCCAAGGCCGAGCAGGAGCTGGGCTATCGCAGCCGCCCCTATCAGGAGGGCGTGGTCGATGCGGTGGCCTGGTTCCGAACCGCGGGGTACTTGAGGTGACAGCGAGCACGATCATAGGCCTCATGGCGCTCGCCATCTGGGTCTACTTGCTGGCAGCGAGAGGCGGATTCTGGCTGGCGCGTGAACGGGATGACCGGGCAGCGGTGCCGGCGCCCGAGCGCTGGCCCAGCGTTGTGGCTGTCGTGCCGGCGCGCAACGAGGCCGACGTGATCGCGCAATCGCTCGAAAGCCTGTTGCGGCAAGACTATCGTGGCTCGTTCAGGATCGTGCTGGTGGACGACGGCAGCGAAGACGGCACAGGAGATGTGGCACGAGACGCGGCCGATCGTAGTGGAAGCCCCGAGCGTCTCACGGTCCTGCGCGGCACCGCATTGCCGACGGGATGGACCGGCAAGATATGGGCTTTGCAACAGGGCATCCAACGCGCCACTGCGGACGAAGCGCCGGACTATCTGTTGCTGACCGACGCCGATATCGGCCATGCGCCCGACAACCTTCGCGCACTCGTCTCGCGCGCCGAGCGCGATGGCCGCGTGCTGGTCTCGTTGATGGCGGAGCTGTCCTGCGCGAGCTGGCCGGAGCGTTTCCTCATCCCCGCCTTCGTGCTCTTCTTCCAGATGCTGTATCCCTTTACCTGGGTCGCACGCAGAGAGGTCAAGGTCGCCGCCGCCGCCGGCGGTTGCATGCTGGTACGACGCACGGCACTCGAGACGGCCGGCGGCATCGCCGCCATCAGATCCGAGATCATCGACGATTGTGCTCTTGCCCGCCGCTTGAAGGCGGTGGGCCCAATCTGGCTCGGCTTGACTCGGCGCGCGAAGAGTCTCAGGCCCTATGGCGGATTCGCCGAGATCGGCCGCATGGTCTCGCGCTCCGCCTATGCGCAGCTGCGCTACTCGCCCCTGCTGCTCGTAGGAACGGTTGCCGGCATGATGCTGACCTATCTGGCACCGCCGCTGCTGACGGTGTTCGGCAGCGGGGTCGCGCAATGGGCAAGTTTGGGCGCGTGGCTGCTGATGGCGCTCGCCTTCCAGCCCATGCTGCGCTTCTACGTTGTCTCGCCACTGTGGGGCTTGGCGCTTCCGGTGATTGCAGGAGCTTATATGCTGTTTACCGTGCAGTCTGCGCTACAGGTCTGGCGAGGTCGGGGCGGAATGTGGAAAGGGCGGGTGCAGGCAATGGCAGGCGACGCATGACACGCGCTGCCGATTTCGTGTCGGGCAAGGGCCATCGGGATGAGAATTTCCCCGTCGCCTCGTGGCTGGTGCGGCGGGAGCTGCGCGCGCCGATCCTGGCCTTCTACCGCTTTGCACGGGCGGCGGACGATGTGGCAGACCACGCCAAAGCGGGCGTCGAGGAAAAATTGGAGCAGCTCGCACGCATGGAAGCAGGATTGCGGGGCCAAGCCGGGTCGAGTGCCGAAGGTGAAGCGCTGCACGCCATCCTGCAGGCCCGTGCGCTCAGCGACCACCATGCGCTCGATCTCCTCGAGGCGTTCCGCCGCGATGTCACCAAGCGTCGCTATGCCGACTGGGCGGAGCTCATGGACTATTGCCGCTACTCGGCGGCCCCGGTCGGACGTTTCGTGCTCGACCTGCACGGCGAGAGCACGGGGCTGTGGCCGGCCAATGACGCTCTTTGCACGGCCTTGCAGATCATCAACCATCTACAGGATTGCGCCAAGGACTACCGCGCCCTCGACCGCGTCTACATCCCTCTCGACGCCCTGGCTGCCCATGATACGGGGCCCGAGGCGCTCGCGGCGCCGCAAGCGTCCGCCGCGCTACGCCAGGTGGTCACGGCACTCGCCCGACGCATCGACGGACTGCTTGAACAATCCCGGCCCTTCGCTGGCGGGATCACCGACCGGCGATTGGCGCTGGAAGTCGGCGTCATCCAGGCGCTGGCGGAAAGCCTCACCGCACGCCTGATGCGGCGGGATCCGCTGTCCGAGCGCGTCCATCATCATCCCGTGGAGGCGCTCGGCGTCGCCTTGCGCGGCAGCCTCGGAGTCGTCGCCGGCTGGTTGAGCCGGATCGGCCGCGAGCGGCAACCGCGGCTTCACGGTGGGCAAGGATGACCGTCGAACCCCAAGCCGATGCCGATGCGGCGCTGCAGGCGCAGGTCTCCGGCAGCTCGTTCTATGCCGCCATGCGCCTCATGCCCAAGCCCGAGCGGGCGGCGATGTACGCGGTCTATCGTTTTTGCCGGATGGTCGACGATATCGCCGACGACGGCACACGGCCGCGGCCTCAGCGTGCGACGGAGCTCGATGCCTGGCGTGGTGATCTCGACGCGCTCTACGCCGGCAAGCCGGCGGGGCGTGCCGAGTTCCTGAAGGGACCGGTGCGCGACTTCGGACTGCGCAAGCCCGACTTCCTGACTGTGATCGACGGCATGGCGATGGACGTCGAGGCCGACATCCGCGCACCCGATCTGGCCACGCTCGATCTCTATTGCGAGCGAGTCGCGAGCGCGGTCGGGCGGCTATCCACTCGCATCTTCGGCATGGACGACGAGCCTGGCTGGGAGCTCGCCCACGACCTTGGCCGCGCCTTGCAGCTCACCAACATTCTGCGCGACATCGACGAGGACGCTGCGATCGGTCGGCTCTACCTGCCGCGCGAGGCGCTGGCAAAGGCAGGCATCACCACCGCCGACCCGATCTCCACGATAGCCGACCCGCGCATCGACGCTGCCTGCCGTGAGCTCGCCACCCGGGCGGTCGACCACTTCGTGGCAGCCGAGCGACTGCTGCACTCCAAGCCGAAAGGCCGACTGCTGGCGCCGCGGCTGATGGCGGCGGTTTACCACGCCCTGCTGCGGGACATGCTGGCGGAAGGCTGGGCCGCGCCGCGTCACCGGATCCGCATCGGCAAGGCACATTTGCTGTGGATCGTGGCACGCTGCAGCCTCTTCGGATGAAGAGATCGATGACACCGGCACGCGTTCATGTGATCGGCGCCGGCCTGGCAGGCCTGTCGGCTGCCGTGGCGCTGGCCGGTCGCGGCATCAAGGTCGTGCTCTCCGACTCCGCCAAGCAGGCCGGCGGGCGATGCCGCTCCTACCATGACGGCCAGCTCGACATGGTGATCGATAACGGCAACCATCTCGTTCTCTCGGGCAATCCGGCCGTGGCTCGCTATCTCGCCGCCATCGATGCGCAGGACCGGCTTGCCGGGCCGTCAGGGGCGGCCTTTCCCTTCCTGGATCTCGTGACGCATCGACGCTGGACCCTGCGACCGAGCGACGGGCCGCTTCCCTGGTGGGTCCTGCTGCCCACCCGTCGCATTCCAGACACGCATCTTGGCGACTATCTGGCGCTCGCCACCTTGATGAGGCGCCATCCCGGCCGGACGGTTGCTGAGGTGCTGCCCTGCGAGGGCGTGCTATGGCAGAAGTTCCTGCGGCCTCTGCTGGTCTCCGTCCTCAATACACCGCCGGAGCAGGGATCTGCCGATCTCGTTGCTGCGGTCATGCGCGAGACCTTCGCGAAGGGCGGCCGCCGCATCCATCCCCGCGTCGCAACGCCCAGCCTGGCTGCGGCTTTTGTCGAACCCGCCCTGCAGCAGTTGCGCCGCCGCGGAGCTGAGATCCGGCTCGGCCGCCGACTGGTGGCCGTGACTCTGGGAGGCGCCAGCGTGACGGGATTGCAGTTCGCAGATGGCGACGAGCCTGTCTCTGCCGGCGAATCGGTGATTCTCGCGGTACCGCCCTGGACGGCGGCGGAATTGCTGCCCGGGCTCACCGTGCCCGACGCCTTCTGCGCCATCGTCAATGGGCATTTCAAGATCGTCCCACCAGCCGGCGCGGCGCCGATGATCGGGCTGATCGGCGGAACGGCAGAGTGGGTTTTCGCCTTTGCCGATCGATTGTCGGTGACCGTGAGCGCCGCTGACCGCCTGCTGGACAGCGACACCGACAAGCTGGCCTCATCGCTGTGGCGCGATGTCGCCGCCGCCCACGGCCTGTCGCCTTGTCCGCCACCCTATCGCATCGTGAAGGAAAAGCGCGCGACCTTCGCGGCAACGCCGACCCAGAACGCACGCCGTCCACAGTGCCGCACAGATCAGAAGAACCTCCTTCTCGCGGGCGACTGGACCGACACCGGCCTTCCGGCAACGATCGAAGGAGCGCTTCGCTCGGGAGAAAAAGCCGCGAGCCTTGTCCAATGAACCTGGCATACAACGAGCTCACAGACATCGAGGCCGACATCAACCGCGCTGTAAAGGCGCTGATCGGTGAGCAGCGCACGGACGGTCATTGGGTCTTCGAGCTGGAAGCCGATGCGACGATCCCGGCCGAATACATCCTGCTGCGCCACTATCTGGGCGAGCCGGACGAGCCGGAGCTGGAGCGCAAGATCGGCAGCTACCTGCGCCGCATCCAGTGCGATCATGGCGGCTGGGCGCTGTTCCATGGCGGCGCCTTCGATGTCAGCGCGTCAGTCAAGGCGTACTTCTGCCTGAAGATGATCGGCGACAACCCGGACGCGCCGCACATGGCACGTGCCCGGGCTGCGGTCCTGGCGCATGGCGGAGCACTCCGGGCCAATGTCTTCACGCGAATCCTGCTCGCCCAGTTCGGCGAGCTCCCCTGGAAGCATGTACCGACCATGCCGGTGGAGATCGTGCTGCTGCCGCGCTGGTTCCCGATCCATCTCTCGCGCATGTCGTATTGGGCGCGCACGGTCATCGTGCCGCTGCTCGTGCTGGCGGCGAGGCGGGCGCGTGCGCGCAACCCGCGCGGTGTGCACATTCAGGAACTGTTTGCGTCGGCGAACGCTGCAGCGCCGAAGGCGCCCACGCACCGCCATGCCGGATGGGCCCTGTTCTTCAACGCGCTCGACGTCGTGCTCAAGCTGGTCGAGCCGTTCTGGCCGCGGTCACTGCGCCGTCGCGCCATCGAGCGCTGCGCCGCCTTCGTGACCGAAAGATTGAACGGCGAGGATGGCCTGGGCGCGATCTATCCCGCGATGGCCAACGCGGTGATGATGTATGATTTGCTGGGCTATCCGCCTGATCATCCTCACCGCGCCATCGCCCGCCGCGCGCTCGACAAGCTGCTGGTCATCCGGGAGAACGAGGCGTACTGCCAGCCCTGCGTCTCCCCGATATGGGACACCGCTCTGGCCGGCCATGCGCTGATGGAAGCCGGCGGCGAGCCGGCAGTGGCCGCCGCGGTGCGGGGCTTGGCGTGGCTGGAGCCCTTGCAGGAGCTCGAGGTCAAGGGCGACTGGGCCGAGCGGCGGCCCGATGTGCGGCCCGGCGGCTGGGCCTTCCAGTATCGCAACGCGCACTATCCCGATCTCGACGATACCGCAGTGGTCGTCATGGCGATGGACCGCGCGCGCCGGGAGTCCGACGGCGCCGAAGGCTACGACGAGGCGATCGCGCGCGCTGTCGAATGGACCGTTGGCCTGCAGAGCCGGAACGGCGGCTGGGCCGCCTTCGACGCCGACAACGTCGACCACTATCTCAACAACATCCCGTTCGCAGACCACGGCGCCCTGCTCGATCCGCCGACGGCCGATGTCAGCGCCCGTTGCGTCAGCATGCTGGCGCAGCTCGGGCACACGGCCGACAGCCCGGCCATGAAGCCCGCCCTCGACTATCTGGAGCGCGAGCAGATGGCCGACGGCAGCTGGTTCGGCCGCTGGGGCGTGAACTACATCTACGGCACCTGGTCGGTGCTTTGCGCGTTGAACGCGGCCGGCCTGGACGCAACGACACCCTCGGTGCGCAAGGCGGCGGACTGGCTGGTCTCCATCCAGAACCCGGACGGCGGCTGGGGAGAGGACTGCACGAGCTACAAGCTCGATTATCACGGCCACGAACCTGCGCCGTCGAATGCGTCGCAGACCGCCTGGGCGTTGCTCGGCCTGATGGCGGCGGGAAAGGTCGACCATCCGGCCGTGGCGCGTGGCATCGCCTACCTGCAGCGGACCCAGGATTCGACCGGTCTTTGGCCGCAGGACGCCTACACCGGCGGCGGTTTCCCAAGGGTCTTCTATCTGCGTTACCACGGCTATCCGAAGTTCTTCCCGCTGTGGGCTCTGGCCCGGTACCGCAACCTGCGGCGCAGCAACATCCGGCGCGTGGCCCACGGCATGTGATGATTCTCGCAGCCACTGGATTGCGGCGCGAACGGTCGATTGTCACCGGACCGGAGGTGCAGGCCGTTGCCGGCGGCGGCGATCACGCTCGATTGGAAGCGTTGCTCGATCAGCTTGCTTCGCGCACCTGCGGTATCATCAGCATCGGCATTGCAGGGGGCTTGGCACCGCAACTCCGTGTGGGCGATTGGGTCGTGGCCGACGCGGTGCTCGTCGACAGCGAGCCGGTCATGACGGACCGAAGCTGGACTCGACGCCTCGCCGCCAGCCTGCCCGGAGCGGTGCGGGGACTACAGATCGGCAGCGATCGCATGGTGACCGAATCGGCCGAGAAGGCCAATCTGCATCGCGCAACAGGCGCAGTCGCCGTAGATATGGAATCGCACATCGTATCGCGTGTGGCAGGCCGGCACCGCCTGCCCTTCGCGGTGGCGCGCGTCATCTCCGATACCGCGCACCACACCTTGCCGCCAGCCGCGCGTGTCGGCATGAAGTCCGACGGTCGGGTGGATTTGTTCGCCGTGCTGCGCTCGTTGCTGGGCGATCCACGCCAGCTTCCGGCTCTCATTCAGACCGGAATCGAGGCCGAGCGCGCCTTCAAGGCCCTACTCCGCGGCCACCGCCGTCTTGGATCCCGTCTTGGTGGTCCTGATCTCCACGAGCTTCTGCTCGACATGCCGTGAGAACACGAACTCCGCGGGACGCTGTCCGTCGAGCGGGATATCCTTGGCCATCGGGCCGTCGGTGCGAACGCCGCGCGTCGCGACCGAGAGCGCCTTCAAGGGATGGCGCATCATGTCCTTCACGGCCGAAGCTTCGAACCCGGAGTGGACCATGCAGTCAGCGCACTTCTCGTAGTTGCCGACGCCGTATCTATCCCATTCGGTGCTGTCCATCAGCTCGTGGAACGTCTTGGCGTAGCCCTCGCCCAGGAGGTAGCAAGGCCGCTGCCAGCCGAACACCGTCCGGGTCGGATTGCCCCAAGGGGTGCAGGCGTAGGCCTCGTTCCCGGCGAGGAAATTCAGGAACAGGACCGACTGGCTGAAAGGCCATTTCCGGCCGCCCTTGCCGCGCGCCAGGATGCCGCGAAACAGCTCCTTGGTCTTGGTGCGGTTGAGGAAATGCTGCTGGTCCGGCGCACGCTCGTAGGCATAGCCCGGCGAGACGGTGATGCCATCCAGGCCCAACGCCTTCATGTCATCGAGGAAGCCTGCGACCTGGCTGGGATCGGCATCGTTGAACAGTGTGCAGTTGATGCTGACCCGGAAACCCTTCGACTTGGCGAGCCGGATCGCTTCGACGGCCTTGTCGTAGACGCCGCGCTGGCAGACCGACTTGTCGTGCATGGCCTGGTTGCCGTCCAGATGAATGGACCAGGTGAACGAGCGATGCGGCTTGTAATCGTCGATCTTCTTCGCCAGCAGAAGCGCGTTGGTGCACAGGATCACGAACTTGCCGCGCGCCAGGAAGCCCTTGACGATCTCGGGCATCTCCCGGTGCAGCAAGGGCTCGCCGCCGGCGATCGACACGACGGGCGCGCCGCACTCGTCGATGGCCGTCATGCACTCGTCGTACGACAGACGCTGATTGAGGATCTCGTCGGGATAGTCGATCTTGCCGCATCCGGCGCAGGCCAGGTTGCAGCGGAAGAGCGGCTCCAGCATCAGCACCAGCGGGTAGCGCTTGCGGCCCACGAGATGCTGACGCAGCACGTAGGTTCCGATCTTCGCCGCCTGCAGCAACGGAATTCCCATGACGCCCTCTACTCCTACTCGGCAGACACGACCAATTGGGCAGACGGCTCCCTGAGCTCGTTGGGCAGCCGAAATTCGATGGTCTCCTGAACGCCGGGAATTTCCTCGACCTCCACGTCGGCATGTCGGCGCAACGCTTCGATCACATCAAGTACCAGTTCCTCCGGCGCTGATGCTCCGGCCGTCAGGCCTACCGTCTTGACGCCGACCAGCCAGGCCGGATCGAGCTCGCTGCCATCGGCGATCAAATAGCTCGGCAAGTTCTTCTCGAGCCCGATCTCGCGCAGCCGGTTCGAGTTGGAGCTGTTGCGGCTGCCGACGACCAGCAGCAGATCCACCACCTCGCACAAGTCGCGCACCGCCGACTGGCGGTGCTGCGTAGCATAGCAGATATCCGCCACGTCCGGCCCCTGTAGATCCTGAAACCGCGCCTGCAGGGCGGCGATCACATCGCGGGTATCATCCACGCTCAAGGTTGTCTGGGTGACATAGGCCACCGGAGCGTCCACCGGAATGTCGAGACGCGCGACGTCCTCCACCGTTGAGACAAGGCGAACGGGAGCGCCGACCTGGCCAATGGTGCCTTCCACCTCGGGATGGCCGTCATGACCGATGAGGATCAGCGTCCGGCCGCGCGCCACGTAGCGCTTGCCCTGGTTGTGAACCTTCGAAACCAGCGGGCACGTGGCATCGAGGACGGGCAAGCCGCGAGACTTGGCCTCGTCGATGATCGATTGGGCAACCCCATGGGCGCTGAAGATCGTCACTGCACCGTCGGGAATCTCGTCCAGCGACTCGACGAAGATCGCTCCCTTGCGCTCGAGCGCCTCCACGACATGTCGATTGTGCACGATCTCGTGGCGAACATAGACGGGGGGCCCGAATTTCTCGAGGGACCGGTTGACGATCTCGATCGCGCGCACGACACCCGCACAGAAGCCTCGGGGCTGAGCCATAAGAACCCGCATCCAGATCAGTTCCTTCCATTCGGGCAGCCGCGCTGGGAACAACGGCCAGAAGCCCACGTATCTCGAAGGGCCTTAGACAAGCTCTGGCCCTTGGCAGGTAAGCGATTTCAACTGCTTGTGCAAGAGAGCGAGCCACCTCTCGGAAGCAAGATAGTGGCGCGCACCGGCATTCAGGAGTTCGATCGTTGCCCCGGCATATCGCCAGATCCGGTTGCAAAGTTCTCGCTGGGGGTGGCCGAATTGGGTTGTGGCTTGGCTTGCGTGCTCCACAGGCGGAGCGCGCGGAGCGCCGTCTCGGCCAGCTGAGGCAGGAAGCTTGGACGCAGCAGTTCTGGCTCGAAAGCACTCATTCGCCGACTGTTCTCAGCGTAGCAATCCTCGAGAAACTGCCGAAACTTGAAGCCGTCGAGGAACATGCTGACCTGGGTCGCGGCAAAGTTCTTCCCGTCGTTTGACTCCTTGCCGCGCTTCGCCAGGCCGGCCAGGCGACGCAGCGCCCGTGCGTAATAATGCAGGCTCTTGAGCGGCAAGATCGCCCTTGCCGCCCATCCCTTTTGGGCCTCCGTATAGGCCATCCAGTTGATGAAAAAAACGATATGCCGTGTTTCCTCGTACATCAGCGTTTCGAAGATCTTGAGCATTTCCCGAGGCAGGAACTCCGACTGCCACGCAATCTTGAACAAGCCGAATCCGAGGAACGAATCGAGGCACTCACCGAAACCAAAATCCTTGAACCGAGTCTCGATGTTGGTGCTGATGTCCTCCATTGGCCGTTCGGGCGCGTCCAGACCGTACTTGTCGATCATCACGCGGATCAGCGTGGCGTGGCGGGCCTCTTCCCAGCCTTGCAGGGCGATGGCGTCCTTGAGGACCGGATCGTCGACGGTTTCGGTGAACGCCGCCACGATCGCACCGGCCCGGCGCTCGGTGTAGAACACCTCCTCCCAGAACGGCACAGCTCGCAGACGTTGCAACGCCTCATCGTCCAGCACCGGCCACGGCAAGGTCTTCGGATCGTAGGCTGTAAAAGTCTGCCTGAAGTGCCGGCAGAAAGCATCGCGATGTTCTTCCGATCCGATTTTCATGCAGGGAGCCCCCGGTCAAGGACAATTCAAAGGCCGTCACCACCGTTTTGTACATTCCCGCTGGAACCGTCAAATCAACGACTTGTTGAGGCAACGGGCTTCCACTATGTCGCCGGCCGTCTTCTGCTCCGTCATTCCCGAGGCGCTTCGTGACCACCTCGCCTTCGTTGATCGGCCGGATCGTCGCCGCCAGCACCCGTCATTCGCTCATCGTGCTGTTTCTTGCAGTCCTGCTGACAGGGTTGGCGGCGGTCTCCAGTGCGCGGCATTTCGCCATCACCACGGATACGGCCGAGCTGATCTCGAGCAAGCTCGAGTGGCGGCAACGAGACTTGGCATTCGCAGCGGCATTTCCGCAGTTCGACAATCTCACCATGGTCGTCGTGGACGGTGCAACGCCGGAGCTGGCCGATGCCGCGACCGACCGCCTCTTTCGAGCATTGCAAGAGAAGCCGGCGCTCTTCAAGAGCGTCCGACACCCCGACGGGGGTCCCTTCTTCGATCGCAACGGGTTGTTGCTGGCGCCGCTGCAAGAAGTCACGGCGACGACGAAGGGCCTCATGCAGACGCAGCCCCTGCTGGCGGCGCTCGCGGCTGATCCAAGCCTACGCGGTGTCTTGACCGTGCTTTCCAACAACCTGGAAGGAGTGAAACACGGACAGGCCAAGCTCCACGACCTCGAGCCGACGATGGCGGCGCTCACCGAAACATTCGAGACGGTCGCGACAGGCCAACCGGCCTTCTTCTCCTGGCGTACGCTCATCGCGGGGGCACCCGCCGGCGTGCGCGACACGCGGCGCGTCCTCCTCGTGCAACCGGTGATGAACTATACGGCACTGGAGCCGGGTGCAGCGGCGAGCGATGCCATCCGCGCGGCGGCCCAATCGCTGGGCCTCGGTCCGGCGCAGGGCGTGACCGTGCGCCTGACCGGCCCGGTGCCGCTGGCCGACGAGGAATTCGCGACGCTGGCCGAGGACTGGCATTTGGTCCTCGGCGCGATGATCGTGGCGCTGCTCGGGATTCTGTGGCTGGCCGTGCGCTCCGTGCGCGTCGTGATCGCGATCCTTGCCACCACGCTTATCGGCCTCGTCCTGACCACGGCCATTGGCCTCGCGGCAACGGGCCGGCTCAATCTCATCTCGGTCGCCTTCATCCCGCTTTTCGTCGGTCTCGGTGTCGATTTCAGCATCCAGTTCAGCGTCCGCAGCCTCGCCGAGCGGCTCATCCATCCCCAGACGCGGGCGGCGCTGATCGCCACAGGCACCACCATCGGCCGCGCTCTGGCGCTCTCAGCGCTCGCCATCGGGGCGGGGTTCTTCGCCTTCCTGCCGACCAACTATGTCGGAGTCGCCGAGCTCGGGACCATTGCCGGCCTGGGCATGATCGTCGCCTTTGTGCTCAGCATTGTCCTGCTGCCCGCTCTCGTGATGCTGCTGGGGCTGCCTTCCGCGGGAATGAAAGAGGTCGGCTTCACGATGCTCGCTCCGGTCGATGCCCTGGTGCATCGCCGCCGCCGTGTGGTCCTTGGGGTGGCGATCGTCGCCGCCCTCGTCTCCTGTGCGTTGCTGCCGCTGCTGCGCTTCGATTTCAATCCGATCAACCTCAAGAGTCCCAAGGTCGAATCGGTGGCCACCCTGCAGGCGCTCGCCTCCGACCCCGATTGGACACCCAGCGCGATCAACATTCTCACGCCGACGCTGGCAGCGACGGAGCCGCTCGTGCGTCGCCTCGATGCACTACCAGAAGTATCCCGGACGGTCACACTGAACAGCTTCATTCCCACGCAACAGAAAGAGAAGCTGGCGCTGATCGGCGAGGCTGGGATGGCTCTCCAGCCCGTCTTCGCTTCCACTCCTATGGCAGCGCCATCCGACGCGGCAGTGAAGGAAGACCTGGTGAGCATCGCGGCGACACTGCGCCAGGTCGCGCGGGGGACGACCGATTCGGCTGCGGTCGTGGCACGTCGCCTGGCCGACGTGCTGGAGCGCCTCAAGGCGGCGACGCCTGAAGTCCGAACGGCAGCCGCAAATGCCGTGGTTGCACCGCTCGTCGTGATGCTCGATCGGACCCGATCGCTGCTGCAGGCTGGTCCCGTGACGCTCGACAACCTGCCACGCGACCTTGTCGCCGACTGGATCGCGAAGGATGGCCGTGCCCGCATCCAGGTGCTGCCGCGCGAGGGCCACGACGACAACGAATCGGTTCGAAATTTCGGCAAGGCGGTCCGAGGCGTTGCCCCGGACGCCACCGGCCCGCCGATCTCCGTCAGCGCGTCAGGTGACACCATCGTCGACGCTTTCATCCAGGCCGGCGTCTACTCCGCCGTCGCGGTCGTCCTGCTGCTGGCAGTCGTGCTGCGCCGCGCCCGCGATGTCATCCTGACCATGCTGCCGGTGGCGCTTAGTGGTCTGCTGACCTTTGCGACTTGCGCAGCCCTCGACTTGCCGATGAACTTCGCCAACATCATCGCGCTCCCTCTGCTGTTCGGCGTTGGCGTTGCCTTCAATATCTACTTCGTGCTGGCCTGGCGCGAGGGCGAGACAGCGATGCTGCAGTCGAGCCTGATGCGTGCGGTCGTATTCAGCGCCATGACAACCGCCACGGCATTCGGCGCCTTGTGGCTGTCGACTCATCCCGGCACCGCCAGCATGGGCAGGCTGCTCATGATCTCGCTGGGTTGGGAACTTCTCGTGACGCTATTGTTTCGCCCTGCCTTGCTTGCGCGACCTCCGGCAGAGAAGCTGCGCAAGCGCTGATCCGACGCGGACGAGCCGGCCCGTTCGAACATGGTCCGCATCTTGCAGCGCGTTCTTTGGCGGGCAACTTCTTTGGAAAGTCTTTCTGGCCGAGACCGACTAGCGTTTTCGCCAAGGGGATTTTCCATGATCATGATCTCACGGCGATTGGTCCTTGGCGGCGCGCTTGGCGTTGTCGGTTCGGCCCTTGCGGGGGCCGCTCGCGCCCAAGGCGTGCCGAAGGAATTCCACGTCGGTTTCCAGAAGGGCGGTTTCCTCAGCGTATCCAGGGACCAAGGCGTCTTCGAGCGGCGTCTCAAGCCGCTGGGCGTCGAAGTCGTCAAATGGTCGGAATTCCAGTTCGGTCCGCCGATGATGGAGGCACTGGGCACCGGCGCTATCGACTTCGGCGAGGTTGGCGACACGCCGCCGATATTCTCCCAAGCCGCAGGCGCCAAGATGGCCTATGCGGCAGCGATGCCCGGCTCGCAGCACGCGTTGCTGGTCCCGGAGACCTCGTCGATCCGCACGCTGACAGACATCAGAGGCAAGAAGGTCGCTGTTGCCCGAGGTTCCAGCGCACACAACTTCACCATACGATTGCTCGCCAAGGCGGGCCTCGCTTACGGCGACATCACGCCGGCGTTCCTGCCGCCGGCTGACGCGTCGGCAGCCTTCTCACGCGGCAGTGTCGATGCCTGGGTCGTCTGGGATCCCTACTATGCCTTGGCGGAGCAGCGCCAGAAGGCACGCGCGATCGCCACGACGAAGGAGCACGGCAACGGCAATTCCTTCTACGTAGTTAACCGCGACTTCGCGGCGAAGTATCCAAAGGCTCTCGTGGCAACCATCGAGGAAGTGGCGAAGGTGACTGACTGGGCCGCCCAGAACCGCGATAAGTTTGCCGAAGCGATCTCGGCCGCTATCGGCATCGACCTGGACGTGGAGAAGATTGCAGTTGGTCGTGCCGAGCTGGGTGTGCGTCCCATCACTCCGGAGATCGTCGCGCAGCAGCAGGAAACCGCCAACGCGTTTCAAAAGCTCGGCCTCATTCCCAAGCCGATCGTGGTTCGCGACGCCGTCTGGTCACCGCCCGGCTGATGCAGTGCTAGCTCAGGCTGCCGGGGTAATCGCGCCAGATCGACGGCTCGAGCTTGAGGCGCGTGGCAGCAGGAAAGGTCGATGACCAATAGTGGGCGCATTCACCGCTCGTCGCATTCCAAAGGCCGGGCAGCGCGAGCGCATAGTCGAGAAAGCGTTCGAGCACGTGCAGGCGGCTGGGCCAGCCGATGGCATGCGGATGCAGCACCATGGCGAACTGGCGGCCGCGCCTGTACTGGGCGTCGAGTTCGGCCTTCCAATTGCGGAACAGCGTCTCGGGGTTCTCGAGACCCGTGCCCTTCTTGGGGAACAGCAGGAAGAACTGGTCGTCGAAGTGGTAGTAGTAGGGCAGGGTCAGCAAGCAGCGCCGGCTGGCGAAGTCCGTCACCCAATAGTGCGGCAAGTCGTCGGCCAAGCCGTTGCCGAAATAGTCGTAGCCGCCCTCGATCAGCAGATCGACCGTATCGCCGCTGACGGCGCCGCCGGCGAACTTGTCGCTTGAGCGTGGCAGCGAGAACCAGCCTGCCGGCCGCATCCCTGTCACTCTGGTCAGGATCTCCGTCGTGCACTGGAGCCGCGCCCTCTCCTCGTTACGGCTGAGCGCGCTCACGTCTTCGCGCTTGAAGCCATGGGCGGCGATCTCATGGCCCTCGTCACGCAGCGCTCGAACCGTGTCGGCATGGATATCGGCGATGACCGCCGGCACGGCGAAGGTCGCCTTCAGCCGGCGTCGGGACAACACATCCCGCAAAGCCGCAAGCCCGCCATGCAGGCCGAAATAGGCATCCGGCGTCGCGAGATCCTGAGGCTTGATCCCCTCGGGCCCGCAGGCCGGCGCCAGGTCGACGACGATTCGGAAACAGCAGCGCTGTTCGCCGGGCCAAGTCACCTCGGTATCGGGGAGGGTTTTCTCATCGCTGATCGTGTAGCGATCCTTCCACGGCATGGGCTGCTCCTTCAGCGCGGCGGATAGGCCGACAGGCAATGACGCGCCACCTGCTCGCAGGTCGGGAACCACACGCCGGGCAGTCGTTTCATGCGGCTGATCAGGCGATCGAGCATCGCGATGCGGAGCGCGCGACCCGAGACGAAAGGATGCATGCAGATGTTGAAATAGCCGCCTTGCTTGTAGTGCCGCTGGAAAGCCGACCACCAGATCTCCAGCACATGATCGGGATCCATCATGCGCTGCGCCTCGTTCTCCGTGTTCAACCAGGTGAAGCTGAAGAACATGGCGTCGTCGATGGCGTAGTGGAACGGCAGGTTCAGCAGCGGCTTCGAGCCGTCAGGCTCGCTGATGTAGTGCGGCCGGTAGTCCGGCGTGTCGTGCGAATTGTAAATATAGCCTTCCTCAAGCAGCAGCTCGCGGCTGTGCCAGCTTCGTGTGCCGACGGGTCGGCGACCGGTCAGCTCCTCGATGGCAGCACGGGCCTTGCGCAGATGGTCGCGCTCGAGAACGGGATCCTTCGGCACCTGATGTTCCCACATGTGATCGGCGATCTCGTGGCCACTGCGGGCAGCAGCCTTCACCGCCTGCGGATAGAGCTCGCAGATGCGCCCGGGCGTGAAGATGGTGGCCTTGATGCCGTGGCTGTCGAACAGCTCGATCAGCCGCCAGATGCCGACGCGGCCACCGAACTCGCCCTTGGCAAGCTGCATGGGCGGCTCGTTCAGCACCCGCCGCAGCAACATGGCGTCGAAGTCCGCCGTGAAGTTGACAGCAACGCGCACCCCGTTGGGCCAGGCACAGCTCTCGATGACGCGATGGCGGGCATCGTAGTCCGCGGCCTTGGCCTTGAGAGCGGCGATGTCGCGATCGAGCGCATTGGCGAGTTCGGTCGACGTATCCATGGCTAGCGTCCTCCCGCGACGGCGAGCGTCACACCGGTGATGTAGTTGGCCTCGTCCGAAGCAAGATAGAGTACCGCGTTTGCGACATCTTCGGGCAGGCCGATGCGGCGCAGCGGCGTGGCTCGGATGGGTCCGTATTCCAGCTGTTCGATGACACGGAACCCGGGACCGGTCCGTTCGGTCTCGATCGGCCCTGGCGCCACCGCGTTGACCGTCACGCCATACTCGGCGAGCTCGAGCGCGACGTTGCGCGTGAACCCATGGATGGCGGCCTTTGCTGCCGCGTAAGCTGAGTTGCCGCTGTAGTAGGCCATCCAAGGCGTCCCTTCGCGCGACCCCGAGGACAGATTGACGATGCGGCCCGCCCGTCGCTCTCGCATATGTGCGGATGCCTCGCGCGTGCACAGGAACGCCGAGCGCAGATTGAGCCGCATGATGAAGTCCCAGTCCTCGACCTTGGCCTCCCAGATGCGGCCGGACTGACCACCGCCCACATCGTTCACGAGGACGTCAAGTCGACCGTATGCGCCCAGGGTCGACGCAAAGAGCGACTTCACAGGCGCCTCTTCCGTCACATCGGCGACGACGGCCATCACCGGTTGGCCGAGGCCCTTGATGAGCCGCTCGGTCTCGCCAAGGCCCGCCGCATCGATATCGGTGATGACGAGGGACGCACCCTCCTCCGCTAGGCGCAGCGCGATGGCACGCCCCAGTCCCGCCGATGCGCCCGTCACCAGAGCGATCTTGCCGGCAACGCGACTGCCTTTTCCTTCGGTCACCTCGTCCCCTCCTCGCCATCCGTCGAGTGAGAGGTTAAGCCTGCAAATCACATCGCTTCAATCGGAAGGACCGCATGGTGGAAACAGGCACGGCAATCGTCACCGGCGGCGCGGGCGGCATCGGCAAGGCAACCGTCAGGCGTCTGCTGGAAAACGGGCTTTCCGTCTTCGTGATCGATGCCGATCAGAAGTCACTGGACGCGCTGCTTTCCGAGACCAGATCCGCTGCCGATCGGCTCGACGGCTGCGCCGCCGACGTAACAGACGAGCGACAGGTCATCGCCGCCATCCATCGCGCGGCGGAGCGATTTGGGAATGTCTATGCTCTCGTGCATATCGCGGGTGGCGCCGGTCCCAAACGTGCCCGCGATATCGAGGAGTTCACGCTCCACGAATGGTCGCACGTGATCGATCTCAATCTGACCAGCGCCTTTCTTGCCACCCGGGCAGTCGTTCCGGTGATGCGCAGGCAGCGCCGCGGGCGAATCGTGCTGTTCTCCTCGATCATTGCCGACGGGGAGAAAGGACCGCTGACAACCGTCACCGGACGATTGCCTTACGCCACCGCGAAGTCGGCCCTGCTCGGCTTCACCTCCCAGCTCGCCAAGGACTTGGCCGAGGTCGGCATAACGGTGAACGCGCTGATGCCCGGGCTGATTCTAGGCGAGCAGGGCACGCGTATCCGCAGCCGCTTCGACAGTCTTTCCTCCGAGCAGCGGGCGGCCTTGCTGAGCGGCTATCCGGGTGGAAGGCCGGGAACCGGCGACGAGGTCGCGGCCGCCGTCGCCTTCCTTCTTTCGGAAGCGGCGGGCTTCATCTCGGGCGTCGCATTGCCGATCGACGGTGCTTACCGCTAAAAGACGACTAAGAGGCGAAAGGGCGAGCCATGGACAGCGTGATGCCGCAGACCAGCAGCGAGATCGCCGAGTGGGTTTCCGCCGCCGCCTTGCGCCTCGAGGATAAGGTCATCGCCTGGCGGCGGGACATTCATCAGCATCCCGAGCTTTCCTACCAGGAGACGCGCACGGCAGCGCTGGCTGCCGATCATTTGCGCGCGCTGGGCTACGAGGTGACGACCGGCGTCGGGGAAACCGGCGTCATCGGCATGCTGAAGGGCGACAAGCCCGGTCCGGTCGTTGCCCTGCGCGCCGACATGGATGCGCTGCCCGTCGAAGAACGGGTGGACGTACCTTTTGCCTCGAAGGTCAAGGCCCTGTGGCAAGGCCAGATGACCGGCGTCATGCATGCCTGCGGCCATGATGCGCACGTTGCCATCCTGATGGGCGTCGCTGAGATTCTCGCTGCCTACCGCGCCGAGCTCACGGGCACAGTGAAGCTGCTGTTCCAGCCCAACGAGGAGGGCACCGAAGGCCGTCCCAGCGGCGCCCAGGCGATGATCGACGATGGCGCACTGGCGAACCCCGCGCCCTCGGCGGTCTTCGGCCTGCATGTCGCCTCGGCGCTGGCCTCCGGCGTCATCGCCTTGCGACCGGGCGGCCTGATGGCGAGCGCCGACCGCCTGCGCATCGATGTCCAGGGCCGGCAGACCCACGCCTCGATGCCCTGGTATGGCGTCGATCCCATCGTCACATCGGCGCAGATCATCCTGGCGCTGCAGACCATGGTCACACGGCAGATCGATTCGACCATCACGCCGGCCGTGCTGTCGATCGCCACCATCCATGGCGGTGTGCGCAGCAACATCCTTCCCGATGGCGTCCGGATGGAAGGCACGCTCCGGGCTCACGACGAGGGCGTGCGCACTGACATCAAGCGCCGCATCGCCAAGACCGCGGCCGCGATTGCGGATGCCGCCGGCGCCACCGCCACGGTCGAGATCGGCGAGGGCGTGCCCGTTACCTACAACGACCCGGCGCTGACCCAATGGGGCACGCGCAGCCTGGGCCATGGCGTGGGTGCGGATCGCGTGACCGAGTCTCGCCCGGTGATGGGCGCGGAGGATTTCTCGCTGCTGGCGAACGTGGTGCCTGGCCTGTTCTTCTTTCTGGGCGTCACGCCGCCGGACGAAGATCCGCGCGAGGCGCCGGCCAACCACTCGCCGCTGTTCCATATCCATGAACCGGCGCTGAAATACGGCGTGCGGTCGCTGGCCTATCTCGCCATCGACTATCTGCGGCGCGGCTGACGCAGCGCTGTCAGTTGCCCTTGGCGAGCTCGCGCGAGATCAGCATCTTCTGGATCTCGTTGGGGCCGTCGTAGATCTGGAACACCCGCATATCGCGATAGTACTTCTCGACAGGATAGTCGTTCAGGAAACCATAGCCGCCGTGGATCTGGATGGCCGCGGATGTCACCTCCTCGACCATCCCGGAGGCGAAGAGCTTGGCCATCGACGCCTCCTTGGGCGACGCCTGCCCGAGATCCTTCAGGCGGGCGGCGTGAAGATAGAGCTGCCGGGCGGCCTCGATCTTGGTCGACATCTCGGCCAGCTGGAAGGCGATCGCCTGATGCTCGATCAACGGCTTGCCGAACGTGACGCGCACGCGTGCATAGGCGAGCGCCGCATCGAAGGCAGCACGCGCCACGCCGACTGATTGGGCCGCTACGCCTATTCGACCGCTGTCGAGCGACGAGAGAGCAATCCTGAGCCCCGCTCCGGGCGCGCCGAGCATGTTCGCGGCAGGCACTTCCAGGCCATCGAGGGCGACCTGGCACGTATCACAGGTACGATGGCCGAGCTTCTTCTCCAGCCGCACGACGCGATAGCCGGGCATGTCAGTCGCGACCAGGAAACAGGAGATGCCGTTCTTGCCGGCATCCGGATCGGTGACGGCGAAGATCATCCCCAGGCCGGCACTTTGCCCGGAGGTGATGAAGTTCTTCATGCCGTCGATGACGTAATGGTCGCCGCGCCGAACAGCGCGAGTCTTCAGGTTGGCGGCGTCGGATCCGACCTGGGGCTCGCTCAGGAGGAAGGCCGCGAGCTTCTTGCCCAAGGCGGCCGGCCTCAGGAACTCTTCCTTCTGCCGATCGGTGCCATAGGCAAGGACCCCCGCATTGTAGGGAAAGTTGGTGGCCGCCATCATGTTGGCGACTCCCGCGTCGCCATAGGCGATCTCTTCCATCGCCGCGACATAGGAGACGAAATCGGCGCCCGATCCACCCCATTGCACCGGCACGCAGACGCCCATCAAGCCAAGAGCGCCCATCTTGCCGAGCGTCTCGAGCGGCACGTGTTCACGGCGATCCCAGTCCGCCGCGAAGGGCACGATCTCGCGCCGCGCGAAATCCCGCGCCATGTCACGAATTGCCGTTTGGTGCTCGGTCAGCATGCTCCCGTGAGTGCGATCTTGGCGAACCACTCCACCTGGTCCTCGAACTCGGCCATGCTGTCGGCCGGGATCATCAGCGCGCAAGCGTGATCCACGCCGATCTTCTTCAGGCCCGCCACCTTCTCGAGAATGAGATCGGGTGAGCCCACAAGATTGGCGACGACCTGCTTGGAGAGATCGCGGCCCGTATAGGCAAGCGACTTGCGGTGCGCGACCAGGCCTGACGCCATGTAGCGCTTCTCCGCCTCCTCTACCGTCTTGGCAATCGTGACCGAGAATTGCGGCGCGATCTCGATCTGTGCTGGATCGCGCCCCAGCGCTGCGGCGCGCTCCTTCAAGGTCTTGATACGCTCCTCGAGCTCGGGCCAGGGCCGCCAGCCCGGCAGCCAGCCGGTGGCGAAACGCGCCGTACGCTCGACCGTCGCCATGTTGTGGCCGCCGATCCACAGCGCGAAGGGATCGCGCTTGGGCTTGGGATACATCTCGATGTCGCGCACGGCGTAGTACTTGCCCTGATACGTCACGCGCCGTTCGGTGAAGAGACGGCGCATCAGCTCGAGCCCCTCGTCCATCATCTCGCCGCGCTGCGCCTTGCCGGTGAGCCGCGGCGCCCAGGCGGCGAATTCCTCGCGGTAGGCGCCGATGCCCAGCGCCAGGACGAGGCGCCCGTCCGAAAGCTGGTCGATCGTGGCGGCCTGCTTGGCGAGCCAGAAGGGATCGCGCATGGGCAGCACGGCGAGCGCTGTGCCGACCCTGATCCGATTGGTCGCCGCCGCGCAGAAGGACAGCACTGTCAGAAGCTCGTAAAAATTCGGCGCCCGCTCAGGGAACAGCTCGCGCACATAGTGCTGGCTGGTGATGTGATCGTTGCCCCACACCGAGTCGTAGCCGAGCCTTTCGCAAAGCTGCGCGAGCCGCACGAAGTCGCCCGGCTGGACGAACGGGATGGGATACATCACCCCTTCGAAGCCGGTCGGCAGGCTGATGCTGAATTTCAAGCTCTGTCTCCTCGCGCCGCCGCCAAGGCGGCAGCAATCGACCGTGCATCATCGATGCCGCCGATGATCACCTCGTCGAGGCCGAAGGCCCGATACTCCTCGAGACGCGCCTTGACCTGGGCGGGCGTGCCACAGGCGGCGTGCAAGCGTACGACATCATCGCTCACCAGGCGATCGACCTCGGCCCAGTTCTCGGCGGCATAAGCCGCCGCCAGCACCGCCTGGTCGAGCTTTGCGCCGGACAGGCGGATGTTCTCGGCATGATGCGCGCCGCGCAGCACGAAGCCGATCGGGCGGCGGATCGGGTCGATGCCCTCCTTTTCGGTGGCGCCGAGCCTGGTGTAGACGATGCCGAGCTTGCGGAGCGGTCGCCCCTCCGCCGTGCTGGCTGCCTGCTCGACGCACGCCTTGACGAAGGGCGGCGAGGTCGCCGCCGAGATCAGCACGCCGTCGCTGACGCGGCCGGCAAGCTTCAGCATGTTGGGTCGCGAGGCCGCGAGCACGATCGGCACGTTGCGTGGGCCGTTCGCCAATCGCCGGCCGGAGACGCGGAAGATCTCCCCCTGGAATTCGGTCATCTCGCCGGCCAGCAGCGAGCGGCAGATCGCCACCGCTTCGCCGATGGTCTTCAGTGGCTTGGGCGATTCGATGCCGGCCGCCTTGAGATCGGCCGGCGCCCCCACGCCCAGGCAGAGGATGACGCGTCCAGGATACATCTCGTCGAGCGTCGCTGCCGCCATCGCGATCAGGACGGGATGCATCGAATAGGGGCTCATCGCCATCAGCGCGATCTTGATGCGCTGCGTCGCGCCCAGCGCCAACGCCGCCGTGGTGATCGGGTCGCGCAGATAGAGATGGCAGGCGAGCCAGAGTGTCGACGCGCCGCCCGCCTCGGCCGCGCGCGCCTGCGCTGGAATGTCGGCCACGGGCGCGCGGCCGTCCATGGCGATGCCGAGCTCAGCCATGGGCGAAGCCATAGACGTCGCGCAGCGCCTTCATCACGTCGTCCAGGCCGCCCTTCACGACGGGAGCCGGCGGCAAGGTGTCCTCGATCACCGCAGCATCCTTCAGGCCGCTGGCCGTGAGCAGCGCCATGACGCGCGAATCGGGAGCGACGACGCCGGCGGCCCGCAGGCGCTCGATGGCGGCGAACGGCGCCGCGGATGCAGGCTCTGCCCAGATGCCTTCGCGTGCGCCCAAGGTCACCACCCAGCGGCTGAGCTCGTCATTCTCGATGGTGACGGCCGTGCCGCCGCTGCGACGGAGCACCTCCAGTGCCTGCACCGTGCCCTGACTGGCGCCGATCGAGGTGGCGATCGACGGGGCATTGCGCGGCCGGTCGGGTGGCATCGGCTCGCCGCTTGTCATCGCGGCCGCAATCGAACCCGACACTTCGGCTGCGACCAGGCGCGGCGTGCGATCGATCCAACCCAGCGCCTTCAATTCCTCGAAGCCTTTCCACAGGCCGAAGAGTGCGTCGCCGTAGCAGACCGGCAGGACGCACCAGTCCGGCACCTGCCAATCGAAGGCCTCGGCGACCTCGTAGGCGATGGTCTTGTAACCTTCCATGCCGTAGGGGTTACTGCCGACAACGGGTCCGAAGAACGGCGATGTCGGATACCAGCCGAGCTCGCGCACGCCGACCGACTGCAGTCGCCAGCGGTCCGCCTTGTCCTCGACCACGACCACCATGGCGCCATAGGCGCGCATCTGCGTGACCAGCGCGGCCGACGCGCCGACGAAGGTAAAGACGACGCACGGCAGGCCGGCCTTGGCGGCGTACGCGGCTGCCGCCGCGCCGGCATTGCCCGAGGAGCTGGAGGCGATCACCTTGGCGCCGAGCCGCTTCGCCATGGTGACGGCCGATGAAGCGAGCCTGTCCTTGAACGACCAGGTGGGGTTGCGTGACTCGTCCTTGATCCAGACATCACCGAGGCCCAGCGCGGGTGCAGGCAGCAGCGGCGTGTTGCCTTCGCCGAGGCTCACCGCTTCGGCCGCTGGAACCGGCAGGAACGATTCCCAGCGCCACATCGATGCGGGTCGACGTGCGCCCTGGCCACGTATGCAGGATTCGCCGGGCGGCGAGTCGTAGGCGACGGTGAGATTGGCCGGCGCGCCGGTGGCACGGCAGGCCGGGCAGTCGTGGGCGAAGCGATCGGTGGGATAACGGGCGCTGCAACGAACGCAGACCAGCGCGCTGGGGGTAGGCATGTCGCGCGCACGTTGGCGCCCTGCGTTCGGCGCGTCAACCTTTGTCGTTCTATCGAAGGGCGGCGCGCAGTGCTTCGTTCGAGACCTGCATCAAGCCGCCGAAAGGCAGACCCAGCTCCAGGATGAGGTAGATCGCCGCCGAGGCGGAAAGGATGCAGACGCCCAACACGATGCCCAGCGTGGCGTTGGGCGGAGAGGACATGCTGAAGACGCCGAAAATGAACATCAGCCAGACGACCAGCACGATCAAGAAAGTCGATGCGAGGGCGTCAGCCGGCTGGGCGAACAACGATAGCTGTGTCTGCGCGAGATCCGTGCTGACCTGTAGGGCGCGGGCCTGAACGGAGGCCTGCATGCTGTTCTTTGGCTGGAGCTCCCGAATCATATAGAGGACGGTCTCGTTGTGCGGTTTCGCCACCTGCTTCACGCCGCGGGCTTCGGCATCCTCGCGCCAGATCGAGTCGATCAACGGCCCGACCTCGGTCCGCAGGGCGGCGCGCAAGGACTTGGCGTCGGGACCGTAGTCCTCCAGCAGCTGGTCGAGCTCCACCAGGTCGGCGGTCATGCGGCTCACGGCAGCGCTGGTGTGCTCGAAGGAGGTGCGGGTCGAGGCAAAAAGCAGGGCCAGCACCAGCGCCGACATGGTGCCGATCAAGGCGGTCGCGAGCTTGATGACGTCCTTGGAGTCGCCGGTCAAATGGTGTTCCGGCAGTCTCGAACGCACGACCATGCCGGTCAATGCGCTGCCGAGAATCAGCACGAAGGCCGTTCCCGCGGTAGCGATGGGACTCAAGGTTTTCCTCTTGAATACGATACTCTGCGGCTCCGTCAGCTTTTCACGGCGACCAGCAGGGCGCCAACGGCGATCAACGCGACCCCCAGCCAGTTCAGGCCGCTCAGCGTCTCGCCGAGGAAGGCGACGCCGAACACCGCAACGAGCACGACGCTCAGCTTGTCTATCGGTGCGACGCGGCCGGCATCGCCAAGCTTCAACGCGCGGAAGTAGCAAAGCCAGGAGGCGCCGGTCGCGAGCCCAGACAGGATCAGGAACAGCCATGTCCGCGATGAGATCGTCTCGGGTGCCTGCCACTGCCCTGTCGCGGCCACGATTGCCGCCAGCGTACCGAGAATGACCACGGTGCGTACGAGGGTTGCCAGATCTGCGCTGATATTGGCAACACCGACTTTGCCGAAGATCGCCGTGAGGGCCGCAAAGGCCGCCGACAACAGCGCCCAGGGTAACCATGAGAAGGACGATGAAGGCATTGGCTCGCTAGTCGATCGTGTACCCGAGCTTGTAGATGACCGGCTCCAGGATGGGAATGACAGGCTCCAGATGCCGCAGATAGCGGCGGTATCGATAGCGTGAACGGTCGTAGAGCTTCTCCGTCACCTGGGCGTAGCTTGCGGTTCGGGCGTAACGCCGATTCTTCTCGAAACTAAGGCAACTCGGGTCGAACGGCACACCGACAAAATCGAGGATCTCCCGCACCGATATCTCCTGGTGGTCGACCACGTGCTCGTACCGGATCGGCAGGTACTTGAGCGGCAGCTCGGCGCGATAGTGATCGATGAGCTCGCTGATCAGCACGAAATGGCGTGCCGCACTTTCCAGCGAATAGGCGCAAAAGAACCCATGCGTCAGAATGTTCGAGAAGACCGAGACGATGACGTCGAGCGGATGGCGCACGACGTGAACGAGTGGCGATTCTGGAAACAGCAGCGAGATCAGGCCAAGATGCGTCTCGTTCAGGGGCATCTTGTCGGTGAACCAGGGCTTCGATTGATCGATCACGCCGAACTGCGCCGCCCGCTGCAGATAGTAGTCGCGCAGATTGTCCAGCCCGCTGCGCTGGTCGGCCATCCACAGCTCGGTGAGCGCCTCGGGATAGGCGAGCGGACTGGCCAGCATGCGCGGCATGATGCCGGCGATCTCGTTGATGAACGGCAGCTCGTCTCCGGCCGCGATCAACGGATGCGCGGTCAGCGTCTGCTCGATCAGCGTGGTGCCGGACCGCGGGAAACCCAGGATGAAGATGGGCTGCGCACCGGATGGATTGCGGCTGGACCGCGGCGTGATGTTGATGCGCCCCTTGGTGAAAAAGCCCTTCAAACGATCGACAAGCTGCTTGGCATGATCGGCGAGGTACTCCTGGCCGCTGAATTGCCGCAGCAGCCGCTTGCCTTCCGAGTAGGCAGCGAAGGCCTCGTCGTACTGACCCAGCTGGTCGAGCAGACGACCTTTCTCCAAGAGCTCTCCGGGCGTGAGCGCGCCGTCCTTGCGCTGGTGCGCGATCTCGTCCAGCACCGCCAGCGCCTGGTCGTAGGATCGCGTGCGCCCATGCAGGACGGCGCGTGACAGCAGCACGCTGGGATGCTGGGGCGCGACCTCCAACGCCTGCCCCAGCAATGCACCGGCCTTGGTGAAATTGCGGTCCGCCTCCTCGAGCTGGGCCCAGCCGAGAAGCGTCTGCAAATTGCGCGGCTCCTTGGCCAGCGCCTCCTCGTAGAGCCGGCGGCCCGCTTCCATCTTGCCCTGGGTCTTCTGGTTCCAGGCGAAATTGGCGAGCAGGATCGTCTCACGTCCGGCGGCCAGCTCGAGCGCGCGACGATAGTGATGCTCGCCGAACTGCGGCCGGTTGCTCCCCGTCATGACCATGCCCATGAGGTGATGGGCCTGGGCATGCTCCGGTGCGATGCGTATAGCGTTGCGGGCGTGGATTTCGGCTTCGACGTGCTTGCCCATGCCGAGCAGGAGCAGCGTCAGCTCGTTGGTCAGGCCGAAGTCGTTCGGGTCGATCGCAACGAGGCGCCGCAGCAGGGCCTCGGCCGCGCGTGGATGGGCTTGCTTGCGGATCTCATAGAGCAGCCGCAGCGCCGGCGGGTTGGCCGGCGTCAGCTCGAGGACTTGGAGGACGATGGCTTCGGCAGCGGCAGCGTCCCCTTGTTGGTGCGCCGTCCGGGCCTTCTCGACGAGATCCGCTAGCGGCCGGGCTGCGGAAGGCGGCGGTATCGTGGCGAAGTCGAGCGCGCAACAGCGCACCGCCCGAAGTCCGCTACCACAGTCGCAGAGGCGAAGATCCATGCCATCAATCTTAGCGGATCAGCTGTGCGGCGTCGCGAGGGCAGCGGCGGCCTGCGGCGTGTAGGTGACGAAGGTGCCGCCGGGCAGCCCATCCGACGCTGTGTGGAAGCCTGACGTCATGTACTGGCCCAGCAACGTGATCTTGGCGGTCAGCGATCCGTCGGTCACCGTCAGCACGCCGGCCGTGTTCGTACCGTTTTCGGCGAAGCTCAGCGTCGTCGTCGCTGGATCGAACTGTCTGAGGTCGAGCCTGTCTCCCAGGCCAAAGTCCTGAAGCTTGCCGCCGAAGTGCGAAGCGTCTGTCAGGATCAGCCTGTCATTGCCGCCATTGAAGTCGACCGTCTGCCCACCGGATACAGCAGCGTCGGCCTGGATCGCTTTGCCGGCATCGATCTTCAGGATGCCGCCATTGCCCGTCACGGCGCCCTGGATGTCGAGCGTGCCGCTCGCCGCTTCCACCGTACCGGTGTTCACCAGCGCAACACCGATGACACTCTTGGCGCCCGCCGTCTTCTCGAGAAGCCCGGCGTTCTTGAAGGTCGCCGTCGACGCAGTGCCGTCGATCCCGCTGTTGCCGGCAATGTCGAACACGCCGCCTGCCTGGTTGACGAACACCGCACCCAGCCCGTTCACATCGCCCAAGGTGAACTGCGCCGTCTCGCTGATCATCCCGCTGTTCAGCCACTGGCCGGTGCCGCCGAAGATCACGTGAGAGAGCGTCGTTGTCCCCTTGGTGGCGATACGGCCGGCGCCGTCGACCGTATCGCCGCTGAAGGAGGCGGAGCCCGCGAGCAGCAGCATGTCGCCATCCGTGATCGTCAGCTCGGTGTTGGCCCCTGCCGCAAAGGCCCCCGCATAGCCGAGATCGAGCCCCACCGTGACATGGGCGCCGGCGCCGGCGATCGTCATTCCGGCCGTCTTGATCGACGCGCTCCTCTCGAGCGTCGTCAGGAAGGCGTTGCCGGGACCGAACTCGATCGTACCGGCGCCCTTGATCAGCCCCGCGACCGTGACCGTCTGGCCCGCCAGCTCGAGCGTACCGGTCTGCACATCGATGACGCCGGTGTCGAACAGGCTGGCCGTGCCGGTGCGGATCACGCTGGTGCCTGTGCCCGCCGTCTTCTCGACGAGACCGGCGTTGGAGAACTGGCCGGCATTGACGAGGGCAGCGGTCGTAATGCCGACATCGCCGTCGAAGGCCAGTATCGCGCCCGCCAGGTTGGTGATCTTGCCGCTGTTGACGACTTGGCCCAGCAGATGGAGCGTGCCGGCATTCTTCAACGTGGTGCCATCGCCGATCGAGGACGTTCCCGACAGGGTCCAGCTCGCGCCCTTGTCGACGGCCACAGTGCCAAAGTGTGTGATGCTGGTGCCCAGGCCCGCCAGCGTTCCCGGGCCGCCGCCCGCCGCGAACTCGAATGTCCCGCCGCCGCCGTTCACCTTGCCGTCGATCGTTCCCGTTCCCTCTTCGACCAGCGTGCAGTCACTGGACTTGAACAGAACCGCCAATCCGTCGACTGCCTGCAGGGTGCCCCAGTTCACCACGGTTCCGGCCGACAGCCTGACGCCGGCGGTGTCGCCGGCAATCAGCGCCGTCGTGTCGGTCGCGCTGCCGTTGATGATCGTGCCGCTGGCCAGATTGACGCCGATTCCCTGCGCAGCGGTCGCATCGATGGTGCCGAAGTTGGTCACGCTGCCCGCGCCGTCGATGACGACGCCGCCGGTGATCTTGGCCTCCGTGCTGGTCGCGGCGCCGTTTGTAACGCTGCCGCCGGCCGCAAGCCGGATCGCGGTGCCGAACGACGTGCTTACCAGCTGATGACTCTGATACTGAGAGCCAGTCACGCCCTCGATCGTGCCGAAGTTCTTGATGATCGCAGTGCCGCCTGAGGCACGGATGCCGTTGGTGATGCTCGCGGCCGTATTCGACGTCGAGCCGTTGGCTATCGTCCCTCCGGCCGTCAACACGATAGAACGGCCGAACGTGACCGCCTCGGTATGAGGAGAGTTATAGTAATGGGATGACGAGGGGCCGCCAATCCTGCCGTTGTTGACAATGGTTCCGGCGTCCCCGGCAATCACGATACCGTCCCTGATGAGGGCAGTGGTATTCGTCGCAGACCCATTTGTCACGGTGCCGCCCGCGTTCATCACGATCGAAGCGTAGGTGTTTGTTTGGGAACCCGCCGAATTGTACTCGGAGCTCGAAGTGCCGCCGATTGTCCCTCGGTTGACGACTGTTCCAAGCCCACCTGAGATCTTGATGCCGTTGCTCAAGACCGCTGCTGTGTTGTCGTTCGTTCCGTTCGTTACGCTGCCACCCTTTTGCAAGGTAATCGACGGACCCACTGCTTGATTTCCTTTCCCGCCCCCCACCGCTGGATAAAGAACCGTGTAGCGGTAATACGATTGCGCCCCATCGATCAGCCCGTTGTTGACGACCGTTCCGGCCGCTCCGGCAATGGTTACGCCCTCGATTGTGCCGGTCGCAGTGTTGGTAACCTTGCCGCCTCCTTGCAGGGAAACCGCCACGTCGAAGCTTACGGTATATGTGCTCTCGAGGCCCTCGAGATATCCATATGCGCCATACTGAGCAAAAACAGCGTAGTGTCTCGTCGACGGACCGCCGATCATACCAGCATTCATGACCAGCGAGTCTGCGGCGCCGGAGATAGCCACCCCATTGGAGATCACCCCAGGTACGCCGTTCTCGACCGATCCACCTTGGTTCAAGAGGATGCTGCGCGCATAAGTGGTGTCGAAGGTGCCAGGGCCGAAGTGGGTGACCGCATCGCTGCCGATCTGGGCGAAATTGGCAATCGCCGCCGCGCCGCCGTTCACCGTGATTGGGTTGATGCCGGCGATGACCGCGGTCGAGTTCGCGCCGCTGCCGTTTGTGATCGTACCGCCTGCGGACAGCGTGATGCCGTTCGTGGTGCCATGGACATTGCCAAGATTGTTGATGGTCGACGGCTGTGCGTCGGTGGTGGTGACACCCGGACCGCCGACAGACGCCGTCGTGGCAATGTTCAGCGTCTGATAGGCAGGATCGAGGTAGTATCCGCCAGGATAGTTCCCGCTGATGCTCTTGGTAGCCATAGGATACCCCTCCACAACCCAAATTAACTTACCACTATCGCTATTAATTTAATTGCTGGCTCCCGCAAGCAGATTGGGAACAGTAGTGTGAAACGCGCATGGTATCAACTGGCGGATTCACAACCGTCTCAGCTCCAGGCATGAGGCGTCGCGAGCGCAGTGGCAGCCTGCAGTGGCCGGCTCGCTGAAGGTCAATACCTGTCAACTCCAGTCACATCGATCCTGAAGTGTATCCAGCGGACATACCCAGATTTTCAGCTTCATGTGTTCGCGCAGAAGACTGCATGCAGCTGCGCAAGATGCCCGATGTCGAGCGGCGAGACTCGATGAGGCCGATTGGCACTTGATCGACGAGAAGACTCTTCTACGATCTGCTGCGCGTCTCCTGCAGAGACGCGTGAAGTCAAGAATCATGCCGGACCGAGGCCACCAAAGATCCGGGGCATTGCGATCCACGACCATCCGGTTATCGGCCGCAAGGTCGTGCGCGCTTCCGGAGCCTGGGGCCGCTGTAGTGCGTCGGCGATAGAGGTGCATCCCGAGGCGCCTGTAAAACGTTACAGCTTGAATCCAGGACGAATGGAACGAGGAGCCATGTCGACCGATCAGCCCATGCCGGCCACGCTTCCCGATGAAGCGGTGGCCGAGACGCCGTTCTACATTCCAGCCACCGGCACCGCGACGCGACCACGCCGCACGCTCAAGTATGGCGACACGTTCGCAGTGGTCGACACTTACGGCGACATCGGCGCCGTGGCAGGCGAGGCCGACGGGCTGTTCCACAATGACACACGTTTCCTGTCACAACTCGAGCTGCTGGTGGATGGCCAGTCGCCCTTGCTGCTCGGCTCCAACTTGCGTGACGATAACAGCCTCTTGTCCGTCGACCTCACCAACCCGGACTTCTTTGCCGATGGTCGGATCGTGCTGCAGAAAGATCTTCTGCACATCTCGCGGACGATGTTCTTGTGGCGCGGTCATGCCTACCAGCGGCTGGCCGTGCGCAACCACGCCGACCGCACGATTGCCCTTTCGCTGACCGTGCTCTATCGCAGCGACTTCGCGGACCTTTTCGAAGTGCGCGGCTTGCGCCGCCGCCGGCGCGGCAGAGCCACGCAACGCGTGATCGGAAACGATCGAGCCCTGCTCCTCTACACCGGCCTCGATGGCGCCGCACGCAGCACCACGCTGACATTCGACCCGCCGCCCAATGAGCTCATCCCAGGCAAGGCCCTCTATCGGCTGGAGCTGGCGCCCCGCGAGAAACGGCCGCTCTTCGTCGTCGTCGGCTGCAATCAACCCGCCGATCAGCCTGTCGTCAGCTTCCCCACGGGGCTGCTCAGCGCCCGACGTGAGCTGCGCCAAGCCACGCGCGAGGGTACGAGCATCGAGACCTCCAACGACATCCTGAACGAGATCCTGTGCCGGTCCGTGGCCGATCTGCACATGCTCATGACCGATACGCCGCAAGGGCGCTACCCCTATGCCGGCATTCCCTGGTATTCGACGACGTTCGGCCGCGACGGGCTGATCACGGCGCTGCAGATGTTGTGGTGCGATCCGAGCGTGGCCCGCGGCGTGCTGCGACGGCTGGCAGCCTACCAGGCCGTCAAGACCGATCCAGTATCCGACGCCCAGCCGGGCAAGATCTTGCACGAGATGCGTGGCGGCGAGATGGCAGCGCTGCAGGAAGTGCCGTTCGGTCTCTATTACGGCAGCGTCGATGCCACGCCACTTTTCGTCCTGCTGGCCGGTCTTTATGCCGAGCGCACCAACGATCTGAGCACAATCACCGAGCTATGGCCGGCGATCCGGGCGGCGCTGACCTGGATCGATGGGTCGGGCGATGCCGATGGCGATGGCTTTCTGGAATATCGCCGCGCCACGGAGCATGGCCTGATCAACCAGGGTTGGAAAGATTCCTACGACGCGGTCTTCCACGCAGACGGTCGCCTCGCCGAGGGTGATATCGCGCTCGCCGAGGTCCAGGGCTACGTCTTCGCAGCCAAGACGGTGATCGCCCGCTGGGCGCGCCGACTGAATCGCGTCGACGAAGCCGTTCGTCTCGAGGCCGACGCCGAGCAACTGGCCGAACGCTTCGACAAGGCCTTCTGGTGCGACGATCTCGGAACCTACGCCCTTGCGCTGGACGGGGCCAAGCGGCCGTGCCGCGTGCGCACGTCCAATGCCGGGCAGCTGCTGTTCACCGGCATCGTGCCGGCCACACGGGCCGCGCAAGTTGCGGAAGGGCTGATGGGGCCACGCTTCTTCTCCGGCTGGGGCATCCGGACGGTGGCCAAGGCCGAGGCCCGCTACAATCCGATGTCCTATCACAACGGCTCGGTATGGCCGCATGACAACGCCTTGATTGCGCTCGGATTGGCGCGCTACGGGTTGAAGCGATCGGTCGCGCAGCTTTTCAAGGGCCTGTTCGACGCCGCTACCTACATGGATCTGCGGCGTCTGCCCGAGCTGTTCTGCGGCTTCCAAAGACAGCGCAGCCGTGGGCCGACCCTCTATCCGGTCGCCTGCTCGCCGCAGGCCTGGGCGAGCGCCACACCCTTTTCGCTGATCGAGGCGTCGCTCGGCCTGGAGATCGACTCGCGTCATCACGAGGTTCGCTTCCATCATCCGCAGCTGCCCTCGTTCGTCGATGAGGTGACCGTGCACAATCTTCAGGTCGGCGAAGGCAGTGCCGACATCAAGGTTCGGCGCCACGGCGATGACGTTTCCCTGGAGGTGCTCCAGACACGCGGCGCAAAGCTGCAGATTTCGATGCTGTGCGCGGGGTGACCGCTTGGAACCCAATCGCGCTGGGCCAGTTGAGATACGGGGCATGAGCGGGAGGCCACGCATGAGGGCGAAGTTTGCCACCACCCTGTTTTGCCTGTTGATCGCCGCTGCCGGCGCGGCGGCTCAGCCGGACAGCACCCCAACACCGAGCACCGGAACACCGAGCCAGGAAACCCCGGGCACCAGAACGCCCGACGCTGCAACACCGGGCGCAGGCACATCGGGCACTGGCACATCGGGCACTGGCACATCGGGCACTGGCACATCAGGCACTGGCACATCAGGCACTGGCACGCCTGGCACAGCCCCGGGTGCCGAAACACCAGGCGCCGGCACACCAGGGGGCGGAACAGCAGGTGCTGCAACGCCGTCGCCGGGAACATCGGGCTCCGCGCCTGGTACTGCAACCCCAGACCCTGGTGCGCCGGCTGCTGCAGCGCCACCTCCGGGAACGCCACCCCCGGGAGCACCGGGTCCCGGAACGCCGTCCGTCACCGTCCTCGACAATCTGGAGGTGCAGGGCATTCTCGGCCGCGACGTGCGCAGCACGGCGGACGAGAACATGGGCCGCATCGTCGACGTGCTGGTCGACGGCACCGGCCGCGCGCGTGCGGCCATCATCGATTTCGGCGGCTTCCTGGGCGTGGGCAGCCGCAAGATCGCGGTGGAATGGAAGGCGCTGCACTTCGTTCCGGCCGCAGAGAAGCGATACAGCGTCGTCCTCGAGCTCACGCGCGAGCAAGTGAAGCCAGCGCCTGAGTACAAGGAGGGCAAGCCGGTCATCGTCCTCGGTGCATCGGGCAACCTGGAACCCCTGCCCTGAAGGCCGGCCGGTGACGGAGAACGCTCCATCGCCGCCTCATCCTTCCCGGCGAAGCCTGAAGCGGCTCGACTGGTTCGTCTTCCTGGTCGCCGATGTGCAGACCGGCTTTGGCCCTTTCGTTGCCGTCTATCTCACCACGCAGCATTGGACCCTGGTCGAGATCGGCCTCATTCTCTCGGTATCGGGGCTGACCTCATTGGTCGGGCAGATGCCCGGTGGCGCACTGGTCGACGCGGCTCGCTCGGAGCGCGTCGTGGCCGGCGTGGCGGTCTCGTTGATTGCGGCGGCTGCGCTCGTCTATGCGACATGGCCGATCTTTCCCGCTGTGCTCGTTGCGGCCGTCGTGCACGCCGCCGCAAGCTGCGTGCTGGGGCCAGCGATCGCGGCGATCAGCCTCGGCCTGGTCGGGCACGCCGCAATCGGCGAACGGTTTGGCCGCAATGCACGTTTCTCGTCGATCGGCGCCGGCCTTTCGGCCGCGGTGATGGGCGCCTGCGGCTACTTTTTCTCGGCGCAGGCCGTGTTCTTCGTGACCGCCGCGCTGCTGATCCCGGCGCTGATCGTCCTGTACGGGATTGCACCTGCCGAGATCGATCCGGAACGCGCCCACGGCAACATGCCGGAACAACCGCCGATCAAGCAGCGGGCGAACCTCAAAAGCCTGTTGCGGCAGCGGCCGCTGCAAGTGTTCGGCTGCAGCATCCTGCTGTTCCACCTCGCCAACGCCGCCATACTGCCCTTGATCGGCAGCATGCTCACCATGCAATCCGGCCAGTGGGCCACGGTGTTGATCGGGGCCTGCATGGTGGGGCCGCAGATCATCGTCGCGCTGTTCTCGCCTTGGATCGGCCGACAAGCGCAGCGCTGGGGACGGCGGCCGCTTCTGGTGGTGGGCTTTGCGGTCCTGCCGATTCGGGCATTCCTCTTCGCCACCGTCACAGATCCTTACCTGCTGGTGGCCGTGCAGCTCCTCGATGGCCTGACGGCATCGGTGTTCGCCGTGATGGTGCCGCTCACGGTCGCCGACCTGACCCGCGGCACTGGCCGCTTCAATCTCACGCAGGGGATCGTCGGCACCATGATGGGGATCGGCGCGTCGATCAGCCCGACCTTCGCCGGTTACATGAGCGACAGTTTCGGCAGCGCCTCCGCCTTCCACGGTCTGGCGGCTGTCGCGCTGACGGGCTTTCTGGTGGTCTGGCTGCTGATGCCGGAAACGCGGCCTCGTGCACGCTCCAAGGATGAAGACGTCAATCCGCCTCGCAAGCGTCCCTCCGGCTCCGGATGTCGATCTTCTTCATCTTGAGCATGGCGCATATCAACCGGTCTAGTTCGGCCTCCAATGGCATGCTACGTCGCCTGCTGCCTTCAAGGAGCAGGTCATGGCAGGCAAGATCTATGTCGGTGTCGGCGGCTGGACCTTCGAGCCCTGGCGCGGGACCTTCTATCCGGAAGATCTCTCGCAGAAGCGCGAGCTGGAATATGCCAGCCGCAAGCTCACCTCGATCGAGATCAACGGCACCTACTATTCCAGCTTCAAGCCGGCGAGCTGGGCCAAATGGCGAGCCGAGACGCCTGACGGCTTCGTCTTTGCCATGAAGGCTTCGCGCTTCTGCACCAATCGTCGCCAGCTCGCCGAGGCAGGCGAGTCGATCAATCGCTTCGTCGATCAGGGGCTGGTCGAGCTGGGCGACCGGCTCGGTCCGATCAACTGGCAGTTCATGGCCACCAAGAAGTTCGATCCCGAAGATATCGGGGCGTTCCTGAAGCTGCTGCCGACGCAGGCCGGCAAGCTGCCGTTGCGCCACGCGCTGGAGGTCCGCCATCCCAGCTTCAAGGATCCGCGCTTCTATGACCTGGCGCGCAAGCACAACGCCGCCATCATCTACGCCCACGACCAGGACTTTCCCGAGATCGACGAGCCCACTGCCGATTTCACCTATGCGCGCCTGATGAGCAGCGAGGAGAAGGTCAAGACCGGCTACAAGCCCGCCGATCTCGACAAATGGGCCAAGCGGGCCAAGAACTGGGCCAAGAACGGCGATGCCTTCATCTACTTCATTTCCGGCGCCAAGGTGCGCAATCCCACTGCCGCCCAGGCGCTGATCGCAAAGCTATAGGCGGTCATCCAGGAGGTGTAGTCCATGCGTCGTTGTTTTGCCGCGATCGTCCTCGTCTTCTGCGCAGGTCCGGCCCTCGCGCTCGATCTGCCTGCCCGAAAGCCGGGGCTTTGGGAGCTCAAGATGACGCTCGAAGAGTCGTCAACACCGCCCCAGGTCATGCAGCAGTGCATCGATGCGGCAACGGACAAGCTGATGCAGGAGAAGTTCAGCGTCAGCCGCGATGTCTGCCCGAAGCAGGAAATGAGCAAGTCCGGCAGCACGATCGTTGTCGATGCGAGCTGCAAGTTCGGCACCATCGCCGCGACCACGCACGCCGTCTTCGAGGGTGATTTCGACTCCGCATACACCGCGAAGGTCACAACGGCGCTGGAAAGCGGAGTCAAGAAGAACATGATGATGCAGGCCAAGTGGCTTGGGGCCTGCAAGCCCGATCAAAAGCCCGGCGACATCGAGATGCCCAACGGCATGAAGATGAACATCCTCGAGATGCCCAAGACGCCCGGCGCCCCTCAGCGCTGAGCGCTTCCCACGCGGGTCGGAGCTAGCGTCTCCGCCGCATCGACGGCGGGCCCGGCGCCCACCCTTGACTTGTGCCGTCTGGCAACCTAAAAGTTAACTCTATGGTTAACTATCA